>TBL_comb47_HYPODRAFT_10000109_pt1 | contig 101920 bp, 64 predicted proteins | sample TroBogypolimnion_40_FD_10682 | JGI IMG/M metagenome (IMG submission 10682) | reverse complement strand
CCACCGCCACTGATGTACCGCAGCAATGGCTCGGGTGCCTGGACGACTCCGGCAACCTGGCAATCCTCAGCCGACCTGGGTGCCACCTGGATCACAGCTGTTGGAACACCCACCAGTGCCGACGGAACCATCACCATCCAAAGCGGGAATACGGTGTCGGTAGCAGGCCCCATAACAGTCGATGAAGTTACCATCAATTCCGGTGGGATATTGAACATCACTGGTGGAACATTGACCATTGGAAATGTGGCTGCAAATGGGATTACCGTTAACGGAACACTTTCGAATGCAGGTACCATTACAAAAAATGGAACATTATATGTCAACAGCGGCGGCACATACATTCATGCCCAAAATGGAGGCACCATTCCTACCGCAAATACCTGGGATCCGGCATCCAACTGTCAGGTGACAAATGTTACGTTTACTTTGCCCACAGGATTGAACCAAACCTTTGGAAATTTAATCTGGAACTGCTCAGGACAGACAGGTAATCTAACTTTTGGTAATGGTTTAAACCTGACAGGTTCTTTGACGATTCAGAATACCAATTTAAAAACCCTGGCTTCTTCAAATGGCGCTACTAATGCAGTGGGTGGCGATTTTATTATTCAATCCAATGGATTATTTATTCTCGATGGTGGATTTGGTACTACACTGAATGTGGCTGGAAATGTCAATATCAGTGGTGGAACATTTACCATGTCAACAGGTGGAACTGGAACTCTGAATGCTTCGGGTAATTTCACAATTTCCGGAGGAACAGTGACCAGATCCGGTGGATCAGGAGCCATTATTTTCCGTGGTACTGGCACTCAGACTTACCTCAAATCGGGGGGAACTTTTTCGAGTACAATTAACTTTACCGTCAACAGTGGTTCTACCCTTGATGTTGGCACCAGTCTGATTGATGGAAGTAATGGTACATTTACGCTAAGTTCAGGCGCCGGCATTGTGACTGCACATGCGCAAGGACTTTCAACTACTGCTGGTACCGGGTCTATCCAGGTCATCGGTACAAAAACTTACAATGGTGGTGCCAATTATACCTACAACGGGAGTATTGCACAGGCAACAGGAAACGGTCTGACAACAGCCAACAACCTCACCATCAACAATACCAGTGTTGCAGGGGTTACTTTGACAAGTGCAACAACTATCAACGGAGTATTAACCTTCACGGATGGTATATTGACGCCTGCTTCGACACAGACCATAACGATAACGAGCAGTTCAACGTTGGCCATCGCCGGTGGGTCTGCCTCCAGTTTTTTCGCGGGGGCGCTGATCTGGACACTGGATGGTACCAATTACGGTTTCTACAATTTCCCGGTTGGCAAAGGGACAACCTACCTGCCATTTTACATTTCAGGTGTAGTGGGTGCAGCACCTCAGCTAAGAGTTGAAGCCTTTGCAGCTTCGACAGGAAGTACTACCTATACCAGTCCAATTTATGCCTACAGCACGACGGAATACTGGAATGTTCAGATACCCGGTGGCAGTTATACCGCCGGTGTGGTACAGCTTTCACGTCCATCATCACTCGGCTCGCTGAATGTCATCGGGAAGAGCACCACACTTGCAGGAGCTTACGCCAATTTAAACGGTACTACCTCGGGTAATTCCATACAAGCCCCTGACACCAATACAGGCAATGTTGCCTATTATTTTGTGATGGCTGCCAAACTTTCCATTACTGTAGGAACCTTGTCACAAACGTCCTTCTGTCCGGGAGCAACTGTGAGCATTCCCTTTACTGCTTTAGGAACCTATACTGCAGGTAACGTATTTACGGCCCAACTCTCCAATTCTACCGGTTCATTTGCATCTCCCGTTACAATAGGGACCCTCACTTCGCAAACCAGTGGCACCATCTCCGCAACCATCGCCGGAGGGCAGGCCGCCGGAACCCAGTACCGCATTCGGGTTGTATCCAGTACACCTGCTATCACAGGCAGTGACAACGGTAGCAACCTCATCGTCGGTGCCCCAACCGCTTTGCCTTTCAACGGCAGTCTTTGCGGACCCGGTGGTATCACGCTGAGTGTCCAGGCCACCTCCGGTACCGTTAACTGGTACACGGCCTCAACAGGCGGAACCTATCTTGCTTCAGGAAGCAGTTACCTGACTCCCAACCTTACGACGACGACCACTTACTATGCGGAGGTTGTGGACGGGACCTGTGTCTCCTCACCCAGAATCCCTGTAGTGGCCAACATCGTCACGCCTCCCTCCATCATCGCAGGTGGCGGCGGAACTTACTGCAATGGATCAACCATCAACCTGACCAGTACGCTGACAAATGTTTCCAACTATTACTGGACAGGCCCCAACGGATTCTATTCTTTGCTGCAAAATCCGGTGCTAACCACCAATGGCACATCCGCCTTGAACGGTGTCTATACCGTAACCGGAAGTGCACTGAGTAACATCAACCTGGTCACAAACGGTGATTTTGAGCAGGGAAATACAGGATTTACCAGTAACTATACGTACGACGCATCTAGCCTGTGGATAGAAGGAAAATATTCTGTCACTCAAATACCTCAATACGTTCATCCCAACTTTTCCACGTGGCCAGATCATACATCGGGAACGACAAATAATGTGCCAGCCGGCAAACAAATGGTAGTCAATGGTGCCGGGGTTGCTGGTGAAAGCATCTGGGCACAAACTGTCAATGTAAACACCAACACTGACTATCAGTTTACCTATTGGGTTCAGACTGTGGCTACCCCCAATCCATCCCAGTTGCAACTTTTCGTCAATGGTACCAGTGCCGGTCCTACCTACACTGCCTCAGCAGTCATCAACACCTGGACACAATATACCTACAACTGGAACTCAGGATCAAGCACCACCGCCTATCTTTCACTCGTCAATGAAAACATTGCCCTGGGAGGAAATGACTTTGCCCTGGATGACATCAAATTCCAACAAATCTGTACCACCGCTGTATCCTCTCCTCCTGTACCTGATCCAAACGGACCCGGCACGGAATATGCCAATTACGGTATCATCAGGGTGACCGTAAGCGATCCGGTAACAGCCGGTGCTATTGGAACTTCTCAGCTCGTTTGTAGCGGTAGTTCCGTATCACTTACCTCAATTACGCCGGGTAGTGGCTCTGGTACCGTCACCTACGAATGGCAGACCAATGCGAGCGGTTCCTACGTGACCATTCCTGGAGCAACTTCTGCAACCTACACTACTCCAACGCTGACTGTTGCTACCAGTTATCAGAGAAGAACCGTTTCCACACTCAACGGAACCATCTGCTATTCTAGTTATACGACGCCAGTTGCCATAACCATCAATACCGCCGTAGCAACTGCGGGAGGTCCTGATTTCACCTGTCAGTCCGCATCTCCTACTGCAGCAGCCTTAACTGGTGCAAGTTATTCCGGCGGAGGTACAACAGGTGCCGCCTGGTCTTTTGTAACAGGCGCAGGAACGCTGAGCAATACAGGATATACCACCACTCCGGCATCAGTCACCTATACACCTCCTGCTAATTACTCCGGTACCGTGGTGGTCAGGTTGACGACGACAGGTGGATCTTGCCCGGCAACCTCCGACAGGGCCATCAACGTGGATCAATCCGGACCCTGGACGGGTGGAACCGATACCAACTGGAACAATACGGCCAACTGGACCTGCAACGCAGTACCGCTCATCACCACGGTTGCCAACATCAATACCAGCAAGCCAAGATATCCGACACTCTCCACAGGTGCCGTTGGAACCTGCAAGGACCTGAACATTCAAACCGGCTCTTCGGTTACCGTATCAGGAAATACCCTGCAAATTGCTGGTGCGATATCAAATAGCGGTACCTTTACGGCAACTGCGGGCACCATAGAGATGAAGGGGAGTTCGGCTCAGACCATCCCGGCCAATACTTTTGCCACCAATACCATCCAGAACCTGATTGCCAACAACAGTGCAGGTGTCAGCCTCAGCGGAGCACTAAATATTACTGGGTTTGTCAAAGCGACTACCGGGAATCTTGTCTCAAACGGTTATCTTACCCTAATTTCAAATGCCTCGCAAACGGCCCTGATTGATGGTTCAGGCGGAGGAAATGTCACAGGAAATGTGATTATGCAACGATATCTGGCCTCGGGTTTTGGATACAAATATTTCAGTTCCCCCTTTACATCACTGACCGTCAATGCCTTTTCCTCCTATGTAAACCTGGGAGCAACTTTCCCTGCCTTCTATGTCTACAATGAAAATCAGAGCATCAGCGGTTTGGGAACGAACTTCACCACGGGTTGGGTAAAATATGTTACTCCTTCCAACGCCCTTTCTCCAATGGTGGGTTATTGCGGCAATTTCGGCAGCTCAACCTCACCGATTACAGTAGTATTGACAGGAACCGTCAACAATGGCTCGTTCGGATCTACCCTTTACAACAACAACAGAACCTATTCGCTTGGATTTAACCTGGTTGGAAATCCATACCCATCTCCGATAGATTGGAACGCAGCCACCGGCTGGACCAAATCAAACATCGACAATGCCATCTACTTCTTTGATTCCAGCGGAGCAGCCGATCAATATTCGGGAAATTACTGCAGTTATGTTGCAGGAGTGAGTACGGGCGGATCAACCAACATCATTCCTTCCATGCAGGGTTTCTTTGTTCACGTAGCGAATGGCTCCTTCCCCGTCACTGCAAGCCTCGGAATGACAAACAGCGTAAGAACCGTTGATTTTACCCAGGGATTCAAATCCGGAGTCATTGATCCAAGAACCATCCTGCGTTTTACCGCCAGTTTGGACGGCATAAACAGCAAACCGGATGCCTTCGTCATCTATTTTGACCCACTGGCCTCCCTTCTCTTCGAAGGAGACAAGGATGCACTCAAACTGATGAACACAGACACCAGCATGCCTAATTTATATGCCATCTCACCGGACGTGGAGAAACTGTCCATCGATGGAATGCCAGCACCAGAAAGTAAAACCACCATTCCACTTGGACTTCAAACTTACCAGGATGGTTATGTTACTATCAGTGCCAGTGATATTTCCAGACTATCTTCCAATCAGCATATCTATCTGACAGATGCCGAAAATCTTTTGCTGCAGGATCTTAAACAATTACCGCTCTACCGTGTTTATCTGAAAGCGGGTGATTATACGCAAAGGTTTGCCCTTGTTTTCTCGCCGGTTGCCATCACGCAAGCCACTGATTCCGGTGCAAAATTGTTCACGATCTCTCAGTCTGCCGATGTGATTCTTGTAAATATGAATCTGCCGGTTGATGGTCAGGGAGATTTAAGGGTCACCAACATGCAGGGACAAACCATGTATCAGAAAATGGTGACAGGATTTGAGACGGTTCAAATTAATTCCAACCTCAGTAGCGGAGTCTATTTGGTCACTGTCATTTCAGGTAAAAACATTGATTCAGAAAAAATATTAATACGAAAAGCTCATGAATAGCCTATTTCAATGTGCATTTTCAAAAAGGCTCCTGATTCCTTTTTGTATCATTCTGGCCTCACTTTCCGTGTTCGAAACAGCGAAGGCACAGGAAAAACCTCCAAGACCCATAACGGTGACTGCAGTGACAGGGATGGGATTGCAGTTTGGCGCCTTTTGCTCCGGAGCCACCGGTGGTACCGTGACAGTTACTTCAGGAGGTGTAAGAAGTTCCACAGGAAGCATCATCCTTGTGAGCCTGGGTTATTCGTTTGCTCCTGCCGAAATCCTGGTTACCGGGAATATCGGAACCCTGGTTACGATTTCCAACGGTACCGATGTCTCGATGACAGGCAGCAATGGCGGATCCATCTCCCTACACCTGGAAAGTGCCTCCACCGGAACCCCATTTATCATCAATTCAATTACCGGAGTAAATGTATTCATTGGCGGAACCATCACCGTAGGTATTCCGGGAGCTAACCCTCCAGGTGCCTACAATGGAACATTCAATGTAACTTTCATCCAGCAATAGCATGATTTGTCTAACCTAATTTTATTTTATATCAACCCGTTTAGACCAAAGGAAGCATTTAAATTTTCGTATCAAATTCCTAAAATCAAATTAAAAATTTCAGTTCTTACAAATGAATTTCAAGATATTGTCTCCTCACCTGCCTAATCCATTTATGATTTTTATCCTTCAAGCTACAAAAGAATTTTATGACCCATAGGTGACACCCTTTCGTAGAGCAGATCTTCCATCCTTACCAGCAGTCCTCTTTTAACGATTGCACCCCATTGCAAAATGGCGGTTGAAGAGCGGAGCAAATATCCCACTCTTGACACAAATAACTGATGGACAAGTTGCTCCGGATGAAATAAAACCCCAACAAAATTCATCCGCCTCCCCAACCGGACTTTCCTTAAAAAACGGCTGGCCAAACCAATCAGATGTCTGGCTTTTTCGGATCAGTGCTCCGTTTGGGAACGCTATAGGAAAATTTGCAGCATGGCTAAATATTGTGGCCATCTTTTTGAGAAAAACAGGTATTGGTGTAATCATAAAAATCCAATTCCGGCCATGGTCAAATATCAAAATATTTAGTCCTGATATCTGCACATTTTTAAAAAAATTTAACCGCACATTCGATTATGCTTTCCATTCACTTTGCATTTGAATCCCATTGGATGAATCACCTGCATTACACCATGGATTTTTCATCAAAATATCAGATTTTCTTGGAGTTATCAACTGCAAATAGTTGATAACAATATAGCAGACAACCCCCGCGAAGAGCAAAACAAATTTTAAAACGAATAAATTCGCAAGAAAGCATGACTATACTTTGGCCATCAAATTATCAATTATTGTATTCAATTCAATTTAAATGAGATTTAATTGCCCAGCCAACTTAATTAGCTATAAATTAAGTTATTGTAAAATAGTATAAATAGTATTCAAATTAAAACCATTTCCGGAATTTGCCTGGAAAAACAGATAAAGACCAAAAATTGACAGATCGTAAAAAAGCATTTCTACCATTCAGATGTCGGTTCAGGCATTTGCTGCGTGCGTCCTCAAAAATGAGGACAGCGGTGGTTGTATGCCTGTTTATGATCTGTTCTGCCATGCAGGTGAAGGCACAGAACGAACCCGTGTACGATGAACTTTCCGTCTTTTTCCAGGTGCAGAACATTGGGACAAAAGAGATCTCAGCAGTGGTCAGAGACCAGGATGTACTGCTTCCCGTCGCCGATGTTTTTGATTTTCTAAAAATAAAGGCCACAATGTCTCAGAGCATGGACTCTGTAACCGGTTTCTTCATCTCCCCAGAATCGACCTACCTGATTGACAAAACCCATCTGAAAATCGTTCATCTCGGTAAAACCTATCTAATGAAAAGCACTGATTTCATTAGGACAGAAACGAATTTATACCTCCTTTCCAAGCATTTTGGCGAGATTTTTGGTTTGAACTGTACCTTCAACATGCGAACCCTGGCTGTCACCATGTTCACCAAAATAGAACTGCCCGCCCTCAGGGACATGAGGCTCGAGCAGATGCGTGACAATGTAAGCCATTTGAAGGGAGAAAGCAAGACAGATACGACCATCAGACAATCTCATCCCATGTTCCATTTTGGGATGGCCGACTATTCCATCATCTCCTCACAGCAACTGGGATCAGGAACAGATACCCGCATCAACCTCGCACTTGGCACTGTCATTGCCGGCGGTGAAGCCAATTTTTTGCTGAATTACAACAACAACGAGGCCTTTACAGAAAAGCAGCAGTTCTATTACCTGAAATATGTCGACAACGACAACAGTTTTTTAAGACAAACTACGATTGGAAAAATCGCAACGAACTCCATCTCTTCGATTTACAATCCGGTCATTGGTGCAACCATTACGAATACACCGACCACTTTCCGGAGATCTTTTGGAACTTATCCCTTGAGTGATTACACCTCGCCGGGCTGGATGGTAGAATTGTATGTCAACAATGTGCTGGTCGATTACAAAAAGGCGGATGCCTCCGGGTTCTTCTTGTTTCAGGTTCCACTTGTTTACGGTAGTTCCAATGTGAAACTGAAATTTTATGGTCCCTGGGGAGAGGAGCGATCCAAGGAACAGCTAATCAATGTTCCATTCAATTTCTTGCCGGTAAAGGATTTTGAATACACTTTATCAGGAGGAATGGTGGAAGATGGAACGCACTCCATTTTCTCAAGGGGTGTGATGAACTACGGGGTAACCAGGGCCATTACGGTGGGTGCAGGAGTCGAATACAACTCGTCCATTTCGACAGGCACCACCATGCCATTTGTTACGCTGGCCACGCGCCCAATGTCCAACCTGATTCTTTCCGGAGAGTACACCTACGGGGTAAGAAGCAAGGGCGTTTTCACCTACCAGCTCCCGAAAAGCGTTCAGATCGAGTTCGACTATACCAAGTACAAGGTTGGGCAGAAAGCGGTTAATTTCAGCTTTTCAGAAGAACGTAAACTGATTTTTGCAGCACCGATCAGGGGAGAAAACTATTCCTTGTACAACAGGGTCACCTATACACAAACGATACTCCCCGGATTGCAATATTCCAATGCAGAATGGCTGATTTCCGGATCTTTCATGGGCGTGAATACGAACTTAACAAACTATGCCATGTTTGTGGAAAAGAATCAGCCCTATGTATTCAGCAACCTTTCCATGTCCATGAGACTTCCCCACGGATACAACATGATTCCCCAAATTCAGTATGAATACGGCAAACACGAATTAATCTCCGCTAAGATTGGATTTGAGAAATATGTACTGAAAAATGGATTTGTCACGGCCTCTTATGAAAACAATTTTGCAAGTAACCTGCAAACCACACAGTTCGGATTCAGGTACGATTTACCTTATGCCCAAACCGGATTCACGGCAAGAAAAACCAACGAAACCTACACCTTGATGGAATTGGGCAGGGGTAGCCTTATCGTGGACAAAGGGAACCATTACATCAATGCAAACAGCCGGGTAAACGTAGGAAAAGGAGGCATAGTCTTTGCTCCTTTCCTGGATATGAACTGCAACAACAAGAGAGATCCGGGGGAACCCAGTGTCCTGGGACTAAATGTTCGGATGAATGGTGGTATTGCTTCTGAGAACCGAAGGGACTCAACCATTCGCATCGAAGACCTCGAACCATTTATCAAATACTACATCGAACTGGATCCCAATAGCTTCGACAACGTTTCCTGGAAGATTACAAAAAAGACACTCAATGTCATCGTGGATCCTAACCAGTTCAAACGGATAGAAATTCCAATTGCCGTGGTTGGTGAAATTTCGGGTACCATCAATCGGTTGAGAGGAAAGAATCAGGAGGGTTTGGGTAGGATCATTGTGAACATCTACGATTCAAATTCCAAATTGGCTGGACGAACCCTGAGTGAACAGGACGGCTATTACAGTTTCCTAGGTTTGAGCCCGGGTAACTACACCATGGAAATTGACTCGGTTCAGCTGAAGCGATTGCATTACGCGGCAACTCCAGCAAAAATTTCCTTCTCCATCAAAAGACTCAGGGAAGGTGATGTCGTTGAAAGCAAAGATTTCCTGTTAAAGAGTACCTTACCGCCGGCTGCTGGAAAGACTGCAGAGTACGAGAATGAACAGATTTCACCTGCGTCGGTAGCATCCGCGGCACCTAACTCCGCTGAAGTTAAACAAAAGATCGCCTATTCCGACGATAATACGGGTGTGCTTAATACTGCAACAGATAAAACTAACCAACATAAAGCCAATGAAAACAATTATCCACCCGCAACAACAGATGGTACCAAGGAAACGGGTAAAGCAGTTCAGCTGTCAGGAGAGAAAAGGATAACACCTCCTCCGAACGGCGACCAACAGGCCGCTGGTACACCCCTTAACCAAAAGGCCTCCGGTAACTCCCTTCATCCACAAGCCTCCGTTACCTCCCTTGATCAACAGGCTCCAGACTCCAACAACAATCAACTATTTCTGCAGGTTGGAGCCTATAAAAACAAATTAAATGCAGGAAAAACAGCAGAATTGCTTTCTGCCACGGTCCACTTCCCTACTGTTGTGATCAAGGAAAATGGGTGGTACAAAGTCAGATTCGGCGGATTTGCCTCCTCCAGGGAGGCAGAGGCCTGCAAAGCTGCCATCGTTTCCCACGGTATTCTGGCAGCAAATCAGATTCAGGCAATCAATTCGAACAAATCCAATGGAATACCGGTGGAGGTGGAAAATTCTCCCGCTCCTGTTCAACAAGCCAGCGTTGCCAGAAAGTCGGTCGAGATGCCGGCAAAAAATAACCTGACCACCTCCGAAAGAATATCCAGCACGCCTTCACAAGAAGCACTTGTTACAGTTGATCTCTCACTCAAGAGGCATTACTTTGTGCAGATAGGCTCTTTCAACAATCCGAGATACGCTACAACCCTTATCAGGGATATTACCCAGCTGATCAGCTATACGGTTGGAATTGTTTACCGCGACCAAAAATACAAAGTCAGATACGGACCTTTTGAAACCCAGGAAGAGCTGAACGATTGCATCGCAAAAGTGGAAGCTGCCGGAATCAGCAAAAGATCACAGATGAAAATCGACTTTGAAGAGATCGGATCCACTCCATTGGCCGACCAACCCCACCTGCTCGATGGCTACCACGTACAGGTAGGCGCCTTCAAGGACAAAGCCAATGCAAAGAGATTTTTCCAGGAAATGTCAGCCAAATATCCCTATCCAATCTTAATCATTGAAGAAGAAGGTTACTTCAAGGTGAGATTCGGCCCATTTAAAACGCTGGCAATGACAAAAAAATGCAGCAAGGAGATGGGAAGTGCAAATATCAGCTCCTTCATGCGAAGCAACAAGGTAAGATATTTCTAAGGTTTGGACCAACCATTTTTACCGACAACCCATCGTTGTTCAGCCTATCAGCACATTGCCCGGCAATCAGCCCTGGCAACTTAACCAATAAGTCATTTTTCGAGTAACTGGTGATAGCGTGCCATCCAGTACGGAAGCAGGAAAAAGGCTCCGTCGTCCTCGCTCAGGCCATCACCTCCACCATCCAGTTGGTAAGGATTGTTGTTCCATTTGGAAATGGCCCTTTCTGCAGGAGAAATGGGCTCAACAGCCTGAGATTTGAAAAAACGATCACTAATGGCACTCTTTCGGATGTCCCAGCGGTGCGAATTGGTCATTCTCCAGCTGCGGAGATCCAGCGGAATCTGCTGCATCTCCCACAATGCAACGGTCAACCCGCAATTTTTTCCCAGTCCGATGCTTGCAATGTAATTCCAGATCGGAATCCTGTCGGATTTCTCCGCCTGCCAGCTTCTCGACAGACTTTTCTTATAAATTGCACTGTCCTTGCACTCCTTGCCGTATCTCAAAAGGGTATAATAGGGCAAAAATGACAATTCATCATCGGAATAATTAATCTCGTATGGTCCGTACATCTTCTGCACCAGCATGTTGTCAAGGTAATGGTGTTCACTTACCAGGAAGTTGTAGGCTTTTTCGTACTTTGGATTTTGCGTAACATGTGCGGCACTCTTCAAAAATGCGAGAATCTGGAGTGAATTGATCCCCTTTTCATACATCCATGTCTTTGAATGATTGAGAGAATCAGGAGTCCAAACCGCCCATCTGGTGGCTAGCCCATCCAAATCAACAAGCTGAAAATTGTGGTCCACAATATGAGTCATCAATCTGTCTACCAAATTTTTAACCCGGTCTTTCATCTCTCCTTTGGCCACAAGATCATAGAAAATGGGATAGGCAAACATGTGCCCGACAATCTCGTCGGAGCTGGTATCGCCTTTCCATTTCCACTTGCCGTCTGCCGACAGGTGCCACTCTCCTCCCTCACCGGTAGGCTCATCTGAAGATACATAGGAACGGGCCACAAAGCCGGGAATGGGATTGACGGTCCCCAACTTTTCCATGGCCAGATAGGTCCTGACAGCGTTGCCATACGCCTCCTTCTCTCCGGTTACTGCATACCTGAAACTCTCTGCCGCAAGGTAGATTGAGCTCCACAGTCCATCGTTGTCATTGGAAGAATGGGTATAGGAAATTGTGTCATTGGGATGACTGAAACGAAGCTCAGAGGCAAAATTATGGTGCAGGTGCCGCTCATTCAGCCTGCTTTCAAAATAGGCAGCCTTCTGCGCCAGTGACATCGGCATTCGTTCCAGCTGGTTGATGCCGGAGGTGGTCGCAACCCAGATCCGATGGCTATCCAACACCAGAAGATCGGTGACATGGTTGTCATCCAGCCATCGCCTGCCTGCAAAATAGTGCCACGAATCACCACTTTTACAGATGGCTCCCTCCGGTGTTCCGAGCCACACATCTTCGCCTGAAAGGGTAATAGCCGTAACCGGACCAAATGGCAAACCATTGTCTCCCGAATAGAGCCTATGGTCTCCTTTGCCGGAAATCAAACCCAACGCCGGCTGACACCCGAAATAGATATCCCCGGACGCAAAACCTGAAGCTAAACTGTAATAGTTGAGCCCAAGACCCGGAGACATAATGGCATAAGAAAGATTCACCCAGCTTCCGCAAATTTCGTGGAACAGTCCTCCGTCTGTAGCGGCCCAAAAGTCCCCTGTAACACTCCGGATGATCTGGTGAACGGCAAAGCTCTTCATAGCCTGAACCTTTTGCCAGCCCCCGTTCCAACGCCAGGCTCCCTTGTTGGTCCCGGCCAGTATAATTTTTGAATCCTCCCAAATCAGTGTCGTGATGGTATCTACGGAAGCCTCCAGAGGCAAAGATATTTCCCGTTTGTCTGTCACCCGAACCATTCGGCCAATTCCGCCGAGCCAAAGCTTTCCTTCGGGATCCACCACTCCTGTCTGCCAGTCTCCCGGAATCTGCTCCGTGTTCCATTTGCCGTTTTCAAGACGGAAAATGCGGTTGGCGGAAATGGCAGTAACCACCTCCCCCTGCCTCACCATTTTTACAATTTCGGTAGTACCTGCCACAGGCAGATGGATGGGCACCATCCGTTCCTGCAAATAGACACTGGACTGGCCTTTATGCTTAATCTCACTGCCTGATGCACAAAAAGTTGATATGATCAGGCTTCCCAACAGGAAACTCAATCCATTGAAATATTTTTTCATACAAATGATTTTGGGATGGTTGACTGACAAAGGTTTCAGGCGAAGGAGCCTATTTTCTAAGCTTCCGTTGCAATTCCATCAGCGGTCTGTATCCAATCAGGATCACACCTTCTTCTTTGAGCAATTTTCTGATATCTGGATCCGATGTAAAGCAGGCTGCTTCCTGCGAACGCTTCTCTGCTGTTCCGGTAATTGACCGCAATTCATCCGTTAATTTTGAAGCATGAATGAAAAGTTCTGTCACGCCAGGCTTCAGATTTTTGATGATTCCCGTCCAAAACGGCTTCACCTCCTTGTAGTTGTCCAGCTCCTCGTAAACAAAATTGTCTGTAAAGACGATTCCCTGTTTGGTCAACTCCTTCCGCAGATCAGGTTGTTTAAATTTCACCATGGTAGATTGAGAAGGCATTCGAAGCGGTAGGTTGAACTCCATGGCCAACTGGACATAAACCTTGAAATAGTCGGTCGAATATTGCATGGTACCCATGTGTGAATCAATGTGGGTCACAGGTACTCCAGCAGCCAGTGCTTTTTTGATCTGTGCACGTCCTTCAATCAGGGCCTCTTCGGGATTGGCATGCGCATAAACGTCTTCCACTTCATGCCAAAGGTATCCGTCCGGATCAATCAAATGACTGACTTGATCCCTGGGTGCTACAGCTCCCCAACGATAAAATTTCCATTCGGAAGTATGGGTCAGATGCACACCAAAATCCTTCTCAGGATGGGTCTTTGCATAATCAAAGATCGCCGGAGCCCAGGGACAGGGAACCATAATGGTAGCCGAAGTGATCAGCCCCTTTTCCATCCCTTCGATCGCAGCCAAATTGGCAGAATTACACATGCCAACGTCGTCGCAATTGATTATCAAAACCTTGTCTGTTGATTTGTAACCCAACCGCTCACTCAACAGGGCAGTCTGCGCGGAGGCGGAAGTTTGTAAAAAAGTGGCTGCAACCAGAAACAAAACATAAAGTTTCCACACTTTTTCACTTAAGAGAGATGTCTTCTTCGTTTGCATGGTGATAATTTAGAGTAGTTGTTAATAATTTGAAACAGCTGAAGCAGAGATCCTGCCAGTTCAAAATAAGCACAAATTATCCGTTCATTGATGCCAGCAATTGTCCATTTTCAATCGTCTGGTATCCTCTTTTCGATCACTCTTTCTTTGGCATCTTCAACCTGTCGCCGGTACCCTGAATCATCATTCGCTCCCATTTTTTCCCGTAACCGGGGAAGGTTGGCTTTTGCGGAATGTTTTTTCCATTGCCATTGTCAAGCAACTGCTCACCTTCAGCTGCTTTCAGGTTTCCATCGAGGTATCTCATAAACAGGTAACGATAGAAAATTTTCCAATCACCGACCAGTTTGTTGCCTGTCCGCACCGAGTAGCTGGTCAGAAAACCGACGACGGCATTTGGGTCCTGTGCCATCAAAGCAGTGGCCGCTTTATCTGTAGCCCCCACCTCATCCATGAATTGGGTTTCAAGTTCCAACTGTTTTTTCGCAATTTCAGGGTGTATCATGTTGTACCTGGTATATGCCCAATTGTTTACCTGACTGAATGTCCAATAGGCGGAAGTCTCCGACCAGGTGATCATAGATCCGTTGCCAACTGCATAACTCTCTGGAATACTTCTGATTCCACAATACATCGGAGCATATACACAACCGGCGGCATCGTCCACACCAAACCAGAAAATTCCGCCAATGGCATCCGGAAGGCTGCTTCTGGACTGAGCAACAAAGCTGTATCCTGTCTGTTGCGTAGCCACTGCCCGCTCGTTCAGGTAATTCACGCTGTCAACTTCAAATTCCATCGGGCGCCAGCGATAGGGTAAGCCAAACGGACCTGCACCCGGATCATTGCGCATATCCAGAGGTGTATCTTCGTAATGGTCACGCATTCTGGCCATCAAATCTGCCAGGGAGATGCCTGCATCCGGCTTCACCCAGAGCGGCAAACGGTTCGAAACATAGCCGTTGGGATTTGCGGAATGGTCCAAATTAACAGCCTTGTGCGTAAATTTTCCCAAGACATAATCGGTATATTCCTGTCGATCCCTTATCTCCTTGCTTACAGTCCTGAAAAACGACCAGACCCGCGCATCACAAAAGCGTGCACCCCCGAATTTCAATGGATTGAACACATCAGAAAAACTAAAGAACTCATCTTTGCCGGTATAAAAACCATGTTTCCGGGCAAAACTGATCACATCGGAAGAGTGATAAATGGTCTGTTTCGGATCGTTCCAGTTATTTTTTTTCTGAAAGGGGAAAGTAGTAATGCGCGCCTGATTGGCGTGCCCGCTCACGCAACCATCCGGAATCAGCCGTGCCACCCATACGGCTCCCTTTTCGTATTTGCCTTTGCCGATCAGTTCCATGATCCAGGCTTCGTTGGCATCTGAAATGGAAAATGATTCTCCTCCCGTGGCATAGCCATATTCGGCTACCAGCTCCGTCATCACCCGGATCATCTCCCTGGCCGTTCTTGAGCGCTGAAGTCCGATTCTCATCAGGGATCCGTAATCAAGGATGGCTCCTGGCTGGGATGCGAGCGAATCCAGCCCGCCAAAGGTCGTTTCACCAATGGCGACCTGGTGCTCATTCATCAACTGTACAACAGAAAAAGTGTGTGCAACCTCCGGTATGGTTCCCATCAGCTTTCCGGTCTCGTAATGATAGACTTCACAGGGAGTGCCCGGCTGATGGTCGGCAGCAGGATAAAAGGCAATCGCACCATACCTCGTGTGCGAATCTGCAGCATAGGAGATCATCACGGATCCATCCTTGCTTGCCCCCTTCGAAACAATGAAATTCGTGCAGGCTATGACAGGAGTGAAGGGGATCGTCAACAGCACAGAGAGTCCGGCAACCAGAAGATATTTTTTCATTCAAGTTAATTTGGGACACGAATTTAACAACTATTGCCGGGTTACAAAAATTGGTGCATTCACAATTCTTTTAACCTGCCGATCAGGATCAAAAAAAATCATCCTGCACCGCAATATATTTCAGGATCAGTAGCAGTCTGGTTAAATGGGATGACAGGATCATTGACCTGCAGTCGGTCTGAGAAAAAACTGTCACGCCAAAAATAAAATGATTTTTCCTGACCTAAGAGGTCAATGTGTTCACCCATTTGGAATGACCCACACCATCACGATGGCTGTTGCCGGAACATTTGTTCAAATAAATTTTGCTTGTAATTCTCCGAAAGCAACAGTTTGTGCCCCGCCAAATGGATGGTATTCCCCTCCACATGGTCGATTTTACGAATGTTAACCAGATTGGTCCTGTGCACTTTCAAAAAGGAATAACCGGACAACCTTTCTTCCCAGCTTTTCAAAGTTCCGTGAACCACCAATTTTTTATCCACACAGTACAATGTTACATAATCTCCGCAGGCTTCGACATAGAGGATGTCCTCCATCCAAATCTGGTAAATCCTTCTGTCGCATTTGACACTGATCCTGGAGTTGGCCGGAACTGCCACCATCCCATTCATCCGTTCCTTGGCCTTGTTGACTGCCTTGCTAAACCGTTCAAACGAGAACGGTTTCAACAAGAAATCAACTATTTCCAGATCGAAGCCTTCGATGGCATACTGCGAATAGGCGGTCGTAAAGATAACCAAAGGTGGATGGACCAGCGACTTTAGAAAACTGACACCCGACATCTCAGGTAAATTGATATCCAAAAACATCAGGTCCACCGTGTGATGATCGAGGAAGGACTGGGCGGCAAAAGCATCCGGAAAAATCCCCATGCAATTCAATCCAGGACACAAGGATATGTTGTGTTCCAATATTGACTGGGCGGCGGGTTCATCTTCAATAACAATGCAATTCATAAACTTTGGAGCCTTAAGTGAATCATTTGAAACATACCGGTGAATTATTTGGCACTTCCCTTTACAGGATCCATTCACAGCGAAATCTGCATCTCAACAGTGAATATCCCATCTTTTGTTTCTATCGTTAACGAATGCTTGCCCGGATAAAGCAAATTTAATCGTTTTTCGACATTGAGGAGACCTATTCCTCCACTTTCTGCAATCCCTGATTCTTCCCTCAGGGCAATCGTATTTTCCGTTTTAAACAACAGAAGATGGTCCTGTATTCCCAGAAAAATGGATATGCTGCCGGGCTCTTTGCCGATGCCATGCTTGAAGCAATTCTCTGCCAGAGGCAGCAGCAACAATGGGGTAATCCGGCCATTGCCGAGAGGCTCTTCCACCACCAGGGTCACTGTGGTCAGGTTTGCATTGATGCGGGCTTTTTGAAGCGCAACATAGGTTCTTATGATCTCGGCCTCCTTCTCCAGGGGGATGAACTCACTCGCCGTATCATAAAGAACATACCTGAGGAAATCGGATAACTGAAGAATCACATCCTTGGTTTTTTCATCATTTTTCGAGGCCATCGCGTAAATGGTGTTCAGGTTGTTGAACAAAAAATGGGGATTGATCTGTGCTTTTAGCGCAGACAACTCGGATTGCACCTTTTCCCTGTTGGCAATCAGTAGCACTGCATATTGCCAAATCAGAAAAAGTACAGTCGTAAATGCCAGATATATTCCGGTAATGATGATCAGTTCCCATATTTCAAAATAGGAAACAAAATACAACTGAGGGAGCAGGAGGTCAATTCCACAGTTGAAGAGTCCATAATTTATCACTGCAGCAAGGATCGTCACGGCCGATACAAGCAAAAGATAAACACCGAATCGGCTCACAACCAAATATTTTCGAATCAGAACCTGTAGATTGAAATAGACGGCCCCGGCAATCGACAAATGAAATACCACCACATACATAAACTGGGAGAGAAAAAAATCGGTAAAAAGATCCAAATCACTCTTGCCCGAATCTGCATTCAAAAAATCCCACACCAGGTAGACCACAGGCACCAGGAAAAGGAGCGTAGCCGAAATTTTCAGCCATTTCCGGGCATGGCGCAGAAACCAGACAAATGGCAGCAGACAATACAGGTAGAAAATAAGGTTTAGCAACATCAAATCCGGCCAATAATCCTGCAGACCCTTGATCGCTCCCGAAGACTCCACACCTGGATTAAACACGACGTACCAACAGTCGATGGAAATGATCCAGAAAAGCAGATGAACTACTGTCAGCAAATGCTTTCTATATTTTTGAAGATTCATGGTTGCTTAGTTTAGGCGGTTTAACTTCAGTTGGGCCGCTTGGTTATCCCAGTCGATGAAACGCGGTTCCCCGGCATACCGATCAATCACATCAGTCAACTGCTCAGGGCTTCCTGTCAGCAGTAACCTGCCCGCATCACTGATCCAGCGGTAACTCACCCGCACCCGTTTCTTCTCAATCATCTCTTTCGTATACTCCGCACCAAGCCAGGAAAATTCAGGATGTTGATTCCGGATGACTACCCTGGCAAGGGTATGAATCCGGAAGTAACTTTCGGCTGCGAACCGGCTTTTCTCCAGGCCGGTGTTGTCGATGGGCATAAAATCAGCATACAAAATTCCTTTTACTTTGAAAATTACCATTTTGAACCTGTAGATGGTGGTATCAGGGTTTGTTTCTACCAGCAAAACGTGGTAGTAATTCATTGGCTTCAATACGATGGAATCCTTTCCTTGACTGTCTTTTTTGGTCTCTCTGGCAATCTTTCTTTCAATTTTCCAGACCGAGGTTGTGTCCACCCGATTCCAAACTGCATTCTGTTTCTTTTTCCCGGAGACGGCCTTGTGCTGCATGGGTGTAACCGACCAGCTGCCTTCCAGTTCAGGCAGCAACGTCACATTTTTCTCCACATAAAAGGGATTCAGGGAACAAATCATGACAAAATCGGTACAACCGGTAAAAAACAAGACCAATCCGGTTAGTATCAATATACCTTTTCGATTCATAATGACTGAATTTTTAATTTCAGTACGAAAGTTAGCAGAGATTTTCCCGGAAGAAAAATTTATTCGACCAAGAGCCCTAATTTTTCGATCAAAGAGGCACAGCCGAGGAATTGTTCCAAATGGGACCCCGATTCACTTCAGGAATGGCCTTTGGCAAAAATTTAGTGACTCACAGGGCAATAGGAACAATTGAAAAATGTTCCACAAAAAAAATGAGGGAATCAGCGAGGATTGTTGCCGTTTAGATCCGATGAACAGTTACCGTGACAGGAAGGTAACTTCTTAAAATTTATTTTTTTCCGGAGGCTGGGTTTTTTATGCCATCAGACAGCCTGATTGGTCCGCTGCATCTCAAAATCCCCGATTTCCTGCTCCACCAGTTTCATTTCCAGAATCATCTCCCTAAGCAACTCGCTCAGCACTTGCGGGTTGTTATTTCCGATTTCAAGTTCGAACATTCTGGACAGTTCTGTAAACTGGTTGAAATACATGTTCAGGGAAACACCAATGAGGTTGTGTATCGAATATTTTAGAGCGGAAACGTCATTCCGTTGTATGGCCTGTTCCAGCGAATTCAGATCGTTCAGCAACTGCTTTGGGATTATTTTCAGCAAATCCATTACCACCTCTGCCTCACTGTCCAGATTTTCCATAAGGTTGGCCAGATCAAGATGCAGATTTGATCTTTTCGCCGTATGTTCTGTACTGGCAGATTCAATTTGAAGATGACCCGTAGTCACGAATTTGTTTGTCATAGCCGAAGTCAGATATTATTGAATGATTGTACCGGCAGTACCCCTTTGCTCGGACGAAATAGACTTAACTTCCTGTCATTCCACTGTTTGGGTAAATGTTCAGACAAATAGTATACAGGAGCACTTGCGAAGTTTTGAGTCATTCCCCGGGACAATACAACTACAGAACAAAGAATCGTCCTTATTGTTCAGCCTATTTAAAAGATTTTCGTTCAATTTCCCGCAGATTTTCAATTTTCTTTTTCTGCAGAAAACTGTATATGTCGCCCAGATGCTCCTTGACCTGTTTGTTGCCGAATTCAAATACCTTGGTGACAAGTCCGTCGAGAAAATCACGGTCATGAGAGACCAGAATAAGGGTTCCGTCAAAATCCCTGAGGGCACCCTTCAATATTTCCTTGGTTCGCATATCCAGGTGATTCGTGGGTTCATCCAAAATAAGCAGGTTTACCGGCTCCAAAAGCAATTTGACCATGGCCAGCCTGGTCCGTTCACCACCGGAGAGCACCCTCACCTTCTTGTTGATGTCGTCACCACCAAACATAAACGCCCCAAGCAAATCTTTGATCTTTGTCCGGATGTCTCCGACGGCAACATCATCAATCGTCTGGAAAACAGTCAATTCCTCATCAAGCAGGGAAGCCTGATTCTGTGCAAAATAACCAATCAGCGTATTGTGCCCGAGCGTCAGTTTGCCATCAAATTCAATTTCATGCATCAGGGCCTTCACCAGGGTAGATTTTCCTTCCCCGTTCTTACCCACAAATGCAATCTTTTCGCCCCGCTCAATCGTCAGTGACACCTTTTCGAAAACCAGGTGATTGTCATACCTTTTGGCCAGGTCATCTGCGATAACCGGATAGTTTCCCGACCTCGGTGAAGGGGGAAACTTCAGGCGCAGGGCTGAGCTGTCCACTTCATCCACCTCCACCATCTCAAGCTTTTCAAGCATCTTCACCCGCGATTGTACCTGCAACGTCTTGGAATAGGTACCCTTGAACCGCTCAATAAATTCCGTGGTTTCGGCAATCATCCTTTGCTGCTCATCAAAGGCTTTTTGTTGCTGCTCACGCCGCTCTTTCCGCAATTCAAGGTATTTGGAGTAGTTCACCTTGTAATCATAGATGCGCCCCATCGTCACTTCTATGGTTCGGGTGGTGATGTTGTCAATGAAGGCACGGTCGTGCGAAATGACTATCACAGCCTTGGCGGAGTTGACAAGGAACTCTTCCAGCCACTGTACCGATTCGATGTCCATGTGGTTGGTGGGTTCATCGAGCAGGATGAGGTCAGGTTTTTGTAGCAGGATTTTCGCCAGCTCGATTCTCATCCGCCAGCCTCCGCTGAATTCATGGGTTGGTCTGCCAAAATCCTCGCGCGTAAAACCAAGTCCCAGCAGAATCTTCTCCACTTCGGCATCGAAATTAATCTCTTCAATCGAATAAAACATCTCGCTTAACGCCGACACCCTTTCAATGATGCTGGAATAGCCGTCTGACTCGTAATCCGTGCGGATGGCCAACTCCTCGTTCAGGGCCGAAATCTCCCTTTCCATCTCGTGAATCCGGGCAAAGGCCTGTGCCGCCTCCTCAAAAACCGTCCGGTGATCCTCCGTAAGCAAATGCTGGGGCAAATAGGCTATCACCGCCTCCCTTGGCGCCGAAATACGTCCCTTGCTCGCAGATTTCACGCCGGCCATGATCTTCAGCAGCGTCGACTTGCCCGCACCATTCTTCCCCATCAGGGCTATCCTGTCCTTGTCGTTGACAACAAAGGAAATATCAGAAAAAAGCACAGTGCCGCCAAATTCAACAGTTAGTCCGTCAACAGATATCATATCAGCCAGTTTTTGAAGCCGCAAAGATATCCAATTTACAAGAAGATTTCCGTTCCCGGAGGGAAGTAACTTGGCAGAATGGCAACCAGCAAATAAAAACAACAACGACTACAAAAAAATGCATCTATCCGAAACCTTATCATTGCTGATTTGTTGACTCATTCAGTATGTGAAAAAAATACTAACTTTAAGAATTATTATGGAATAAATGTCTGCCAGAGTTTGTGCATTAAGGTGTGAGAGATTAGGGCGATGAATCGCCCGGGATTTTATCTTCATGACCGGGGATGGTTGGTTCGTGGTAGGATGCCAGGTTAGACTGACAGTAATTGAGGTGGAATAGGCATTCCACGACCAAATGCAAACCCTGAATATAAAACCTGTTTCAATTTCATACAGCCTGGAGTGCCGCATGAAAGAAAAAAAACTGTTGCATGAAAAAACAATCGGAGTAAATACCACAACCTTCTGGATGGGAGACATGAAATTTCATCCAGGAATCGGGTCAAAAGCCATCGTCTCAAAACCCGTTGGTCACGAAGAATTTAACCAAGAAATTGGCATGGAAGTTGCCCAAAGAGCTCAATGATTATGATAAGAATTCTGGCAATAGACGAAAACCGCGACAAACTGTTCAGTTTGGAGTCCATATTAAAAGATGTATTTACCGGAGTTGTCCTGTTAACCGCCACCAATGGGATGGAAGGCATAGAACTCGCATCAACCGAATGCCCTGATGTTATCTTGCTTGACTTGGCATTTCCTGGAATGGATAGCTTAGAGGTCTGCCGAGATCTGAAAGAGAATGATAAGATTAGTGAAATTCCGGTCGTTTTTATGACCTCCGTGAGCGACGACAAGCATACCAGGATCAAGGCGCTTGAATGCGGAGCCGATGGTTTTCTCTCCAAACCGATAGATGAATCGGAACTAAAGGCATTGCTGCGATCAATGGTCATCGTAAAAACCGCCGGCTTGAAGAAAAAAGAGGAGGGGTTGGCGCTCGAAAAAATGGTGGCGGAACGGACGAAAGTTCTTGAAAAAGAGTTGGCAAAGCAAAAAGAGACAGAGATTGAACTCGTTAAGAACAACAACCACTACAAGGCATTGATCGAAAAGGCTCCGGATGGGGTGGCGCTGATCAGTGGGGAAGGAAATTTTATATTCGTGAGTCCGGCAGCCACCAAAATATTCGGATATGAGAAAGACCTGTCCAACTACGGCTCACCGGTCGAACTGACACATCCGGAAGACCTGCCGCTGGTACTTGGCGAACTGGAAAAATTACTGCTCGACCCTTCCCACACACCCACGCTCCAGTATCGTTTTGCCTGCGCGAACGGCACATACATATGGATTGAAAGTACCTTCAGCAACATGCTTTCCAACCCTGATATAAATGCCATCATCATCAATTTCAGGGACATCAACGAACGCAAGGTGGCGGAAGACAGGCTCCGCGAAAGTGAATATTTTTTCAAGGAGTCGCAGCGTGCTGCTTTTGTAGGTTCCTACAGATTCGAACTGCAAAAAAATTACTGGTCCTCCTCCGAAGTGCTGGAGCAGATTTTTGGAATTGACAAGGATTACGAGCATAGTTTACAAGGCTGGCTGGACCTTAACCACCCTGACGACAGGGGAACCATGGACAAGTATTTCAGCGAAGAGGTCCTCGGCAAAGGTTTACCCTTCAACAAGGAGTATCGCATCATCAGGAGATCTGACGGTGAGGTGAGATGGGTGCTTGGTTTGGGACAACTGAGCTGGGATGCAACCGGAAAGATAACTTCCATGACCGGAACGATTCAGGATATTACGGATCGGATTCAGGTCAGGGACGCCCTGATAGAAAATGAAAACAAATACAGAGAGTTATTTGAAGCCAATGCTGACAGCATTGCCATCTTTCTGATTACAGGCGAGGGTCGACCTCAATTCATAGATTGCAACGAGAACAATGCCAGATTGCTCGGATATTCCAGGGAAGAAATTATTCACATTTCTCCGGAACAGGTCGAAATTCAAGTTTCTGAAAAGGAACAAAGATACAGGATCGGGCAATTGCAGGAAAAAGGAGCGGTCGATTTTGAGACAAAATTGATTCACAAATCCGGTCGTTTGATAGATGTTGAAATTAAAGCCAAAGTGATCCGGTATAAAAATCAATTGGCAGTAATGAACATCAGCAGAGACATCACCAAAAGGAAACAGCAGGAAGAGTCCCTGAGGCAATCCAATGAATTGAATCAATCGTTGCTTCAAACCATTCCTTTTGGCATCGACATCGTCGACGAGGCTGGCAACATCCTGTTCATGAGTGATAACCTCGCCAAAAATGTGGGGCAAAACAGCATCGGTCTCAAATGTTGGGATCTCTACAAGGACGATAAAAAGCAATGTGATACCTGTCCCCTGTTCAAGGGAATTACCATCGGGGAAACTAAATTGTACGAATCCACTGGCGTTTTTGGTGGCAGAACTTTCCAGATCAGTCATACCGGAATGATGTTTCAGGGGCAAAAAGCCATGCTGGAAATATTTCAGGACATTACCGATAAAAAAAATGCAGAGAAACAGATTCAGTTGCTGGCCTACTCGCTCGAAAGCATCAGTGAATGTGTCTCCATCACCGACAACGAAGATAAAATCATCTACGTCAATAAATCTTTTGTCCATACCTATGGCTACTCCTACGATGAACTGATCGGCCAGCACACCAGTCTGCTGCGGCCTCCTGAAATAGCCTATAAACACGTCAGGGACATCTTGTCGGAAACGATGGAAGGGGGTTGGACAGGAGAGATCATGAACAGGAAGAAGGATGGCACGCTTTTCCCCATTTTCCTCTCGACTTCGATCATCAAGGATGATTTCGACAAGCCCATTGCACTCATCGGCGTAGCCAGGGATATCACAGAAATCAAAAGGGGCCAAGCGGAACTGATAGCAGCCAAGGAGATGGCAGAGGAAAGCAATCATCTCAAGACCGCCTTTCTGAACAACATGAGTCACGAGATTCGGACTCCCATGAACCACATCATGGGCTTCTCGAGTTTGATGGCTGAAGTTGAAGCAGAGGAAAAGGATGAGTTTGCACAAATCATTTTGAAAAGTTCCAATCAACTTTTGACGCTGATTGAGAATGTCATACTCTTGTCGAGGTTGCAAAGTGAAAAAAGTGATGTTTCCAGCAATGAAATCTATCCTGAAAGATTGATCAACGGTCTTGGAAAATCATTCGGCGTTGAATGCAGGAACAAGAACATCAACCTTCATCTCCGGATTCCGCAGGGGTATCTGGAACACACCATCCTGTCAGACCAGGAAAAGATCAAGCAGATTTTGGTTAATCTCATCTCAAATGCAATCAAATATACCCCGAATGGATTTGTTGAAATTGGTTATGAACTCTTTCCAAATGAGATTACATTTTACGTGAAGGATTCGGGAATGGGGATACCCGCCGGGGAGCAGCAGAAAGTGTTCGATTCCTTTTACAGGACCGAAGAAGCCATTTCCATGGCCATTGGGGGGACCGGACTCGGATTAAGCATTGTCAGGGAGTTGGTCAGTGTGCTGAATGGCAACATTCAATTGGAATCGGAACCCGGAAAAGGATCCAGATTCTCCGTAACCATTCCCGTTCGTCATACGACACTGCCTCAATTGACAAATGCTGTTCTGCCAGCGGCCCATTTGCCCTTAACGGAAGTCACCATTCTGATTGCAGATGATGAACAGATAAACTTCCTTTATTTTGAAATACTTCTCAAAAAAAGCGTCAAAAGACTGGACCATGCTGCCAATGGCGAAATGGCCATTGCGATGGCTTCCAAAACCAAATATGACTTGATCTTCATGGATTTAAAAATGCCGGTCTTGGATGGCTATGCTGCTACAAAGCAGATTAAGAAGCTAAATCCGTCCATTCCTGTCATCGCCCAGACGGCCTATGCCACCAATCAGGAAAAGGAGAAGGCCCTGAAGGCCGGATGCGACGATTTCATCCCAAAACCGATGAAAAAAAATCTATTGCTGGAGATGATTCAAAAATACAGTTAAGATCTGTTTTAACATGAACGAATATCCGGATTCCAACAAAGCCTCGTTGCTAAAGGTACAGACACTCATCAAGCATCTGCACGATGGCATTGTCGTTCATGCTCCGGACACGAGTATTCTGATGGCCAATGAAGAGGCTTCCAGGATCCTGGGTTTGACAATCGAACAGATGCAGGGCAGGGCTGCCATTGATCCTTTCTGGTCTTTCCTCCGGGAAGATGGCTCTGTACTACCACTGGAAGAATACCCGGTGATGAGGGCCCTGAATACCCGGCAATCTTTCACAAATTGTGTATTGGGAAGAAAAAATGCCGTGAACGGAGCCTACATATGGGCTAGGGTGGAAGCATTTCCCGAATTTGATGAGAAAGGCGAATTGAGTCACGTCGTGGTGACTTTTGTCGAAATTACCCGTGAAATTGAAACAAAGAAAGCCCTTGCGGAAAGTGAAGAAACTTTTGCCAAATTCTTCCATTACAGCCCGGGTATCATGATTGTCACGAAAATTGAGGATGGTTGCATTGTCGAGACAAACAACAAAATCTTCAGGGCAGGTTACGAGCGAAATGAACTGATCGGGAAGTCGATCCTTGACCTTGATTTCTGGGTAGATCTTACGGCCAGAAGCCATTTTTACAACGAAATTTATGGTTCAGGAAAGATTGAAAATTTCGAAACCAAGTTCAAAAACAAAAGTGGGGAGATTTTTACCTGTCTCATTTCCGGCGAAAAAATAAATTTTCGGAATGCACCTTGCATCATCAGTGTGCTCATAGATATCTCCGATCGCAAAAAAGCAGAAAATGAGATGAACGTACTCTTCGAGATCGTTCAGGGAGTGGTAAATACTTCCGATCTGTCCGAACTGCTGAAGATCATTCATCAGTCCCTGAAAAAATTATTGTACGCCGAAAACTGCTTCTTTGCACTGCACGACGGAAATACTGGCTTGTTCAGTTTTCCATATTTCGTTGACCAGTACGATCAGGCATTTCAGCCGCAGGAACTATACAAAAGTTGTACTTCCTATGTCTATGAAACCGGTAAGTCCATTCTGATCACACCAAAGGTCTTTCAACAATTGGTTGACGCANATAAAGTTGAACTGGTAGGCTCTCCCTCCCCTTCCTGGATTGGAGTCCCTCTGAAAACCTCATCCAGAACGATTGGAGTACTGGTACTCCAGCACTATTCGGAAGAGAACATCTACAAGGAGGAGCACCTCAATTTTCTTGATTCTATCGGAAGTCAGGTCGCCAATGTGATTGAACGAAAGCGGGCAGAAAATGAACTCGAAATATCACATTCGCTCATTGCCGCAACGCTGGAGTCCACTGCAGACGGCATTCTGGTGGTAGACAAATTCGGCAAAATCACCAGTTACAACTCCAAATTCGCGGAACTTTGGCGCATACCGGATTCCATTCTTCAAAAATATGACGATGAAACCTTGCTTTGCTATGTGCTGGATCAGTTGAAAGATCCCGAATCTTTTATGAAAAAAGTAAAGGAGATCTACTACAATGATGAGGAGGTTACGACTGATTACCTCACCTTCAAGGATGGTAAAATATTTGAGAGGTATTCCCAGTCCCAGGTTTTCAATGGAAAGAGCGTTGGGAGAGTATGGAGTTTCCGAAATATTACAGAACAAAAGAAAACGCTGAAGGCGCTTCACCAGAGTGAGACCAGATTCCGGGAACTCAACGCCACCAAGGACAAGTTCTTTTCTATCATCGCACATGATTTGAAGAGTCCGTTCAATGGCATACTGGGATTCAGCAATTTACTTACAGAACAGATCAAGGCAAAAGATTATGACGGAATTGAAGAGTACGCCGAGATCATCCAATACTCCTCACAAAAAGCCATCGACCTGCTGATGAACCTGATGGAGTGGTCACGATCTCAGTCCGGACGGATGGATTTTCATGCAGAATCGATTGAAATAGGAGCCCTCATTGGGGAGGTACATGAATTGGCCAAAATAGCCGCCGTACAAAAATCCATTCAGTTTACCACAGTTCAGGCTCATCCAATGGTGGTGCAACTTGATAAGGAGATGATATCAAGTGTACTGAGAAACCTGATCTCCAATGCCATCAAATTCACCCATCCCGGCGGGAGAATAGAGGTGAAGGCAGAACAGTTGAAGGAGGAATTGCTGGTTACTGTGTCCGACAATGGAATTGGCATCGAGAAAAAGGAACTGGCCAAACTATTCAGGATTGACGAAAGTTATTCCCTGCCGGGAACGCACAACGAAAAAGGAACTGGATTGGGGCTTGTCCTCTGCAAGGAATTCATCGACAAACACAATGGCACAATTTGGGCGGAGAGTGAACCCGGCAAGGGGAGCAGATTCTGTTTCAAAATTCCGGTTCAGCCAACTTAGCCTTGTCTCCTTCCTCCCAGCTTTCCTTCAGTTTACTAAAATCCAATGACCTCTGGATTAAGCTGAAATCAGTTTTGTATATTACTCACGTACAATCTTTTACAACAAAAGACAGCAGTTCATCCTCCTTAACAGGCAAATGTAAAAACAGGGCTCAAAATAAAAAAATCAGCCCACCACAAAAATTGTAATGGACTGATTTACAGTGACCCGGCTTGGGATCGAACCAAGAACCTACAGCTTAGAAGGCTGTTGCTCTATCCATTGAGCTACCGGGCCGGCCTTAAGTGCGCGCAAAAATACAAAAAAATCCCTGAATCAGGCACGATTCAGGGATTTTTTGTTTTTCCCGGTAGGTTTATACCATGTAGATATTGTGTTCGATGCACTGCTGAATCATCTCTTCCGGCCACAAGCTGGCCTGCACCTCGCCGATGTGTGCCTTGCGCAGAAAATACATGCAGAGCCGCGACTGCCCAAGTCCGCCGCCAATGGAGAGTGGCAACTCATCCTTCAAAAGCTTTTTATGGAACATCAGCTCTTTCCTGTCATTGGCTCCGGCAATGGCCAGCTGGCGCAGCAACGCCTCCTTGTCGACCCGGATCCCCATTGAGGAGATCTCAAAAGACTGTTGCAAGACCGGATTCCAGATCAGTATATCCCCGTTCAATCCCTGGTATCCACCGGCATTTGGGGTAGTCCAGTCGTCGTAGTCGGGAGCCCTTCCATCGTGGACCTCCCCGTTGCTCAGTTTTCCGCCTATGCCGATGATGAATACGGCCCCATGCACCCTGGTGATTTCATATTCGCGCTCCTTGGGCGTGAGGGTTGGATAACGCTGTACCAGCTCCTCTGCATAGACAAAGGTAATCTCCTCCGGAAGAAGGGGTTTGATGGTCGGATAATTTTCATAGACCACAAACTCTGCCCGCAACAAGACAGAGTAGATTTGATTGACCACCTTTTTCAGGTACTCGACATCGCGCTGTTTGGCCGTGATCACCTTTTCCCAGTCCCACTGATCAACATAAAGTGAGTGGATGTTGGAGAGCTCCTCATCGGGACGAATGGCATTCATATCGGTATAGATTCCATATCCTGCCGGGATGCCATAATTGGCCAGCATCAGCCGTTTCCATTTGGCCAGTGATTGAACCACTTCGGCCTTTGCATCGTTCATCTCCTTTACAGCAAAAGACACTGGCCGTTCTACTCCGTTCAGGTCATCGTTGACACCGGTCCCCTTCAGCACGAAAAGGGGCGCCGTTACCCGGCGAAGTCTCAATTCGGAGGAGAGATTCTCCTGACAAAAATCCTTGATCAGTTTGATGGCCTTCTCTGTCTGTTTAAGGTCGAGCTTAGGCTTATAGTTTTCAGGAAAAAAGAGTTTCATACATGAATAGTTGTTAAGTTTTTGAATGTGCTGTTTGATAGATGCAATGATACGAACTTCGGCAGATTAAAAAAACTACCTCATGAAATAACCGTGAGAATATGTTTTGATCGACCCAAAATAATTGTGTGGGTATTCCTTCATCAATAATGAAAAATTAGGCTTGGATGAATCTTGTGCACAATTAGCGATCTGCCTGAACGAAAAATTGAGAAATACGGCTCCGTCTTCAATCATTTTGAAAAATACATGTAAACCGCGAAGGTGGCCAACCAATGCGTCCCCAGGTAATTATCCGAGACAACGTGCGGAAGGGCGTCTTGGGCATGCTCATTGCCAATTCGTTGCAACTCTTCGGCCATCCTATTACCGGGAGGCAGTGATTTGGCGATCTCGAACATACACCAGGCCCTGCTGAGGTTGAGTCCATCGAGGTGAACACCTGTGGGATCTGCCCGATCCGCTACGACTGCCGGATGTTGCAGCGAAGCCGGAATGGAAGGCAAAAAATTTGCGAACCATTTTCGAAAATTTTTTTTGTCCAAAACCCTGCGCATCAGATCTGCCTCTACCAGGGAAGGGGAGAAAAAATCGTCACCTTCGGGTTCCCAGGAGGCCGGAATCCCTTTGTCTCTCAAATAATAGAAGCGGCTGCGCTCCAGCAGAAACTGCTCAAACTCCTTGTCACCCAACGTTCTCGCATAATCCAGCGCAAAAGAGATGCCAAATGCCGTATTGGCGTGTACGCCTCTTCTCAGCGGATAGGTAAGACCGGGAAGATAGACTTTGTAGTTCTGGACGACCTGCGCAGCAAGAGGCTTCAAAATACAAAACCATTTCACGCCCAGCGGATGGTCCCAGGTGGCAAGTTCTGCGGTTAATTTCAACAACCAGCTCCATCCGTAGGGCCTTTCGTAGCTGATCCTTCCAGGGGCCTTCAGATAGGCCACTTCTACGGCAATATTTTCTGGCGTGAGTGTCAGGTCAATTGCCTTCACAATCGAATCGCGGGCCGGAAGTGCAGGAAACTCCTTCAGTAACTTTACCAGCAGCCAGTGCCCGTGGACCGATGAGTGCCAGTCGTAGCATCCATAAAAAACAGGATGCAATTGGGACGGCGTTCCAACATCCTTGTCTGATTGCATCGAATGCGAAAGGTTGTTGGCATATTCGGTATGAATGCATTTAAAGGCCAGCCGCGCCAGTTTGCCGGCTTGTTGTGAGTCGAGTGCAGGTAATTCCTGTGACTTCAGCGATAGCGACCAGAATAAAAATAAAGCCATCATCCATCCAATTCTTCTCATCTTCTATTTTCTGTGATTGCTGAATTTGCTTTTCCATCAAACATTTTTCAGCCCATTTCGATGACCATTCCGTCAAAGGCAGGCTGAACTCCTTCAGGCAAGATTTTCATCAGGTCATCGTGAAAGCCCATCTCGTGGCTCATATGCGTCAGAAAGGTGCGCCGGGGAGCAATTTGTCCGGCAAGGCTCAGGGCCTCTGCCAGGTTCAGGTGCGAGATGTGCGAATTTTTCCGCAGTGCGCAAATAATCAATACTTCAACCCCCTTCAATTTATCCAATTCATCAGGTTCGATCCTGTTGAAATCGGTCAGATAGGCAAATTTGCCAAACCTAAAACCGTAAACTGGCAATTTGTGGTGGAAAAGCCTGACAGGAGTCACTTCGATGCCTCTCACCATGAACTTGTTGCCATCTATGGGCAGTAGCTCCATTTGCGGAGTTCCGGGATATTTGATCTCCGCAAAGGCATATTTGAAGGTCATTTGCAGGTTTTCAGCCACCCTTTTCTCACAGTAAATGTCCATCGGTGATTTTCGCACCCAGTTGAAGCTACGGATATCATCCAGTCCGAAGATGTGATCTGCATGTTCGTGGGTCAGCAAAACCGCATCCAGATTGGTCACGTTGCAGGTCAGCATCTGCTGCCTGAAGTCGGGACCCGCATCCACCAACAGGGTAGTCCCTTCTGCCTCTACCAGGATGGAACACCGCAATCTTTTATCCTTTTTGTTCAATGACCTGCATACTTCACAGTTGCAAGCGATAACCGGAACACCCTGCGAAGTCCCTGTGCCCAAGACTGTTATCTTCATTGAATTCGATTTATTGTTATTTGAATGTATGGATGAAAGTTGATTCTGAGATAAGTAACGTTTTGCTATCGAATGTCATCTTCCTCTCCCTGTCCCATTGTCCAACAGTCCTCTAGTCTTTTGGTCTTAAAGTCTTACCCTCCTATTCTCTTACATGCGGATGGTTCTCCAGACCCAATCACATACTTTGCAACAAGAAAATAGCCGGTCGTTTCCCAAGTTCCGGAGGCACCTTTCTCCATTCTGCAATCGATTTTGTGACCACAAATTCACTTTCCATGGTCAGATCCACTGCTATGCAAAGCTTGGTAAGGCCGTTGCAGAGGGAAAGCAGCTCTTCCAAAAGTTTGGCGTTTCGGTAGGGAGCTTCGATAAAAATCTGGGTTTGTTTTTCCCTGCCTGAGGTTCTTTCAATCTCCCGGATGGCGGTGGCCCTTTCGGCAGGCTTTACCGGCAGATAGCCGATAAAGGCAAAATTCTGCCCATTGAAACCGGATGCCATCAAGGAGAGCAAAATGGAGGAGGGACCAACCAACGGAACAACCTTGATTCCCCTTGTGTGTGCAAGAGCGACGATGGTCAGCACCGGGATCGGCAACTCCCGGACATCCCGCTTCCGACAGAATCCCGATGTCAAAGCCACGGGAGGTGGGTTCCAGCAACAGTTCCAGCTCCTTTCGCTCGGTGTGCTCATTCAGCTCTTTAAAATCCAAATCGTCAATGACAATTTCAGGAATCATCTTCTTGAGATGACGACGGGCCGTGCGGGTATTTTCAACCACAAAATATTGCAGTTTTCTGACAATCTGACTATTTTCTGCCGGAAGGACCTTGTTAACAGTGGTTTCCCCAAGGGTGGTCGGTATCAGGTACAGATTTGGCATAAACGGATGAAGTTGGAAAGTTGAAGGTACGAATAAAAATCAAACCAGGTAAGTTGAACTAAGCGACAAGAAGATCATCAAGATGGCAATGGTGTAATAGACGAGCACTTTTCTGTGCTTCTCCCTGTCGTTCTGGGTACTGGTAGAAAAAATGAGTCCGAGATTCGCAATGAACAAGGCGAACAACATCAAAACGATGTGTTCAATTGGCCAGAATCGTTTGGTTACCAGTTTCATGGTCATGTCCTGGCTGACCGACTCCTGGCCTGTAATGGCGGCAGGATTTGCCATCAATAGCAAACCGAATATAAGCTGAAGATAAAGATTGAAGATAAAGGCATGGGAGAGCGCCTTGTCCAGCCGGGTATAGCTCCTTTTATTATAATAACCTATCAAGGATCTGTAAAACAGCCAGATGGCTATAATTAGGAAGGCAATGCTGATCACAGAATGAACCAGCTTGATGAGATGATGATCCTGAAGGAGCACTGCGGTTAAGGTCATGTCGAACAGTTTATAAGGCAAAAATAAGAGATTAAATGAGTCGCCTGACACGAACCATCAATTTTGACAGAACATTTATACCGAATCTGCCAGTCTCCTTGCCTGCAAGATCCTGTCTGCCATTCCAATTCCGTCCCGAAGATTGCCTCCGACCACCAGTCCCGGGTACATTTGCTCAATTTTATCAATGGCCGAAAATCGTTCCCCGCTGTCGGCTTCGTATTGCGGAATCGCATATGGATGCCGGACGATCTTAAAGAGATCGGGCTGAAATTGTTTCATCGCCATTAAGTTGGCAAACTCCTTTTGAACAATCAGTTTCACCTCTTCATCCGACAAATTCACCAGATCCTGTCTTCTGACTCCTCCCATGAAAATGGAAAAGAGTGCCCCTCCTGCCGGTGCTCTTTCCTTGAAGAGAGAGGACATAAACAGTACCCCAAGCAGTTCACGCTGTTCCACAAAGGGGATGAGGCCGCCAAAGGCGTCCAGTTTCATCCCTTCCCAGGATTTAAATCCAAGTATGACCTCCAAAACCCGGGTATAATGCAATGGAGGATACTTTCGCCAAAAGATTGGGTTCAAGGAACGGCAGAACCCGGTTCAATTGATGAGCTCCAACAGTTGAGATGACTTTTTTGGTCTCGATGGTCACTTTTTCGTCAACCTTATTCAGGAAGGAAACGACAAAATGATCCCCTTCCGGCCTTACGCTGAGCTGACTGACATTCAAAACAAAATGCTCCTGTCCTATCCTTCTTTCCATGGCATGAATAAGCGACGAGATTCCTCCCTTCACAGAGAAAACACCCCTCGTGACTTTTTTTTCCTCTTCGGTTTTGGACTTAAACTGCTTTTTAATGGATCCGCCAATAAAACTACCATATTGCTGTTCGAGATTGTACAATTTGGGAAGGGCATATTTGGGTACCAGCCTTCCGGGATCTCCCGCATAAACGCCGATGATGAACGGGTCGATGGCATAATTGAGAAAACTTTCGCCCATCCGTCTCCGCACCAGTCCGGCCAATGTTTCATGTGGATTTTTCCCTGCAGGTCTGAAGGGTTCCAGCAGGATTCTGAACTTATCCCTGAGGCTGAAAAGGGGCGTAGTAACGGCCTCCTTCACCCCTCCCGGCAGGGCATGCCACGCACCATTTTTAAGGACGTACCTGCGTTTGACGAAATTATCGGCCATCTCCAGTTCGCACTCTCCCTGCAGAGCTTCAAAAAGGTGGATGACTTCCGNGTTGCCAATCACCCCCGAGTTGGGTCCCTCCTCGTACAAAAAGCCATCTTCTGCTACACTTTTGATCACGCCACCAAGCCGATCCGCCTGATCGACCGCGACAAGGTCCAATCCCCTCTGGGCAAGGTGGAAGGCAGTGGTCATACCGGTAAGCCCGGTTCCAAGAATTACGACATCTCTCATTTCATTTGAACTAAATCGACCAGCAAGCTGATGAACAGCGGGTCGGCAGGTGGTAGTTTTACTCTTGAAACATTTTTAATACCAAGCGAATCCTTTGCAAAGGGAATTAAATCCTGGTCCAGGTCATAGAGGGTCTCCAGGTTTTCGTGTACAAAACTGATCGGAATCAAGACCAGGTTATCAATCTGCTCTTCCGCAAGTATTTTCAGGTGTTCTCTGACGTCCGGTCCAACCCAGGCTCCCCGTTTCATACCCGACTGAAAAGCAGCTTCGTAATGGTAACCCATTTTTTCGGCTATCAGAGCTGCACTGTTCACAATGCCTGTTGGATAGGTATCGCCCTGCAAAACATGGTATTCCGGAATGGAATGGGCACTGAAAACCAGCGTTGGTTCCGCAATGGCATTTTCCTCGATGTGCTTTTTGATTAGACCAGTCCAGAAAATAACAAAACCGGGATGCCGGTAAAACTCCTCCACGACAGCGATCTTGAAGAACGGATCACCGGCAGTGAAGTTGCTGAGCTCTCGGGTAACACTTGAAGTAGTGGTATGACTCGACTGCGGATAGAGTGGAATGACTGTGACATCACCAATTCCTTCCTTTCTGAAATCGGTCAATGTCTTGCCTATGTTCGGATTGGAATAGGAGAATGCATACCTGACACTGTAGGAATCACCCAATGCAACCTGGAGTGCTTCGACGGTTTGAATGGTGGAGGCGACCAGCGGAGTTCCTCCAATCAACTGGTATTTTTTCCAGGATTTTTTGTACCTGCTGCGACTGATCAGGAAGGAAAGAAGATTTCTGGTCACTTTCCCGTAAGGCAGAATGGCGGGATCCTTGAACATCCGGGAGAGGAAAATCTTCAGCTCTTCCGGAGATTCCGGACCTCCCATGTTAACCAGCAATACACCCTTCATATTTTGGATTTTCGATTTTTAATTTTTGATTTGGGAAGGCCGAAGTTAGTAACCAGTAGCTTCAACCATGAATCACCCAAATTGCACCAAATTCACTTTTTTTGACGAATCTCAACCCTCTTAGCTTCCCAGTCCTCCAAGTCTTCCCAGTCCTGCTCAGACCGTCTTTGAATAGAGGCCCTCGCCCGATTTCAGGGCCGGATCCAGAAGCATGGCGATGTTTCTGGCGCATAGGAAACCCTTTTCTGTCAGGCGAATCCCGTGGCCATCCAGCTGCATCAGATCGTCGGAAATAAATTCTTCAAATTTTGAAGGGTCAAAGGAAAGCAAATCTATCAGATATTCAACCGTAACACCAAACTCTTCCGCCATTTCATCCAGATGAAGCAACCCATTGCACATGATGCTGTTGATGACAGTCCGCACAATCTGTTCCTCCCTGTTTAACCTGTAACCGCGATCTATCGCCGTACCCCTATTTTCAACAGACTCCATGTACTTTACGATATCCTTGTGATTCTGCGCATAGGCCCCCCAAAGCTGACTGATGGAGGAAGAACCGAATGCATATACCTGTCCGGTCGTTTCACGGGTGCAATACCCTTGAAAATTACGGTGCAGTTGCTTGTTTTGATAGGCTTTCGTCAGGTCATCATCAGGTAACGTGAAATGGTCAATCCCAATGGAACAATATCCGGCTTCCTTTAATTGGGCGGTTGCCTGCAGAAATAGGTTCATCTTGTCGTTGGCATCTGGCAAACCGATGACCTCAAGCTGTTTCTGAGCCTCTTTGACCCAGGGAACATGGGCATAGGAAAAGGTCACAATGCGGTCGGGCCGAATGGCAATGGCCTGATCAATGGTATTGCGGAAGCTCTCTGCGGTCTGCAAAGGGAGTCCGTAGATAAAATCGAGGTTGATGCCCCTGAAGCCCTTGCCTCTCAGGTAAGCGACCACCTCTTTAACCGGGTGCCTGGGAGCTTCCCTGTTGACCACTTTCAGCACATCCTCTCTGAAATCCTGAATTCCGAGGCTGATTCTGTTGAAACCCATCTCTGCCAACTGATCAATGTGGCTGTAATCGAGATAGGCAGGACTGCATTCCATGGCAATTTCTGCCTGACCGGCGATGGTAAAATGACCGCGAATCCAATCCATGATCTCCCGGATGTAGTTCATGGAGATGGAATTGGGGGTACCGCCACCCCAATGGATTTGCGTCACGCTTCTTGTATCATCCAGCAGCGAGGCAACCAGTTCAATTTCGGTTTTCAGGGCAGCTACATACCTCTCAACCACTTTTTTTCGTTGGGCAATGACCGTTGAGCAACCACAGAAGTGGCAGCGTTGCGGGCAAAAGGGAATGTGGATGTAGAGCGATATATTTGCAGGTTGCTGTTGGTTGGAGGCTTTCAGCTCATGCAGGTAATCGGAGTCGGTAAATCCCTGGTTGAAAAAATTGGCCGGGGGATAACTGGTGTAACGCGGACCCGAAACATTGTATTTGTGAAGAAATTCTGCGTTGATTTCCATCTTACCCCCTGTTCCAATTGGTTTGTTTGACCCAGTCGACCACAAATTTTGCATTTTCAAAAGGGATTCCCGGTACGAAACCGTGGCCAAGGTTGAAAATCCATGCTTGCTCCCTGGATCCGAATTCCACCAGTTTTTCAAGGGTTGCCCGGATGGTAGCCTGGTCGGCAAAGAGCAACCTGGGATCCAGATTCCCCTGCAGGCCAATCTCGGGATGCACGAGGGAGCGTGCCTCATCCAGGGTGATCTGCCAGTCAATGCTCAAAAAATCGGCATCTTCGGGTTCGATGTATTTGATTCCGTATCCCAATCCCTTTGGCAAAAAAATGACAGGAACTCCCTCTGCCCTGACGGCTTCGGCAATTTTTCTGACGCAAGGCATCATCATCTCCCTGTAGATATCTGAAGGGATCAAACCTGCGTGTGTCTCAAAGATTTGGAAAGCAGAGACTCCGTGACGGACCTGGTTCACTGCATATTCAATGGAAAGTTCAGTAATCGCCTCCAGTAACCTGAATGTCATCTTCCTCTCTTTGTACAACAAAGCAAGTGCATCCGGGAAAGTATGATTCGAACTCAATCCCTGGACCATGTAACAGAGGGTAGTAAAGGGTGCACCACAAAATCCAATCAATGGAATGCCGGCCGGCTTGGTTCGAATGATTTCATCAATGGCATCATAGATGTAATGCAATTTCTTTGCATCCGGTTTCAATGCATGAGATGGATCGGACAGCTCCTTTAGGGCAACATCGAATTTCGGGCCAGAATCCGTAAAGTTCAGGTTCATTCCCAACGCTGCAGGAATAACCAGAATGTCAGAAAAGAGAATGGCTGCATCGACGCCCAAATCATGCACGGGCATCAGCGTGACCTCGGCAGCCAGCTTTGGATCGTTCATCAATTCAGAAAAAGTGTGATTTTCACGCAATTTGAGATAATTGGGCAACACACGACCGGCCTGACGCATAAACCAAACCGGAGGACGCGAAGTTTTTCTACCGTGTAAAGTATCTAAAAACAGGGAATTGGACATATTTTATATTTTCACTTTCAAGGCTATTGGTCGTTGGCGCATGCCAATTTGACCGAAGGCCTTTTCTTATTTAAACATTGTAGCTTTTCAAAGTTGCTTTAAAGCCCTTAGGTTTGCTGCTATCAGTTGATCAATCTCTTCATCCGAATGTGCATAGGAGACAAATAGAGACTCAAACTGGGAGGGTGCCAGGTAGATACCACTTTCGAGTGACAGTTTGAAATAGCTTGCATACTTGTCTGTATCAGCAGACATGGCTTCTTCCAAATTTGTAACCCTGGCATGATCTGTAAAGAAAAGTGTCATCATCGAACCGACCCTGTTGACTACTCCGCTTACTCCGGTTTCCTTCAGATTGTGGCTGATTCCCTCTTCCAGGCGGGCAGCCTTGCGTTCCAACTCTGAATAAAGGTCCCTGGTCTCGTCGATCATGGTCAGCATGGCAATGCCGGCAGCCATGGCCAGCGGATTTCCCGACAAGGTACCTGCCTGATAAACAGGGCCGACGGGTGCCATCATCTCCATGATCTCTTTTCTGCCGCCATAGGCTCCTACCGGGAGTCCGCCACCAATAATTTTTCCGAGCGTGGTGAGATCCGGACTGATGCCAAAATACTCCTGGGCTCCGCCTTTTGCCAGCCTGAAGCCNGTGATGACCTCATCAAAGATCAGGAGTGCGCCGTGTTTGGTGGTAAGGTCGCGCAAACCCTGCAGAAANTCTTTTGTTGGTACGACTACNCCCATATTTCCGGCCACTGGTTCCAAAATTACGGCAGCAATTTCACTCCCCTTCTCACGAAATAATGTCTCGACCGANGCAAGGTTGTTGTATTCTGCCATCAGGGTATCTTTTGCCGTACCTCTGGTGATCCCCGGACTATTGGGAATGCCCAGCGTCATGGCGCCGGAGCCGGCTTTGATCAGGAAACTGTCACCGTGACCGTGGTAGTTTCCGGCAAATTTGACAAATGACTCCCTTCCGGTGAAACCGCGGGCAAGCCGGATGGCACTCATCGTTGCCTCCGTGCCGGAGCTCACCATCCGAACCATCTCAATGGAAGGAACCATCCGGATGATCTGCTCTGCCATCTCAGTTTCATACTCGGATGGAGCCCCAAAGCTGGTACCTTTCAAGGCAGCATCGGATATGGCCTGCAGAATGCGTTCGTGTGCATGTCCGAAGAGCATCGGCCCCCAGGAGGCAAGGCAATCGATGTACTCATTCCCATCGAGGTCTGTGATCACAGTTCCTTTTGCCTTCTTGACAAAAACTGGATTTAAACCAACACTTTTAAATGCCCTAACGGGCGAATTGACACCACCGGGGATGCATTTCTGTGCCCGCCCGAAGGCTGCTATGCTAAGATCAAAGTTCATTATTTGTTTCTTTTGTTTGTAGTTGGCCATTAAGCTGTTAGCTACTAGCTGCTGGCTGTTGGCTATTTGACAGGAAGCAATTTAAAGTCCCCTGAGAATTTTTGCAGCCTCCACCGCATGGTAGGTAATGATGATATCTGCTCCGGCTCGCTTGATCGAGGTTAAAATTTCCATCATTACTCGCGGACCATCGATCCATCCGTTGGCTTCGGCCGCCTTCACCATCGAAAACTCACCGCTGACATTGTAGGCCGCAACGGGCATCTTGAATTCATGCTTCACCCTGTGAATCACATCCAGGTAGCTGAGAGCAGGTTTAACCATCACAATGTCGGCACCTTCGGCAATGTCCAGTTCCACTTCCCTGATGGCCTCATTGCTGTTGGCTGGGTTCATCTGGTAGGTGGCACGGTTGCCAAATTTGGGTGCGCTTTCCGCAGCTTCCCGGAACGGACCGTAGAATCCGGAAGCATATTTGGCAGAATAGGCCATGATAGGGATTCTGTAGAATCCGTTGGCATCCAGTTGCTCCCGGATCACGCCTATGCGCCCATCCATCATGTCACTGGGAGCGATTACATCCGCACCGGCTTCGGCGAGTGATACAGATTGTTTTGCCAGCGTGATCAGGGTAAGATCGTTGTCGACATCTCCGTCCACGATGGTTCCGCAGTGCCCGTGAACAGTATATTCACAGTTGCACACATCGGCAATCACGAGCAATCCCTTGGTTATCGGATCCAGCTTGATGGCACGAATGGCCTGCTGAACTATTCCGTTGTGTTCACAGGCAACGCTTCCGTCTTCGTCTTTGTGCGGAGGAATGCCGAAGAGCAAAACGGATTTTACTCCGGCNGCGACAATGTTCTTGCACTCTTCGACCAATAGGTCCACAGATAGCTGTGAATTGCCCGGCATCGAACTGATCGGGTTGTTTACGTTTGTGCCGGAGCAAACAAACAAAGGCATCACAAAATCGTCTGGCGAAAGACTTGTTTCTGTCACCATGGCCCTCAGAACACCGTTGTATCTTAATCTTCTCAATCTAGTTACAGGAAATCTCATGACTTAATTTTTTTTAGTATTTGTAATATTGAAGAATGGCCTCCGTCAAGCCCTCCGTATTCGACATTTTTGCAGTCATCAAAGGTTCATATCCTGCCTCCAGAATAGCCTTGGAAGTAGTAGACCCGATGCTGCCAATTTTCAGTTTCCCCAACAGGCCGGTATCCACGAAGGAGGCAAAATTGTTGAAGGTGGATGGACTCGTAAATAATATCAGGTCATATAAACCATCGGAAATTCTTTTGATCACCATCGGATCCGCAGAATGGGGCTGCGTGGTCTCGTAAACATTGATGCGCGCTACCATATTTCCTGCAGAAAGCTGATTTTCGAGGGTATCATCGGCCAGGTTCCCCAGAGCCAAAAGAATCTTTTTGCCTGCTGGCTGATACATCTTGCAAAATTCTGCCGCCAGTTCAGCCGAGCCATGCTCCTTTCCTGTAAAAGCGGGTGAATATCCGTAATATTCCAGTTCTGACGCCGTTTTGGTCCCCACCACGGCCACCCGAAGCGAAGCCGGCAATTCGGAACCACCTGTCAGGTCGATCAGTTGTTTGAAGAAATGGGCCACGCCGTTTCTGCTGGTAAAGAAGAGCCAGTCGTAACTTCCAAGCTCCTCCATCCGAACCTGATCATCCTTTTCCAATTGGGCCGGCCTGATCTCAATCATCGGCAGGGAGAGCAAGGTTGCACCCTGGACCCTGAGCAGATCGGGAAGTGTATCACCGGCCTCCTGGGCACGCGTGGAGATGAATATTTTACCCGACAATGGAAGCTCCTTGTTTTGCAAAAATGGATCCTCCAGCCGGATGGATTTTAAAATTTCCCTGCCACCCTGACGGAGCAGGCTTTCGGCCAGTTGAACGGAGAGCTCTACTGCCTGACTGATATCTCCTGAAATCTTCTCTCTGATGAATTCCTCACCATTGATGCTTGAGATGAACCCCGTGAGCTCAAAATGATCTCCTTCAACCTGGCTAAAACTTCCTACGGGGATCTGACATCCCCCTTCGAGGGTGCGCAAAAAGGCTCTTTCGGCATCTGTTGCCAACAGCGTTGGTTGATCGTTGATGGCTGAAAGCAAATCGGCTATTGCAGAATCATTTTCCCTGATTTCAATGGCAATGGCCCCCTGACTGCAGGCAGGAATCACCAAATCCGTGTCGATCAGTTCAGAAATGTACTGATCCATCCCCAGGCGTTGCAATCCTGCACCTGCCATCACCATGACCGTGCAATAACCCTCCTCCATCTTCCTGATGCGCGTGTTGACATTTCCCCGGATTTCGACAATGTTGAAATCCCTGTTGATGCGCAACAATTGTGCCTTGCGCCGCAAACTGGAGGTGGCGATGATGTCGGAAGAGGAAAGATCCTTGAGGGTTCGGCCCGTTGAGCTGATCACAGCATCCCTCACCTCACCGCGTTTCAGTACTGCACCCAATACAACACCTTCCGGGAAACGGGTAGGTAAATCCTTGAGACTGTGTACCGCCATGTCGATTTCATCTTCAAACATAGCCACTTCCAACTCCTTGGTAAATAATCCTTTGTCGCCAATTTTAGACAAGGGAACATCAAGAATCTTATCCCCTTTGGTTTTAATGACCACTATCTGAAAATTGAGAAGAGGAAATTTTTCGGCCAAAGCCTCTTTGACTACATTGGCCTGGTAAATAGCCAGCTGGCTACCCCTTGTGCCGATCCGTATGGTTTGCTCCATGCTTAGTTTTGTGCGAATAATTGATTGACGACAGAGGTAAACTCCCTGTTGCATCCATTGTCGGTGACGGCTTTGATGTTTTCAATCATCATGCCAATCAGTTTCTTTGTGATCAGGTCTCCATATTCAAGGGCCTTCTCGTAATCTTCCACCTCTTTGTTTTTGATCAGTCCGTCAAGGACATTTCTGCCGGCCTCCTGAAAACTGACAGAGATGGTCTTGAAGGTTGGAGCCAGAGCCCTGATGTTAAACCACTTCATAAATTCTTCGACGGAGGCTTCAATCATTTGTTCAGCCTGTTCAATCTCTCCTTTTCTTTTTTCGAGGTTATTTTCGATGACATGATTGAGTGCATCCACATCGTAAAGATGAACGTGCTCCAGGGCACCCACCTCCATNGCAACGTTTCGTGGTACGGACAGGTCGATAAAAAACAGTGGTTTGCCCGCTCTTTTCAACATCACAGATTTGACCAGTTCAACATCAAAGAGCGGTTTTTTTGAAGCGGTGGAGGTGATGACGATGTCGTTCTGGCAAAGCAGCGCTTCCAAATCTTCCATCTCGCCAACCTGAGCATGGTATTTATCCGCCAGCTCTTCCGCCTTTTCCCTGGTTCTGTTGACAATGGTAAAAAGGGAACAGTTCTTCTTGACCAAATTAAGCAGGGTCAATTCGCTGGTCTGGCCGGCGCCAACCAACAAAACCGGGTGCGTATTCAAATGATGCAATTTTTTGGATGCCAATTCAACGCCGGCATAGCTGATTGAAACAGCGCCTTTGTTCAGTGCGGTATCTGTGCGAACCTGTTTCCCGGCTTTCAGGGCATCGTCGAAGAGTTTGCTCAACCCACAGCTGATCAATTTGTTGGATTTGCTGATATGAACAGCTGTTTTGATCTGTCCAACAATCTGATACTCGCCCAGAGCCATCGAATCCAGACCGGAACCAACATGAAACAGATGGGAGGCAACAGCTTCATTCTCCTTGTGGTAGAAATATTTCCGAACCTGCTTATCCGCCTTCCTGAAATTGAAAAGCAAATTTTCAACATCAGAACCGTTCAATGGTACAAGTGTTTCGTTCATCTCGTAGTAGATCTCGGTCCTGTTGCAGGTTGACAGTACGATTGCTCCTGAAATACCATTCAACTGAAGCAGCGGAATGAAACGTTTGATATCTTCTTCACAAAAGACAAAGCGTTCTCTTACCTCAATGGGTGCCGATTTGTGGTTTAATCCGAGTAGTCCTAACATCTTTTGATACCTGTGTTGTGATTTCGAAAGCGATATTAGAAACAGATTCTGTAGTAAATCTGAAGTTGCCCGAGAGGCAAATTGCACTTGGTTAGAATCAGAAATCGGACCTGACGCGAGAATGGCAGATGAAGTGCACACAAAGTGTGCCAGCCATCCGTTTCAACCAAACAATAAACTGACACAAGGTACTATATTTCAGGATATTGACGTATATTTTCAGGAAAAATAAATCCCTCTTTCGACCCCAATCTGAATTTTGGAAAAGTGCAAAAATCCAACTATCTGGATTAAATCAAAATTAGCTGATTTCGCTATTTAAAGCCGTTCCAACTCCATTTTTAAATGTTACCGTCATGCTGTGCAACTGATCGCGAAACTGATAATTTACTTCAAATCCGTAGAGGGCACATATTTTCTGGACTATGGCCAGACCCAGTCCCAAAGATTCCGGAGAGGAGGTGGATTTGTAAAATCTTTTGAAAAGCAAATTTTCATCCACCGAAATTTCGGAACCTGAATTGGAGATGCGGAAAAAATTCTCCCCAACCTCAACCAGCAGTTTACCCCCTTTGACATTGTGTCTCACCGCGTTCTTAACAAGATTGACTATCAGCATCTCGGCCAGATAGGGATTCATCATCACGGTGATATCCGGAACAAACTTTTTGACGACTTCAATTTTTTTGGATCGGATCAGGTCATCGAGACTTTCCAGCAGACCTTTCAGGATTGCCTCGGGACTCACCACCTTCGATTCAGGGAATTGCTTGTTCTCAATTTTGGCCAACAAGATCAAGGTGCTGTTGTATTTTGAAAGCCGGATGGAAGCCTCGTAGGCATCGGCCAGTGCCTTGTACTGTTTCTCACTCATCTCGCCCGACTGGAGCAGCAGTTCAAGCTTCGAATTGATGATGGCAAGCGGCGTCTGAATCTCATGCGAGGCATTCTCAGTATATTCCTTCAGGTTGAGATAGTCGTTCTTTAGGCGCTCCGTCATGGCATGCAGCACCCTGTTCAAATCAGAAAACTCCTTCACATCGGAATCCTGCAAGGCAAAATCTTCGTGCGAATTGACATCATACCTGTTGATCTTTTCGATGGTTTCGTAAAAAGCACCCCAGACCATCCTGGAAGAATACCTGTTGACAATGAGCAAGGTAAGTATCAAAAGAATGACCAATACCGTCATGGTCATAATGATACTCACAATCAACGAATCGGTCTCTTCCAGTGATTTGAATATTTGTACCTGGAAGGATTGATGGTTCACAGTCTCCGTAAAGCCAAGCTGCCGGAAGAGTTGGTACCGCTGTTCTTCCTTGTTGTAAATCAGGGTATCCGCAAAACGATCGGCCGTTCTCCCTTTTTCTACAGGCCTTACCAGTACCATTTCGTTCCTGCCCGGAGGCTGGCTCACAGAAGAATGTGCCTCTTCCATCTGACGAATGATGCTCATTTTCCGCTTTTCCATCTCATTGTTGACATTGCCATCCACTTGCAACCGAAGCGAATAGTAAAAGGCTATGACCCCGAAAAGGTAGATAAACAGGGAGATAGACAACAAGTTAAGGGTGGTTTTTGTAAGTAGTCTCAAGTGAGGTCGAATTTATATCCCAGTCCGTAAATGGTTTTGATGTAATCCTTGCAACCCTTTTTCAGCAATTCCCTGCGAAGGTTTTTGATGTGGGTATAGATAAAATCGTACGAATCGGCGGCATCCATGTGGTCGCCCCACAGATGTTCTGCCAGTCCCGCCTTCGTAATGACTTTGTTTTTGTTTGAAATGAAAAAGAGCAGCAGTTCATACTCCTTTTTGGTCAATACCAGCTCCTGATCGAGCACAAAGGCCCTGTGTTCATCCGGAATCAGTTTGATCTCATTTAATACCAGTTCATTGTTACCGTTGAAACTGATGCGCCTGTGGATGGATTTCAGGTGTGCATTGAGCTCGGCCAGATGAAAAGGTTTGGTTAGGTAATGGTCGGCTCCGATCTCAAGTCCCTCAATTCTGTTGTCAAGCGAATTTCGGGCAGAAACTATGATGATGCCAACAGCGATGGATTTTTTCTTCACCAGTCGGATCAGGTCCAATCCACTCCCGCCGGGAAGGTTGATATCCACGACCATGCAATCGTACTCATAAAGCTCAATTTTTTCTATGGCTTCCTCGAAATTATAGACAACCTCACAAAGATGACCCTCTCCGTCGAGGTATTCGACAATCGCATCCGATAATGTCTTCTCATCTTCAATGATCAAAATCTTCATAAGCTATTATCAAAATTCCGGGCTGTGCAAAATAACACAAATTACAAACCTACAACTACAGATTGCTCAAATATAAACCGATTAAACCCTTCAAAATGCTATTTCCCATTCAAAAGTAGAGTAAAACGCCGCCCTGATCCTAAAATTTTCGCCCGATTGAGTCGCATGAAATTAGTCTAAAACGACCTTTTCCAACTGAAAACAAGATTACAAACCATCCTTTTTTTCGGTTTCCAAATGGGGAAGCTCTTGCGGTTCTGCGTGAATGTTCACCTCACTCCGATCGATTCTGTTACCTATTTCGGCTTCAATCAGGTCGCAAATCTCATGCACCTGGCGCAGGTTCATTTCCGGATCCAGATGGACGTTGACCTTTACAAAAGTATCGGCACCGGCCGTGCGAACTTTCAGGCTGTGAAAATATTTCACCTGCGGAATTCTGGAGAGCGTATCCCTGACCAGGGCAATTGTCTCCTGAGGTGCCGTGTCCAGCAGGACGTCTACAGATTTCTTTCCAATTTTCCAGGAAACAAAAAGCACGACGCAAGCCACCCCCAGGGCAGCAAGGGCATCGGCAAAGAAGTACCCGAAATTGGCGCAGATCAAACCCAAAAGTACCACAAGTGAACTCCAGATATCTGTGGAGAAATGAAGTGCATCGGCTTCGAGTGCCTGGCTGTTGTATTTTTTTGCGACCCTCTTCAAAGCCCTCGATCGTGTAAAATCGACCAGAACCGAACAGCCCACCACGAGGTAACTCCAACTGTTCACCTCAATGTGGGTGGCCCCAGTGAACAGTCGCGCGAAAGCTTCATAGACGATAAAAAGACAGGTAATCAGCAGGAGAATCGTCTCCACAAGTGCCGAAAAATTTTCAATTTTCCCATGACCGTAATTGTGCTGCCTGTCGGCTGGTTTGTCCGAAACCCTGACGGAGAAATAGGTGATGATCGCCGCAAAAAGATCCAATCCCGAATGCAAGGCCTCAGACAAGATTCCCAAACTGCCTGTCAGAAATCCGACAATCAGTTTGAACCCTGTCAGAAAAACGGCAGCAATCACCGATCCCAAGGCAACATTTTTCTTCTCTTTCTGCATAAAACAGATTCGTTTACAGCAATAAAGATAAGTAATAAAAATCACAAAAGGTCTGAATTTTTATGTGAAAGCATCCGGAAATGAAGGAGATTATCTCAAATAAAGATGCCATATTTGCAGGGAAGATACGACTCAACTACTACTACAAGATGGAACAAAAACGTTTGCTTTCCCTGGATGTTTTCAGGGGAATGGTCATTGCTGCCATGGTACTCGTCAACTTTCCCGGCAACTGGAAAGCAATTTATGATCCACTGGAGCATGCTGCCTGGGAAGGAACCACTCCGACCGATTACATTTTTCCCTTTTTCATTTTCATGGTTGGCCTGTCGGTCACCCTCTCCTTTTCCAGGCAGCTGGATCAGGGCAAGACAAAAAAACAAATGGTCCGGAAAACTATCTGGCGGACCCTGAAAATTTTTGCACTCGGCATCTTTATCCGGATTTTGCCCACACTTGACTTCAGCAGGATCGAAATTCCGGGGGTTCTCCAAAGAATTGCCCTGGTATTTTTAGCATGTGCCCTCCTTTTCCTCTACGCAGACTGGAAGAAACAGCTGTACATTGGATTTGGCATTCTGATCGCTTACTGGCTGGCAATGAACTATATCCCAATACCAGTTTTCGGTGCCGGGGTGCTGGAGCCCGGCAAGAATCTGGCCAACTGGATGGACAGCGTGGTGCTCCCCCTCTCTCTGCTAAACAAGAGAGGATACGACGCAGAGGGTTTCCTCAGTACGTTTCCTGCCATCGTCTCAGGCATTTCAGGCTTGATCGCAGGCCATATTCTGCTTAAAAAACAGGAGAAAGAAAAAAGCATTCTTCAGTTTTTCATTCTGGGAATTGCGCTCATCTTTGCCGGGGAGGTGTGGGGATGGTCATTTCCTGTCATCAAAAAGATATGGACCAGTTCCTATGTCCTGCTGACATCCGGCTGGGCTTTCATGGTTTTTGGTCTCCTGGTCTGGCTGATTGATGTACAGGAGTTCGGAAAAGGAACCAAACCCTTTGTCATTTTCGGTACCAATGCCATTGCCATCTACTTCTTGGCAGATGTTTTCGAAACTATCTTTCTACGCACCGGATTCCATGACCTGGCACTTTCCGGCATGCAGGATGCCGGACTGATGCCAAAAAATGCCTCGCTCGTCTGGGCCGTTTTTTCGGTGCTGGTCTGCTATCTGGCGGCTTGGATATTGTACCGTAAAAAAATCTTTCTCAAACTTTAAGGTAGTTTTTAGTAATTTTGGCCGGGAAATTCGTTGTGAATTTTATTGAATCGTCTTGGTTTCAAACCTTATTAATTTTGATGATCCACACAAAAGGAATCTTTCAGCGCACAGAATTGCTGTTTGGAAAAGAGCGGATGGAGAGAGTCATGTCCAAAAAAGGGATCATTTTCGGGATTGGCGGCGTTGGGAGCTGGTGCGCAGAAAGTCTGATCAGAAGCGGGATACAGCGGCTCACGCTTGTCGATTCTGACAGGATTTGCGTTACAAATATCAACAGGCAGTTGCACGCAACCACCAAAACTGTTGGGCAGGTAAAAACGGAAGCCCTGAAAAATCGTTTGCTGGAGATCAATCCCCATGCTGAGATCACGTCGATTCAAAAAATTTACAACCTCGAAAATCACGATTTCTTCGAACTGGACAAATATGATTTTATCGTAGACGCCATCGACAGTTTGAGCAACAAGGTCCACCTCATCCGCGAGGCAACCAAGACGAAGGCTATGTTTTACTCGTCGATGGGGGCTTCCCTCAAACTCGACCCAACGAAGATCAGGGTCAGTGAATTCTGGCAGGTAATCAGGTGTCCGCTGGCGGCAAAGATCCGGAAAATGATCCGGAAGGGTGAGTTGCCCGCCAAACCATTTCCGTGCATCTACAGTGAGGAGTTGCTGGAAAACTTCGGCAGCGGTTCTTCTTGCGGAACGGATAAATGCTTGTGTCCGAAGACCGTTGTTGGCCCCGGTGACCCGGAACTGGCCGATCACGAATGGTGCAGCCGGAAGGCCGTCATCAACGGGACGGTGGCACATATCACCGCCATTTATGGATTTACCCTCGCGGGACTGGTTATTCAGGATATTTACAGGGAGGAATCATGATACAACTGCGCCCCATTCAACCATCCGACGATGCCCGTTTGGCCTCCATTATCAGAGGTACCCTTGCCGAATTCGGAGCCAATCATCCAGGGACAGTCTACTACGATGATTCCACGAATCACTTGTCAGAGTTGTTCAGGAGGGAACAATCACACTATTTTGTGGCTGAATTGAACGACAAAGTTGTTGGAGGAGGTGGAATATATCCAACGGATGGCCTGCCCGTTGATACGTGTGAATTAGTAAAGATGTATCTGTTGCCCGAAGCCAGGGGAATAGGCCTCGGCAGGATGATCATTCAAAAATGTATGGAAACAGCCCGCAAGTCAGGCTACAGCAGGATGTACCTGGAGACTATGCCGGAATTGAAACAGGCGTTGAAAGTGTATGAAAAGTTTGGATTCGCCTACCTGGATGCCCCACTGGGAAACAGTGGCCATTTTGGCTGCAAGATGTTTATGGGCCTTCAACTGGACAACGCACCTGAACAACAGCATTCAGGATTTTAATTTTCCGCCGATAAACACACCATATTTGGCGAGTTTCTCCATTAACTGCTCCTTGTTGACAGGTTTGGTGATGAATTCATCACATCCGGCATCGGTCGCACGAAGCTTATCTTCTGAGGAGGTATAGGCAGTAATGGCAAGTACCGGAATCTCACTGTCAATTAATTTGATCTGTCTGCTGGCCTCATAGCCATCTACAAATGGCATCTTCAGATCTATGAGTGCGGCACTGATATTCGGATGGCTCTTGCAGAGATCAATCGCCTCCATGCCATTTTGAGCATGCAATATTTTGGTCGTGGTACTTCTCAAAAGTATGTTGAGGTACAGAAAATTGATCTCATCATCTTCAGCAACGAGAATCGTCTTCATCACAGGCTCATTTTCCGGCTTCAAGTTCTCCGTCCTGGAGAAATTCTTCTCGCCTTCCCCGGGAATGGTAAAGAAAAAAGTTGATCCGACGCCAATCTTGGATTCAACCCAAATGGAGCCTCCCAAAATCTCCACCAGTCCCCTGGATATGGACAAGCCAAGACCGCATCCCTCATATCCACGGGTATAGGAATTGTCCTCCTGCGAAAAACTATCGAAGATCAGGGAGATACCCTCTTTTGAAATTCCCTTGCCCGTATCCTTGACAAAGAAGAGAAAATCATCCCCGGACCTTTTACAGCCGATCGCGATACTGCCTGACGCAGTGAATTTCAATGCATTATCCACCAAGTGCCTCAATACTTTAAAAAGTAACTCCCGATCCGAGTAGATCATTTTACCCTGCAGGTCTGAAGATAATTCAATGATCAGTTTCAGATTCTTGTTGTCGCAAACCGACTGAAAATGTTTGGAAACATCGCTGATAATCATCTCCGGAAGGAACTCCTTCTTGTCATATTCCAGGTTCCCGGAGTTAATCATCGAAATTTCCAGAAAATTGGTAACGGTATTGATAAGGCGTTCGCTGCTTTCGTTCAGAATGTACAGGTAACGATTTTTCTCCTCCTCCAGGAGATCGGGATCTGCCAGAATCTGTCCGAACCCTAGTATGCCATTCAGGGGCGTTCTGATTTCATGGGAGATGTTGTTGATGAATGCTGTTTTTAGCCTGTCGCTTGCTTCCGCCTTTTCTTTGGCCTGATTCAATTCGATATTTTTCAGGAGCAACTCCCGGGTACGTTCATTTACTTTTTCATCGAGCAGCCTGTTCTGGTCGACTAGTTGTTGCTGCAAATAACTAGAGAACAACAGGTTTTTGATACGCAGTCCCACCTCCAGCAAATCGAATGGTTTTGTCAGAAAATCACTGGCTCCTCCTGACAAGGCTTTGATCTTTGATTCATTTGTTATGTCTGCAGTCAGCACCAGGATAGGAAGAAACGCGTTTTGCTGAAGGATCGATTTTAATTGTTCCATCACCTCAAATCCCGTCAGATGCGGCATGGCCAGATCCAACAGGATCAGGTCCGGCCCAAAACGCTCATAAAGTGAGAGCACCTCCCTGGAATCTGTGGTTGAAAGGACATTAACATATCCCTGCATCTCCAAAAACTCCTGCAGAATTTCAACATTCGCCTCCTGATCATCAACGATAAGGATGTTGGCTTTTTTAAAAGAAGAATCTATCATACGTTTGGTACTGAAATTAGGCCTAACGAAATTACAACATTTTACCCACATTAACCAATAAACTCATCTATGATTTTTAGCAAGACATTTAAATCTAGTGGTTTCGTCAGGTAGTTCTTCGCCCCCTCCAAAATCAATTTTTCGACTTGCCTGGGCATGGCATCCGCACTGATGACTACAACCGGGATCGATCTAGTGCTTTCTGTTGCTTGCAGGATTTTAAGCACTTCACTTCCGTGGATATCCGGCAGGTTCAGATCGAGAAGAATCAGGTCGGGTTTGAATTCTGTAGCAAGCTGCACCGCCATCTTCCCTTTTGAGTTTGTGATCAGTCTGATGTTGGATCGCTGGGAAGCAAGTATCTCTGCAACCAGTTCGACATTTGAAAGATTGTCCTCAATGTAAAGAATCAATCCGTTCTTATTCATCAATGTTTTCTCCAAACCGTTCAAGAGTGAGACCTTGTCACTCATCTCAGTCAATCCTCTGCTCCAGGGAAAATCAATCCAGAAAGTACTGCCCTTACCGGGTTTGCTTTCGACACCCACCACTCCATGCATGGCTTCCACCAGTTTCTTCACCACTGAAAGACCGAGTCCAGTCCCTTCCGTTTCAGTCTTTTCAGCCCCTATCCTTTCAAAAGGATGGAACAATTTGGGCAAATCAGCGGCGGAAATTCCAATTCCCGTATCTTGAACAGAAATTCGAACCATGCTGATACCCGTTTCGTCTTCCGGGATCAGCCGGGAGGAAACCAAAACAGTTCCCTCATTCTTGTTGTATTTGATGGCATTGCCGATCAGATTTAGCAATACCTGTTTCAAACGTTGTTTGTCAGACTTGATGTAGAGGAGATTCTCATCTGAATCAAGCAGTTCAAGTTTAATCTTCCTCTCATTCGCCTGCATTCTGACGATATCCAGTATTTCCTGAATCACGTCAGATATCCGCAACGGCTCCAGCGAAAGTGAAAGATGGCCTGCTTCAATGCGGGAGATATCTAGTACCTCATTGATCAGGTCCAGCAGGTGTTTACCACTTCTCATGATGTGGGATACACCTTTTTTCTGACCCGGCTGAAGATCTCCCATGTCAAGCAATTGCGCAAATCCCAGGATGGAATTCATAGGTGTCCGCAGCTCATGACTCATCCGGGATAGGAATTCACTCTTGGCCAGGTTGGCCTTTTCGGCTTCAAACCTTGCATTTTGAATGATTTCATCCGTCTTCTTTCGCTCCGTAATATCCTGAAGAGTACCGTAAGTCCCTGTGATTTCATTGTCATCATTCAATCCAAGTCGGGCAAAAACTTCTATCCAGCGGAAACCTCCATCCTTGGTCATGTATCTAACTTCGTGCCGGCAATCATCTTTTTCCCTGTTGATCAAGGGCAGAAACAAGGCGTTGTTGCGTTCCCAGTCGTCCGGGTGTACAAAGCCCAAAAATGGCTTGCCCAAAGATTCACTCACGCTGAAGCCGGTAACCCGCTCCCAGGATTTATTCAGGAATACCCACAATCCCTCCGCATCCGTTTGGAAAATTACCTCATTCACATTTTCCACGACCGTCTGGTAACTCTGTTCACTGGCCATCAAGGCCTCATCCAGCCTCTTCCGCTCCTCAATTTCACTGAGCAGATTTTGATTGGTTTCCGCCAACTGCTCGGTTCGCTGCCTGATTTTCAGTTCGAGATTTTCATTGAGTTCATGTATCTCCTGCTCTGCCTGTTTCCGCAGCGTGATGTCCTGTTTTACCGCGAGATAATTGACGATTCTACCGTTCTCATCGTGAATGGGTGAGATGGAGATATTTTCCCAGTACAGTTCGCCGTTTTTCTTTTTGTTGATCCATTCTCCGTGCCATTCGCTGCCACCTACCAGGGTATCCCACATCTCCTTGTAAAGCAGGACATTCGTTTCACCAGATTTTAATATTCTGGTATTTTGCCCCTTCACCTCTTCGAAAGTATAGCCCGTTGTCTCCTCAAACGAGGGATTGACGTATTCGATGTTGGCGTCGAGATCCGTGATGACGATGGATACCGGACTCTGTTCCACCGCGAGGGATAGTCTTTTTATTTCACTCTCCTTCAGTCGCTTATCTGTGATATCCCGAACAAAGGTAAGCACCTTTTCCTGTCCCATCGGAGCAAGCCTGATTTCGAACGATCTGATTAAATTCCCTGCACCATCCGAGAATTCATAGGTGATTAATTGCTGTGTGGCAAGGCATTCCTCCACTTTAGCCAGATAAAGTTGCGCGATTCCCACACTGAAAATAGCTTTTATATTCATTCCGATCCTTTGATCACTGGGAACTATTGGAACATAAGTGTCTGAGCTGTAGGATTCCATACAGGTACCATCTCTGTCTACAACTAGAATGAGGTCGGGGATGGCACCTATGATGGCAGACAATCGCTCATTTTGCCCCTTGATTTTCTCCTCAGCATTTTTCTTGTCCGTAATATCAATGTTTACTCCTTTCAGAAAAACCAGGGTATCACCTTCAAATTCCGGGACAATGTTGTTTTGAATCCACCTGTACTCCTTGTCCTTCAGCTTCATCCTCAGGTCATAGGTGACCGGATTTCTGCTCCGCAGAAGCTCTTCGTGCTTGACAGCTATGATGGAAAGATCATCCGGATGTACCCTTTCCAGGAAGGTATCATTGGTGATCACTGACCCAACAGGTACACCCATCATGTGGTAATAGTTGTTTGACCAGGTCAGCTTATCGGTTTTCACATTGAGCTCCCAACTGTTCATTTGAGAGATTTCCTGGGCCTTGTTCAGGGCGGCTTCGCTTTGCTTGATGGCCTCTTCAGCCAGAATCCTTTCGTTGATGTTGTTCTCGGCACCCCTGTAGCCAACCAATTCATTCTTGTCATTCAGGATCGGGACACCATTGGAAGAGACCCAGATTTTTTGACCACCTTTCGTGCTTAACTGATAGATAAAATCATGAAACCGCGCCCTTCTGGAAAATGATCTGAGTGCCATTTTTTTGAATTGTTCACGTCCCTTTTCGGGATGCAGATCATAAAAATGCAATTTTCCAATCAGCTCGTCTGGCCTATAACCCCAAACCGACTCGGCCACTGAACTGACATAGGTGAACAGCCCATTGGGATCCAATTCCCATATCACGGTATGGCTTTGCTCCGTTACCTGCCGAAACCGTTCCTCGCTGAGAAACAGGGCCTCTTCTGTTTTTTTGCGCTGGGTGATGTCCTCCTTGATGGCCAGAAAGTGGCTGATTCTTCCATCAGAATCCGTGACAGGTGAAATGGTGGAGGATTCCCAGTAGAGCTCACCGCTTTTCCTTTTGTTGTGAAAAATACCGTGCCATTGGTTGCCGGATACGATGGTGTTCCAGAGTTCTTCGTACTCTTCATTTCTGGTTTCTCCGGATTTCAGCACCCTTGGATTATTGCCGCGCAACTCCTCAATTGAGTAGCCTGTCGTCTCACAAGCCTTTGGATTTGCATACTCTATTTCTCCCGCCAGGTTGGTGATTACAATACTCACGGGACTCTGGGCCACAGCCCGGGTAAGTTTGTTGATTTCAATTTCCTGTTTCTTTTTATCCGAAATATCCCGGATGAAGGTCAAAACCCTGTCCGTTCCCAATGGTGCAAGCCTCGCCTCAAAATACTGCACGATTTCGCCTTCAGACATGCTGAATTCATAGGAAACCAAAATTTGATCATCAATGCATTCATTGATTTTCAAAATGTTCATCCTGGCAGTTTCCGCATCAAACAGATCCCACATATTGGTTCCAAGGAAAGTCTCCCGGGAGACTGGCAATCTTTCCGGATACTTGGAATAAAATTCAATGGTATTCCCCTGATTATCGAGAATTAGCATCAGATCCGGAATGGCGCGGATGATGGCATTTAACCTGATGTTTTGCTGTTTTATCTCTTCTTCAGCGACTCTTTTCTCTGTGATGTCGAGACTTACTCCACTCAGCGCCACTATTTCGTTGTTTTCAAACAGAGGCACAATGTTGGACTGAATCCATTTCTGGCCGTCTCCTGGAAGCATTAACCTGAAATAAAGGGTATCCTTGGAACGACTCTTTAAAATGTCGGCTATCTTCTTCTCAAACAAATCCCTGTCATCGGGGTAAATAACCTGTTTTATCTCCTCCAGTGACATAGGTGGTTCTTCAATATTTCTGCCAAGTAGCCTGTAATAATTTTTCGACCAGGTTATATTTTGCGTCCTTAGGTCAAACTCCCAACTCCCCATGTTTGCGATCTCCTGGGCATAGTTCAGATTTTCCTCACTTTGCCACAAGGCATGCTCCTTCTGCTTCAGCTCAGTGATATCAATTGCTGTAGCCGACATAAACTGAGGCTGATGACTGTTATCGCAGACAATGGAGGCATTCATCAAAGTTGGAAAAACGGAGCCGTCTTTCCGCGTATGCCAAACCTCCTCGGCAGAAAACGCACCGGTTTTTTTCAATTTTTCCAGCAGCACCCCAACCACTTCAATTTGTGCTGCATTGTGAAAACAACTCAAACTTTTACCTTCCAACTCAGTGACATCATAGCCGTGCATTTCGGCCATGGCCCTGTTTAGGAAAATGATTTCGCCATTCAGACTCGTGATCGCTGAACCATAATTGGCCTGGTCTGTAATGGTCCGGAATTTGTGTGTCTCTTCTTCGGCCAGGGAACGCTCCTTTTCCAGCTCAATGGCTTCCATGGCAAAACTAATGTTGTTCGTCACCTCCACCAACAGATTGATCTCTTCCTGGTTAAAGAAATTTGCCATCAGGGAGTAGAGTGTGATGGCTGCCACCACTCTACCGGATTCCTTGACAGGAAGTGCAATGGAAGATCTATACCCGCGCTTGACCGCCTCCTCACGCCACAATACCATGCGGGGATCATTTTCTATGTCATTGCAAACAAACCAGTTGCCATTTCTAAGGGCATTCCCAGTAGGACCCTGACCTTCCGGCCCCTCCGCGATGGAAATGCTCCTGATGTGAGAAAGGTATCCCGCCTCGTTTCCCTCACTCACCAGAGGGACGACCATTTGTGTAGATTCATCGACAATACCGACCCAGGCCATTTGAAACTGACCAAATTCTATGGCGATCCTGCAAACCTCCCGTAAAAGCAGATCCTTTTCCTTGAACCGCACAATGGCTTCATTGATCTGGCTCGTGACGGCATAAAGCCTGCTGACGCGGATAATGGACGCTTCGGCCTTCGTTCGGTCGGTGATATCATGGACAATGGAGTAAAGCATTTTTGACTCCCCAAATTGCATGGGACCCGCATACACCTCAACATCCCTGATTTCACCACTGGCCAAACAATGCTTGAAGAAAAAATGATTTCTTTTCTCCTCCATGGCTTTCCCGATTTCCACCAAAATTTCCTCTTTTGAAAGATTGTTGATTTCATGGATGTATTTCTTGCGAATCTCCCCAATTGTCCATCCATAATATTGGCAGGCAGCTTCATTGGCATCTTTAATCTCACCAGTATCCGGATCCAGAAGCATCATGACGGAATAGTTTCCTTCGAAAAATGCCCTGTACTGCTTCTCGCTTTGCAACAATTTCTCCTCTGCCAGTTTTCTGTCGGAAATATCCCTGGTCACGAAAATCATACCGGTGGCTAAACCCTCTCCGTTTCGGATAAACTCACCGTTGACCTCAATATCGAACTGACTCCCGTCAAATCTGCACCCCTTATATTCATCCGCTCCGGAATATTCCCCTTCGAACATCTTCGCAATATTCACGGATGCCCGGGCATGATCGCTCCCCACGACAAATTCGAACAATGTATGGCCGATTAATGTTTCCGGATGCTCGATTCCAAACATAGCTCTCACTTTTGGGGAAGCAAAAATGATTTTCCCTTCCAGGTCCGTGATGGTAATCACATCCGGCGAGGCGGTCAAGATGGATTTGTACAGCGCCTCACTCTTCTGAACCTGAATTTCTGCCAACTTCTGGTCGTTGACGTCTGACAAGGTTCCAATTCTGCGTATTAACTTATCATCCAACACAATGGCTGTCGTGGATTTCCGCAACCAGCAAATCTCTCCCGATTTGGTGAGGAAACGGTATTCATGTTGTTGGGAAGGATCTTTTTTGGCCAATGAAGCCAATCTTTGCCTCATCAACGGCCTGTCCGTCTCATGTACCAGATCAAAAATATTGGTTCCCTTCAACTCCTCCGGGCCATAGCCCAGAACAGCCTTCACGGCCGGACTGATGTATTGAATTACCCCTTCACTGGACACATCGTAAATGACCTCTTTGATACTTTCAACCAGGCTCTTGTAATTTTCCTCACTTTTTAACAAAGCCAATTCCACCTGTTTTTTTTCGGTGATGTCGACAAGTGTCCCGGTTCCACCCAGAAACTTACCCTGGTGCAAATTCGCCTTGGTCGAAAACCGGACCCAGTGCATTTCACCACTCTTGGATGCGATCTCGTATTCGTGGTTAATCTCTCCCTTGTCAAAAAGTTCCTTAAATCTTTCAGTCAGATATTCCGCATTGGTCCCCACAAACTGTATGAAATTCTTTCCGATGACATCCTCTTGTGAATATCCTAGCAGTTTTTCAACTGCCGGGCTGATGTAGGTAATGGTTCCCTGGTTGTCAATTTCATAAATTACCTCGCTTAGGTTCTCAATCAAATTCTTGAATTTCAATTCACTCTCCTGCAATGAAATGCCAATGTGTCTCCGTTCTAAAAAATTACCAAGATGTTCCGCAACAGAGTAGATAAAATCGTCCTCTTCCTTCAAAATGGTGCTATTTCCATCTGTGAGATCACTTTGGAGGCCGCACACAATGACAATTCCAACCTTTTTCCCGTAAAGTACGATTTCCCTTTCCTGATGAAATCCGGTAAGTTGATAGTTATTTGTCTGGTAAATTTTTCCATCCAACTGAATGCAGGCAGCAGTCTCTTCCGGGTGTTGCCACGCCTCAGGCAAAATATTGACGATCTTTTGGAACGTTTCATCAACCGAATTTGTTGCATCATTCATGATCTCCGACATCCGGTTGTGGCAATTCAGCTGCCTCTTACGCTCGAGGAGCACAAAATCACCTGCCTGCTGCCTGGATTCTATTACATTATAAGCCTCACTCAATGATTGGTAGGCCTGTTCCAATTGTTCGAAGGCAAGGATCAACTCCTCCTTTGTCTTGTTGTTGAATTCCATTTACAATAAACTTAGGATGGTCAAAGTATCAGTTCATCTGGATTTGATACCAATTTAGCAAAAAAAAAACAAATGTTTGCAGGCAAATAATAAATATTAAATAAAGCTGAATTTCAGGTATAGGCTGAAATTCAGCTTTTACCTTGTCCGTCACGATCCAATCCATAAACCCAGCTACGATTGATGGACTCCTGCAACATGTAAGAAAATCTGTTTCATACAACCATCAAGTGTCTAAGAAATGATGGGTCAAATACAGATCGGTCAACATGGCCCGGTTCGTCCGGGCACTATTTTATTCTCTGAAATATGGTTGAAAGAAAAAGCCTGTTCAAAGATGATTTTTCAACCCCGGCATTCCAAAAATAAACAAGTAAAACACTATCTTGTTCTGCCAAAATTAACAACCGATTTTTCAATCGCCCGTTGCAACCCCAGGCGGGGAGTTGTGATCCCGGGAATCAAAATTTCGCATGCATCTATTCCTTCGATTGCTACAACACAAATTCAGGCAGAATTGTTTTCCGGGAGTAAAAGCTTCGTTCCATCGAAGATGCATCTCACTGAATGCCATTTGTGTCTTGCTTTTTCTTCCTGCAACGGTACATGCCGGCCTCCTGCAGGGAGATTCCATCCGGAACACTCCGCAAAAGGCGGCCGTCAGGGTCTATTACACACAGCGGTTAACCACGCCCAGGCCTGTAATTGATGGCGTGCTGAACGACGCCTGCTGGAATACGGGAAACTGGGCCGGAGATTTCACTCAGTTTATTCCTACCGAGGGTGGAAAACCTTCACAACCTACCTATGTAAAAATATTGTACGACGACAAAAATATCTACGTGGCCATCAAAGCCATCGACTCGGAACCGGGAAAGATCATCCGCAAGGCGGGCAGAAGGGATGAATTGATAGGGGATATCGTGGGAATAAATTTTGACAGTTACCACGATCACCGCACGGGATTTGAATTTGACATGAGCGCTGCAGGACAGAAGCTAGATCTGGTACTAACCAATCCGATGCTTTGGGACCTCAACTGGAATGCCGTATGGAAGGGAAAAGTAGCCAGCAACGATTCCGCATGGACCACCGAGTTGGAGATTCCGTTGAGTCAGCTAAGGTACAGCAACGCCAATGAACAGGTATGGGGGATGCACGTTTGGCGCTGGATCGACAGGCTGCAGGAGGAGAGCGACTGGGAAAAGCAATCGCTTACAGGACCCGGAGTGCTCTATCTTTTCGGAGAGTTGCATGGCATCCGGGGATTGAAAAAATCGCAACGGATCGAATTGATGCCCTATTCTCTGGGGGAATTGAATACCTACAGAAAAGTACCGGAAAATCCATTCGCCAGCAGCGGACACAGATTCATGGGCAATATGGGATTGGATGCAAAAATTGGGGTAGGAAGCAATTTTACGGTAGACATGACCATCAATCCCGATTTTGGTCAGGTTGAATCGGATCCTTCGGTCATGAACTTGACGGCCTTTGAAACCTTTTATGAAGAGAAGCGCCCCTTTTTCCTGGAAGGAAAGAGCATTTTCAATTTTGATGTGGACGATGCCACCCTGTTTTACAGCAGGCGCATCGGTCATGCCCCCTCCTACCATCCGGCCCTTGCAGACAAGGAATTCATTCAGGCTCCAGACAACACGACGATTCTGAGTGCCCTGAAATTCAGCGGAAAAACTGCAAATGGCCTCTCCCTTGGTGTACTTCAAAGTTTCACCGCCAATGAAAAGGCAACCATCAGTACGCCGACAGGCAACAAAAAAACCAGTGTAGAACCTTTTACCAGTTATGCCGTGGCAAGGATTCAGCAGGATTTCAACCAAAGCAATACCCTGCTTGGCGGCATCGTAACCGCTACCAACCGCAACATCAACAGCCCCGATCTAAACTTCCTGAACAGGGGTGCCTACACCGGAGGAATGGACCTCACCCATTTCTGGAAGGAGAAGGAGTATTTTCTGGAAGCCGATGTCATCGGGAGCAACATTGTGGGCGATGTCGGGGCCATCAGCAACCTGCAACTCTCTTCGGCGCGCTACTACCAGCGGCCCGATGCGATGCACCTCAACTACGACAGTACCCTGACCTCGCTGTCGGGCTTTGGGGGAAAAATAAAAATTGGCAAGGGAAGCAAGGGTTTGTGGAAGTACTCTACGGAAATGGGATGGCGTTCACCCGGGCTTGACCTGAACGACATCGGTTATCTGCAGACGGCAGATTTAATCCGGCAAAAGAACAACCTCTCCTATTTCATCAACAAGCCTGCCGGCATATTTAGAACCTATACCATTGGCGCGGAAGAGGGAAACAATTGGGATTTCAGCGGACAGTACCTCTCTTCGGATCTTACCCTCAACCTTTCGGCAGATTTTAAGAATAAATGGGGACTCGTCAATGGGCTGAAATACAGAAATGAGACCCTCGACAACCGCATCCTGCGCGGAGGATATGCCATGCTGATTCCGCCAAACGTGACGGAAACTTTCCAGATCCATTCAGATCAGTCGAAGAAGGTCAACCTCAATTTATCAACCATCGCCTCCGTTTCGGGCGACCACTCCTACCGCGACAACGAGTTTACTGCTGGCCTTTCGGTTCGCCCCGTCAACAACCTCCTGCTTTCCCTGAACGTCAATTACGCAAACAAAACCGATAAACTTCAATACATCGACACCCAGTCCTATCAAACCGGTAAAAGGTACATTCTCGGTCAAATAGATCAGGAAACCCTTGGGCTCACCTTCCGGATTGATTACAACATCACGCCCGAAATATCGTTGCAATACTATGGGAGCCCATTTGCCTCCCTGGGCAAATACGGCAACTATAAAATTATTACCGATGCCAGAAACAAGCATCTCAACAATCGCTTCTCCATCCTTCAGCACCTGACACTCGCAAACGGCGATACCTATCAGGTAGATGAAAACAACGATCAACAGGTGGATTACAGTTTTAAAAAACCTGATTTCAATTTTAACCAGTTCCGTTCAAATCTGGTTTTTCGCTGGGAATATAAACCCGGCTCACAGATATTTGCAGTTTGGTCCAGTGATCGTACCGACTGGCTAAATCCCGGCAGTGAACCATTGGAAAATGCGGCAGCCGAGATTGGCCAATACGGCCCCGAACAATATTTTCCTCATCAAGATCAATTATTGGTTCTCACTGTAGCACACCAAAAGTACTTGGCGGGGAATGCTGTCAGCCTGGACGCAAAAGCGGCAAACCGTTCATCACTTTACGGCAATAAAATGACGCAATACGATGGATGAATGCAAATTGGCAAATATTAAGGCTGGAAATTTCCGATCAGGAAGTGACGGACTTTGCCAATTGCAAGCGTTCAAGATAGGGGAAAATATAAACAACCAAACATTCAGCTAAACTGGATAAAATAGGTATTTTTACTGAAGTTGAAAGAAATGTAATGTGGCAGGAATTCCTAAAATAGTTCCGCATCTGTACTTTCGTCGCCTTCTGAATCAATGCCGGTGATCTGTTGGAAAACAAGGATGAAATTTTTCATTACAAATATTTAAATGACCATGAAATCATTTAGTCTACTCTTTTTGATTGTGTTTTCAGTCATAACACTGTCGGCACAAAACCAGGGCACGATTCCCATCATCAGCAAACAAATGGCCGACTATTTTGGCAATTATCCCAGAGAGAAAATATTTATCACCACCAACAAATCCCTTTACAAACCCGGTGAGACCATTTGGTTTAGGGCCTTCGTAACCGATGAAAATAATCTTCCGGATTCCAGGGAAAGCAATGAACTATTTATAAAACTCTTTGATTCAAAGGGGAAACCCGTCATTCAGGAACTGTTTAAAATGAAGAACGGAAGCGCCCCCGGCGATATCTTGTTGCCAGACGACCTGACCAAAGGCACTTATTTTCTGTTCGCCGGGACTTCGGCGTCCCAGCCTCCGGAAGAGGTCTCCTTTACCTCCCTGACCGTCGATCCATTTTACAACAAACAATGGGAGGCCACCTCCTCGCTGAAAGACAGCATCTCCATTTGCGGTCAGAAGAATGAGCTAAACCTTGAACTGAAGGAGCTCTCGGGTGAACTTCAGAAAAATACAACCGTCAAATACCAGTTGATGAATGGAACCGAAGTGTTGGAAAAGGGAAAACTGAAAACAGATTCCAAAGGGAAACTGGTCATTCCATTTACGTTACCCTTGAAATCAAACGGTGAACCATTCACCTGCGAATTGGCCGACAACAGGGAGGAGTGGAAATTTGTGCAATTCCTACCCTCCGACCAGGATCCCTTGACGGTCAGATTCTATCCGGAAGGTGGCAGTTTGATTCCAGGTATTCCCTCCAAAATAGGATTTACTGCCTTCAACAAATGGGGAATCCCCGTTGACATCGAAGGATTTGTACAAAACCAGGATGGTAAACCGGTTGCTCCCCTGAAGACTTTTACCAGTGGATTGGGGCTTTTTTCCATTGAAAATGGTCCCGGCCAAAAATACAAACTGGTTGTTTCGGGAACCTCCGGGCACAATCAATCTTTTGACCTTCCAGCCCCCAATCAAAACGGTCTAGGACTGACGGTGGTCAAAACTGACGCCGGGTTCATCACTGCCGGATTGAATTTTGCAGACAAGCAAAAACATCCCGTGGCTCTCGTTGTGACAAGGGGCAGAAATATCTACTGGGCAGCGGATATGGAGATCGACAAAATCGGAAGAATAAAAATCCCTGCTGAAAACATACCACAGGGAATCTGTTTGCTTTCAGTTTTCAGCACAACCGGAGACTTGCTGGCAGAGCGGATTGTCTTCATTGACAAAAAACAGAAACTCAACATTGCGGTTCAGCCCGAACAGTTGAACCTTCCATCCGGCGCAACGATGAAAATAAAGGTCAGTCTGACAGATGAAAACAACAAACCGGTGACCGGCAATCTCACCGTTAACGTGACGGATCAATTTCATTTGGATGCACAGCGTGCGGACATCAATGAAAACCTAATGGTTGCCACGGAACTCGAAACTCCTTTCTCCATCATCGCCGGCGTGATGCGGCACAAAATATCCCCGACTACCCTGCTGGACGTATTTTTGATTTCCAACAGCCTGAAGGGATTCGGCTGGGACAAAATTATGGGATTTAAAAAGGAGATGTTTTCTACAGAAAATAACCAGCAAAAAAAAGCATCAGATCAAGCTCCCAATGCAAAACTTACGGCGTTCATTGCCGATTATGCAGTGAAATATAGTTTGCAGCAAACCATTAAAATTCCGGAAGCCAGCTATTTCAACAACAATGAAGATTTCTTCCAAAAACCACCTAAAATTTACAAAAACAACATCTCACTGGAAAATCAGCGAAGAATGTTTGAATCGTCGTCAAATATTTTAGACGTCATCAAGACGCTGAAACCCTACAAGATAGAAAACAACCAGATTGTTTTCATCGGCACAGAAAATTCATTTTCGCATCAGGGAGGCGCCCTGATCATCCTGGACGGAATTCAGCTTGGCACAGACATCTCTGCCCTTGCCAATATATCCCCCATGAGCATTGACCACATCAACGTTTCAACGGATGCCATGGACATTCAGCGCTATACCGGATTGAACTCGGTCGGAATCATCGAAATATTCCAAAAAACAGGTGCCATAAAAGAGGAAAAAACAAAAGTTGTTTCAACCGATAAATACGATCACGGATATCGGATGCCCGGTCAGTTTCCTGACGCTCCCGCCAATCCCAAACACGACAACAGGACCACCCTGTTGTGGATTCCTGAACAGAAAGTGAATGAGACCGGCCAGTTCGAACTGACAGTGACTGCAGGCAGACTACTATCCGATTATGTGATCGATGTTCAGGGAATCTCAGAAGATGGACGCATTGGGAGCGCGACGGCCCATTTTTCGGTAACCAAATAAATTTACTGACGGGTCTGTTGCACTTCCGGGAATCCTCGGGTTCGGAAAAAATCTGCAGACAATTAAGGAGAGCTAAATGCCCAAAACATTTATCTCTCCTTTTTGTTTACTTCATCGTGGGGTCATTGGATCCCCTCCTCCTTCGTGGTACCTGGCTGTGCGGTTCCATACCTGAAAAAATTGGTTGTATTCCAATGGAGATTATATGACTTAAGAGGCTAAACTATGAGTAATCAATTGGTGCATAGAAGAATAGTGCAGGAAAACTTTGCAAGATTAAAGTACCTGAGCCTGATATGCATCAGCTATTCGGTATTTATTCTCATCTGTGACTTTGCACCATTTCCGGTCTGGAACAATCAATATGTAGGTATTTACAGGATTCTTGACACTTTGTTTTCACTCTTGTCCGCCTTCTCAATCGCCTTTTTCTGGTTTTACAAATTTGACAATCTGGGGGTTAAAAATTTTGTCACCAAAATGATTTACTTCCTGATCCTAATCTGGTCGGCAGTCGTTTCGGGAATTGAATTAACCTCGCTTGGATTTTCGGCCCTGATCCTAATCATGCTGATGGGAGTATTTTTTCTGTACAACAACCTTTTCAGCTCGATTATCCTGTTTTCCGGCGCCTTCATCGCGCTGTTCGATACGGTCTACCTGCTGAATCATATGGACAGGTCTTTCATTCCGATATTTCTGATGGTTTTTCCCTTCGTGGTCATTTCCATCCTGATATCAGAAAAAAATTATCAGGGGAAAGTCAACGAACTGGGCAACAACATCCGGCTGGAAAATTTAAACAGGGAGTTGTTGTCCATCCGTGAACACCTGGAAGAGGAGGTCAGACGGAGAACCCAACAACTTAAAATAGCCAAGGAAAAGGCAGAGGAGAGCGATCGGCTGAAAACCTCTTTCCTGGCCAACATGAGTCACGAAATCAGAACGCCGATGAACGGCATCCTTGGCTTCGCAGATTTACTGAAAGAACCTGGCCTTTCCGGAGCCGAGCAACAAAACTACATATCAATCATCGAAAAGGGAGGCAAACGCCTGCTCAACATCATCAACAACCTGGTTGACATATCAAAAATCGAGTCCGGTCTGATGGAACTTTCGATTGCAGAAACCAATATCATGCAACAGATCGACTACATTGCCTCCTTTCTCAGACCGCTGGCAGAAAAGAAGGGATTGCAGTTGTTTGTCCACAGGTCCCCTTCAGAATCCAATGCCATCGTCTATACCGACCGCGAGAAGGTATATGCCATCTTGACCAATCTGGTCAACAATGCCATCAAGTATTGTGAAGATGGCTTCATCGAATTGGGCTGCATATCAACTGCATCTGACATAACCATTTACGTAAAAGACACGGGCATTGGAATTGACCCCGAACGACAAACCGCCATTTTTGACAGATTTGTCCAGGCCGACCTCGCAGATGTGGAGGCAAGACAAGGTGCCGGACTCGGTCTATCCATCTCAAAATCCTATGTCGAGATGCTTGGAGGAAGGATATGGGTGGAAAGCAACTCCGAGCTTGATTCTCAGCTAAAAGGGTCAGTTTTCTATTTCACGCTGCCTTTTTACTTCGAGCCCAATGAAAAACAGCTGGATGAGCTTTTTTACGAGGAAAATCAAAAAGATAGTGAACGAAGAAGGCTGAATATTGTCATCGCCGAAGACGACAAAACCTCCGAGATTCTGCTTGGGATTATTCTTGATTCCATTGCAGGAAAAGTTTACAAAACAACCACCGGTGCAGAAACTGTGGATGTGTGCAGGATGAATCACGATATCGACCTGGTGCTCATGGACATCCGAATGCCGGTCATGAATGGCTACGAAGCGACCCGCCAGATAAGAGCCTTCAACCGAAAAGTGATCATCATTGCACAATCGTCATTTGCGCTCGAAGGCGACAAGGAACTGGCCATCGCTGCCGGCTGTGATGATTACATTACCAAGCCAATCCAGGAAAAGGTACTGATGGAACTCTTGGAGAAACACCTCTACAAAAGACAATCCTGAGGAGAACCGGCAGTTCAGGTACAGGGCTAAAAACCAAATTCACTGCGACTCCCTAGAATCAAATTTACCTCTGCCAGACCAGACCGATATGAGCCAAAATTCAATCCGAATACAAATCTGCTAACCACGCGGGAAGGAGATGGAATCACTCTCCATTGGGATTGCAAAACCTAACCAATATTAAATTTTTATGGTTAGTATCTCCACTTTTTAGCCCTTTGGCCAAAGCCTTGGAAGGGCAGAACCACAGCAATGCCAATGTTTGACTAAATTCACAAAGTTCTTATTATCTGACATATACAAGAATATTTCTTGATCAATAATCTTGATGTAAATAATCTGAACAATATTCCCTCGCATTCGTTTATTGTTTATTGAAAGGATTATTATGAAAAATAACGATATAAGTCAGAATCGATTCGAAAAGGAACTGGAGCTACTGAAATTGGAAAATGCGGCACTGAGAGTGCAGATTGAAAATCAAGCATCAAAAATTTCCGACCGAGAGCAACTCACCTCTTCCCTGGCAGCAAGTGAAGCCAAATTTGCCAACCTGGTAGAAAATATCAACGACGTCATTTACACCACAGACGCCGAGGCCAACATCACTTTTGTCAGTCCATCCATCAAAAATCTGCTGGGTTTTCAACCCGAACAAATCATTGGTAAAAATTTCACCTCTTTTATTGGGGAAAAGGGCGGGCAACTCAGCAAAAGGTTTGAGGAGATTCAGGAAAAATATGACCTTCAGAACGATTACCTTATTCATTCACCTGCCGGGGATCCACACTGGATTAGATTCTCCTCCAAAGCACAGTTTGAACAGGGAATATTCAAAGGGGTCACAGGAATATTGATGGACGTTTCCGTCACAAAAAGAATTGAGCTGGAGCTGCAAAAAAGTGAAGCGCTCTACAGATCCATTCTCAATGCCTCGCCGGACACCATCTTCATCGCAGATCTGGACGGCATCATTACCTTTGTCTCTTCAATGGCGTTGACCATGTTTCGCTTCAAGGATACCACCATCCCGGTCCACCAGTCGCTGTTTAATTTCGTGGATCCCAAAGATCACAAGAGGGCCAGGGATTCTATCAAAGCGATGATAGATGAAGCATTTTCGGGAGACAGCGAATATACAGGTATCAGGGCAGATGACACTTCTTTCGACATGGAGGTGAATGGAGAGTTCATTCGGGATGCAGCCAGTCGTCCCACCAGCATGGTTTTCACTGTGAGAGACATCACAGAACGCAAGCTGACGGAGAAAAAACTGATCAAAAGTGAAGAGAAGTATCGCAGACTCGTGGAATCCATCAACGATGTGGTATTTGAAATCGCCCTGGATGGAACCATCAAATATGTTAGTCCGTCTGTCAGCAAAATTCTTAACACCGGGATCGAAAATATTTTGGGACAAAATTTCCTCACCTATGTGCATCCGGACGACAGGCCCATGTTGGTAGACATTTTGAGCAACAATCGATTTGGGGAATTCAGAAATCTGGAATACAGGTGTCTGACAGACTCCGGACGAACCATCTGGGTCCAGATTTCCGCTCAGTACTCCTACGAAGACGGCATTCTTGTTGGAAGAACCGGGATATTGCACGAAATCACCGAGCAGAAACAGGCCGAGGAGAAACTAAGCAAGAGTGAAGAGCAATACAGGCGATTGGTGGAGTCTGTCAACGATGTAATCTACGAGGTGGATGCCATTGGCGTGATAAAATTCGCCAGCCCGTCAGTTCTTCAGGTCCTGGGTTATGCTCCGGACGAAGTACTGGGTCGCAATATCTTTGAATTTGTGCACCCCGACGATGTTCCGGCAATTGCCAACTCACTGGCCAATCTGAATAAGAAGGATTACCATTACATGGAGTACAGGTATCTGCGAAAAGACGGTGCCGTCCATTGGGTACGCTCTTCTACCTCCCCCATCATGGAAGGTAACAAAATTGTGGGAGGAACTGGAATTCTGACAGATATTACGGAGCGAAAGATTACCCAGGAAGCATTGCAAGAAAGTGATGATAGGTTCAGCCAGATCGTCAAGCAGACCAAAACCGTCATCTGGGAGGTTGATCCATCGGGATTGTATACCTATGTCAGTCCGCTTTCAAACACATTTTGGGGCTATTCGCCAAAGGAGTTAATTGGCAAGAAATATTTCTACGATTTGCATCCAAGTGAGGGTCGTGAAGCGTTTAAGATATCAGCTCTTGCCGCCTTCCAACGAAAAGAAAAATTCACGGATTTCATCAACCAGATCATTACAGGCGAAGACAAGTTGATTTGGGTCTCGACAAATGGAGTCCCTATTTTGAATAGCCAAAACGAACTGATCGGTTACAGGGGCGCCGACAACGACATTACGGAGCGGATGCTCGCGCTGGAAGAGTTGATTGAAAGTGAAGAACGATACAAATCCATCTTCAAGAACAATCAGTCCGTGATGTTGATCCTTGATCCGGATACGGGACAGATAAAGGATGCCAATGCCTCGGCCTGCAGCTATTACAAATACAGTTACGAAGAGCTCTGCCAGAAAAAAATCACTGAAGTTAACCTGCCTCCCGAGGAGGAGATAAACCAGTCACTAACCTGGTCCATCGAAGAAAAGCGTTCGCATTACTTTTTCAAACAAAGACTTGGCAATGGTGAATTGCGGGATGTGGAGGTCTATTCCAGTCCGATAAAATTTGGGAACACCACCCTTATCTATGCAATTGTTCACGACATCACAGACAGAATTAAGGCAGAAAACGAAGTCAAACTAAGGGAAGCAGAGTTGAATGAGGCACAAAACATTGCCCAAATGTGCAGTTGGGAGTTGAATTTGAGTACTCAAAAATTGTCGTGGTCCGAGAACTATTGCCGCATCATGGGCATCCCGGAAGGTTCTGAAATGAAGACGGAATTTTTTCTGGAAAAGGTTCATCCGGATGATTTGCATCTGGTAGAGGAAAAGATGCAGGAGTTACTCGAGAAGCATAAGCCCGTCAAATATGATCTGAGGGTCCGAAGGCCAGACGACAGTTACAACTGGATACAGAACAACATTGTACCCGAATTTGAGGAGGGAAAGCTGATCAGTCTGCGGGGGGTGAACATCGATGTGACGGATAAAAAGTTTGATGAGGAGAAAATACGTAGTCAGAATGAGCGGATGAATGCCATACTCTCCGCGATTCCCGATTTGATTTTCGTCATTGGCAGGGATGGATCCTATCTTGAAGTTTTTGCGGCAGAAGCCAACAAATTGCTCATTCCGCCCGAAGAAATCATAGGAAAAAATATCTGTGAAGCTTTCAATGAAGAGATGACTACTCTTTTTATGGAAAAGATCGGTCATTCTTTGGATAACAATGAAATGGTCACTGTCAATTACGAAATCGAACTTCAAAATTCACCAAGTACACATTTTGAGGGGCGTATTGTGCCGTTAAAGAATAACAGGGTCATGATCTTATCGAGGGATGTAACGGAACAGGCATTGAATGCGCTGATGATCAAACGTCTCTCTTTGGCAATTGAACAGAGCCCGGTAATCACCATCATCACGGACCTGGATTCAAGGATCGAATATACAAATCCGATTTTCGAAAAGGTGACCGGTTATCAGTTAGATGAGGTAGTCGGGAAGAATACCAGAATCCTGCAATCCGGCCTTACCGACAAGAAGGTTTACGAGGATATGTGGAATGCCATCAAGAACGGACAAGAGTGGCACGGAGAATGGATCAGCAAAAAGAAGAACGGGGAACTTTACTGGGAAGAGGTTGCCATTTCAGCCATTCTCGATTTGAACGGAAAGATCATCAATTACCTGGCCATAAAACAGGACATTACCCGTCGAAAATATGCTGAAGAATTTCTGAAACAGAGCGAAGAAAGTTACCGGCATATGTTTGGCAACAATCCGCAACCCATGTGGATCTATGACCTGGAAACGCTGGCTTTTCTGGAGATAAATGACGCAGCAGTCAGACATTACGGCTATTCAAGGGAGGAATTTCTCACGATGACACTGAAGGACATCCGGCCTGGGGAGGATATTGCGGCATTGCTTGAAGATGTTGAATTTTCAAAGAAGAACCTGAATGCAGCCGGGGAATGGAGACATTTGAAGAAGAACGGGGAGATAATTTTAGTTGAAATTACCTCCCACCCCATCAGGTTCAACGATCGGGAGGCAAGGCACATCCTCGTCAAAGACATCACGCAACGCAAGAAAATAGAGCAGGAGATCAGGGATTTGAACCTGAATCTGGAACAAAAGATTGCAGAGCGAACCACCCAATTAAGTGAATTAAATATCAACCTGTTAAAAGAGATTGAATACAGAAAACAGACGGAGAAGGCTTTGAGCGAAAGTGAAAAGAGCTACAGGTCGGTAGTGGAAAACGTAAATGAAATAATCTTCCAGACTGATGCGGAAGGATTATGGATTTTTCTGAACAAATCCTGGGAAAATGTCACCGGCTTCAGCGTGAGTGAATCTTTGGGCAAGCCATTTTTGGGCTTTGTACACCCGGACGACCGGGAACGCAGCAACGCCCTGTTTCTGCCCTTGATCAACAGGGAAAAAGAGTATTGCCGGCACGAAGTAAGGTACCTGACCAAGGATGGAGGTTTCCGCTGGATTGAAGTTTTTGCCCGACTTGGATTGAATGATGACAATGAAATCACAGGGACTTACGGTACTCTTCAGGATATCACGGAGCGAAAGAAGACGGATGAAATCATTCAAAATGCAAGGTTTGAAGCCGAAAAGGCCAACCTGGCCAAGAGTGAATTCCTATCCCGGATGAGCCATGAACTTCGAACACCGATGAACTCGATTCTTGGATTTGCCCAGTTACTTGAATACGGAGATCTTGATCCAAAACAGCGCAAAAGCATTGGATATATCCTTCGCAGCGGCAGGCATCTGCTGGAACTCATCAATGAAGTACTTGACATCTCCCGAATTGAAACCGGCCATCTCACGATTCAGCAGGAACCCATCGCAATCAACAGGCTCAACCAGGAGATACTGGACATTATCATGCCAATGGCTTCAGAACGATTGATCAGGATGGAGATTTCAACAACCCTTGATGACCAATGTCTGGTAAATTCGGACAATCAACGGTTGAAACAGGTATTGCTGAATCTGGTCAACAACGCCATCAAATACAACAGAACGGGAGGATCCGTATTCATCCATTCTGAATTGAAACAGCCCGATGCAAACCGCACCCCCATGGTCAGAATCGCAGTGATTGACACCGGTATAGGTATCTCCGAAAAAGACTTACCTAATATATTTACCCCATTTGAGCGAATAGGAGCTGAAAAAACAGGAATAGAAGGAACCGGTCTTGGTCTGGCAGTAGTCAAGCAGATCATGCAGGCCCTGGGTGGAAACTGTGGCGTGGAAAGCACGTTGGGGGAAGGAAGCAATTTCTGGATTGAACTGCCACAACTGACAGACACCAGAGAACTGAATAAAATTTCCGATCAACCGTACACAACACTGGATGCTTCGACAAATAGCGGTGTCGTTCTTTACATCGAAGACAACGGATCCAATTTTGAAATGGTCGAACAGTTCCTTTCCGTGCAAAGGAACAACATTCGGCTCCTCACCAGCATATACGGCAAAATGGCTGTACCCATGTCTAAAAAATACCATCCTGATCTGATCCTGCTGGACCTAAATTTACCCGATATGGACGGAATTAAGGTATTGGAGAGGTTGAAGTCGGATCAACATACTTGCACCATTCCGGTAGTGGTGATCAGCGCCGATGCCATGACCGAAAGATTTGAATCCCTGATGAAAGCGGGAGCAAAACAATACCTGACAAAACCTTTGAATTTGAATGAACTTTTGCAGGTGATAGACAAGTATCTCCCGGTGAAATAATTTCAGGGACCTCATTCAGACAAATGGGCAAGTAGGTGATGAACGCTTATTTTCAAACATATGTAGCGTTACTTTCCGATGCAAAAATGCTTGAAGATGTTACCTAGTACCTCGTCTGTTGTGATCTGGCCGGTAATCGAACCCAGAAAATAGAGGCACTCCCGGATATCCTGAGAAAGAAATTCACTGCTTACTGCGCTGTGTAATCCGGCAATTGTGCGCAGGATGGCTTCATGTGCTCCCTTTAAGGCCTCGTAATGCCGCAGGTTGGTGACAATTACATCCTCCTCTCTGATCATTTCGGCAGAAGCTGTTTGCTGCATCAGATCGATCAGTGAATCCAGGTTTGCCTTGGTTTTTGCCGCAATGAAGATCAATGATTCTCCATCCTGCAACTCGACACTTGCCAGGGCACTCCTGACCTCCTCCGAAACCAGATCACTCTTGTTGGCAACGAGTATCATTGGCTGCCTGACCAATTTCCCCCTGATATCCCGGATCCTGTTCTCAAGCTGTTCCAACGGAACTGTTAGGTCCAGAACCAGCAGCACCACAGTTGGCCTGCTCAAGTTTGCTGTAGGATCTGGCTATGCCCATATTTTCAATGGTGTCTGAGGTTGACCGCAACCCGGCAGTATCAAAAAAACGGAAAAGGACCCCGTTCAGGTTCACCACATCTTCAATCACATCGCGGGTCGTACCATGGATGTCTGAGACGATGGCCTTCTCCTCATTCAACAGGGAATTCAAAAGGGTAGATTTTCCGACATTGGTTTCTCCCACAATGGCCACAGGTATTCCATTCTTAATTGCATTTCCAAGTCGAAAGGAGTCGGCCAACCGGCCCAGGAGCCGTTCTATCTTTTCCGACAAGGCCAGCAACTGACTACGGTCGGCAAACTCAACATCCTCCTCACTGAAATCAAGTTCCAGTTCAACCAGGGTGATAAAATGAAGCAGTTGATCCCTGAGTTGTCCAATCTCATCAGAAAAACCTCCGCGCATTTGTTTCATGGCAATCCTGTGGGAGGAGGCGTTTCCGGAGGCGATTAGGTCTGCAACGGCTTCTGCCTGTGACAAATCCATCTTACCGTTCAAGAAGGCCCGTTGGGTAAATTCACCTGGTTGTGCCAATTCAGCTCCCTTGTCGATGAGCAGCTGAAGCAGTTGCGATTGCACAAAACGTGAACCATGACAGGAGATCTCCACCACATCCTCCCCGGTGTAGGATTGCGGCGCACGAAACAATCCAACGACCACCTCGTCCAGCAGGCTGGTATGCTGGTATATGAAACCAAAATGAAGGCTATTTGCGACCTGATCTGCCAGCCTTTTATTACGAACCGGAGATTGAAATACTGAATCAGCAATTTCTACTGCCCGCTTGCCTGAAAGCCTGATCACGGCGATGCCTCCTGTTCCCGCCGGAGTTGAAATGGCACAAATGGTTGAATCGGAATACATAAAACCTTTTTTAGGCAAATATAGTAGTTTCAATGCGAACGGTGCTGCTTCCCCGCTTTGAAGCCAGAATGGAAAGTACCCTCGCATTTTTTGAAGTGGATGTTTCGACGCCAAAACTTCCAGAAACCAAACCGGAAGGATTTACGAAACTGCCACATCCAAGATGTTCGCTAAAAAGAAAAGGTCCCGGAGGACCCTTTCTCTCATTACTGTATTTCAATCGCCCTGGCCGGCTTTGGCTTAAGCTCTTCCCGTTTGGGCAGGGTCACTAGCAAGATTCCATCCTTGTAGACGGCCTGAATACCATCACCATTGATGGTCTCGACAGGAATGTGGAACAACCTGCGGAAGGAGCGGTAATTAAACTCCTTTCGGGAATAACGATCTCCCGATTCACTGTTTTCGTTCGATACCTCTGCAGAGATGGTTAAGCGGTTCTGGTCAAGATCAATCTTAAAATCCTCCTTTTGCATGCCGGGAGCGGCAACTTCAATCTGGATGCGATTATCGTCCTCAAGGATGTTAACGGCCGGCAAGGTGGTGTCATCAGCGGAAAATCCGGCATTGCTCCAATCTATCATCTCCCTGTTAAACAGCTGATTAAATACTGAAGGGAAAACTCTGTTGTTTGTTCTGATAAGTGTCATTTTAAATTCCTCCTATTTTTTAGTTGATACTTTTTTGTCGTTACCACACCTTTGTGGTACAATTTAATTCATTCAATCTACGTGCCACTTTTCAACACATAATCTGTTAATGCCTAAAATTCTGATAGTTACAACTAGATTTTCTTTTTTTTACGACAATTTGACACATAACTTCTGAAATAACGCTGACAAAAAGTCATAATTATCTCATATAAAGGTCATTATGTCATATTTGAGAAGCAATTTAAAATGAAACGCCACCATTTGCCCCCTAAAAAAAAGAGTTTCTTCCATGCGGAAGATCTTAAAAATAAATTAAATTTGGTGTATCAACCAGTGTGTTAATATCCAATCAATAATTTCGAAAATATGCTTCCAAAATTCTTGCTCGCCGATAATTCGCAGGTACTACCGGATACCATCTTCATCATCCACACCGAGCAGCCAAGGTTTATCGTTGGTTGTGACCTGGAGGGATTTAATGTTGACCAGGAAATTCACTGGATTGATGAAGAACCTGAAAGTGAAGAACTTAAAACTGATCTTTTGGTGCAGGCCGAAGAATTCATGGAACTCGAGCTGGATTATGAGGAAGAACTGGACAAACTGGATGGTGATTCGGAGGAATGATGTGCTAATATGCTAATTTACTTACATTCATCAATTGTAACTTAAATCTCATATCTTATAACTCATATCTCCTATTTTAAATCTCACAACTCTTTTCTCCTGTCTCAACTTTCAATTCTATTTCCAATGGAAATCATGGAACCCACTACCCCTAAAAGATTAAAACGTTCGAACATCGACAAGATGCTGTCGGGCGTGTGCGGCGGCCTGGCAAAATATCTGGACGTTGATTCAACTCTAATCAGGTTGGCATTCGCCTTCGCGGCCGTATTTGCAGGCACGGGAGTATTGATCTATCTCATCATGTGGATCATCATGCCCAAAGAAAATTTTTGATTGTTCCCAACAGCCATACCCAGCAGCCTTTTAGGCCTTACTGGAAATTGGATCCATTTTATATCCTACAAATAACTTTACCATGCAAAGAAGAAACTTCATACAAAAATCAACTGCTGCTGCAGCATTTACCGGATTGGGAACTACCCTCTTCGCCCATCCTGAATATCAGGATCAGAAAACTTCCAACAGTGCTTTTTTCAAGCTGAGATATGGTCCGAGTTTTGGCACTTTCAATGAATTGGCAGGAAAGGATCTGATTGACCAGATAAAATTCTGCAACGATCAGGGATTCAGGGCCATGTTTGACAATGGATTCATGGGCAGGCCGGTGGAAGAGCAGGGTAAAATTGTCGCAGAGATTGCCCGGCTTAACATGAAACTTGGGCCTTTTGTCCTGTATGCCGACTTCAGCAAGGAGTCGATGGTTCTGAAAGACAACGACATCAGGCAAATGTTGGTGGATAAGGTGAAGGCCGGAGTTGAAATATGCCAGCGGGCAGGAATTAAGTGGGCGCTGATGGTTCCGGGCCGTTTCAATGAACACATGGACTGGGGCTACCAGACGGCCAATGTGATAGACATCTTGCGCGAACTGAGCGACATCGCCCAACAGGGAGGGCTGACCATTGTTCTCGAACCCCTCAACAAGCGTGACCATCCCGGATTGTTTTTAACCGGAATGGCACAGGCATATGCCATTTGCAGAGGCGTAAACAGCCCGGCCTGCAAGATTGTTGATGACATTTATCACCAACAAATCACGGAAGGAAACCTGATTCCAAACATCGAAGCCTGCTGGAGTGAGATTGCCGCGTTTCATCTTGGCGACAATCCCGGCCGGAAGGAACCAGGCACCGGAGAGATCAATTTCAGCAACGTTTTCAAGTTCATTCACAGCAAGGGATACGATGATGTGTTGTGCATGGAGCACGGCCGCATCCTCAAAGGCAGGGAGGGTGAACTTGCATTGATTGAAGCCTACAGAAAGGCAGACGCATTTCAGGTGGACCCACCCGCTACCAATTAAAATTTGTGTAAATATTTGGAGCTAATTTTCCTCAAATAAACAGCAAAAAAAAACGCCGGAAAAATTCCGGCGTTTTTCATTACAAGCGATAGATGCTTATTTCTTAACAGCTGGTGCAGCAGGAGCAGCTTTTGCAGCAGGAGCAGCCTTAGCAGCAGGAGCGGCTTTCTTAACGGCTTTTTTCTTAACCTCTTTCTTAGCGGCAGGAGCTGTAGTTGTAGCTGCTGGTTTCGCTGCAGGTTTTTTGTCTTGTGCACTTACAGAAACAACACCCATGATGAGGGCGAAGCTCAAAAACATAACTAATTTTTTCATATCTAATATTTTTTTAATTGTTTACAAAACAAAACTACTTTGACTTTTATGAAGAAATCGTGAAGAAATCACATTTTTTAAATATTTTTTCACCGAATTATCAACTTTTCTGCAAAAATACAGCATTGTTGCAGCCTAAATCAGCTCAACCGGACGAAACCATCATGCCTGAAAGCAGATTTTAAACTGCGAACCTTCCCCCGCAACTGATTGCACCTCTATCCTGGCTTCGTGGAAGGCAGCAATGCTGTTGGCAATGGCTAGTCCCAATCCCTGACCCTCCTCGTTGTTGGGTTCCAATCTTTTGAACCGGGTGAATATCAAACCGAGGTTTTCACTCTCAATTCCGATCCCGTTGTCCTCTACCAAGATGTAAATGAAGGCAGCATCCCTTTTACAGGAAATTCTGACATAGCCCCCTTCCCTGTTGTATTTAATGGCATTGCTGATGAGGTTGAACAACAGGATATAGACCAGGTATTTATTCACATGTTCGAGGCAGATCTTCTCGCCAAGATTATTTTCGATGGTAATGTTGGACATGGCAGCGCGTTCTTCGATGTTGGAAATGATCTCATCCACAAGTTCCCTCAGATTGACGGATTCCTCCTTGGCATACTGGTCATTTTCAATTCTGGATATCAGCAGCAAAGCCTTAATAATGTGTTGAATACGAAGTAGTTGCTTCTGCTGATCCAGAATCAGGCTCACCGTTTTGGCGGGCAACTTTTCCGAAACAAGCAAGTTGTCCAGTTTCGATTGCATCACAGATATCGGCGTGAACAACTCGTGCGAAACATCGCCAATGAATTTCCGCTGATTCTTCAGGATGTCGTTGACCTTGTGCATCAGCTCATTGATGGTAGTGTTGAGGTAAACAAAATCCGAGGTGGAAGAATCCAGTTCCGTGTAACTGAAGGTTTCCGGATTGTCAACAGTCTTTAATTTGGGCAGGATCATCTGGTTGAGCGGATGTAACAGGTATTTGTATATCCCAAGGTCAAAGATGATGGTGATGAACAATACAATCAAAATGATGGTGATGGAGATGTTCTTGAGCGTTTTATCCAGGTTGTAGATCATCTGCATATTTTTACCTATTTCCAGGGAGTAAAGCTGATGATCCAACTCAAAATTGAAATTCAGGATCCTGTAGTCAAACTCTTCATCCTCTATGACCCTTGCATCCTGAGAAAAAGAGAGATCCTCTGCTTTCCCGTCCGCATCCAGGGTGATGGAAATAAACTCATCCTTCAGGATGTTGTAGCTGGCAAAAGCGCTGTCTCTTTCCGCATTCAGATAAGATTTGATTCCGATTTTCCGGACTGTCGACATGGTCTTTTCCTTCATTTTCAAAAGATCTCTGTCTGTATGCCGGATGGCCAGTGAATCTATGGTTTGTTGAACAAGGGTTACCAGAATCAAAAAAATGACAATTTTCGAAATGGCCCCGATCAGGACTAACTTCAATTCAAGTCTCATAATCTGACAATTAACAAATTTTGCAATTGCAATTCGTGCACTGGCAACATCGTTTCTGCTAATTTTGACGCATTGCCTTCAAATCACATTTTTGTATTGAACAAGATATTGATAATTTCGGTTCGATTTAGAACCACACCTTGAAATCGTCAAATGAACCTGTTGATCGTTGAAGATGAACCCGCACTCTCACGGGAAATTCGCCTTTTCCTCGAAAAGGAGGGATTTGTTTGTGAGGAGGCACATACCGGAAAGATTGCTTCCGACAAGATTTTTTCCAATGAGTACGACCTGATTCTGCTCGATCTGGGACTTCCCGACTATGAAGGGTTGGATTTGCTGAAAGAGTCCATCAAAAACAAGAGTTCTGCCTCCGTCATCATCCTCTCAGCCCGGACTGCCATAGAAGACAAGATCAAAGGACTTGACCTGGGCGCGGACGATTACCTCTCAAAACCCTTTTCGATGATTGAACTTAAATCCAGGATTCTCGCTGTTACGCGGAGAAAGCATGGATTGAAAGGGAATATCATAAGAATTCGTGAACTCGAAGTCGATCTGGACAAGCGAAAAGCCTTTTACAAAAATGAAGAAATCAATCTGACCAAGAAGGAATACGACATCTTCAGTTTTCTCATTTTAAACAAAAACAAGGTTACTACAAGGCTTCAGATCTCCGAACACATCTGGGGAGATATTTTTGAAGAGAACTACAATTCGAACTACATCGATGTACACATCAAAAATATCCGCAGAAAACTGGCTGAATATCTTGACTATGACTTTTTGGAGACGGTTCGCGGAATTGGATTCAGATTCAATGAATAGTGACCAAAATGCCTAAAGTCGCAATTACTCACAAAATTTGAACAATATGATGCAATTCCTGTACTCCGCCAATGCTTTTTTTGCGCATAACTTTAGTCACTCTAGTCACTTCTTTCAGCAGGCCATCTCCCCCGCATTTTTCTTGGCAGACAAGAGGGTGTAGGCCCCTTTGACGACTACCCTGAGCGAATCTTTACTTACTCCTTGCGGCAAAATAATTTCAGAAAATCCATTGTAGGAAACACCCTTTTTCACCTCCAGCATTCTGTACTCAGTAAATGCTTTGCCGCTCTCCAATTTATCCTTTTCAAAGACGAATATATAATCCTTGTCATCAAAGTTAACGACTGCGTCTGCAGGCAAAGCCGTAACCTGATTGCCTGAAGTTTCGATGATGGCATTAACATACATTCCTGGCAGTACATTCCGGCAGGCACCTATGACGCTGGCATACACCTTGTAGGTCTTATCAGCATTGACAGACTGCCCGGTTTGGGTGATAACGGCTTCGTGCATTTCCGTTTCATTGTTGATCAGAAATCTGATTTTCTGATCCTTTGCCACCTTGTTGGCATCCTTCTCGAAAAGTGTGAGTTCCAAAAAGAGTTTGTCGTTGTTGATGATTTTAAACATCACATCCGTTGGGGTAACATATTTGCCAAGATTCACATTGACCTCTTCGACATAGCCGGTAATAGGTGCAACCAGGGTGATGGAGCGACTGATGTTTTCTTCTGTCAGGTGATCCGGATTGATACTGATCAATTCCAGTTTTTGCTTCAGTGCATTGACGAGGGTCTTCAGATTTTTGTAGTCAGCAGCAACCTGCTGAACATTTTGCTGGGAATAAACATCCTCCTTGAACAGGGCACTGTGTCGTTTGTAATCCGCCTCTGCATACTCCAGTCTGTTTTTTGCTTCCAGGTAATTTTGTTGGATGTCGACAAATTCCTGGTTTTCAATCTCCAGAAGTATTTGCCCTTTTTTGACGGCATTGCCAGGCATTAGGGTTGTACTTTTAACAAAACCACTCATCGGGGCGCAGATAGTTGCCTGATTTTGGGGGGCTGCACTTACCAGACCATTGACCTTCAAGGTTCCGCTCAGGGAGCGCATTTCTATGAAGCCGGTTTCTACATTGGCTAATTTAACCTGGTCGGCACGAAGTTCCACTATATTTTCAGGCAATACCTTTTTTCCCTTCGTTTCCTCTGCCTTTTTCTCATTGCTACAGGATATAAGAACGATAAAAAGTAGGAAAATCAAACTGTTAAAGCAATTTATTCTCGACATACGACTTTGTTTTAAAATATTTTTCCTGTGATGGATTCAATGTTGATCACCGTTTGGTTGTAGTTGTTGAGGGCATCCAGGTAATTCTGCCTGATACTCAGCGCCCTGCTCAGACTCAGGACATAATCGAGGTAATCGAGGGCACCCGCCTTGTAACTTCGGATTGATTGCTCGATGATGAGTGCAGCCTCAGGCAATGCCTGTGTTTCGTAATAGGCGACGCTGGAGCTGAATTTTTCGGCTTCGTCCAGCAGGGAGCGATACTTTCCCTGCATCGATTTGTCAAAAAAGTCGGCTCTGGCTTGAGCCTCCTGTTCCTTCCATTTGGATGCTTTCACTTTGGAAGCATAGGGACGGAACCAGAGCGGAATCTCAATCCCTGCCTGAATGCCCGTGAATCTGTCGCCGGCTCCATAAGCCCGGGGAATTCCATTCACCTCCTGGCTTCCACGCATGGTCTGGCTGAAATATCCAATCTTGAAATCCGGCATCGCACGGCCAATTTCAAGTTTCCTCTGCCATCCGGCAATGTCCGTTTGTTGTTTGATTTGGTTCAGAGAGGGATTCTTGTCCAGTACCGCACTTTCTTTTGCGGCAACAAATTCAATTCGGGTTAGGAGCGTATCAGCAGGCAAAATGTCGGTATCCACATTCAGCAGCGTTTGCAGTTGCCGTCTAAAGATTCCCAAATCTGCCCTGATTTGCTGCAATTGGTTTTTAATCTCCAGACTCTGTGATCGGGCTGTGATCATCTCCAGACGGTTGGTTTCACCTTCTCGTGCACGTAGTTCTGCGGCACGGCTAAATCCGGAATAGAGGCTGTCCTGGTACTGCCACAATTTGTATTTCGAAAAAAGATAAATCAGATGCCAGTATGTTTGTTTCACCTGTGTGGCAATTTCATTTTGCGAAATCTTCAGTTGCCATTCACTGTTTCTGATCCCGGCGGTAGCCAGTTTGTGCTGACTGATGTAAACAGTGGGAAAGGCAAATGATTGAGAAATGGTGTAACTGTTGTCTGAAGAGTAGGAATTGAATTGTCCGTATTCCCCTTCAATCGACAATTTAGGGAAATCAAATGAAGAGGCCTTCAAGGCTTTTTGAGCATCCACTTCAAATGCATTTGCACGTAGTACAAGGTTGTGGTCAAGAGCCAGCCTAATGGCTTCATTCAGCGTGATCCGTTTGCCAGGCTGCGCGTCCAGACCTCTCCAGCAGGAAGGAACCGTCAAAAACAAAATTACCAAGAAAAAAGTAGTGGCCATTTTCCCCCGACGCGATACCTGCCATTGCTTGTTCGAAAGCAGCAGATAGAAAACAGGCAGGATGACCAGAGTAAGGATGGTGGCTGTCACCAAACCTCCAATCACCACCGTGGCAAGGGGTTTTTGAACTTCGGCTCCCGCGGAGGTGGAAAGTGCCATCGGGAGAAAACCGAGTGAAGCGACTGCCGCAGTCACGATAACCGGACGAAGTCTTGATCTCAATCCATTAAGCACCCGCTCTGTCGGATCAGCCATCCCCTCCTTTTCAAGTCTGTTGAACTCAGCGATCAGAACAAGTCCGTTCAACACTGCAACCCCAAACAAGGCGATGAAACCCACACCCGCGGAGATGGAAAAATTCATGTTGCGCAACCAAAGTGCAAAAATTCCACCTATGGCCGACATTGGAACGGCAGTGAAAATTAACAGGCTTTGCTGGATAGAATTGAAGGCGAAAAAAAGGAGTAAAAATATGAGTAGCAAGGATATCGGAATGGCAAAGGACAATCTGGCCCTGGCTGCTTCAAAATTTCTAAATTGTCCGCCATAGGTGACAAAATAACCTGAAGGGAGATTGATTTTTTTTTCGATTCCAGCCGTGACATCCTGAATGACACTTTGAGTATCCCTGCCACGAACATTGAATCCAACTGTTATTCTGCGCTTTGTATTTTCCCTCGAAACCTGTGCCGGACCTGATCTGATCGATATATCTGCGACCTGTTCAAACGGTATTTGCGCACCATTTGGCAGGGTAATGGAAAGACTCTTCACATCATCAAGACTCTGTCGGAAATCTTTGTCCAGCCGAACCATCAATGCAAACCTTTTTTCTTCATCGTAAACCACACCGGCCTGACTGCCGGCAAAGGCAGCTCGAAGAACCCTGTTGGCATCCCCCACCGAAAGGCCGTACTGTGCCAGCCGGTCGCGGTTGTAGTCCACCTGGACCTGGGCGAGTCCCGTAACTTTTTCGACATTGATATCTTCGACCCCCTCAATGGTCCGGATGATGTTTTCAATTTCAGATGCCTTCCCCGACAATACATTGAGGTCATCTCCAAATACTTTTATTGCAATATCCTGCCTCGACCCTGAAAGCAGTTCATTGAACCGCATTTGGATGGGCTGCTGGAATTCAAATTTAACTCCTGCCAGCGGAATCAGCGACTCTTCCATTTTGGCAACCAGTTCCTCCCTCGTTTTTGCTGAGGTCCAATCTTTCTTGTTTTTCAGGGTAATGATGTAGTCACCGGTCTCCATTGGGGTTGGGTCGGTCGGAATTTCACCGGCACCTATTTTGCAAACAGCATGTTTGATCTCCGGAAATTCCTTCATCAATATTTTGTTCGCCTTCTGTACCATCTCAACGGTATGCGAGAGTGAACCTCCCTGCAGGGTAATGACACCGGCGGCCAGATCACCCTCTTCCAGCTGGGGCATAAATTCACCGCCCAGGGTGCCAAACAGCAACAAACTTGCTGCAAACAACATGACTGCCGAGATGGAAACCGACAATTTGCGCTGCAAGGCAAAGTGAATGACCGGGTCAAAAACCCTCTGTATGGATTCCATCAGCCTGTCTGACAAATTTCTTCGTTGAACCCTATTTTTGCCAAGAAACAAGGCAGAGGCCATCGGCACATAGGTCAGTGATAGTATGGCTGCACCAAGCATGGCGAAAGTTACTACCTGCGCCATGGGGCGAAACATCTTGCCCTCAATTCCTACCAAAGCAATGATTGGAAGATAGACGATCAAAATAATTATTTGACCAAACGTGGCCGAACTCATCATCCGTTTGGCAGAAACCAGAACATTTGCATCCATCTGTTCCTGAGATAGCCGAACCGAGCCAGGGTGATTATTTTTGCGCATCACAATGCTGTGGACGACCCCCTCCACGATGATGACGGCACCATCTACGATCAGACCGAAATCAATGGCTCCCAGACTCATCAGATTACCTGAAACGCCAAACAGCTTCATAAGGGAAATGGCAAAAAGCATGGCCAGCGGGATTACGGAAGCCACTATTAACCCGGCTCGCAGATTTCCCAGCAGCAAAACAAGGATGAAAATCACGATGAGGGCTCCCTCCAAAAGGTTTCTGGATACGGTGCCAATGGCACGGTTAACGAGATCCGAACGGTTCAGAAAAGGCTCAATCCGAACACCGTATGGCAACGATTTTTGAATGGAGGCAATTCGTTCGCCAACATTCCGAATAACTTCGCGGGCATTGGCCCCCTTCAGCATCATCACCACTCCACCAACCGCCTCGGCCGTATCCACAACAAGTGCTCCATACCTGGTTGCGCTGCCATACTGAACCGTTGCAATGTCCCTTACCAGAATAGGAATTCCCGAGGCATTTGACTTTACTACAATTTTTTCAATATCGTCAATGGATTTGACCAGGCCTATTCCACGGATAAAATAGGCATTTGGTTTCTTATCGATGTAGGCACTTCCAGTGTTCTCATTGTTTTTTTCAAGTGCATCAAAGACATTGGTCAGGGAAAGATTCATGCCGCGAAGCCGTTCCGGATTGACTGCAATCTCATATTGCTTCACAAATCCACCATAGCTGTTGATGTCCGCAACACCAGGTGTACCAAGCATCTCCCTGCGGACAATCCAGTCCTGCAGGGTCCGCAATTCCATCGGACCATATTTTTTTTCCAATCCACCGTCAACGGCCAGTCTGTATTGAAAAATTTCGCCCAGACCGGAAGAGACAGGTGCTAGTTCAATCTTTGCAAGGCCCGCTGGAATTTCCTCTTGTGCCTCCCTGATGCGCTCGCCCAATTGCTGACGGGCCCAGTAGAGGTCAACCCCATCTTTAAATACCACTGTGATGACAGATAGTCCAAGCCTGGAAATGGAGCGAAGTTCAATGATGTCAGGAATATTTGCAACAGCCACTTCGATGGGGGCTGTAATGAAACTTTCAACCTCCTGCACGGCCAGGGAGGGCGCCAGCGAAATTACCTGTGCCTGATTGTTCGTAATATCAGGGATGGCATCTATCGGCAAATTGACCAGGGAATAGGTTCCACATCCCACAAGAGCCAGTACAAATAACCCTACTATCGTTTTTTGCCTTACGGAGAAATGAATAATGCGTTCAATCATGGCGAAAACAAATCAAATTAATACGACAACTTAACCATGCATCCTAGGAAGATGGCTAAATAATTCAATGCTGTACTAATTTGAGCGGGGAGGTTGCCAGATGGAGCTTACTACGCTGGAGAAAAATTTGGGAGTAAGTTCTGCGAGATATTCGTGGAGCATCGGCGCGACAAAATATGAAACTGCCTGCTCGATCTGCAGTTTTGGGGATGAACAGCAGTTACAACTGCAAAACGGCGAGCAATGATCGATCTCCTGTTGCGGAACATCTCTGGTCTGTCGAGCTATCTCAGTTTTCTGTACAGATCCGCTATCCGGTTTGTCACAACAAGGCATTGCAGTGAGAACCAGAATGTAAATGGATAAGATGCAGGCTAAAAGTTTCATAAGCACTACAAATATAAAAGTTAAATGGATTGAAAAGCAGATTCCGGCAATTTTTTTGATGGATAGATGCCTTGTGGTTCGGTTGTTTGAATCTCTGATTGGAATAGGTGCAAACCGTTGATTTGGCTGCAGATTGGCCTTTCCCGAAAATCAGCCTTTCTCCGGTGCCTGGATTTCATTTTGCCTCATTTTAAAACGGAATGCTACCCAATCAATTGAATTTTTGCATTTCTTTACTCATAAATTTACCTGTCACCATTTTTATGACCCTATCCAACGGCGAACAAAAGATTTTTATCTGGATTGATTTTTCTCCAGAATCGGAAGTGACAATTCTACATGGGATTCAGGCAGCAGAAATCCTGGACAAGGAAGTATGTCTGCTGTACCATCTTGTCAGTGAGGAGATGAAGGAGGAAGAGGTTCGCACCGGATTGGCCGCTTTGGCTGCTCCCATTTCTCAAATTTTGGGGGCCGGACGCGTTCATTGTCACACTACCCCGCTTCCCCTCTCTTCCATTTTGACGGAATTGGCGGAAGAGTACGATGCCCTCTTGTTGGTTGCACACAAAAAAAGCAGCCGGGAGTTGTTGCCTCAACTATCACATTCGGGATTCCCCTTTCTGTTTGTTTCATCGGCAGAGGCTCCTGCAAATAGCTATCAAAAGATTGCAGTTCCCATCGGATACATGAAAAAAAGCAAGGATCTGGCACTTTGGAGTAGCTATTTTGCCAGGCACAACGGAGCCAGGGTGTCGCTAATCTTGTCGACCGACCACTTTGAGGAGGACAAGAGAAGGGTTTTTAGCATCCTTCTCTCCATTGAGCGGCTATTCAGGAATTTCACATTTCCCTATGTGACGATCGAAACACACACCCCAACCTGGAAAATACAACGGAAGGCACTGGAAGAGGCCCTGGGCTTTCAGCAGGGACTGCTTGTAATCTCTTTCACCTATCGCTCCACCTTCCTGGACCGAATTTTTGGAATCAATGACAGTTATGTGATCGATCACTCTGAATCACTTTCGGTGATGTGTATCAATTCACAACGTGATCTTTACACCTTATGCGGCTAAAATTTTACCGATCTGCACAACTCTGAAATTCACTGTTATAATCTGTTTTATTTCAATTTATTATATCTATAAATTAAGATATTTGAATAACTTTTTAAATAAATTTTAACACACACAGTTCGGTTCATGATAAATTTCTATTTTTGTCGCTAATTCTTGAAGTTCCTTATACACTGTTATTTAGAACAATTCTTATTAATATCTTAAACAATTCAATATGGAAAGTAGTGCACTGATACTTTTCTTCATAACGGCCATAACCCTGGTAGGTTTGGCGCTGGTCTTCTCCAGTTATGTACCTCCGACTTCGTACAATATTGCCAAATTTGAACCTTACGAGTGCGGAATGGAAACAATTGGAGAGACCTGGAACCAGTACACGGTTGGTTATTACCTTTTTGCCATTCTCTTTCTGATTTTTGATGTTGAAACTGTCTTTGTGTTCCCCTGGGCAACGGTCATGCGGGAAGTTGGAATGACAGGTTTTGTCGAAATCTTGATCTTCTTCGCCATATTGGGTTTGGGATTGTTTTACGGATGGAAAAAACATGCATTGAAATGGGAGTAAAAAGCAAAAAAGAGTTTGAGATAAATGATTATCCGATCTTGGAAGAATACGAAGGTGGAAGTATCATCCTCGCCAAACTGGATGATCTGATTAACTGGTCCCGATCCAATTCGCTTTGGCCCTTGACTTTTGGAACCCGCTGTTGTGCCATCGAATTTATGGCAGTTGGTGCCTCCAGGCACGACATGGCAAGATTTGGCTTCGAAGTGGCCCGTGCCACCCCCCGTCAGGCGGATATGATCATCATTTCGGGAACCATCAACTACAAGATGGCACCGGTGCTGAAACGCCTGTATGAGCAGATTGCAGATCCAAAATATGTGATTGCAATGGGATCCTGTGCCATTTCTGGCGGACCTTTCTACTATAACTCCTATGCTGTAGTGCGGGGAGCAGACCATGTAATTCCGGTGGATGTTTATGTACCCGGATGCCCTCCAAGGCCCGAAGCACTTTTGTTTGGCATGATGCAGCTGCAGAAGAAAATCAGACGTGAACGTTATTTCTCCAGAAAACAGAAGAAAAATGCCGCTCAGCCCTGAAACCAGCAGGGAGAACGGGAAAAAATCCATAATACAATCAATCGCTTGGCAAACTGATTATAAAGAGTGAAATGACAAACGAAGAACTACAAGCTTGCCTCACCGGTGAGTTTCCAAAAGCCGAGGTAAAGCTTGGCAAACAGTATGTTGAGATCCTTGTGGAGTCAGACGAGCTCCATGCGGCAGCTGTTCAGCTAAGCAAGGTGCCTGAGTTATCATTTGATTATCTGTTTTGTCTTACAGGAGTAGACTATCCTGAGAAAATGCAGATAGTTTACCATCTCGAATCGACCAAACACAGGCACACCGTGGTGTTGAAGGTGAATACGGCCGACCGCATCGATCCAAATGTAGATACGGTGAGTGACGTATGGCAGACCGCCAAGTACCACGAGCGGGAGGTTTACGATCTTTTGGGTGTTAAATTCAACAACCATACGGATCTGCGCAGGCTGTTCCTTGACGACAGCTGGGGATTTCCGCTGAGAAAAGATTACAAAGACGAAGTAAGAATAGTAGAACGATAACCTTATGTCTGAAACAAAAGAGATTATCATCAGTTCGGATAAGATCCACACCGATCAGTACCTGGTCAACATGGGGCCACAGCACCCTTCCACACACGGGGTGCTTCGGTTGCTTGTCCGTTTGGAAGGCGAAATAGTTCATCACATCCAACCGCATGTGGGGTACATCCACAGTGGCATTGAGAAAATGTGTGAATCCCTCTCCTACCCGCAGGTCATACACCTGACCGACCGCATGGATTACCTCTCCGCCCACATGAACAACGAAGCAGTCTGTTTGTGCGTGGAGAATGCCCTTCAGGTAGAAGTTCCTGACCGGGTCAAATACATTCGGACCATCATGGATGAGCTGACCCGTCTGGCCTCCCACCAGTTGTGGTGGTGCGTCATGGGAATGGACCTCGGTGCACTCACCACTTTCTTCTATGGCCTTCGCGATCGGGAACACATTCTAGACATCTTCGAAGAGACCTGCGGAGCCAGGATGACGTTGAATTACAGTGTCCCCGGAGGTGTCATGTTCGACATTCACGCCAATTTCCAAAAAAGGGTCAAAGCCTTCATCACCGAATTCAGAAAAAAATTACCGGAATACGACCAATTGCTCACGGGAAACGTCATTTTNCAGGAACGCACCAACGACATAGGCTACCTTTCGCTGGAGGATGCGATTGCATGGGGCGTTACAGGTCCTTCCGGCCGTGGGTCCGGTTTCTCCTGCGACGTCAGGAAACACAACCCCTACAGTGCCTATCCTTTGGTTCAGTTTGAAGAGAAGCTGGATACCAGAGGCGATTCCTTTGCCCGCTACCGCCTTAGGATTGAGGAGATGTACGAATCACTCCACATCATCGAACAACTGATCGACAACATCCCGGAAGGGGATTATGCCGTGAAGATGAAGGGCGTCGTCAAACTTCCCNAGGGCGAGTTCTACCAACGGGTGGAGAGTGCAAGGGGCGAATTTGGGGTTTACATCGTCAGCGATGGCAAGAAGAATCCCTATCGGGTGAAATTCCGTTCCCCGGGATTCTCCAATCTCTTTGCCCTGAACAAAATGGCCGCCGGGCACAAGATTGCCGACCTGGTAGCCATCATGTCGACGCTCGACCTTGTTATTCCTGACATTGACAGGTAATTAGTACTAACACGATTGAACTACATCGAAAATCTTCAAATCTAATGGGATTCAATATTTACGATTTTTCAGGAATGACCCACAACATGCACCTGTGGTTTATGGAGCGGATGTCTCCAACGGCCACAACCATTGTTGAATGGACCGTCATCGGGGTCAGTTACATGCTCTTTGTCGCACTGTTTGGCCTGTTCCTCGTCTATGCCGAACGAAAAGTATGTGCCGCTTTCCAACAACGTCTGGGGCCCATGCGTGTAGGCTTTTGGGGCGTTTTGCAGACCATCGCAGACTTCATCAAATTGCTGATGAAAGAGCTGATCATGCCGAAGAGCGCCGACAAATTCCTCTACAACCTCGCACCATTCATTGTCATGATCGCCACTTTCCTGGCGATGGCAGTTCTTCCTTTTGCAAAAGGATTGCAAACACTTGACTTCGACATTGGCATTTTCTATGTCACCGCCGTCTCTTCCGTTGGTGTGATAGGTATCCTGCTGGCAGGTTGGTCGAGCAACAACAAATATTCCCTGATTGGTGCCATGCGTAGTGGTGCGCAGATTCTCAGCTACGAGTTGTCTGTCTCACTATCACTCGTCACCATCATCATCCTGGCCGGTTCCATGCAGCTTTCGGTCATCGTCGAAAGTCAGCGCGACAGCTGGTTCCTGTTCAAGGGACACATCCCCTCCCTGATTGCCTTCGTGATCTTCCTGATTGCAGGTACTGCAGAGACCAACAGGGGCCCATTCGACCTTGCCGAGGCTGAGTCAGAATTGACGGCCGGATTCCATACCGAATATTCGGGCATCAAATTTGCCTTCTTCTTTCTGGCGGAATACATCAACATGTTCATCGTTGCCGCCATGGCGACCACTGTTTTTCTGGGAGGCTGGATGCCGCTTCATTTCGGTTCGATCGAATCCTTCAACCACGTCATGGATTTCATTCCGCCACTGGTTTGGTTCTTCATGAAAGTTTGCGGTGTCATCTTCCTGATCATGTGGTTCAAATGGACTTTCCCGCGCCTGAGGGTGGATCAGATCCTGACCCTGGAGTGGAAATACCTGTTGCCAATCAACCTGGTCAACATTCTCCTGATGTGCCTGGTCGTTTTAACCAAATTCCATCTGTAAAACAAGAGCTCTATGAACGCGCTATTTAAATATATCAGTACCGTTTTCAAAGGCGTAGGAACACTTCTTACGGGTATGAAAATTACCGGCAAGTATGTTTTTACCCCCTGGAACAATGTCACACAGCAATATCCCGAGAACCGTGATACGCTGAAAATGTTCGACCGTTTCCGCGGGGAGGTGATCATGCCACACAGCGAAAACAATGAACACCTTTGTACCGGTTGCGGGATCTGTGAATTGAATTGCCCCAACGGGTCGATTGAAATCATCAGCAAGATGGAACTTACCGAAGAGGGCAAGAAAAAAAGAGCCATCGATCAGCACATCTACCACCTGGGCATGTGCACCTTCTGCAATCTTTGCATCAAAGCCTGCCCGACGGGAGCCATCGTGATGGGTCAGAATTTCGAGCATGCCGTTTGGGACCGCTCCAAGCTGACCAAGGTATTGAACCAACCAGGTTCCAAAATTGCACAAGGAGTGAAAGAGTAATCAACTGCATCAAAAAAAATAAGTTATGACGCTCAATGATATCATGTTCTACCTGTTTGCCGGTTCGATCCTGACCTTCTCACTATTAACCGTCACCAGTCGCAGAATCCTCAGATCGGCAGTCTATTTGCTTTTCGTTCTGGTTTCAACAGCCGGAATCTATTTCATGCTCAACTACAATTTCCTTGCAGCGGTGCAATTGACCGTGTACGCGGGAGGCATTATTGTACTGATCATCTTCTCCATCCTTTTAACCAGTCATGTAAGTGAAAAGGCCGTTGTTGCTCCTGTTAAACAGCAGATATTCTCTGCGCTGGCAGTTGCTGCGGGTGCCGTATTGACGATCTTGACTATCTTCAAATTTGCCTTTTCACCCTCGGCATCACCGGCGGTCGAAGCCAATGTGAAAAATGTGGGAAGGGCACTGGTTTCCTACAACCGCGATGGCTTTGCGCTGCCATTCGAGGTCATCTCCATACTGTTGCTTGCGGCCATGGTTGGCGCCATCGTTCTGGCAAAGAAAGAGAAAAATCCGGAAGCCAAATAGCATCAATCCAAACTCTAATTCTGAAAACAGATCAAAATTATGATAGATAATATTCCACTAAACGCATTCCTTGTTATCAGTACCCTGATGTTCTTCATTGGCATCTATGGCTTCCTGACAAGAAGAAACCTGATCACCATGCTGATGTCGATTGAACTGATCCTCAATTCTGTAAACATCAATTTCGTGGTATTCAACCATTTTCTCTATCCGAATCAGCTGCATGGTCATTTTTTCAGCCTGATCGTGATTGCGGTTGCTGCCTCCGAAGCTGCGGTAGCCATTGCCATTATCATCAACATTTACAGGAACTTCAAGTCGATTGATGTGGAGAACCTCGACCAAATGAAATTTTGATCTACTAACTGTTTAGAAAATTTCTGATATGAGTAGTTACGCATACACATTATTGATTCCGCTGATTCCCTTCTTCGTTTTTGTCTTTGTCGGAATGGCAGAGGACAAATTGAAGGGTAAACTGGGTGGTTTAATCGGAACGACCGGATTGGGTATTGCAACCTTCCTCCTCTCCTATTACACCGCCTTCAAATATTTCATCAGCGACCACGTAGCAGGCACAGGCTATACCTCTCTCAAAGCCTTTGAAATTACCTGGCTGCACCTCACGGATAAGCTCACCATCAACCTGGGTGTTCTCATTGACCCTATTTCTGTGATGATGCTGGTGGTGATCACCACCGTCTCCTTCATGGTTCACATCTACAGTCTGGGATACATGGAGGGAGAAAAGGGTTTCGCACGTTTTTATGCGTTCCTCTCCTTGTTCAGCTTTTCGATGTTGGGATTGGTACTGGCCACCAACCTCTTCCAGATGTATATTTTCTGGGAGTTGGTGGGTGTCTCCTCCTTCCTGCTGATCGGCTACTATTACGAGAAGCCAAGCGCCTTCTCGGCTGCCAAGAAAGCTTTCATCGTAACCCGTTTTGCCGACCTGGGTTTCCTGATCGGTATCCTGATACTCTCCTTCAACACAGGAACCTTTGATTTCAAAGAGCTGACCAATCCCCACGGTGTGGCCATCGCTTCCATGGGTGGAGCAGCCTTCATGGGACTTTCCGTCATCACCTGGGCACTGATCTTCATCTTCATAGGTGGTGCAGGTAAATCGGCCATGTTCCCGCTGCACATCTGGTTACCGGATGCCATGGAGGGTCCGACACCTGTTTCCGCACTGATCCACGCTGCCACCATGGTGGTTGCCGGGGTCTATCTGGTTGCACGTCTTTTCCCTGTCTATTCCCAAACAGGACCCGCTGCACTCGAGGTTGTTGCATGGGTGGGAGCATTTACTTCGCTCTTTGCAGCGGTTATTGCCACCACACAAACGGATATCAAACGTGTTCTGGCCTTTTCAACCATGTCGCAGATTGGATACATGATGCTTTCACTGGGAGTCTCCAAATACAGAGGCGAAGATGGACTGGGATTCATGGCTTCCAACTTTCACCTTTTCACCCACGCCATGTTCAAGGCACTCCTGTTCCTTGGTGCTGGTGCGGTGATTCACGCAGTTCACAGCAACGACATGAATGACATGGGCGGTTTGAGGAAATACCTTCCCATCACCCACATCACCTTCTTGATTGCCTGTTTGACCATCGCCGGCATTCCTCCCTTCTCCGGATTTTTCAGCAAGGATGAAATTCTTTCTGCTGCCTTCGAATCCAATAAAATTCTCTTCGGCATCGAATATTTCGTAGCCGGTCTAACCGCCTTTTACATGTTCAGGCTCTATTACAATATTTTCTGGGGTCACGACCGCCATTACCACCACACGCCGCACGAAGCGCCGCTGGTGATGACAGTACCGCTGATGATCCTTGCCTTTGGCTCCATCTTCTCAGGATTTCTGCCATTCCACAACCTGGTCACCTCCGACGGACTGGCCTTTGAGTCACACATCGACTGGATGATCGCCGTTCCTTCCATCCTGGTCGGTGTTCTGGGCATTGCCGTTGCTACGGTGATGTACAAGAAAGAGAATGCGCTTCCCGACAAGGTTGCAGCCTCTTTCAGCTTCTTCTACCGTTGGGCCTTCAAGAAATTCTATGTGGATGAATTCTATCTGTTTGTTACCAAGAAAATCATTTTCAATTACATATCACGTCCGGTAGCCTGGTTCGACCGCCACATTGTGGATGGAACCATGAACGGAATTGCCAACCTCATTGTATTTGTATCCTTCAATATCAAAGGGCTTCAATCCGGAAGAGTTCAACAGTATGCTTTTGTTTTTGTCGGAGGAGTCGTTGCCCTGGTATTGATTTTTGTTTATCTGGCATAATAGATTGATTTGGGACCAAACGTCAGCATCTCCGCAATTGGAGTACAAATCAACGATTTGCTGAATATTACTTGAGAATTATAAAAAAAACTATTTTGTAATGAATATTTTAACCCTCTTTGTTGTAATACCGGTTCTTACCGTAGCCGGAATTCTATTCACAAAAGACCTGAAGCAATCGCGCCTGGTGAGCGCAGTTGGGATGACCGTCCAGCTAATTCTGTCGGCCATTCTGGTCTATCTTTATGTCACGGAACGTCAGGCAGGTAACATGGCTCCCATGCTGTTCACCTTCGATGCCCTTTGGTTCCCGGCGTTAAACATTCATTATGCAGTAGGTGTGGACGGTATTTCGGTGGCCATGATCGCGCTGACCGGAGTGGTGGTCTTTGCCGGAATTTTTGCATCCTGGAAAATGGAGTTCCTTTCCCGCGAATTTTTCATCTCCCTCATATTGCTGGCTACAGGGGTTTTCGGCTTCTTCATCTCACTCGACCTCTTCACCATGTTCCTCTTTTACGAGATTGCCGTGATCCCGATGTACCTTCTGATTGGAATCTGGGGCTCAGGACCGAAAGAGTATTCTGCCATGAAACTGACCCTGATGCTAATGGGTGGCTCTGCCCTGCTGATGGTTGGGATTCTTGGTATCTATTTCTATTCAGTTCCTACCGGCGGACAGCTGACCTTCAATGTGCTTGAAATTGCAAAACACAAGATTCCGATTGAGATGCAACGTTTCCTCTTCCCCTTTACCTTCGTTGGTTTTGGTATTCTGGGCGCGTTGTTCCCCTTCCATACCTGGTCGCCTGACGGTCACGCCTCCGCTCCTACCGCAGTTTCCATGCTTCACGCAGGTGTTTTGATGAAATTAGGTGGATATGGTGCCTTCCGTGTTGCCATCTTCCTGATGCCTGAAGCCGCCCACGAACAAGCCTGGATCTTCATCATCCTGACCTCCATCAGCGTGGTTTACGGTGCTTTTGGCGCCATCTTCCAGAAAGATTTGAAATACATCAATGCATACTCCTCCGTGAGTCACTGCGGCCTCGTCCTTTTTGCCGTTTTGATGATGAACCAGACAGCCTTCACCGGCGCAGTGATTCAAATGATCTCGCACGGTTTGATGACAGCCCTCTTCTTCGCCCTGATCGGGATGATCTATGGCAGAACACATACCCGAATGATCAACGAAATGGGTGGCCTGATGAAAGTGATTCCATTCCTGGGAGTTGTTTACGTCATCGCCGGACTGGCCTCTCTTGGATTGCCTGGATTCAGCGGTTTTGTTGCTGAAATGACCGTCTTTTTCGGTGCGTACGAACACGTAGACCTCTTCCACAGGGTGGCAACCATTGTGGCAGTTTCTTCCATCGTCATCACGGCGGTGTACATTCTCCGTGTGGTCGGCACGCTCCTGATGGGACCGATCACAGACAAACATTTCCTTCATCTAGAAGACGCCAACTGGTACGAACGTCTCTCTACCATCACCCTGGTGATAGGAATTACCTTTATTGGAATGGCCCCGCTCTGGCTGTCGGATATGATCCATTTCAGCCTGGCACCAATCATCGCGAAGCTGGCAACTATCCAGCTTCCCGGCATGTAACAACTATTATTCAGAAAAATAAAAACTTTAGATATGAGTTTAAGCGATCTTCTGACAATGAGAAATGAGCTCCTCCTGACCTTTCTGGCCATGATCCTGCTCACCATTGATTTGAATCTGAACCACGCGAAGAAAAGCTGGATGATTCCCATCTCGATCGGACTCTTTCTGGTCGTCACCCTGGTTGGATTCATCCCACAGGCCGATCAAAGCCTGTTCGGCGGAATGTACCACACCAACGGACTGATTCAGTTGATGAAGAACATTCTGAACATCGGGGCTTTCATCATCCTGCTGCAATCTGCAAGCTGGTTAAAGTCTCCTGCCAATGCCAATAAAATCAGTGAATATTTCTTCCTGCTAGTTACTACCCTGATCGGGATGAACTTCATGATCTCTTCAGGCGATTTTCTGATGTTGTACCTGGGTCTGGAACTGGCAACGATTCCAATTGCTGCCCTGGCTGCATTCACTCATTTCAACACGAAATCCTCTGAGGCAGGTATCAAACTGCTGCTCTCCTCGGCCCTCTCCTCAGGAATTCTGCTTTATGGAATCTCCATGATTTACGGAACTTGTGGATCGATTTATTTTGATTCCATTGGTGCAGCCTATGCCAATGTGCCCCTTCAAGTATTGGCCTTCATCTTCTTTTTTACGGGAATGGCCTTCAAGATCTCGCTCGTTCCGTTCCACCTATGGACGGCTGACGTGTACGAAGGTGCCCCAATCAATGTCACCTCCTATCTTTCCGTGATCTCCAAGGGCGCTGCAGCATTTATCCTGATCATCGTGATGTTTACGGTCTTCAAAACATTGGCGCCGCTCTATAAAAACATGATCTACCTGATTGCCGTCCTCACCATGACAGTCGGTAACCTATTTGCCATGCGGCAGAAGAACATGAAAAGATTCCTGGCCTTCTCCTCCATTGCGCAGGCCGGATTTATCCTCCTGGGTATCCTGGGGACCAATAAAATGGGGATGACCTCCGTGGTCTATTTCGTACTGGTCTATATCTTTTCGAATCTCGGAGCATTTGGTGTTGTGGCCGCCATCTCTGCCAAAACAGGCAAAGAGTACATGGACGATTACGATGGCTTGTACCTGACCAATCCGAAACTAAGCTTGCTGATGATGCTTTCCATGTTCTCCCTGGCAGGAATACCACCAGTTGCAGGATTCTTCGGGAAAATGTTCCTGTTCACCTCTGCAGCATCAGGCGGTTATTTCTGGCTGGTATTCATTGCCGTATTGAATGCCACCATCTCGCTCTATTATTATCTTTTGGTGGTCAAAGCCATGTTTATCAATAAAAGCGATCAACCCATTGCCTTCTTCCACAGCGACGGATATACAAAGGTCGGACTGATGCTTTGTGCCNTGGGCATCTTCGTATTGGGATTCTGGAGCCAGGTTTATGAGTTCATCAACGGATTGACATTCGGCATCTGATTGCAACGTTTTACATTACAAACGAATTGATCTAAGACAAAATCATGGTACTCAAAGCTAAACATATCGTTGAAGAGATCAACGGCCAGCGCTGCACGGTAGTTGAAAAGGGAGTTGACAAAAAACGGATAACCTTTTTAAAAGAACTGCTTAGTCTCAACAAGTTTGAAGTGGTGGTCGAAGAGGTTGCCAAGACGGATGAAACTGTCGAACAACTCTACAACATCGGGGTGACTGACCTTGTCTTCAATCCTGTTATTGCCGTTTATGAATTGGCACTTAAAAACAATTTGGGCGTGGCAGTTACACCGGCATACTGGAACCAGGAGACAACCGAAAGCATCAAGGAATATTGGTTACAGGCCAAATAACGGGAGGGGAAAGGCAGGATCAACCTTATGGCTGCTGCACACCCGATAACTTGTCAAAACAGATTCACAACCTTATGCGCCTGCTGCTAGGTTTTGCATTGTTCATGCTTCTCTCCGGATGCGGAAAATCACCCTCTACCGACGGCAAGCTTATCCAGCAGAAAGTATTGGGTGCGGATATCTCACTTCTGCCAACTCTCGAAACTGCCGGTGCCCTCTACAAGGATAAGGATGGCAAACTTGTGAGCCTCCTCCCCTTTTTACATGACAATGGATTCAATTTTATACGAATCCGGCTATTTGTCAACCCGGATCCAAATTCAGCGGCTTGTCAGGATCTCAACTACGTAACTGATCTGGCCAAAAGAGCAAAGGCACAGGGATTCAAAATACTCCTGGATTTTCACTATTCCGATACCTGGGCAGATCCGGGAAAACAATCCAAACCAGCCGACTGGACGGCCCTCTCCCAAAATGATCTGGTTCAAAAATTGTATGATTACACAAAAACTTCTCTTCAACTTCTCAAATCAAATGGGATAACTCCCGAATTGATTCAGACCGGAAACGAAATAACCCCCGGCATGCTGTGGGACAACGGCAGGGTCAGTCTTTGGACAGATTCCTGGAACACGGCGGATCAGTGGAAAAATTTTACCGATTTACTGAAAAATGCCATTCGCGCCAGTCGTGAAATCTGTCCGAATGCCAAAATCATCCTCCATACCGAAAGGTCCGGAGATGCCAATGCCACCAAGAATTTCTACCAGAAAATGACAGATTATGGGATCGATTACGACATCATCGGGCTCAGCTATTATCCATTTTGGCACGGATTGCTTTCGGATGCAGAGGAAACCATCAATATGGCCGCCATTGATTATCCATTCAAACCCCTGATGTTTGTTGAAATAGCCTATCCCTTCAACGATTGGGGCTACCCCGCCGATGGAATCTCTCCCAAACCTTATCCAAGCACAGTTGCCGGACAGACCACCTTTTTGATGGATCTGATTACAATGCTCAACAAACACAGCAATGTCACCGGATTGTTCTACTGGTATCCGGAGGAAACCTATCTCCCAACTTCAGGAGTCAGCTACCCCAAACTCAACAGAGGATTGTTCGATAATGCAACGGGAGTTGCCCTACCGGGATTTTACATCATGCACCAGTTTCAGTAAGCCTCAATGGGGAACGGATGCACGGACCATATGTTGCCAGGAATCAGTATTCCCTGGCTGCTTCGCGAATCGTGGTCTGAATCACTTGCCTATCAGGAAATTTTTGTGAAAATTCTGCAGCTGCCGTGGATAAAATGAGGCTGATCAGTTCGTAGAAGAGAATCGTGCTTAGCAAAAATCCAGACTGGTAGCCCAGATTCCATGCCGTTGAATCAAGGTATTTGTCAGTCAGGTCATAGATTGCCATTGATTGGAGGTTGTTGATATCCGACAAAATCCCTGAAAGGATGAAAAGCAGACAATAGGCCAATGAAAACAGTGTTAGCCTTATGTTTAGGTTTGCATATTTCCATCCCAGCATGGCGTAAATTCTGAATAACAGGTAAACAAGCAGGAATCGCCAAAGAAAAAGCCAAACAGAAAATGGGCTCAGATAAGCCGGTTGCATCAAAAAAAAATGGGCATGCCCGACCCAAATAAATGAAAGGGTGAGGGCAACCAGCATCGACTTAAAATCAAGTACTTTCACAAACCGAACTTTTCTGTCAACCTGACGGGAAGCATAAAAATACGCAATGATCCCTCCGGATAAGCCGACAAAAATATCCGTAAACTGATCCTTGATGGTCTCAGGATAGAAAACGTGCAGGGAAAAATAGAGCATAGCCAGCTCCGCAACCTCATAGGCTACAAGCGACACAAATAACCACAACCAGGGATATTTGCAGTGGATGGCAAGCAGAATTGAGAAAATCACAAAACCACTCCACAGATGGGCAATACTCCACAAATCAAAGAAAAAGTATTGATTTTGATAAACCTGAAGATACAGCCAAGTCGTCTGTTCTCTGATCCATATGACCATTTGAGCCAAATCCATAACGATCAGGAAGGCCTGCCAATTCTGAGTCTGTAAAGCAGGATCCTGAAGGTGACAAGATACGCAGAAACCCATATTACCATGAACAGAGTAAGTGCACCTACAAATCCAAACCCGAAAAAGAACAACACCGATAGCAAGAGGTAGGCAAAATTAACATACGCACCAACCAGAAAGGATTTTAACCTTAGCCCATCCAGATCGGCATGCTCTACCTTCTCCCGGGTAAAGGAGACAATAAATAAACCCGCTAGCATCAGAATTCCGGCAATATCACCCAACATCTGGTGCGTAATGAAAGTGAAAACTTTGGCCTCTATGTAAAAGGAGTAGATCGCAAAAATCTTCAGGTTCAGAAATTCCGGCTTGAGATTGAACTGATATTTCAGGATCAGGAGAAGAATCCCAAGCACAAGGGAAATTAGGCCAAACGGCCTGAACCTATTTGGCATCAAATAACGGTTTGTATGCATTCCAGTTGACAATTGGTGGACGATTGTCTGTAAATATACTTACAATAATGAAATTTTGGTGGATGTCCCATCATTCATGTAGATGACAATTGCCACCAACGCATACTTATGATTGGCTATGTACACGATCTTACTTACACCGGGAATTCTGGAATCCTGTTCCACCGTCATGGTCTTGATCAGCATGGTCCCTCCCATCACAGGATAGTCATCGGTTGTTGACACGGCAGTCACTGTCCGGGTAATTGTCGTTCCGTCACTTTTCGTCAGTACATATTTATCTCCCACACTGCTGCTGTAATTGACAATCACGAAAGGTTTGCCATCCTTGTTGGTATAATCGAGTATCCCTTCCGAAGTATTTTTGTATTTGCCGGAAGTGCTTAGATTCCCTGAAGCATCTTTCATTGAAGCCGGAATCAGATTGACCAGCGAATTATTCTTTGGCATCGTTGCCTTTAAATCCACAGATATCACTCCATCCACATTGCTGGTTACAGTCGCCGAAGCAGGGTATGCTGTATTCCCAACCTGAACATTTGTAGTAACCTTGGTTCCGGTTGCATTCATGGAAAGATTGGTATCTCCCCCCACATCTGTCGAGGAAACTTTGGTATCAGGAAGCAAATTGCAGGAGACCAACAAGGATAAAACTGCCAAAAAACAAATGTTTCTTTTCATGATGGTAAGTTTGAAGTTTGATAGTATTTATTGTTAAATAGCTAAATTTAAATCCAAAATAAATATGGTACAATAGCCCCAATAGGTCATTTATTGTAGCCAAAACAGGATCTTAATCTGTTGAGATAATTCCTGAACGGGAGTTTTGCATTTCGGATTTTTTCTTAAATTCATCTGTTTGTTTCTAACAGCGTGTTCCCGGTTAAAGATAGGTTCGTGAAATAATTGTTATCAATATTTTTCTGTTTCAGCAGGGATTCGAAACTTTATTGCATTCTTGTAATTTTACGCGGGATGTAATTGTATGTACACACAGATACTCATTTTCAATCATAAAATTGCCGACATCTCCAATATCTGGTTGTCAGATTAAAACAAGGCAAATCAATCGAATTGATGCAGTTAGCCTCTGGTGATAGGTGAAAGGGAAACAAAAGATGCCAATGAAATACAACAAACATGATTTGGAACGAAAAAATTGAATGTGCAGGGCGCCAGGAGATGCGGTCCATTCAAGCAGCAAGGCTGAAAGAAACCGTCTCAAGGATTTACCATGCAGTGCCCTCCTACAGGAGGAAAATGCAGGAGATTGGGCTAACACCCCAAGATATAAAAGGAGTGGAAGACCTGAAGAAGCTGCCTTTTACCACCAAACTCGACCTGCGTGACAATTACCCTTTTGGGCTCTTCACCGTACCGATGAGCGAAATTGTGAGGCTCCATGCCTCATCGGGAACAACGGGAAAACCCACCGTGGTCGGCTATACGCGAAAAGACATCCAGATGTGGGCAGAATGTGTGACGCGTGCACTTTGCATGGCAGGGGTCCATCACCACGACATCGTCCAGATTGCGTACGGCTATGGGCTTTTCACCGGAGGACTGGGATTGCATTACGGAACCGANAATCTGGGTGCCTCCGTGATTCCTATTTCAGGTGGAAATACCACCAAGCAGATCCAGTTGATGGAGGATTTTGGCAGTTCCGTTATTTGCTGCACCCCCTCCTATGCACTGAACATCGCAGAGGTGATGAAGGAGCAGGGAGTAAATCCTCTTAAGTTAAAACTGCGGGTGGGCATCTTTGGCGCAGAACCCTGGACGGAGGCCATGCGTAAGGAGATCGAAACAAAGCTGGGAATCAAGGCCATCGATATTTACGGTCTGAGTGAAATTGTAGGTCCGGGAGTTTCCTGCGAATGCGAATACCAGTGTGGCATGCACATCAACGAGGACCATTTCCTTCCGGAGATCATCGATCCCGAGACATTGGAACCTGTTGCCGAAGGAGAAATCGGCGAACTGGTTTTCACCACCATCACCAAGGAGGGTATCCCACTGATTCGCTACCGTACCAGAGACCTCACCCGACTGATTTATGAACCCTGTGCCTGCGGAAGAACCCTTGTTAGAATGGTCAAATGCAAAGGCCGGAGCGATGACATGCTGATCATCCGCGGCGTGAACGTATTCCCCTCCCAGATCGAAACGGTGCTTCTGCAAATGAGCGAGGTTGAACCCCATTATTTGTTGATCATCGAGCGCGAAGGAACGCTGGATACCGTTACCCTGATGGTGGAAGTTCAGGAGCAGTTCTTTTCGGACGAGGTGAGGAAATTGCAGGAGCTCCGCATCAAGATCACCAAACAGCTTGAAAGTGTGCTGGGCATCTCGGTCAACGTCAAACTGGTAGAGCCCAAAACCATCGAACGAACGGCAGGCAAGGCCCAAAGGGTGATTGACAAAAGAAAACTAAATGAGATATAAGATATGAGACATGAGATATGCGTGATGTGACCTTAGACATGGGACATGAGTTTGCATGAAAATGAAGATGAAACAATTGGTGTTGCTTTTATTCTTTTTCTTTCCGGCAATTATTCTTGCACAGACCAGTGGAATTGTGGTGGATAAAAAATCGGGGAAACCAATTGCCTACGCCAATATTTGGGTGGAAAACCAAAATATTGGAACCACCTCAGACGAAAAGGGCCAATTTTCCTTCAAAGAATGTCTCATTGGCAAAAAACTGATTGTCACAGCAATAGGATATGAATCTCAGCAAACCACCATTGACCAATACCGGCCGACCATCGAACTAATTCCAAAGATCTATCTGA
>TBL_comb47_HYPODRAFT_10000107_pt1 | contig 104409 bp, 95 predicted proteins | sample TroBogypolimnion_40_FD_10682 | JGI IMG/M metagenome (IMG submission 10682) | reverse complement strand
TATGACACAACCGACTGTGTGGATTGTGGGAGGCATTGATAAAGGAAATGACTATTCACAGTTGATCGATTTAGTAAAATCGAAGGTAAAAGCGATCGTTTGTTTGGGTACTGATAATTCCAGGATTCTGGAAGCATTTAAAAATGTTGGCATTGATATGGTTGAAACTCAATCGATGGAAGATGCTGTACGGTCGGCTTATTATCTGGCTAAAAATGGAGATACCGTTTTGCTTTCACCTGCTTGTGCAAGTTTTGATTTATTCGAAAATTACGAAGACCGCGGTCGTCAGTTTAAACATGAAGTAAGAGAATTGTAAAATGGCAGGAACTCTGGGAAAAATATTTAAAGGAGACCGAACGCTATGGGTTATATTGATATTCCTATCATTGGTGTCGCTTGTCATTGTTTATAGCGCGACAGGAAAACTTGCGTATCGCGAAGCCAATGGAAATACCCTGTATTACCTGATTCGTCAGATTGTATTTATTCTTACAGGTTTTGGAATTATTCTTATCCTGGTTAATATTGTTCCGGTTGTCATCTATTTTAAGATATCTGAGGTTTTGATCGGAATTACGATCTTCACCTTGATCATAGCCATTATCCAATATCATTTTACTCACAGTGCTACTAAAGAAACTTCGCGTTCGCTCAATATGGCCTTTTTTAGTTTCCAGCCAGCCGAGTTGGCAAAAATCACCCTTGTTATGTATGCTTCACGGATGCTGTCGAAAGCCCAACGCACCGAAGAAGAACTTAAAACGGCATTTTTTTGGATCACAGGTGTATCGATTGTCGTTTGCTTTCTCATCTTCATGAGTAATTTCTCAACGGCAGCATTGATCTTTATTACCATTCTTATCCTGATGCTGATCGCCCGGGTTTCATATAAATATATTCTTTCACTGGTAGGTGTCGGGATTCTGGCCGTTTTGCTAATCTACCTATCTGCTACAATTTTCCCTGGTAGTATTGGTAGTATTGGACGTGTTCAGACGGTAAAAGGACGAATCGACGATTTTATTCATGGCGATAATAATGCGGTAAATGGGACCACGCAAGCCGATTATGCCAGACTTGCAGTTTTTGAAGGTGGAATGCTTGGAAAGGGACCTGGAAACAGCGAAGTGAGTAACTATATGGAAGCCGGTTATAATGACTTTATATATGCAATTTTTATTGAAGAATACGGGTTTGTTGGTGGTGTAGGTCTGGCATTACTTTACCTCATACTATTGTTCAGAGGAGTAATCATTGTCCGAAGATGCGATCGAACGTTCCCGGCTTTTATGGTTACAGGACTGGTTCTGCTGATGATCTTTCAGGCTTTTATAAATATGGCAGTGTCAGTTGGAGCAGTGCCGGTAACCGGACAACCTTTGCCATGGGTAAGTATGGGAGGTTCATCGATGCTTTTTACTGCAGCATCGTTCGGTATTATTCTTTCAGTAAGTTCAAACAATCAGAAAAATAAAGCTGCAACTGAACAGTTGGTCGTAGTTGATTTGCCAAACGAGGATCAACCATTATAATATGGAAAATTTGAAAGTCATAGTTAGCGGAGGCGGAACAGGAGGACATATCTTTCCTGCTATTTCTATTGCCAACGAACTAAGAGAACGTTTTCCTCAGACTGATATTCTTTTTGTCGGGGCTCTTGATAAAATGGAAATGGAACGTGTTCCCGCAGCAGGTTACCCTATTGTGGGTCTTCCTGTAATGGGTTTTCCCAGGAAACCTTCTTTCAGGATGCTTACATTTTTCCTTAAGTTATATCGTAGCATGCGATTGGCAAAACGAGTCATTGATGAGTTTAAACCCGACGTAGTTATTGGTGTTGGCGGCTTTGCCAGTGGACCGATTTTGAAAGCGGCAGTTCGAAAGGGAGTTCCGGCAGTTCTTCAGGAACAAAATTCGTATGCAGGGGTAACCAATAAATTACTGGCAGTCGATGTGTACAAGATTTGTGTTGCCTATCCGAACATGTCACGTTATTTTCCTGCTGATAAAATTGTATTTACCGGAAATCCAATACGTAAAAACCTGTTGGAAGTAGTGGCCGACAAAGCTGAAGCACTTGAATATTTCAAACTGAGTACTAAAAAACCAGTTGTCCTGGTCATTGGAGGTAGTCTTGGGGCACGAACTTTGAATGAAAGCGTAATGGCTAACCTTGATTTGATTAACAATTCTGAAGCGCAAGTACTCTGGCAGACAGGTAGTTTCTATCATAGGGAAATGCAGGAAAGGTTAGGTGCATATTGTCCTGAAAATCTGTTGCCTATGGAGTTTATATCGCGCATGGACCTGGCTTATGCTGTTGCTGATGTTGTTATTTCAAGGGCTGGTGCCGGAACAATTTCAGAACTTTGCCTTTTGGGTAAACCATCAGTATTGGTTCCATCACCAAACGTAGCAGAAGATCATCAGACAAAAAATGCAATGACACTTGTTGATAATCAGGCTGCTTTGTTGATAAAAGATGCTGATTCAAAGGAGCAATTATGGTTAGTTACCTTTAAATTGCTGGGCGATAAATCACAACTAAAAAGTCTCTCTGAGAATATAAGAAAACTGGGCAGACCTGATGCTGCAAAGGATATTGTCGATGTGATATTAGAAGTAGTAAAAAGGAATAAGGAAAAAGGAAAAGTACAATGATCATAGTGAATCCTGTGTCTTTTGCTTCTGCAACCGACAGAGTTTACACTTCAGTTGAACGGAAAAGTTAAAATGGACAAATATATAGAATGCTGAAATTTACCGACATAAAACAAGTGTATTTCCTGGGTATTGGCGGGATTGGAATGAGCGCTCTGGCACGTTATTTTGCAAGTCAGGGTATCACTGTCTCCGGTTATGATCGTACGGCAACCGGATTAACTTTGGCTCTGGAAAACGAAGGAATTTCAGTTCATTATGAAGATAACCCTGCACTGTTGCCTGCAGGGCTGGATATTTCCAACTCACTGATTGTATATACTCCTGCAGTACCATCCACTCATCTGGAATTAAATAAATTGATCGCACTTGGCTTCAGCATTCATAAACGGGCCGAGGTACTCGGAATAATATGCAACAACCGCAGAACAATTGCAGTTGCGGGAACTCATGGGAAAACTTCGGTTTCAACAATGACGGCTCACATTCTGAAATCTTCGGCAATAGGTTGCTCCGCATTTATGGGTGGAATCTCCAAAAATTACCAGACCAATTTATTACTCGATACAACAGGCAGTGAATGGATTGTTGCAGAGGCAGACGAGTTTGACCGTTCATTTTTACAGCTTAGGCCTGAGCTGGCAGTTATTACCTCAATGGATGCTGACCATCTGGATATATATGGCTCACATGAAAAGGTGATAGAAAGTTTTCAGATTTTTGCTTCTCAAATCAAAGATGGAGGTTCGTTGATTCTGAAAAAGGGTTTGCCTGTTGGATTTGAGACTGGGGCGAAATACAAATCTTACACGTATTCGATTACCGAAACGGCTGATTTTTGTGCTGAAAACATAGAATTGAAAGACGGATATTATCAGTTCGATCTAAAAACACCAGGAATAAGAATTGAAAAGCTGGTATTGAATTACCCTGGACTGCTAAATGTGGAAAACTCTGTGGCAGCCTCTTCCCTGGCTTTATTGGCAGGAGTTTCTCCTGAAGATATCAGGTCAGCGCTGTCAAGCTATTCCGGAGTAAAACGTCGATTTGATATTCAATTGAATAACGGAACTTTCGTATTGATTGACGACTATGCGCATCATCCGGAAGAACTTCGGGCAACGATTCAGTCAGTACGTGATATATATCAGGGTCGAAATATTACAGGCATATTTCAGCCACATCTTTACAGCAGGACAAGGGACTTTGCCGAAGGTTTTGCCAAAAGCCTGGACTTGCTGGATGATATTGTTTTGCTTGACATTTATCCGGCACGCGAATTACCGATGGAAGGCGTGAGTTCTGATATCATTTTTAAACTGATCAAAAACAAAAACAAAATATTGTGCAATAAGTCAGAGTTGATGGAGCTTGCCGGAACATTTAAGCCGGGAATAATAATCATGATGGGTGCAGGAGATATTGACACACTTGTAGAACCGCTCAAAGAACAATTGTTGAAGTATGCGAATTTTTAAAAAGATAATGATCCTGTTTGGATGGTTGTGTCTGATGGCTGCAATCGGATTTACCATTTATTATGCATACACGGAGCGTGAATCGGTGAGGTGTCAGTCAATTGTGGTGAACATCAATCCAAATTCACCACATTTTATGAGCGAGAAAGAAATTGTGGAGATGATTGATAAATCCGGAGAACCTATTATTGGACATAAACTTTCGGCTATTGATATTAATAAATTAGAATCAAAATTAACCACATTTACAACCTTAAATAATGTTGAAATATTTAGGAAGGTGGATTCCAAAGGATTTTCATTTACAGGGAAACTGGTAGTCAGTGTGGATGAACGAACACCCATTATAAGGATTAAAAATTCAGCTGATGATTATTATATGGATGCCGAAGGGGTGAAAATTCCGGTTTCATCGGGCTATATTGAACGCATTGTGCTTGCAACCGGAACAATACCAGATGAAGCAATAAAGAAAAGCCTCTTGAAAATGGCTGATTTTGTCAATAAAAACGATTTCTGGAGAGCACAGATTGAACAGGTTTTCGTGCAAGCTAATGGGCAGTTGCTATTATTGCCACAAGTCGGAGATTACGTGATTGAATTTGGAACTCCTGATGATTATGAGTTGAAATTTAGAAATCTGAAGGCAGTATATCAACAGGGATTTAAGAATTTGGGATGGAATAAGTATAAAATCATCAGTGTGAAATATCGCAATCAGGTTGTTTGTACAAAAAAATAGAATATGGACAAGAACGAAAAAGTATTTGCAGCAGTTGACATCGGATCTACAAAAATTGTAGCTCTTGCCGGCAAATTGAACGAAGAAGGAAAAATCCAGATTGTAGGACTTGGACAAAGTACTTCACGAGGCGTCAACCGTGGTGTGGTGTTGAATGTTGAAGAAGCATTTGCAGCCATCAGCGAAGCGGTCGGTCAGGCAGAAAAAGATTCCGGACATGACATTGAAAGTGTATTTGTAAACATCTCCGGACAGCAACTGATTACATTGAATACCCGTCAACAAAAGACCTTGGGAAAAGATCATTGTGTAACGGAAAATGATGTTGAATTGATGACGGAAATGGCAGGGCAGATTGCACTGGCAGAAGATATGTCCATTTATCACATTAATCCCGAATTTTATACCATTGATGGTGATCCTGTTATATCCAGTCCGATAGGATCATTAGGTGAAAAGATAGAGGCCAATTTTAAAGTACATGTTGCTCCGGAATCCTATCAACGGAACATTTCGAAATGCTTTGAACGAGGATCTATACAGGTTCAGAAGGCAATTCTGGATCCAATTGCCTCTTCAAATGTTGTTCTCACCGATGATGAAAAGGAAGCTGGTGTTGCGCTGGTCGATATTGGGGGTGGAACCACTAAAATATCCATCTTCTGCGAGGGCGTGTTATGCTTTACTTCGATGGTTCCTTTCGGTGGCAATGTAGTTACCAAAGACATCAAGGAAGGGTGTTCCATCACAGCCAAAGAAGCAGAATCTCTGAAAAGACAGTTTGGGCAGGCCATAGCTGATTTTGCACCTGAAAACAAGGTGGTTACCATACAACGAAATGGATGGGAACCCAAACAGATATCGTTTAAAAGTCTGGCGCATATTATTCAGGCACGGATGGAAGAAATTATCGTTCACTTCTTTTACCAGATCAGGAATTCCGGTTATATTGATAAACTTGGTGCAGGCATTGTGATCACAGGTGGCACTTCATTGCTCAACAACCTTGGTCAGTTAGTAAAATTCCATACTGGCTTCGATGTTCGCATCGGAACACCAAATTTAAATTCATTTGTTCCGGGAAGACCAATTGACAATCCAATATTTGCAACAGCACTTGGATTGCTTATCATGGCTTCTTCAGAAGACGGACAACCCCGGAAAAAGAAAAAAAGGAAACCTGTGAAAGCGAAACCAGAGGGGCCCGGTTATTTAACCACTTTGAGGACGAAAATTGCTCAGCAGGTTATTGTTTTCTTTGAAGACAATCCAGCAGATACAGAAATGACTTAAGCATAAATATAATCATGATTGCCTTATGATTGATGAAATATTTAATTTCGCATTAGATCGTACCAATGCTTCCATCATCAAGGTTATTGGTGTTGGAGGAGGAGGTTGCAATGCCGTCAAAAATATGTATGAGGAAGGCATTGAAGGTGTAAACTTTATGGTTTGCAATACCGATGCCCAGGCGATGCAAAACAACCCGGTACCGGTCAGGATTCAACTGGGCGTTACCCTTACTGAAGGAAGGGGAGCCGGTAATCTGCCTGAACAGGGAGAGCAGGCTGCCATTGAAAATCTGGATGACATTCGTAATATCCTGGAGGGAACAACCAAAATGGTGTTTATCACCGCCGGGATGGGGGGTGGAACCGGAACCGGAGCTGCCCCGGTAATAGCCCGTCTGGCACGTGAATTGGATATTCTTACCATTGCTGTCGTAACCATTCCATCGCGTTCTGAAGGAAAGCGAAGATTCGATCAGGCACTCGAAGGAGTTGAAAAATTGCGGGCTCATGTAGACAGTATGCTGGTCATCAGCAATGAAAAACTTCACAAAATATACGGGAATCTTCCAGCATCGCAGGCCTTCAAAAAGGCTGACAATATTATCACAACTGCGGTAAAGGGAGTAGCCGAAATTATTACATTGCATGGAAATATAAATATCGACTTTGCCGATGTCAGCACAGTTATGGCTGGCAGCGAAGTGTTCATAATGGGTACTGGTTATGCCGAAGGTCCTGATCGTGCCATGAAAGCAGTCATGCAGGCACTTGAATCACCATTACTCGACAGCAGCAATATCCGCGGAACAAGAGATATTCTGCTCAATATTATCTCAGGAACCGATGAAATCACGATGAGTGAGATTGGTGAAATCATAGATTATTTACAGGATGAAGCAGGGCAGGATGCCACTATTATCTGGGGGAATGGAACAGATGCAAAATTGGGAGACCAGATTAGCGTAACCATTATTGCCACCGGATTTGATATCAATCCAAACCGACTGTTCCAACCTCCTGTCGAAGAGGTACTGCTTCAATCCGAACAGCTGGGATTTGAAATCAATCTTGAGGACGATATCCCAACTAGAATGGTTGAATCAACGGTCACTGCCAAAGAACCGGTTAAACAAGCTCCGGCTCGTTTGGGAAAAGTTAAGAAGAAATCGGGAAAGGATAGAAAGGAACTTACAGGTGATTCAAATCCTGAAAATACAAATGTGGACAACTGGTTTCTTAAACAGTTCTCTAAATTCTTTGACGATAAGGACGTAACTGACACGCCAATATCCGAAGAGAGAAATAGCAATTGATTTTATAAACACAAAAAATAGACGATCATGTCAAACGAAATTATGAATTTCGATTTAGCCTTAAATTCAGGTTCAATCATCAAGGTAATTGGAGTAGGTGGTGGAGGTGGAAATGCGGTGAATCACATGTATCACCAGGGAATTCGTGATGTTGATTTTATGGTTTGTAACACCGATGCTCAGGCGTTGATCAACAGCCCGGTTCCGTATAAAGTACAGTTGGGATCTTCATTGACTGAGGGGCGAGGAGCTGGAAATAAGCCCGAAACAGGACGTGAAGCGGCTATCGAAAACATTGAGGATGTCAAGAAAGTTCTGGCCAACAATACAAAGATGGTATTTATTACAGCTGGAATGGGCGGTGGTACAGGAACCGGAGGCGCTCCCGTAATTGCTCAGGCTGCCAGAGAACTTGGAATCCTGACCGTGGGTATTGTTACCATTCCATTCAGAAATGAAGGTCGTCGTCGCATTAAACAGGCAGTTGAAGGGATTGCTGCCATGGAAGCACATGTCGATTCTTTGCTGATTATCAACAACGAGCGTATCCGTGAAATGTACGGTGATTCTAAAATATCGGATGCATTTGCAAAGGCTGATAATATTCTGACTACCGCAGCAAAGGGAATCGCTGAAATTATCACAGTCCCCGGATATATCAATGTTGATTTTGCCGATGTTGAAACGGTGATGCGTAATAGTGGAGTGGCTCTTATGGGAACAGGCATTGCTTCGGGAGTGAACAGGGCCGTAATAGCCGTCGAACAAGCCTTAAATTCGCCTTTGCTGAATAACAATGACATCATGGGTGCACGCAATATCTTATTGAATATTACTTCAGGAATTGAAGAAATAACAATGGATGAAATTGGTGACATCACTGACTTTGTTCAGGAGAAAGCCGGGAATTCAGCTGATTTGATTTGGGGGAATGGAGTGGATGAATCGCTGGGTGATAAAATTTCGGTAACGATTATTGCTACCGGTTTCAGTACAAGCAGCATCCCTGAAATGGTGATCAATCAGCATCAGGAAAAAACATACCATACCTTACAGGATGATTCAACAGACTTTGTGCAGGCTGCTAAAAAGGAAATGAAACCTTCGGTGGAAAGCGAATTATATGGATCAAAAAATGTAAAGCAAAAGACATTCGAGTTTGAAATTAATGCAGGTGCTTTCGATGAGTTCGAAGAGTTATACGGAAACAATCATTCAAAAAAGGATATGCATGGTGAATTGGCTGAACCTGTCGATTTTACACAAACCTCAGACGAAACTGTTGAAGAGTTGGAAAACATTCCTGCCTACCGCAGGAAAAATTCAAAATTCTTCGGCTTTAAAAAAAAAGTAGATGAGAAGTTTTCCCGGTTCTCCATATCCCCGGATGAAAATAATAGTGTAATTTTACGGGACAATAATTCGTATTTACACGATAACGTTGATTAATTTCTATCTAATGAGTTTATTTGATAAGATAAGTAGTGACATCATGGACGCGATGAAAGCCCGGGAAAAGGAAAAACTCGAAGCTTTGCGCGGTATTAAAAAAGTAATGATTGAGGCCAAATCGGCTGCAGGATCAACCGGTGAATTAACCGATCAGGAATGTCTGAAGATCATTCAGAAGTTAGCCAAACAGGGTACAGATTCTGCCACTATCTACAAGGAGCAAAATCGCCTGGACCTCTACGATCAGGAAATATTCCAGGTTAAAGTCTTTGAATCCTATCTTCCTGCTAAGATGTCGGATAGTGAACTGTCAGAATCGATAAAGGCAATTATTGCTGAAACTGGTGCTTCTGGTATGAAGGATATGGGCAAAGTAATGGGAATTGCTTCCAAAAAACTGGCTGGTTTGGTTGATGGAAAAGAGATCTCGGATAAAGTGAAAGAATTGTTAAGCTAACACTAATTCATCTGAGTATTATTGATCTGGCTTTTACATATTATTTTATAAAAAAGGAGAGGGACAATTGTCCCTCTCCTTTTTTATAAAATAATGCAAATTATTAAATATTTGTTTCCTTCAATATTACATCATGAGCTCCACCTTCAATTATACTTGTTGATGATACCAGCGTGATTTTGGCATTTTGCTCCAATTCAGGAATGCTAAGTGCACCACAACTGCACATGGTAGATATAATTTTTCCAACAGTAATGTCGAGATTATCTTTCAGCTTCCCGGCATAAGGAACATAACTGTCAACGCCTTCTTCAAATTTGAGTGATTCATTGCCGCCCATGTCGTAACGCTGCCAGTTACGAGCCCGGTTTGAACCTTCGCCCCAGTATTCCTTGACGTAATTACTGCCTACTTTAAGCTTCTTGGTGGGACTCTCATCAAAGCGGGCGAAGTATCTACCCATCATGATAAAATCGGCTCCCATAGCTAGCGCCAGAACCATATGGTAATCCTGAACAATTCCACCATCAGAGCAAATTGGAATGTATATGCCGGTTTTTTCGTAATATTCTTTGCGTGCTTCAGCCACTTCAATCAGTGAGGTTGCCTGTCCTCGTCCAATACCTTTTTGTTCGCGGGTAATGCAGATGGAACCACCACCAATTCCAACCTTTACAAAATCGGCACCTGCTTCAACAAGATATAAAAAACCCTCTTTATCAACCACATTCCCTGCACCAATTTTTACTCTCCCTTCATAATTGGATTTGACGAATCCGATGGTTTCCTTTTGCCATTCAGAAAAACCGTCTGATGAATCGATGCATAGCACATCAGCTCCAGCTTCTACGAGTTTCGGAACTCTTTCAGTATAATCCCGGGTGTTAATACCTGCGCCTACGATTAGTTTCTTATTGACATCAAGTAATTCGTTTGGATTTTCCTTGTGTTCGTCATAGTCCTTCCGGAACACAAAATATTGCAGTTTATGGTCCTTATCGATGATTGGAAGCGTGTTCAACTTATGGTCCCAGATCACATCATTGGCTTCAGTGAGTGTAATACCCAGTTCACCGGTAACCAATTTTGAAAACGGAGTCATGAATTCGCTAATCCGGGTATCTAAATTATCTTTGCTTTCACGGTAATCTCTGCTGGTTACAATTCCCTCCAGTTTTCCGTTTGATGTTCCATCGGAGGTAATTCCAATGGTTGAATGACCAGAAGAAGCTTTAATTGCTAAGACATCTTTTAAGGTATTGTCAGGAGTGAGGTTTGCATCGCTTACAACAAACCCAGCTTTGAATTTCTTTACTTTCCGAACCATTTCAACCTGCGTTTCAATCGACTGTGATCCGAAGATAAAGGAGAGACCACCGTTTTTTGCAAGTGCAATAGCCATTTTATGATCGGAGACCGATTGCATTATGGCTGAAACAAAGGGGATATTTAATTCCAGTTCAGGTGTAGTCCCTTTCTGATATTTAACCAATGGAGTCTTTAAGGAAACATTCTGCGGAAAACATTCTTTGGTTGTTAATCCGGGAATTAATAGATATTCATTAAAAGTTCTGGAAACATCGTTAAAGTACCGTGCCATAGATTTATTCTTTAAATGGGTAATAACGCAAATTTATATAAAAAAGCCAGGAAAAAGTTCGAAGTATCTAAAGTTACATCCTCAATATCCTGTCTTCGTTCTTCTGACTCCTTTCTTCTGTCTCCCGTCTAATATTCACCTTTCATGAATGCTGTTCCGCTGAAAAAGGCAATTTTAGTATCTTTATCATCTACAATATCCACAGTATAGCTTGACAAGGTCTTTCCGGAATTAAGTTCTTTTGCTTTTGCGGTTAGTTTTCCTGATGAAATACCCTTGAAAAATTTAATGCTTGCATCAGATGCTACTGCAATTCTTCCATGCGAATTGGAGGCAGCTGCAAATGCAAAATCTGCCAATGTAAATAATGCACCTCCATGGATAATATCAACTCCATTCAGATGTTTTTCAGAAACAGTCATTTCTGCAACAGCTTCTCCATTGCCTGTTGAAATAAGCCGGATATCATTGTGATTTGCAAAACGGTCGTTCTTTAATAATTGTTCAATCTTTTTAGTTTTGCTTTCCATATATCTGGTTTTTACTTAAGAAAAACGAATAAAAAAAAGCGGGTAAATAACCCGCTTTTTTCCTGAGATATATTATTAATAGAATTTTGCTCGTCTGTCGGTTATCGTGGCAACCTTTTTAAGAGATTCAAATACATCTGATCCGGCTCTGTAACTCATTGATTGATCGAGACGTTTTTTCTCTGCTTTCACATTCTTGTCAGAACCATTACTGACAGATGTAACCTTTGCCAGATAAACTCCATTGTTACCTTCGATAGGTGCCGATATTTTACCTTCAGGTAAATAGCATACGGTTCCAATCACAGCAGGTTCAGCACCAATTGCCGGAATTGAATAACTGTTAAAGTTAATGCCAGCGGCATCTTTAACTTCAGTTGAAAGTTTGGAAGCTACGCCTGACAAATCAGATTGACCTGCAGCAGCATTTTTTAATTTCTCAGCAAGCATTTGAGCTTTTTTCTCTTTGCGTACAACTAAATCAACACGAGCTTTAGCTTCTTCAAATGTTGAATTTCCTTCTTCCGTTGCTCCGGTTAAGATACCAATCACGAATTTGTTTCCAAATTCAAAGATGGTTGAATTTTCGTTGTTGACCAGAACCTTATCCAGATCAGCACTAAATGCTGCCTTTACCAATTGGCGTGAAGACTCCAAACCTGGAACTTCGCGGTCGTTTTCTTTCAGGGAAGCCATTTTTTTATCCAGTTTCTGAGCAACTACAGCTTTATTAAAAGCTTCAGCTGTTTGATTTTCACTGGCAAACTTGCTTACTTCAGAATATACCTTTTGATAAGTCTCAGTACCTGGTTCAACTTTTCTTGACAATATTGCAATACGAACCTCGTTTGTTTCCTTGCCTTTCTTTGTTGGTTTGATCAGGTGATATCCAAAGCGTGAGTATGCAATGTAAAGTTTGTTTATTTCTCCGGTGAAGGCTGCTTCTTCGAATTCGGGAACCATTTGTTTGCGTTTAAACCAGCCAAGCTCTCCGCCTTTGGCAGCTGAACCCTGATCTTCCGAAAACTTCCTGGCCATAGCACCGAAATCTGCACCGTTATCAATCAGTTTCTTGATGCTGTCAACTTTAGCTTTTGCTTTTTCAACACTTCCGACTGTTTGCGGATTGATAAGGATATGGCTTGCCTGAACCGAATCCGGCATCATTTTAAACTGATCCAGTTTAGCTAATTTATATTCGTTGTTTTCTAAATATGGTCCGTAAAAATCCCCTGGTTGTGCAGCAAATGCCCAGTTAGCAATTGCAGGGGAAAGTTCTTCTTTTTTATAGAATCCAGGATCAAAAGCGATATCTGAATTAACAGTTACAAACTGTTTGTTATCAGTTGTAGCTGCAAATTCCGGTTTAGTGTCGTTTAACCATTTCTGAGTAGTAGCAATATCTGATGCTGATGGAAGTACTTCAAAATTAATGTATTCAATCTTGCGGGTCTTTTCTTGTTTGTACTCATCTTTATGATTGTTGTAATACTCCTTCAGTTCATTGTCTGAAACATTTACAGCAGCATCAGAAACGGTAGAGTAGTTCAGAACAACATATTTGAAGCTTATACTTTTGTCCTTTGCGTCAAGACTTTTTTTAGCCTCGTCAGTTGTAGTATAAAGTCCTTTTGAAACCAGGCTGTTGTATTTTGTGCGAAGTCTGTCTAGTTTAATTTGACTTTCTATATATAACCAATATGATTTTTGCTGTGCAGTAGCAGTGGTTTCAAGTGATTTCAGAAACTGAATAATAATTGCTTTATCAACAGCCCCTGTTTTAGGATTCTTGAAAAGTTGCTGAATAATAGGGTGGGGATTATTTCCCTGAACCAAATCGAAAAGTTCATCGGCGGTAACTCCGATCCCAAGTTTTTCGGTTGCCTTTCCCAGGATGTTTTCCTGAAGATAGCCTTGCCAAACTTGTTCACGAATCTGCTCCCATGCAGTTTCATCGATCGTAGTTTTCTGGGTATTCATTTTATAAACTTCAGAAAGCTCTTCTACTTTTCTTTGAAAATCAGGATATTGAACTGATTCACCGTCAATTTCCAGAATTTTCATCTTGCTGGGTGTCATCAATTTGCTTCCTGAATTAAGCATATCGCCCAGAATAAATGCGCCTAAGGCAAGACCGATTACGATCGCTACCAATAAACCTCCACGATTCCTTATGTTCTGTAATGTAGCCATTTACTGTATTTGTTTTATTATAATTATTCGATTGATTTTTTCGTGGGACGAAGATAATAATTTTCAATATTAAACCTTCCAAATCAATTTTTATTTTAGTTATTATCCAATATATTAAGGTGTACCAACTCAATTTTTGTATTGGATACTTTCAGTATTTTGAAGCGGTACTGATCGATTGTAATTACAGTATTGATTTTAGGGATGCTTTCGTAATTAAATAGAATAAATCCGGCTAGCGTCTCAAAATCTTCATTTTCAGGGAATTCAAGATTGAAGGTTTCATTCAACTCATCTAATTCAAGACGACCGGAGAAAATGAATTCATCTGGTGAAATCTGCTTTTTGATCAGATCAGTGGTATCATGTTCATCCTCAATTTCTCCAAATATTTCTTCCAGAATATCCTCGCTGGTTACCATCCCGGCAGTACCGCCAAATTCGTCAACAACGATAGCCATACTTAATCTTTGCTGGATAAATCTGCTCAGCAGTATGCTTGCCGACATGGTTTCGGGTACAATTAATATCTTTCTAAGATTGGATTTAACCGAATCCGGATTATTAAAAATGACCGAATGATGAACATACCCAATGATATTATCGATATTGCCTGAATAGAATAAAATACGGGAATAACCCGTCTCGATGAATTTCTGATGAAGCTCTTCAACGGTAGAATCAATATCAAGGGCAACGATTTCGGTTCGTGGTACCATAATATCCCTAAGTTTTACTTTGGTAAAATCGAGTGCGTTCCTGAAAAGCTTAACTTCATTGTCCACCTCATTGTTGGGCTGGGAGGTCTTGATGTTTTCAGATTCGTTTACAAAATGGTCCAGATCAATCCGGCTAAAAACTATTTTTTCATCAACACTCTTTATTCTCTCGTTCAGGAAAATTCTCAAAACGAATATTGAAATCACCATAGTAACCCTGGTGACGGGATAGAATAAGAAGTAGAAAAAGGCAATAGGTACAGTAAAGAACCGGAGTACCCGGTTTGGATTGATGCGAAAAAGCATCTTTGGCAAATATTCTGCAGTAGCCAGTATGATTATTGTTGAAATGATTGTTTGTATTATCAGAACCAGCGTATTGGAATGAATGTACAGATCAAGAAATGGTTTCAGTAATTTGGCAAAGGCAATACCATAAATGACCAATGCCAGGTTATTCCCGACAAGCATGGTCGCAATAAATTGTCCCGGCTTCCTCGTATAAAGTGAAACAAGACTTGAAAAGATTACATTTTGCTTTTTATCAAGCTCAAGCCTTAACCGGTTTGCAGTAATAAATGCAATCTCCATTCCGGAGAAGAACGCAGAAAACAAAATAGTAACAAGTATAACAACGAGTAAATCCATGCTGGCTTTATTTCCCTACGTCCACGTATACATGACCGGTGGGATTTTTTATATGGTAGGAAGTGAAATCCTGGTTGGATTCAAACCCTACTCCTGTAATGATCTGATCTTTACGAATTATTTTTACGAATTGATCCGAGTAAATCCTTTGTTTGTGAGTATCATATACCAAGTATTCAGTCTTTAGCGTGTCCCCTTGCAGATTTACAGCAACTACATTGTTTTTAGCTTCCCATCGGTCATCCGAAGTAAAGTTTTTAGCATATTGGGCAGTAATACTTGATACAATATTCATTTTGGCATCATATTTTTCGATTTTAACGCCTTTGGGAAATTCTGTATATGGGTCCTTTTCATTTGAATGCATTATTAATTCAGGGGTCTGCATTTTAAACCGAATAACCGTGGAGTCAGAGGCCAGCATTTCAAATCCTTCCGCAGTTCCTGCCGGTAAATCTTCAGTAATTGCTAATGTTTTGATTTTGGCAATATCATTTTCGCACGAAACGAGCAAAAACAGGAATGCAATAGCAGTTAGAACTGAAACAATTATTTTGTTCAGGCTTAATCTATTAATTTCTGGTATTTTGTTCCAAAGATTTATAACGGTCATGGTACCATACAAATTTTTACAATTGGAAGGTCTTTCAATGGATTAAGATTTCGTTCCAATTTGATTTGACAAAACTATGAATAAAAAGTAATTAAAAGAAAAGCATTGCATTTCCTTCTGTAAAGAAATGCAATGCTTTATTCAATTCAGGTAATTCCTGAATTATTGATTCGGATCACTAATTAAACTTGTGTTTAATGAACCAATAATCATAAAAATTAAAATATAGACTTAATTTAGTGTAATCGTTTCTAGCCAGATTGTCACTTGTGGTACCCTGTTTTCCAAACTCAAGCCCGATATTGACCGTTGATCTTGATTTTGGGAGAGGGAATCCGGCTCCAAAACTTATTCCGGTTTCATTAATCTGGTGGTTATTTAATATTAGATATGAGTCCTCGTAATGAAATCCAGCCCGGTATTTGACCCTTTTCATATAACTTCGGATTGACATAGCTTCAGGTGTATATTCAAATCCGGCTGAAAAACGCCTTTCATCAGTAATTAAATCATTCGTCTGTCCAAAGAAAGTTGATTGACTCCATCCTGCATAATAATAATCGGCGTTGATTTCAAGTTTGTTGATCTTATTGTATGACAGGCCAACTCCAAAAGTAGTAGGAAGTTTAATGACTCCTTTGCTTTCAGGAATATTTTCAAGCGTATCGGTGAGGGCTGTTGTCCCGACAGTAATTGACTTATATGAGAACACACGATGTAATACATTAATTTTGGTTTGTTTTTCGAATGTTAACCCAAGAGTAAGAAACTGATCCTTTTTAAGTTCTACGTCATATTGAAGTCCATAAGTGATGTTAAAGTTACGAAGACGGATACCTTCAGTCTTTGAGATGTAATAAAGGCTGGTATTATCAAAGGTAACCGATGTATTCTGGTTGAGACGTCCAAAAATGTAATTCAGGTTTGCTCCGACCGAAAGTCCTTTAAACAGACTGATTGAAGCACCCAGGTAGGATTTGGATGTACTCCCTGAGCCATTGTAATTTTGATAAGTATTTCCTACATCCGTTAAAACCTGAGTATTGGAGACTTCATAACCCATATCCGAATAGGGTTGAATTCCCATTCCCATACCAAACCATTTGGTTACCGGCCAGCTAAAAGAAAAATACTTAAAATTAACATCATTGGCCCCCAGTGATCCTGTATTGCTCTTGAATTTTGAGAATGTTCCGTCCAAGCCGAAATCAAATAAAAAGGATAAGCTATCGTTGGCATTATACGAAGCAGGATTGGACGAGTTGATCTGAAGGCTGTGCCGGCTTCCGATTGATGCTCCTCCCATGGCTGTGGTCCGTCCAAACGAGTAATGATCTAAATCTCCTAATCCATATCTGGAAAAGGGCGAAGTGGTGTTGTTGTTTTGCGCATAGCCAGATAATCCGCAGAGTATCAAAACGATCACGACTGATAGTGCATTATTTCTTTTTTGCATTGTATTCCAGAATCCTGTTTAAACCAATTAGGGTTAAATTAAAGTGTACAAATATGGAATAATTTAATTTTTTATCAAAAAAAATAGAATCACCCCCTGTCATAATGATATGTAAATTTTGGTAATTTCTGTTAAATAAATCAATTGTTTGCGCCATTTCGAATAATATTCCATTTTGAACTCCGGCACGGATAGCATCTATAGTGTTCCTACCAATGGGCTGAAATTCATCGGAATAGCTAACCAGTGGAAGTTTACCTGTAAAATGATTCAGGGCCTTGAACCGCATTTCCAGACCTGGTGAAATATTTCCTCCAACAAACTGATTTTTTTTCGAAACAAGGTCATAGGTAATAGCAGTCCCTGCATCAATGATTAAAAGATTTTGATCCGGGAAAAGTTCATTGGCGCCAACTGCTGCTGCAAGACGATCCTTCCCAAGAGTTTCCGGTGTTTCATAGATGTTTTCAATCGGTAGACTGGTCAAATGATTCATCTCAAGAAAAAATTCAACATTCCCCGATAAATAATCTGTTATTTCCGGCTCAACATTCCTGACTGACGATAGAATTGCCTTGTTTAACTGAGGATGCTCGTCTTTCAACATCTTCAGATGATCGAGAGTTAAACGATCGACAGGTAAATTAAACATCAGGTCATGTTCATTGAATAATGCGATTTTATCGCGGCTGTTACCTATGTCAATTACGAGATTTATCAATGATTAATCTTCTATTCGTTGGCTGATATCCATTGCACTAACCGAATGGGTAAGTGCTCCGATTGAAATATAATCAACTCCTGTCGCAGCAACATCGCGCAATCGCTCAAGGGTTATGTTTCCTGATGCTTCTATTTTCGTCCTGCCGGCAATTAGTACTACTGCCTTGCGCATGGTCTCTACGTTCATATTGTCGAGCATGATAATGTCTACCTTTGCATCTATTGCCTCCTGTACCTGTTCGAGTGTGGTGGTTTCTACTTCAATCTTAATTCCATGTTCAATACTTGCCCGAACTGCTTTTACTGCAGCAGCGATTCCACCTGCCACTTCAATGTGGTTGTCCTTGATCATGGCCATATCATGAAGCCCAAGGCGGTGATTGCTTGCACCCCCGGTCTTTACTGCGTATTTATCAAGCTTGTTAAAGCCCGGCAATGTTTTTCTGGTATCAAGGATTACTGTTTGAAAATCTTTTACAGCATCAGCATAGATGGACGACATGGTAGCAATTCCTGATAAACGTTGCAAGAAATTTAGGGCTGTTCGTTCACCCGTCAGCAGCGCACGGTAAGATCCTTCAAATTCAACCAGAACGTCACCATTTTTTACTTTCGATCCTTCGGGAGTAATTACATTCCAAATCATATGAGGATCCAGCTTTTTAAAGACCATTTCGGCAACGGGAAGACCTGCAACAACTCCATCGGCTTTTGCAACCATCCTTGCTTTTCGTGTTGCTTCTGCAGGAATTATGTTGTCGGTGGTGATGTCGCCATCGCCCACATCCTCCTTTAATGCAAGATCAATAAGTGCTTTTGCTGCTTTTACTGCGTGTTTGTTCATAGGTTAATTTCTGACTTTCTGAAATTTGTAGGGCTGTCCATTTTGCTGAACCAAATGTGCACAAAGAGCCGGATCTTCCAATGGGAAATCTTCGCGGATATGTCCTCCGCGACTCTCCGTCCTGATTAATGCCGATTCGCATATGAGCGTACAAATATCAGCAATGTGTTTGATTTTTAAAAGATTATATTCGTCAATTATTTCAGGTAATTGTTTCTTAATTGAATTCAACTCTTCGATTGCTTCGGTTAACCGTTCTGCCGACCTCACTATTCCTGCCTTTTTACTCATCAATACGGCAATCTGGTTTTTGATTTCCAGAAAGTTATCCTCGTTTTTCTGATCTAAACGAATCTTGTTTATTTGGGGTATCCCTGGTGAACTGTTTCTCCCGGAATTTGCTTTTTCGGCTGCACGTTTACCAAATACAAGGCATTCGAGCAAGGAATTACTTGCCAGCCTGTTTGCACCCATTACGCCGGTCGAGGCAACCTCACCACAAGCAAAGAGTCCTTTAATATTGGTTTCTCCGTATAAATCAGTCTGTATTCCTCCTACCATATAATGTGCCGCAGGCGAAACGGGTAACAAATCGCAGGTTAAATCAATATCGAATTTCAATAAGGTTTGATATATATTAGAGAACCGCTTTTTAATCAACTCCGGATTAAGGTGTTTTAAACTCAGGTAGACAAAATCTGAATGATGCAATTGCAGTTGGTTATAGATTTCATAGGCAACAACGTCACGCGGAGCGAGTTCAGCGAGTGGATGAATATTCTGCATAAAACGTTCCCCCTGTTGGTTCAGCAACCAGGCGCCTTCACCACGAACAGCTTCACTGATTAAAAAGGCATCTTCTCCAGGAAGATACAATGCAGATGGATGAAACTGAATAAATTCTATGTCTGCGAGTTTGGCGCCTGCATGCCATGCAAGTGCAATCCCGTCGCCTGTTGCAGTATGGGGGTTGGTCGAACGATCATAGATGCGTGACAGTCCTCCGGTGGCAATGATAGTTGCCCTCGACCGAAAAACAATGTTCTTCCCGCTTACAAAATCGAAAGCCTGAACTCCCGTGCAAATCTGATTCTCAACCAGAAGACTAACGACGGTAGTATATTCAAAAGGGATAATATTCTGCTGCTCCTGTACTTTTTTCAGCATGAAGCAAGTAAGTCCTTTGCCCGTGGCATCGCCTCCGGCATGAAGTATACGCCGGCGACTGTGACCACCTTCCAGTCCAAGGAAGAATTTTCCATCTTCCTGGTCGAATTGCATGCCTAAATCAATCAGTTCATAAACACATTTCTGACCTTCTTCTACCAGGATCTTTACAGCATCCAGATCGCAAAGACCACGTCCTGCCTCCAGTGTGTCCTCGATATGTGATTCGAACGTATCATTCGGATCAGTCACAACAGCAATCCCGCCCTGGGCATAATACGAATTGCTGATGTCGAGCTGTGATTTGGTAATGATGGCAACGCTTCCGTTTTTGGATGCATGGTAAGCCGCTGTCAGACCGGCAAGGCCGCTTCCAACAACAATGGTGTCAAAGTCTTTAATATCAATGGTATATAAGTCTGCCATCTGAAGATTGTTTTCTTACAAGGGCGCAAAGGTATAAAAACAGATCGACAGGTGTATGACAAACCGCATTTAGTTCATAAGCTTACAGTTTCTTAACTAAAAAGGCATATTTGTATAATCCCTTGGTTTGAATTGTACTCTGTTTCCAGATAAGATGAAATGTATGGAAATTAACTCACAGTCCAAACGGTGCAGCACCAATTTGATTTTCTTTCATTATAGTTCACGTGGCTTATTAAGTTAGGTGGCATAGTAACTTAAAATACTTTGAACATCTTACCTATATTCTATTTCAAAGTCCCCATTTAGTATTCCGATCCAATGGATTTTCGGACTGCTTTCTTTAAATAAACGCATCCTTTCCAGTATATTGGCCTTACAGGCTTCAAGGTTCTCGCCCCTCCGGTATTGCCTTCGCAGTCTACTGTAAAGCCGTCAAAAAAAAATAAGGACCTGCCACAATTTGAATAATCAATCTTCCCATGTTTCTATTTTCAAGGCCCATATGCTTTGATATTTTCTTCACCAAAGGATTACTCATTTACTTACTTCCATGAAACATTACAGGTTCAGAAAGTATGCCATCTTTGTGTAAAAATAATGATTGCTTTCTGGACGACTATATTTCCACCCATTTCGTATAATCTCTCAGTGAAACCCAGAATATTTCATTCCATTTCAATTAGGGAGATAAAGGTATATATTCATACACCTTTATCAAATCTTTATTTGCATTTCATCAGTCAGCTTAATCGACTATTAAAGGCTATTTAACCGGGCTTTATATTTTACTATACTTGTACTTCTTTCGCATTTTTATCGTACTATTTTTATACTTTAAAAGACATACGATATGAGCAGGGTCTGCTGAAAAACTCATAATATTCAGTGCTTCAATAAAATGACCGAATTAAACTTAAAACAAGTGCAAGGAAATTTGAATTGAAACTTCAATCCCGATTACTCGGGATGCACCGACCCCGTATCGTGTGCTATGCCAAATACCTCTTACCAAAAATGTAATGCTTTTCGGCCCTGTTGTGTCGCTTTCAATAAGCCTATGACCCTTTAAATTATTAGAAGGTTATTCAAAGGTTATTCGAAGGTTATTCGAAGATGATTCAATTTCATTCTAATAATCATCGAATAAGTTTCTAATAACTTATGAATAAGTTTCAAATAATTTGAAAGCCTGTTGGATGGCTGGTAAATGGGAAAACCAATCAACACATTAACCATGAACCCACCATGGTTTTTAGAATCAATACAAGGACAGGATGGAATCTGATCCATCAATTTCTGGAAATAGGAATAAGAAGCTGTTCTCAACGTCAAAAAAACAATTTTAACGTCAGGACGTCAGAAAGCTAATTCAAAGCATTCAACCAATAATCCTTTGTTTCGGTCCTGGATTGAAATTTCAGGTTATAATACCGCTTCTATTGTAATAACTATTTGGTTCCATCCGGTTTTTCAGCTGACCCTAAGTACTAAAGTAGTACGAGTATAAAAAATATAAAGCCCGGTTAAAAGGCGTGTGCCGGGAGAACACGCTATTTTAGAATGATTAACATTCAACTGGTGTAAACGTAGTGGATTGAAAACTCATGAACAGTATGTTTGTTTCGATGATTAATGCAAAGCAGGTAATTTCATGACTGTTCAAGGGGCCGAAGGAGACGTAATTTCGTTTTGGAAGGTCTTCAATGCTGATTTGCCGGTAAAATCAAGGTACTGATCGAAAAATACCCTCCGAATAGTGAACATTCCATAAATTTGTCAGACAGAATTGAACCAGTAAGAAACCTCAAAAACATTCATTCATGCAGTCACACGAAATTGATTTTAAGATTGTTGGTAACGACATCCAGTTAGTAGAAATTGAGCTCGACCCCGGAGAAACAGTTATTGCCGAAGCCGGTGCCATGCTCTACATGGAAGACGGCATAAGCTTTGACACCAAAATGGGTGACGGATCGAACCCGCGTGCCGGATTGTTTGACAAGTTACTGGCAGCCGGTTCACGCGTTATGGCTGGCGAAACCCTGTTCATCACCCATTTCACCAATCAGGGCTGGGGCAAGAAGCATGTGGCTTTTTCAGCGCCCTACCCCGGCACGATTCTGGCGATCAACCTGCAAGAGCATCAAAACAGCCTGATCTTTCAGAAGGATGCCTTTCTCTGTGCAGCGCTTGGGACCAGGATCAGTATGCGTTTTAATAAGAAGTTTGGTGCAGGTCTTTTCGGCGGTGAAGGATTTATTCTGCAGAATCTTACGGGCGATGGTATGGTGTTTATTCATGCCGGGGGTACGGTGATCGAACGGCAGTTAAACAACGAAGTGATACGAGTCGATACGGGTTGCGTGGTAGGTTTTGAAGAATCCATTGACTTTGACATTCAGAAAGCCGGTGGAATGCGTTCAATGTTTTTTGGCGGTGAAGGCCTGTTCCTGGCTACCCTGCGCGGAACAGGCAAGATCTGGCTACAGTCGATGCCTATCCGTAAACTGGTGACTCAACTCAGCTCCTTCGGGCCCAACAGAAACAAAGAAGCGAGTGGCGGCCTGCTCAATAATATATTCGAATAGAGTAAAAAAGGTTCCGATCTGTTCAAAAAGATTGGATCCTTTATTCTTTTCAGTATAAAATGTTTAATTTTAAGGGTTCGAAACACTCTTATCATGAATGCTCAAAAGCTGTTGGACCAAATCCTGCCCATCCTGTACACCGTAAAAGAGGATGCGGTTAAACTTCAGAAGATCCTAACCTTTTTGGAAGAGGAGATTTATGAAGAACCGGAAGAACCGAATGAAGTTGAAGTGTCTTCAAAATACGAAAAAGCAGTTAAAGATATTGCCGATGGCCTTAACGCGGGTTTCATCTGCTACCTGAATCTGGATACCGGTGAAACGGACGATATCCCTCCCGGGATGGATTTTGATCTCGAGGAAATGGAAGATGAGTTGTCGGATGGGATCGAATTTAAGTATCCCGGCTGGGAACACCGCATGGTATTCGAACCTCTTGAATCAAATGAGTCCTTTCGGATCATGAGAAGCTTTACAGAATCACTGGAGGATAACAAGTTACAGACCCGGCTGGCCAATGCCTTGAACAACCGAAAGCCGTTTGCCAATTTCAAGTTCATTATTGACAATTCAGAATACCGGCAAGACTGGTTCGATTTTAAACAACGATACCTGGAAAGGTATGTGAAAGAATTGCTGGCGCTGGAACTGCAAAGAGACGAATCATTGATTAATACCGAAGAAATAAATGGGTTTTATGATGACAACGGAAATAAAATAGATCCTGAATCGATACCTGTTCCAGGTCTATGTGTGATATGCAAAAGCCGATATGTGGACGACTGGGATGAAAACCTGCTTTGTCAGATGAACCGTCACGATCAACAAAATGAGAAGGATTTCAAATGTGGCGCATTTGTGAAGATGTAAAAACTGCTCAGAAAAAAGTGGCCGGAATAGAATCCCGGTCACTTGCTTCTGTGTGCTGTTTAATTGTTTCCTGCAGTTAGTCAATAATGTGGATTAACTCTCTGATAAACGATTTAAAATCTTATTTCTGATCATTGGTTTCAACCTCTACTTTAATTTCTTTATCCTCTTTCCCTTTCACCTTCTCATCTTTTTCGATGATCTTTGTTTCATTGTGATTATCTTTTGATTCGTGCCTGAAACCCGGGGCTTCAGGTGACTCAGGTACGTCCAGATTATCACCAAAGTTATAGCTGAAGTTCATGTTGTTCGATTCAATGGGTTTATTGCGTATGATTTCAATCTTTTCACGACCACCTTTAAGTGACTTTTTATGGTATGAAATAATATTGGGATCATTCAGGTCAATGATTCGGCTGGAATGCTGATCTTTCAACCTATTCATTGGGGGCATAGGAGGCATTGGCGGCATACCATGGAAATGCCTCATTTCGGCATCATTCATGAAATCATGTGCATCTTTTATCCTTTTACGAATGATAATCCTTTTTTGAATCGAATCACCAGACTCTTCAGTGAGCATTTCATCTTTGTCGCCTGATTCCATGCGCAGCTCCATTGGCTCACCCTTCTTACCATCCTTCATGTGATAGATCATTACATTCTCGTTCTTATCATCACCATCGACGATCACCTTGATGCGTTTCATCTTACCGGCAACATCAGAACTGATGCGTTTGGTCATTTCCTTAGGTAAGATAGTATCGCCTTTCCAAACGAAAACATCATTTCCGGTAACGGTGGTATCGAGTTCCATCTTTTTACCATTCTCTATCTTCTCCAGTTTGATGTGACGTGTATTGGTTTTCTCCTTCGCATCGTCATCCTTTTGTGCGAAGCTTGTTGCAGAAAACACCAGCGTAGCCAATCCGGCTATTCCAATTAATGACAAAGTGTGTTTCATGATCCTATTGTTTTAGTGATTAATTTCTGCAAACAAAGATACATCAGTTCCAGTTGAACAATGAGTTAAAGAGGGGTTAAATTCTGTTAACAAAAAGTTAAAGTCCTGTGGATACGACATTTAATGATTATCTTTGAACCATGAACAAAAGAATCATCACCGGGCTCATCGCTGTAATGGGAATTTCTATTGTAGGAATTATTGTCATTCAGTTGGTATGGATGAACAACGCTATCCGGGTCAGGAATGAATTGTTCGACCGAAGCGTGAATGAGGCATTGACAAGCACAACGAACCGACTTGAGAACATGCAGGACTTCAGTATGATCAATCGTTTTGCCTTTGACGATTCTATGCATATCCCGGGACAGCCTCCCATTCCTCCCCCACCACCCGGAACGCAGGGAGGCATGCCAAACCGCATAGTCAGTCCAGGAGCTTCGGGCAATCCATCCAGAAGGCAAATTGAAATGATAGTGAAGTCCTCCAGGGACAGGAATGGATTTAAATATCACATTTCGACCAAGGGTGATTCCAAAGGAAAAAACCGGGAAGAAGATCTCCTGTTTATTAATGGAGACAGTCTTGGACGGCATCTTAATTTAGCCTATAAGCAAGGTATCAACAAAATAGACTCGATGATCATACAGTCGGACGAATGGAAAGATTCAACATCAGGAATCAAACATAGATTCGAAGTTAAGACTCACCGGCTAAAGCATATTGCTGATAAAGTTGTTCAGGAAATCAGCTCATGGGAGAAAAATGAAATTCCAATTCAGCATATCAGTGAGCTATTAAAAAAGGAGCTTGAGAACCGTGATATTCCTATACCGTTCGAAGTGGGGATCTTTACTGATGCCAGGATTTCAAATAAAACAGAAAAGGCGGATTCTCTGCTTTTGGCAAAAAGCAACTATAAAGTCAATCTATTTCCAAACGATATCATTCAGAAGAATATCCGGCTGGCGGTTTATTTCCCTGAAAAGGATTCGTTCATTTACAAGACACTGAACTGGTTATTGCTTATTTCATTAATATTTTCAATCATCGTATTGGTTTCGTTTGGAGTGAGTATCTATTTTATCCTGAAACAGAAGAAGATTTCGGAAATGAAGTCAGATTTTATCAATAACATGACCCATGAGTTTAAGACTCCACTTGCGACCATATCCGTAGCTGCGGACTCGATCAATAATCCGAAGATCATTGATAATCCGGAGCGTATCAGGTATTATATTGAAATGATCAAAAAAGAGAACGCCCGGATGAACCACCAGGTGGAAGATATACTAACTATCGCACGACTCGATAAGAAAGACTTTGAATTTAAATGGGAGGCCTTTAATCTGCATGAAGTGATTGAGGATGCCATGCAAAGTATTGTGCTTCAGGTGGAGAAAAAAGGGGGGACGATCACCAGCGAGTTCCAGGCAATCAACTCTGTTGCAACAAGTGATTCGAGCCACTTTGCCAACCTGATTTACAACCTGCTGGACAACGCTAACAAATATTCGCCTGAAGCTCCCGAGATCAGGATTTCGACACAGAATACTTCAAAGGGAGTATTGATCACGGTTGCAGACAAAGGAATCGGAATGAGCAAGGCGGTACAGAGTCGTATTTTTGAACGCTTTTACCGGCAGGCCAGTGGAAACATCCACAACGTAAAGGGCTTTGGACTTGGCCTCAGTTATGTGAAAGCCGTATTGGAAGCCAATCACGGGAACATCAGTGTACACAGCGAACCCGGCAAAGGCAGTAGGTTTGAAGTATTCATTCCGTTTGTAAGGGAATGAGAAAAATGGTGAAGGTGAGAAAATGAGAATGTGAGTAAAAGAGATGATGCATATTATTGTTTTTTAAGCAAACCTTACATTTTGTCAGATAACCTTAGTAGCATAGGTCAATCCCTTATCCTTCAACCTTATTAACCTTATCCTTTTTAAAAAAGAGCCACTGATTGCTGAATACCAATTATTATCTATATTGCATTAAATTCTTAACGATGAGCGCAAAACCACATATATTCCTTGTTGAAGATGATCTTAGCTTCGGAGCCGTACTGAAATCCTACCTTGAGATCAACGATTTTGAGGTTGAATGGGTCGATGATGGGAAAAATGCCATGAATCAGTATAATAAATCCACTTTTGACATCTGCATCCTGGACGTGATGCTGCCTAATGTGGATGGATTCACCATTGGCACAGAAATTCGAAAGGTTAATGCGGATATTCCCATAATATTCCTTACGGCAAAGAATCTGAGAGAGGATGTATTGAAGGGGTACCGAATTGGAGCTGACGATTACATTACCAAACCATTCGATACCGAAGTATTGATTTTTAAGCTCAAGGCAATTCTGAAGAGACAATCGGGAACTCAACCCAGAGAAACAGATTTTTATCAGATTGGTGCCTATTTGTTCGATTACCGGATTCGCACTATTTTACATGATGGATCGAAGAACAAGCTATCGCCCAAGGAAACGGAGTTGCTGAAGATGCTTTGCGACAACCGGAATGAATTGCTGCCACGTGAAACTGCTCTTAAAAAGATCTGGGGTGATGATGGCTATTTCACAGCTCGTAGTATGGATGTATATCTTACGAAGCTGAGGAAGCTTTTTGCGGAAGATCCATCGGTTGAGATCAGAAACATTCATGGAAGCGGGTTTATGCTGGAGGTAAAGGATTGAGCGATCTGAGTCAGAATAGTATTATATTAAAGAAAAAATGAAAATTATTACCTTGGTAAAAGATTATAGAAAGAATCAATAACTTACTTTTCTAACTTACCAAGTATGTTTTTTTGTAAAAAAAACCATAAGAGAATGAATTAATTGCGATTGTTATACATCAGTTAATCAGTTCTTATACCAATTAGTATCTACAACTTTAACAGATTAAGCAACCTGCCACCTTATATATACCCAAACTTGCACTCGTTTATTATGCATTACCTACCTATTAGGTTCAGTAATAACAAAGAAAAAAGGGACTCCACCTTTTGATAAGATGAGATCCCTTTATGATTTGGAATGGATTTTGGTAGGAAAAAGAAATAAGGAATATTCCTGTTAATATTCTTCAGTTTTTATCAGTGGTTTAACATCCTCTTCGATCATTATTTTTGTGTCGGTGGTGAAATCACTGCAGTTATTTAAACGCACAACACCCATGTCTGGATTTGATGGCGAAGCGGTTGCCTTCACATTCGTCAAGTGTAACCCGTTTACGCCAACTGCTTCGAAGGCATTGGTATAATACTTTTTGTCGATGTGTTTATCCCATGAAATAACGACCTGGTTGAAGAATACATTGTCAGCATTTTCGATATACACGGCAGGAATGTTGCGTGCAAAGAGTTCCATCCCGGGTACCGTGTTTGGGCGCAGATCAAGGTTGCCGCCACAGGTCTCTTCCAGCTTACTTTTTACGAATTCCATCTGCAGGTTGTTGAAAAAGATGTTCTGCAGGCGGGTTTCACTTGAAGCGTAAAGGTTAATGCAGTTTTCGCTCCGGCACGAAACGTTGGTGAAGTTAATGTTCTTGATGATCCCGATATGCTTGCTGTTGACCACTCCCCGCATGGCTGTGATTTTGATCGGATCGCCCTGGCCCCACCAGTCACCGGTATGCAAACGGGTTTCAATTCGGATGTTGTCAAAGTTCACGTTTTGAACTGATCCGGAATCCCCAACGCTGATATTGATTCCACGGTTCGAATCGTAAATGACGATATTGCTGAAGTTGTAGTTCGACATGTGGTTCTGATCCCAGCCCCCAATACGGATGCCGCTTGAACGGGAACGAAGAATACAGTTCGTTACGTTGATGTTTTTTGAAGGTTTCATGATATCCTTGAATCCGGGGTCGCCATAATGATGGGCATAACCGGCAAGAACGATGGCATCGTCGCCACAGGAAAAGTTACAGTTTGCGATGGTTACATCACTGCACGAGATCACATCCAGTCCATCGCTATTGGGGATGAACAGGTTGTTATCGATGCGCAGACCGTCGACAAGGACATCTTCGCTGTGTACAATCAGGAAGGTCCAGTAGGGAGCATCGATAACTGTAAAGTCTTTTAGGGTCAGCTTGGTACATTCGCTGAAAATAATCATCTGGTGATAGCGGTCTTTTGGATAAAAGGGACCGTCGCCAACACCGGAGGACAGTTTGCGGAAGTTGTCCTTCTGACGGGTAAGCTCTTTGTTTCCGATTCTTTTAGCGCTATCAATGTACATCATTTTCATGCCTTGTCCGAAAATGGTCCCGTTACCGGTTATCGAAACATTATGCGCCTGTTCGGTATAAAATACACCGGCTGGCTGAGTATTATGGATCTGGTATTGGGTTAAATCGAGTGTGGCAATCAGTCTTGCGCCGGTTTCAAGGTGAAAGTCAACATTCGACTTCAGATTAAGTGTTCCGACGAGAAAATCTCCTTTGGGAACAGATACCATTCCTCCACCGTTTGCGGTACAGGCATCAATTGCTTTTTGAATCGAAGCGGTAGTCAGTGTTTTGCCGTCAGCGATAGCCCCAAAGTCGAGAATATTATAGGTATCCGATTTCGCATAGCTACTTAGTAATGTGAGAAGGAAAGAGAATAATAACAGGAATTTTTTCATGGTTATGTAGGTTGGTTGGTTAAATAGTCATTAGTTGTTGAAAGTGGCATCGATTCCCATCTGAAAAAACAGAGCTTCGATTATCTCATTTTGCTTTATAATATCATCAATTTCTCCATACAATTGAGCAAATCGCCTTTTATCCAAAGTCCTTATCTGATGACACAAAACAATTGATTCTTCCGGTAATCCATATACATTTGCCTCGATCAATACCTCATTGGGGTATATTATTCTTTTGTTTTTTCGAGTTGTAATTGGTACTACATTTATAGTATTAATCACGTCGTTTATTGCATCGTCACTAATAATCAAGACAGGTCTTGTAAGGCCTTGTTCTGAACCTACAACAGGATCAAGATTTGCTCTCCAGATTGTCCACCGTTTATATTTCATAGAAATTCAGAATCAACATCCTTAAAATCTTTTGAAATATCTGACATATCCGCAAGGAATAATGGATCAATGGAGGCCATCTTCATTAGTTCCAACTTGTCATCCTTAGAATCTACCGAATTATCCAATACGACAAGAACATGTTTCTTGCTTCTAAAATTCTCAGGCAGATTGATTGTGAGCTGACTTTTATTATTCGTCTTATATATTTTTTTTACAATCATGGCTATAAATTTCACTGTCAAATATAACCAATAAAAAGAATGAGTACAAATACAAATAGAGTCAAGAACCTGAAACCTGAAACTTGGAACTCAGAACTTCTATTAATACGCTCTTCCCTCTTTCCCTTCCACAAAGTTGATAAACGAAGTGTTTACCACCTTGTTGCCACCGGGAGTCGGATAGTTGCCTGTAAAATACCAGTCGCCGGTATCGTTGGGGCAAGCCAGATGCAAGTTTTCAATGGTCTGGTAGATGATTTCAACATCAGTTACACAATCATCAGGTTTCAGCAGTTGGGCTATTTTAGCCGATACTTCTTCTGCCTTGAACGGCCGGTATATTTCTTTCACGTAGTTTACAATCTCTTCCTTTGGCAGGTTTTCCTGTTCCTTGCATTTACGGTAAACTTCGTCTATGAGTTGTTCCTGATTCGTGTCTTTTAGAAGCTCAATGGTGGCTGTAAAGGCAATAAACTTTTCAAGAACCGCCATGTCGATACCATAGCAATCAGGATATCGAATCTGGGGAGCAGAAGAAACTACGATGATCTTCTTTGGATGCAGGCGGTCGAGTATTTTAAGGATACTATTCTTCAGGGTAGTCCCCCGAACAATCGAATCATCGATAATGACAAGTGTATCGACTGCATTGCGGATGATACCATAAGTGACATCATAAACGTGGGCTACCAGATCATCTCGTGAGGCATCGTCGGCAATGAAGGTACGCAGCTTCACATCCTTAATGGCCAGTTTCTCGACACGCGGTTCAACAGACAAAATAGTCTCCAAATCTTCGTTGGTCAAACTGCCATTTCGGGCCTTCATTTCTTTGATTTTCCAGTCAACACAATATTGACGAACTCCCTGGACCAGTCCGTAGAAAGCAGTCTCAGAGGTATTCGGGATAAATGAAAACACCGTATTTTCGATGTCGTAATTGATTGATTTCAGAACTGCAGGTGAAAGCAGACGGCCAAGCATTTTGCGTTCCTGGTAGATATCTTTATCGCTTCCACGCGAAAAATAGATACGTTCGAACGAACAGGAGCGACGGGTATGAGGCACACGGATCATTTTACTGGTAACCAATCCATCCTTTTTGATTATCAGTGCCTCGCCTGGTTTAACTTCACTCACATCATCGGCCCTCACGTTCATCACGGTTTGGATCACCGGACGTTCGGAAGCGACAACAACAATTTCGTCGTCGTAATAATAAAATGCAGGACGTATTCCCCATGGGTCGCGCATCACAAAGGCATCGCCATGACCAAACATACCGGCAATGGCGTATCCTCCATCCCAGTCTTTACTGGCATTTTCGAGTACCTTCTGTACATCCAGATTCTTTTCGATCATCGGTGATATCTCACGGTTCGAAAATCCATCGTTCTTGTAGTTTCTGAAGTGCAGCTGATTTTCTTCATCCAGAAAATGGCCTACTTTCTCAAGAATGGTAACCGTATCCGTATAAGCTTTTGGATGTTGTCCTAAGGCAATAAGTTTCTGGAAGAGTTCATCCGTATTAGTGAGGTTAAAGTTTCCGGCCAGTACCAGTGTTCTTGATTTCCAGTTATTCTGGCGCATCACAGGATGAACGAATTCAATGCTGTTCCGTCCGAAAGTCCCGTAGCGCAGGTGACCCAAATAAACTTCACCCGAAAAGGGTACATTTTCGTAGATCCATCGGACATCAGCTCCCTTGGGTTTATTCTTCTCGGCTTTCTTAACTCCTTTGGCAACCTTATCGAAGATATTCTTGATCGGGTTTTGTTCGATAGAACGGTGCCTGTTGATATATTCCTGTCCGGGATCGAGCTCCATCTTCACATTTACAATTCCAGCCCCATCCTGTCCACGGTTGTGTTGCTTCTCCATCAGCAGATAAAGCTTATTCAGACCATATTGCCATGTTCCGTACTTTTCCTTGTAAAATTCAAGTGGTTTACGTAACCTAATCAATGCTATCCCACACTCATGTTTAATCAATTCGCTCATTGTTCTTGGCTTTGTTCTACTTTCTTAGTAAAAAGTTCGGGAAATCGGATATTATCTTTAACGATAAAGGCATTCGGATATTTGGACGAGATGAAGGCCTTTGTTTTCAAGGCTTCACTCTTGCTTCGGAAATCGCCGATACGCACTTTAAAATTTGGTGTCTGAAACAAAAGGTATGCCGGTATATCCGGGTACAAAGTATTACAATCATTTTTAACATGCTCAGCCTGTTCACGGGCCTTAGTATCGGAACCAAAGAATATTTCCAGGCGAAAACCTTCAGTTGCGTTCTTCCGCTGGTTAATCTGAGAATGTCGGATAAGTAGATCGGTAATGCGTGGATCTTGCCTGATCTGCAGTTTTTCGAGAAGTTCTTCCATCTTTGCAGTCTGGCTCGAAATACCTGAGTTCTGGTCAAGGCTATCCTTTTGAGCATACCCTTGTGAACTGAAAAGTATAAATAAGAAAATTACACTACACAAATACTTCATACGATCAGTTTTTGAGTCTGCAAATATAAGGATTTAATGGTATAACTTTCCAACAGTCATTCCTTATGTATTTCAAAATTTATCCTGAGCAGGAAGCCCAAAACAACTGGTATACAAAACAAATTAATGCATTCCTGCTGGTAAAATGCTTCAAAAACAATCCTTGCTGACCTTAGGTTTTTTTCTCTATGTTAATTTTTTGTTTTTTGAATACCCTTCTTCTTTAATTGAAATACTTTGATTAACTTAATAGATCATTTCAGATTGATCAATTTATAGACAGATTAACCATTTATCTATGAACACAAAAGACACTTCTTCACATCTGGGAATCAATATAGGAGCTTCATCGATATCTGTTGTGAAGCTTCAGAAAACAGATGATCATCTTCAGATAATATCGCACGACACACTTATGCACCACGGAAATCCCAAACAAATCATTGAGGAACTATTTAAAAGAAATACTCCAGAGAATGTTGTAGTAACAGGTCGTAAATTCAGGAGCCTGCTTACTATGACGAGTATCCCTGAACCAGAAGCTATAGAATTATCGGCTGAATATCTTCAACTTGATTCCGACCTTATCATCAGTGTGGGAGGTGAGAATTTCATTATTTACCTCATGGATAAGCATCGGAAGATCTCCAAATGTATGACGGGGAATAAATGCGCATCGGGAACAGGCGAGTTTTTTCTTCAACAGATAAAACGGATGAATTTAACTGTTGAAGAGGCTATGGCTATTGACGATGGGAATGAAGCCTATACGATCTCGGGAAGATGTTCTGTTTTTTGCAAGTCAGATTGTACACACGCCTTGAACAAAGGTATCTCCAAATCGAATGTGATAGCCGGTTTGTGCCGTATGATGGCCAATAAGATCATTGAACTGACTTCTCATATTTCACGCGATAGCGCGGTAATTATTGGTGGAGTAACCCGAAACAGGAAAATAATCAGTGAATTGAAGAAGCATTTCAACCGGCTGATTATTCCTGAAGAGGCTGCCTGGTTTGAGGCATTGGGAGCTGCACTATATTCGACTAAACATGAAGTTACCCCATTAGATACAGATAATTTATTCAGAAAGGATCATGTGTCGTTTACTTTTCATAAAGATTTGAAAGAGTTTGTCGATTTGGTGGAGTTTAAGGAGTTTATTCTTGGCAAGGCTGTTGAGAATGACATTTGCATTCTGGGTCTCGATGTAGGTTCAACAACCACCAAAGCCATCATGATGCGTCAATCGGACAATGCCATCCTGGCCACGGAATACCTGAGAACCAACGGGGATCCGATCCAGGCATCGCTTGACTGTTATAAAAGCCTGAAGGAAAAACTGGATGTCCCGTTAAAAATTATCGGTTTGGGGGTAACAGGTTCAGGAAGACATATTTCAGGTCTGCATGCACAGACCAAAGGCATTATCAATGAGATTTTAGCACACGCCAATGCAACCATTTACTTTGACAAGGAAGTCGATACCATCTTTGAAATTGGCGGCCAGGATGCCAAATATACCTATATCACGGCAGGGGTTCCATCGGATTATGCCATGAATGAAGCGTGTTCTGCGGGTACCGGTTCTTTTCTTGAAGAAGCAGCCAAAGAATCCTTAAATATTGATTATAAGGAGATAGGGGACATAGCATTACGGGCCTCCAACCCACCGGATTTTAACGACCAGTGCTCGGCATTCATCAGCAGCGATGTTAAGAATGCATTGCACGAAGGTCTGAATAAAGAAGACATTGTTGCAGGCCTTGTGTATTCCATTTGCCTGAATTTCACCAATCGGGTAAAAGGAAACCGCCCTGTGGGAAACAAGGTGTTTATGCAGGGAGGAGTTTGTTACAACAAGGCAGTACCAATAGCAATGGCTGCATTGACAGGCAAACACATAATAGTTCCCCCTGAACCGGGACTGATGGGAGCATTCGGTGTCGCGCTCGAAATCAAGCAGCGCATTTCGCTCAATTTGCTGGAAGAGCAGTCTTTCAACCTGGATGAATTAATCAACAGAAAGGTCGGATACGGAATATCGATTATTTGTAAGGGACAACCTGAAGGGTGTGACAGGAAATGTAACATCAATATGATTCTGCTGGATGGGAAAAAGATTCCATTCGGTGGTGCCTGTAATAAATATTACCTCAATAAAACGGCAGGTGAATCTGTAAAAGTAAGTACCAATTACGTTCGCATCAGGCAACAATTAGTCTATGAAAAATACATCCCTGATTATGATATTACAGACGGAGCACTTGTGGTTGCATTCTCAAAATCCTTTTTGGTCAATACCCTCTTTCCCCTTTATTATAATTTCTTTTCACGGTTGGGATTTAAGGTAGTTGTAGGCGATGAACCAATCAAGAAAGGAATCGATAAACAACAGGCTTCCTTTTGTTATCCCGCTGAACTTGCCCACGGCTTTTTCCAGAGACTGATTGATTTAAAACCTGATTATATTTTTCTTCCGCATATCACTGAAGTATTTGATCCTCTCAAAAATAAATACAACAAAACCTGTGTTCTGCTTCAGTCAGAACCCTATTATTTGAAGTCAACGTTCAAGGATTCGCTGAACGGGATCAGGCTTCTTACTCCTGTACTAAACTTTTCAAAGGGTTACGAAAGCAGCAGGCCAAGTTTTACCGCACTGGCTATTGAACTTGGGAAAAGCAAATCTGAGACAGATGCTGCCTTTGAGTTTGCACTCATCCAATTGAATAAGATGTTTGCAGATTTCACGTCTTATGGAAAGGAAGCGCTTAAAGAACTGGAAACTGATCCTTCAAAGATGGCTATGGTCCTGTTTGGTCGATCCTATAATGCTTTTGCCAGTGAGGCCAATCTTGGAATTCCACAGAAATTCACTTCACGCAACATTACGCTGATACCCAACGATTTTATCCCAAGTGAGCATTATGACAGCAGTGAAAACATGTATTGGGGAACTGGAAATCAAATTCTTCGCTCAGCACGATTCGTCAAAAACCATGAGCAACTGTTTGGAACCTATATTACTAATTTCAGTTGTGGACCCGATTCTATGATAATCCCATATTTCAGAAAAATCATGGGGAATAAACCATCACTTACACTGGAACTGGATAGTCATTCAGCTGATGCAGGACTCAACACACGAATTGAAGCAGCCATAGATATTGTATACCGGTACAGGGAACTTTCGAAGAAAGGGATGCTTTCTGAACGAACATCTGACTTCAAAGTGGTAGAGGTACAGGGAGAGGTGGTTACTGACTCTTTTGGGATCAAACATAACATCAGGGATAAGAATGTAAAAGTCATTATTCCCCAGATGGGAAGATTCGGATCAGAATCACTTTCGGCGGCATTCAGATATTGCGGAATCCAATCAGAAACCCATCCTGAAAACACCTTCGAAATATTAAAAATAGGGCGTGGTCTAACGACCTCCAAGGAATGTATTCCACTTACTCTTTGTGCCGGTGCAATGGTTAATCATCAGAAATACAATTCCAATGCGGATGAAATAAACCTCATGTTTATGGTCACTGGCTGTGGTCCATGCCGGCAGGGACAATACACGGTATATTTAAAGGATATCATTGCCAGTAAGAAACTCATCAACCATGGCGTAATCACTCTAACTGATGAAGATTCGTACAGCGGTCTGGGAAATGAGTTTGTAATACGGGCTTTTACAGCAATAACCATTGGTGATGTGATTCAAAATTTATACAATGCGATACTTGCTCTTGCTATTAATAGAAAATCTGCAAGAGATTTGTTTGAAAGCGAATGGGGCAAGATTATCACTACTATTGAATCAGGAACTTCAAAAGAAATTTATTCACAATTAAAAAGTTCTGCACGGCAATTTCATAGCATCATGAAAGTTCATTCTCTGGATGATGCCATAAAGGTGGCACTGGTTGGTGAAATCTTTGTGAGGAATGAAGATTTCTCCAGAAGGGAACTTGTAGCTAAATTACTGGAGCATAACATTGTTATAAAAACAGCTCCAATTGGGGAATATATCTTCTACGCAAACCACCAGATTAAAGGGCTATATAAGCAAAACCTGCCAACGATTGGTTCCAGGATGAGCTTTATGGCAAGAGAATTCATTCAACGTAAGATTGAATTACGAATTAAAAACATCCTTGCACAATCAGGCTTTGTTGACTGCGAACCTTTGGATATTCAACGGATTGTTAACCACTCCAAAGGTTTGATCCCTATAGACATGGAAGGAGAAGCAATCCTTACGGTCGGAAGTGCCCTGGCAGATATTGTCCAGCATGCCTCGGGCGTCATCGCATTGGGTCCGTTTGGCTGCATGCCTTCGAGGGTTGCCGAATCGATATTGAACGTCAATATGAATGTAAACGGAAAAGCGGCTGCTTCAGGTAAACCTTTTTCACTCAATGGGTCTGAGATTGTGAATCTACCCTTCTTATCTGTTGAAACTGACGGGAATTTACTCCCTCAGATCATTCAATCCAAACTCGAAATATTTATTCTGCAAACCACTCGTCTTCACAATGCTTTAAAAATAGGAAGTACAAATAGTCAGCATTTAAACTTTTGATCCCGTGGAAACCTATAGGGGATAAAGATAAGCAAGTATTACTGTTCCATATCAAACACAGCAATGATCCTTGTGTTTTTACCTTTGATTTTACAACCGCTATTCAATAATGAATAAGGCTTCCTACACTATTGTGTATTCCTTAAAAATAATGAAATTTGCAATCCCTAAAAACCATTCCCGAATGGGATAATCTGATAGAATACACCTTGGAAAAGAAGAAATTATATCTTGAAACTTATGGCTGCCAGATGAATGTTGCCGACAGCGAGGTGGTCGCAGCCATTCTTCAGGACAGGAATTACGAACCTGTACAAAGTGCCGATGGAGCCGATGCCATTTTTATGAATACCTGTTCGGTGAGGGATAATGCGGAACAACGGATATGGCATCGACTGGATTATTTTAAAAGCCTGAAGAAGAAAAACAAACAGTTGATCGTTGGTGTATTGGGCTGTATGGCCGAACGCATTGGCGATGAGCTGCTGGCACATCCTGCGGTAGACCTGGTAGCCGGACCCGATGCCTACCGAGATCTGCCCTTCCTGATTGATAAGGCACAAAAGGGAACAAGTGCAATTAATGTTGAACTTTCGGAAAACGAAACTTACGATAAGATCACACCCGTCAGGATAGGTGAGAAATCGCTTTCAGGATTCGTTAGCATCACTCGTGGATGTAACAATTTCTGTACCTACTGCATTGTTCCCTACACCCGTGGAAGAGAGCGCAGCCGTGATCCGCAGGATATTGTGAACGAAGTAAAGGACCTGGCACAAAAGGGATACCGTGAAGTAACCCTTCTGGGTCAGAATGTGAATTCATTCAAATGGCTTCCCGAAGATGAACGGAAACCTGTCCGTTTCTGGGATTTGCTTGAATTGGTAGCTGAAGTCGATCCATTGGTTCGTATCCGGTTTACAACTTCTCATCCCAAAGACATGTCGGATAAGGTTCTTCGGGCCATTGCCAAATATCCAAACCTTTGTCGGCACATCCACCTGCCTATACAATCAGGAAGTTCACGCATACTTAAACTGATGAACCGAAAGTATGACCGTGAATGGTATCTGGGCAGAATTAAATCTATTAGGGAAATCCTGCCTGATTGTGGCCTCAGCACTGATGTGTTCTGCGGATTCTGCACAGAAACACTGGAAGATCATCAGGAAACACTATCGCTGATGGAAGAGGCGAAGTTTGACATGGCCTTTATGTTTAAATATTCTGAACGGCCCGGAACTTATGCCCACGAACATTTGTCTGATGATGTTCCTGAAGAAGAAAAGCTCCGCAGACTGGATGAAATTATTACCCTTCACAACTGCTTATCCCTTGAAAGTAATCAACGTGACATCGGGAAGACCTTTGAAGTGCTTGTTGAAGGAACTTCGAAAAAGAGCAAGCTTGAACTCTTTGGCAGGACCTCCCAGAATAAGGTAATTGTTTTCCCTGCCCATAACATTCAGAAAGGGGATTACATTCACATAAAAGTGACGAAATGCACACAAACCACACTTATTGGAGTAGTGGTTTAATAGTCCGAATTTATTTGTTGGGAGATATGGGTTACCCGTAACTTGAAACTTGAAACTTTTTACCTATGAGCAAATTAATAGATGATTTTAACGATTACCGCACCAGGATGAACGACCGTATCATGGCTGCCGATAATAAAGTGATGAAACGTATTTACAGTGTAGACACCCTGACCTATCAGGAAGGTGCATTGACTACCAAAACCAAGGAGATGCTTGGCCTGGTATCGTCGATGGTACTGCGTTGCGACGACTGCGTCAAATATCACCTGGGAAAATGTCACGAGTTGGGTGTAACAACTGATGAGGTATTCGAAATATTCTCCGTGGCAAATCTGGTTGGCGGGACCATTGTCATTCCTCATACCCGACGTGCCGTTGAGTACTGGGAAGAATTGCAGAATCAATAGGTTCTTATAGGTACAATCCGGGATTCAGAAATGGGATAAAAGCCATCTGAACGGCTGGAAGATAAAGGGTTTTACGTGAAATCACATCCTTGGTAAGCAGACCAATGGCACCATTCTGTTGTTTTGAATTGCTTTTTGCAAACACAATGTCATCAGCATCACCTAGTTCCATTCCCTGATGCACCAGTATGGCTACTTCAGGAGGAAGAAAGAAGCTTGCAGTCCTTGCCTTTCCTGTCTTCTTTCCGTTGCTGATTACAATCCAGGCAAAAGCCATTAATCCCGATACAGTATCTTCTACCCCACCCTCAACACCTACATAAAAATCGTAACCCGGGTATTGAAGATGAGCATTTTCAACCCGGATTTCGGCACCCTGCAACGTTTCTGAATTACCTATCGGCTGATCCGGCACTCCGCTTTGAACCAGTACCCCGTGTAATTCAAGTTCATCATTCAGAAAAACTATCAATCCCTCTTTCACAGCATCCATCTTCACCGGATTTTTGGATGCAACAGCAATTTTAATCATAAAAGGCTATATCAATTTGTTGACAAAATACAAAAAACAATGATTCAGATTGAACACGAACAGATGTTTCAGGTTTTATGATGAGACAGAACCACGGGGAGGAAACTATTTTATTAAATTAGCAAGTTCAATTTAAACGCAAACGAATGATTATAAGACAAGCGAACGAAACAGATTCAGCCAGTGTTGTTGAGTTTCAACTGGCAATGGCGTGGGAAACAGAACAACTTCAGTTAGATGAACCTACAGTTGTGAAAGGTGTTGCAGCCGTTTTTTCAGATCCTGCAAAAGGTACATATTATGTGGCTGAACTGAATGGAAAAGTAGTCGGCTCGCTGCTTACAACCTTTGAATGGAGCGATTGGCGTAATGGAACTGTTCTATGGATTCAATCGGTATATGTTCAACCAGAATTCCGTAAGCGCAGTATCTTTAGTCATTTATATAAGCATGTTCAGGAATTGGTAGCTTCAAATCCTGATTTACGTGGTATTCGACTCTATGCCGACAAAACCAATACTTCTGCTCACAATGTATATGAACACCTGGGCATGACAGCTGAGCATTACCAGATGTTTGAGTGGATGAAAGGATGAGGAAAGGGGAAAAAGGAAAATGGAAATAGTATACAGATTTGACTGGACACCTGATATCAATCTAATTATTGATTTATACGATAGTTCAGGGATAAACCGGCCAACTTCCGATAAGGAAAGAATAGCCAAAATGTATGCAAATTCGAATCTGATTGTAACTGCCTGGGATAACGATATACTTGTTGGCATATCACGTTCGCTGACCGATTTCTGTTTCTGTTGTTATTTATCTGACCTTGCAGTCAGAAAAGAATATCAAAAGCGTGGCATTGGGAAGAAACTAATCAGTCTGACCAAAGAGAAAATTGGAGATCAAACAATGCTTCTGCTCTTATCGGCACCGACAGCCATGGATTATTATCCCAAAGCAGGTTTTCAGAAAGTGGAAAACGGATTTATTATTAATCGGATAACGCAATGAATCCAGGATCAGGTAAATTTAGGATCCTTATACATTTCCATATCCGCAGACAAGATTAAAATGCTAAAGCGTAATTATATGCACAAGATATCATGATCAGAAAACCTATTTCACCCGAAATTCGTCAACAGTTGATCTTCGCACAGCGTGGAGAAATTACAGAATACCATATTTACACCAAGCTGGCCGGACAAATCAAAGATTCAGAAAACCGGAAGGTACTTCTACAGATTGCTGATGATGAATTGAAACATTACAAGATCTGGTCGTCATACACCAACAAGGAAGTTTCACCCAACCAGTGGGATGTTACCAAATACTATTGGATATCAAAGATCTTCGGCCTGACCTTTGGCTTGAAGTTGATGGAAAAAGGTGAAGAAAAGGCTCAACTCAATTATGCTTTAATTGCAACCGAAGTGCCGGAAGCACTTATCGTTGCTGCGGATGAGAATAAGCATGAGAAAGAATTGCTCGGTCTGATTCAGGAGGAACATTTGAAATATATGGGCTCGATTGTTTTGGGTTTAAACGATGCATTGGTAGAAATACTTGGGACTTTAGCAGGACTTACCTTTGCACTTCAGAACACCAAACTAGTGGCTTTGGTTGGGATTATTACAGGTATAGCAGGTGCACTCTCGATGTCATCATCCGAATATTTATCAAACAGAACCGATGGTAAAAGTGATCAGGCTATTAAATCTGCTTTATTCACAGGTATCGCCTATATCATAGCTGTGGTATTGCTGATTGTGCCATTCCTGGTATTATCATCGGTGTTTATCGCCCTGCTGGCTTCATTGATTAACTCGATACTGATCGTGTTCCTGTTTACATACTATACCTCTGTCGCTAATGATCAGCCATTCAGGAAGCATTTTCTGGAAATGGTAATTTTAAGTACCGTAGTTGCCCTTATTTCCTTTGGATTGGGTTATGTGGTAAGGATCTTTTTCGGGATTCAGGTATAAAAAAATGTTTTCAGGGTTAAAAAGGTTGTAATTGTTGTAATTGTTGTAATTGTTGTATTAACACTGTTTCTAATGAATGAGGGGAAGTTTCTTTCTTGAATAAGAATCGGGAAAGAGAAACTTGGAACTTGAAGGAATTCACGATGAACAAATCTATCATCAAACTGATTGAAGAGGGGGAGCATCAGCAACAGGATTTTAAATACAGTATCAGCGACTCCAGAAAGATCGCCCGGACTTTGGTAGCTTTTGCCAATACTGACGGTGGTCGTTTGCTTGTTGGTGTAAAAGACAATGGACGCATAGCGGGTGTTCGTTCGGATGAAGAATATTACATGATAGATTCGGCAGCCAAAATGTATTCAAGACCAGCCATAGAGTTCACTACGCGTCAACATTTGGTGGAAGGCAAAACAGTTCTGGAAGTCATCGTTGAGCCCAGTGACGAAAGACCACATTTTGCACTTGATGATGAAGGCAAATGGTGGGCTTATTTCAGAAAAGATGATGAAAACAGGTTGGCCAACAAGATCATGATTGAAGTATGGAAAATGAAGAAGAGTCCTGATGGAATCCTTATCAGCTTCTCAGACGATGAAAAATGCCTTCTCGATTATCTTGAAAATAACAGCAAGATCTCAGTCAGTAAATATTCACGCATTGCTCACCTGAGTTACAGGAAAGCGGAACAGGTTATTATTAATTTCCGCTCTCTGGATATTCTGAAAGATAGTTTTAGTGATAACCGGATTGAGTATTGCATCAACGATAATTTCGACCGCTTGAAATGGGAAAAGAGCGGCAGAAAGAAATAACATTTACACTGAAAGAACAATCCTGAAAAATGTAGTTCTGATTGATTCGCAGCAGTAATAAAAAAAGAAGGACTGAAAGTGTTTGTTTCATCCTTACTTTTCTACTTTTAACCTCTCTAACTTTTCTAATTGTAAGCCAGGTATGAATAATTCGCTTGAAGTCCTTGACCATGTCCGCCTGAATTTCTCGCCCTCCGGATTAGTATTTCTTAATATTGCGCTTTCATTTGTAATGTTTGGCATTGCACTTGATATTAAAGTTGAAAACTTCAAAGCCATTCTTCAAAAGCCAAAGGCAGCAATTATTGGGTACATCAGTCAAACTTTCCTTTTACCTGCAATAACCTTTCTACTGGTTATTTTATTGAATCCTACACCAACCATTGCTCTTGGAATGATTCTGGTAGCGGCATGTCCGGGAGGAAACATTTCAAACTTTATAAGTTCGATGGCCAAAGGGAATGTTGCACTGGCAGTAAGTCTGACAGCTATTTCAACTTCGGGTGCCATCTTCTTTACACCTTTCAACTTTGCACTTTGGGGTAATTTATACATCCGCTTTTACAATGCACACAGTGCTGCCGGATTGGTCAGGCCTTTGGTAATCGATAAATTTCAAATGTTTCAAACTGTATTTATTTTACTCGGTATTCCTGTGTTAATAGGGTTGCTGGTATCTAAGAAGTTCCCAAAATTCACCGAGAAGATTAAAAAGCCAATCAACAGAGGTTCATTATTGTTCTTTTTATTGATGGTCATCGTAATGCTCTCTGCTAATTTTACACAATTCACCAGTTACGTCCCTCTGGTCTTTATTTTTGTGCTCCTTCAAAACGGAATTGCCATGGCAACGGGATATTTTTTCGGCAAGATCAATCATTTATCGATTATCGATCAACGCACTCTTGCTATTGAAACGGGGATTCACAATTCGGGTTTGGCCCTTGCACTTATCTTTAACCCAAAGATCTTCCCTCCTGAAATGGAATTGGGGGGAATGGCTGTAATTGCTGCCTGGTGGGGAATCTGGCATATTATCAGTGGATTGACCCTCGCATTCTTTTGGTCAAAAAAACCTGTCCTTGCCTGAAATGAGAAACTGGTCCCTGGGATACGAACTAATAAGAACTTATGTGAGATTTGCTTTCTGGCTGTCTCATAAAAAGATTGTCGTAACAGGGCGACAGCATATTCCCAAAGGGAAACCGATCATTTTTGCGCCCAATCATCAAAATGCATTGATGGATCCGCTGGCACTTGCCTGCACCAATCCTTACCAAACAATCTGGCTGGCAAGAGCAGATATCTTTAAATCCAAAATATCCCGCGCAATACTGAAATACCTTAAGCTAATACCCATTTACAGAATCCGTGACGGTAAGGAAAACCTGTCGAACAATGAACTTGTATTCTCAGAGGTCGCTCAACTCCTGAAGAATAATAAAACGATTGCCCTTTTTCCTGAAGCTGCTCATTCGGGTAAACGACAAATGCTTCCCCATAGAAAAGCCATTCCGCGTATGGCGCTTCAGGCAGAAGAACAGAACAGTTTCAACCTTGATCTGCAAATTATTCCTGTTGGAATATACTATAGTCATTACTGGGATTTCAACCGGACGATCATTGTAAATTATGGCCGTCCAATTGGGGTAGATCATTATAAAGAGGATTATGCAGAGAACCCTAAAAAAGCAATGATCAGCCTGCGGGATGAAATCTATAACCGGCTTGCCCCATTAACCATACAGATAGATAGTAATACCTATTATAAGGAATATGAGAATATCTGCGACCTGACTGTAAAGGCATATTCCAGATTACGATATTTTAGTAAAAAATCTTCCTTGCAATATTTTTATGCTGAAAGGGAACTGATCGGCAAAATAGAACATCTTGAAAATACACAACCAGAACAATTCAAAGAGCTCATTGATAAAACCATCCGATATTTTAAGGATGTATCTTTAAATGAAATAACTGACGAACAAGTCCTTAAGGCCGAAGAAACAAGCTGGTCAAATCTATTGACTAAGTTACTGGTTGCCTTATTAAATCTACCGCTTTTTATCTTTGGATGTATTTTCAATGCACTCCCGTTTTTCATACCCCGAATAATTATACCCCGGAAAATAAAAGACACTGCTTTCCTGAGTACCTTTCAATTTGTGATAGGATTAATCGTATTTCCTTTGTTTTACCTTCTCTCAGCCTTCCTGATATTCATCCTGACGGACTCAGCCTTAATTTCTGTCATCACTTTTATATTGATGCCATTTGGAGGCAAGATTGCCTTTCAGTTTCTGGCCTTTTATCATGATATTCTTTTTGATCTAAAATTTAAGTTTGTGAACAGATCTTCGAAGAACAACATCTATCAATTGTTGAATCAACGCGATATTCTGATCAAATCTATTCTTGAGAAGGTAAATATTTAACATCCGTTGAAATTATATGCTGCAATGCTAAACAGATGGCTTAGTTTTATTATTTTTGGGCGTCCAAATGGCACATATGAAATTATTATTCGTTTTGTGCATTGAAAATAAAATAGATTGTAATTGAAATACGAGAATAAACCTTAATAGCGGGAGTAGCTCAGTGGTAGAGCATCAGCTTCCCAAGCTGAGGGTCGCGGGTTCGATCCCCGTTTCCCGCTCAGAAAAATGAGAGAGTTAGATTAAGTTCTGACTCTCTTTATTTTTAGGTAATACTTGCATCGTCTGGTGTTGGGAGTAAGTCCTTTAATTAATCCTTTATACAACGAATCGAAAATCCACAGTTTTTATATGTACTAAAGTTGTGAATGGAACTGCTAACATTGTCTACAAACCGATACCAGGCAACCGATTTTGTATATTCCTTGTTTACCCACCATCCGCCCATGACATTGACGTTTTTAAATGTTCCGTCTTTTGTGCGGTAACCGCCAGGAAGAGCAGAAAACCCGCTACTGTTTGTAGCTCCGGTATTTGGTTCCGACCAATGACTTGTTAGTGTTTCCTTTAATGCACCTCCAGCAGTTCCATCCCCCTTTAAGAAACTTACTAAAGCTGCCCAATCCTGATCGGTGGGAATATGCCAGCCTATTGGTGCAATACCCCGGTTATCACTTATTACAAACCAATTGTATAGTGCCCCATAGGTGATTTTGTTTGCTGCATCAACATTGTTATACCAGCAATATGCCCCACTGTTTAATTCGGTCCATGAAGTATTGGCAATCACCTTGGGTATTGGATCACCATTCCGGTATTTTGTTGTTCTTAGGTTTTCTGCCATCCAGACTTGTGTGCCGATAGTAACTGTTTTATAAACATTACCATCTCTGTCCTTTACTGTTCCAGTTCCCACGGATGTTTTACCGATAGATTGATCACTTTTAGAATCGTTGATTCTATAGGAACTGCTTGTTGTGATAACAAACAGGAACATTAACAAAGGGTAAATCAAAGTCCTGAAGTTCAATTTCATGTTTAAGAATCTTTAAAGTAGGTTTGATTCAAAATTACTAAACTGTTTTAAAAAGAAAGATCATCGCAAATAAATAATAAAATATTCTTTGACAAAACTATATTAATAATAGTTTCCACTTGGAGAATATCATTACCCCAAAAACCGATTCTATGATACAATAAAGCAATTTCTTCATACTAAAAAATCATTTCTTCATACTAAAAAATCATTTCTTTATATTGAAAAATCATTTCTTCATATTGAAAAATCATTTCTTCATATTGAAAAATCATTTCTTCATACTGAAAAATCATTTCTTCATATTGAAAAATCATTTCTTCATACTGAAAAATCATTTCTTCATATTGAAAAATCATTTCTTCATATTGAAAAATCATTTCTTCATACTGAAAAATCATTTCTTCATATTGAAAAATCATTTCTTCATATTGAAAAATCATTTCTTCATACTGAAAAATCATTTTTTCATAGAATAAAATGGCTATTTTATGAATAATTGATTTACTAATAGCCAGATTTTAAGAATTATCACCTAAAAAGTGGCAGGGAAATACTGAATTGCGGGTTTCAAATCCAGAACAGGGGATAAATTAGTCTAAATTCTGGAGACAATACCATTTGCCAGATATCAATCATCCTTAATTTAGGAATATCTGGTCTCCCAGAGGATCATTGATAACCTCTTGCGAATCATTGAAACAGGAAAAGATTTTTTTTAGGTCATCTCAAATGAAACACTATTTTAACGGATCCACCCATAACACCGAGTTATTGGTATCATATTCGTTCTGCTCGTAAAGTTTATTGGCAGGATCAAGAATCCATTTCCCATCAACAATGAACTTGTAGGTATATTTCCCCGGCTGAAGATAAATGGGCAGTATCCATTTATCACCCTCCCTGACCATTCGATAACCCTCAGGATTCCATCCGTTAAAACTTCCTGTAACGATTACTGTTTTTGCGTCCGAATACTTATTAAGTTCAAAGATATGATTGGCCTTCAGGGCAATAAATGAATTCTTGCTATCTCCTGAACCACTGCTGAATGGATTATCAGGATCAATAATCCATTTACCGTCAACAATAAACTTGTACTCATAGTTTCCGGCTGTCACCACATAAGGGAATTGCCATCCGGTTGAAGTTTTATCCATTACCAGTTCATTTTCGCTCCAATTGTTGAAACTACCCGACAGGACTACTTTTGTAGCTGTTTTATACCCATTCAGTTTAAACAAGAATGATTCCCCGATTCCAATAAATGAGTTTGCATTTCCATCAGCATCTTTTCGGACAGATGGATTGGCAGGATCAGTGATCCATTCATTGTCAACTATAAATTTATAGGCGTAGGTTCCATCACGCAAATACATGGGGAGAGACCAGCCCTCTGAAGTGTGATTCATTTGTAGTCCATGAGGGTCCCAATTGCAAAAATTACCGGTAACAACCACCTTCCGTGCATTTTTGTATCCTTTCAATTCAAAATGGTGATTATAGCAATAAACAATTGAGTTATCGTCACCGGCATCCCCACGCTCACGAAGTTTATTACTTGGATCAGTAGTCCATTCACCATCGACAATAAATTTATAATCATATTTCCCGGGCCCCAGTTTCAAGTCAATGATCCAACCATTACTAGTAAACTTCATAGGCGTTTGTGTGGTGCTCCAATTATTAAAATCTCCTGAAATAAAGACCTTTTTGGCAGTCTTTTCACCCGGCAGGTAGAAGCGTGCAAGATTACTGCTGTAAGTAAAAGCACCTGAAACTTCAAAATTATTTACACCATAAACAGTTGATGATTCGACTGCATTTCCGGCAAAATTCATCCATTTGTCGATGAACTGAAACAAATCACTAATCCTGATAGTATTATCGACTTTTGATTGCATTGACTTTGACAATTCGACAAGATCAGGTTTTATCTTTTTGACTTTCCATATTTCATTTCCTGAGGAGATAGATGTTTTCCCACTATAAATCTGGGCAATTAATACACTATCCAGATCAAACAGAGTGCAAACTTGTTTCTTCTCCTTAGCCGTCCATTTCAGATTTAGTGTAAAAATGAGTTGCCCATTCTCAATCCGGCAGACCTTATCCGGGTCAAATTGGGCATGGGTAGTCTTTGAACTAAGCAACAGCCCGACAAGTAGCAGAAAGTAACATACAAATGTTTTCATTTTTCTTCTCCTTTCACAAAACGAATACCAAACTGTTTATTCACAAAATTAACACAAATAATTCCGTGTTCCAGAAAACTATAACCCAACATACCATCGATATGTGTACCATAGGCTTCACTCAATGCATCCAGATTGGTAATAATCGTTTCCATACCCGGAATCTTTTGATTACCAATTGTAAAATCGTTCATCCTCCCGAACAGCACATCAGAAGTCATCGCTCCGGCTCCTTTTAATGCTGCACGTCGGGTTATAGTTAGCGTATTCATAATCTTTTTATTGGAATCACTGCTTATCGCGTTGGTTTCTGCTCCGGTATCGAAACAGAAATTCAGATTCTTGCCTCCAATTATTCCATTCAGAAAGAGAATGTTGCTATTCCCAACTATTTTCTGTGAATAATCAGGATTAAATGCGCTTGATTTGCTGGTTAGTCTTTTTCCTGATTTATCTATCCTGAAAAGTTTAAGTTCGCTGTTTACAGGATCAATGATAATTTCAAGATTCCGCATCATCCCAAAACCAATCAATCCAATGATTTTAATACCCCTCCTGTTTTCAAGATGTCCCAGATTAGTAACATCTGCTCTTAAATTATTGTACTTCAGGTCAGCAAACTCAATTTTATCAACCGAAATCTGTTCAACCGTGCCAACTGATCCGGTAATACCATTTGAGACGACTCCGCCTGTTTTTAAATGACTTCTGAAATAAGTACTATTCAATACTAATCCATTGGCTCCCGTATCAAAAACAAGGTTGCCAATTTCGTTATCAATCTTTGCTTCAATCAGAAACAGCCGACCTGCACGTTTCATCGGAATTATTACAGAATCCGCTGCCTGATTAAAATCAGGACTGTAATAATCAGCATGGGAGGTTATTTTTGAATTATTAAGCGGGGAAACTTCTGCTTTGGAAAGCATTGTCTTTTCGGGATGAGATGAAAACGAACTAAGAAATACAGCAATTGCAGCCGTTAGGCAAAAGCTGATCGTCCAGTTTCTTATTCGTGCGGATTGCATCTTAATAATTTTGATGCAAAATAAACATTTGATTTAAGATAATCAACAAGATTATTTTCTGACAATCCAGAACTAACCACAATTCAGATCATATGATCGTCCAAAGGTATTTTATGCAAACATTCTCTCTAAAATCTCTTCTCTGAACAAGAAAATGTTTTTTAATTGTTTTTTCACAAAAAGAGAATGTGCAATTCTACCCAGAAAACCCATCGGTAATTTATATGATACACGATCAGTCATCATTACTCCTTCGCCATATGTTTCGAAATGATGTTCGTGATGCCACATCCGATAAGGACCGAATCTCTGTTCATCTACAAAAAAAGATTCTTCTTCAACATGGCTGATTTCAGTTACCCAGTTGGTCTTAATGCCAGGAATGGGGGATACTTTGTAAGTAATAATCTGTCCTGTATACATTTTCAAAGGAGTTCCTGAAGTAATAGTAAACCCCATATGAACTGGCGTAATTTTGGATAAATTACCGGGAGAAGAGAAGAAATCCCAGGCTTCTTTCATTGAAATCTTAAGATATTGTTTTACCTCAAGTCTATATATCCCTGAATGTGATTGAAATACGATCATCATACGCTGCTTTTGTTTGATAATTAAACAGGGAATCATCCTTTTTGTTTAACGTATATTGAATATTAATAAACAAACGTTGTCAATACATTAATAAATTGATCAAAGTCGCAGAAGTTTAATATCCCCTAAACCGATCCGAATGGTGTGTTTTTGTTTTTTTGTAACTTTGGACCTTTCCTTATTGAAATATTCAAACCTGAAAATCACTTAAAACAAAATACAATGGCATTGATTAACGAAAATTACCTGAAACTTCAGGCTGGATATTTGTTTCCCGAGATTGGAAGAAGAGTGCGTGATTATGCTGCTGCCAATCCTGACAAGAAAGTTATCCGTATGGGAATTGGCGATGTAACTCAACCCCTCGTCCCTGCTGTAATTAAGGCTTTCCATGAAGGAGTAGAAGATATGGCAAGCGCTGAAACATTTAAAGGTTATGGACCTGAGCAAGGATATGATTTCCTGCGCGAAGCTATTGCTCTAAATGATTACCAGAACCGTGGAGTAGATATTTCAGCCGATGATATCTTTGTCTCCGATGGTTCAAAATGTGATACAGGGAACATCCAGGAAGTATTTGGTGCCGGAAACAAAATTGCCATCTGTGATCCTGTTTATCCCGTATATGCAGATACTACCGTAATGTCGGGTAAAACAGGTACTATTCAGCCTAATGGTTATTTCGAAGGGATAATTTACATGCCTTGCAACGAAGCCAATGGCTTTATTCCTGAACTGCCCACTGAACGTCCTGACCTGATCTTCCTTTGTTTCCCGAATAACCCAACCGGAACGGTAGCTTCCAAAACAGAACTGACCAAATGGGTTGACTATGCACGGAAAAATAAATGTATTATTCTTTACGATGCTGCCTATGAAGCATTCATTACCGACGATTCAATACCACATTCGATCTTTGAGATTGAAGGCGCCAAAGAAGTTGCCCTCGAATTCCGTAGTTTCTCCAAAACGGCAGGTTTCACAGGAACCCGTTGTGCTTTTACAGTAATACCCAAAGAATTGAATGCTTATGACAGTCAGGGCATTTCTCATTCGGTAAAACCATTATGGAACCGCAGGCATACTACTAAATTTAATGGCGTCTCCTACCCTGTCCAAAAAGCTGCTGCAGCGATCTATACCGAAGAGGGTAAGAAACAGGTAAAAGAAGTGATTGCCTACTACCTCGAAAATGCAGCAATTATCAGTGCCAGCCTTAAGGAAACCGGATTTACTGTCTTTGGAGGCGTAAATGCTCCCTATGTCTGGGTGAAAACCCCGAACGGTATGAAATCATGGGACTTCTTCGACAAACTTCTCAATGAAGCCAATGTAGTTGGTACTCCCGGCTCTGGGTTTGGTCCTTCAGGTGAAGGTTACTTCCGCTTTTCTGCCTTTGCCGATCGTGACAATGTACTGGAAGCCATGGAGCGAATCAAAAATATGAAATAGTATTCTATTCTACGAATGAATATTATCCTAATAGACACATAGAACACATAGAAAAGAGGAATAAGGAATGAGGAATGAGGAAAATGCTCTGTAACATGAAAGATCAGCAATTTTCCTATTTCCTCTTTCCTATGTTTTCTATGTCCCAATGTGGTTGTTTTTCATTATTACTCTTTTACTACTTTATTACACCCAGAATATCTCCCAAAAGTTTATCATCATTCATCCCATGATCGGGCTTGTGAGAAAACCCAAGGACCACAACAACCATCTCCCTTGAAGGGATGATAAAAATACTCTGTCCATCGTGTCCCTGACAGGAATACATATCTTCAGGCGCAGAGGGAAATTTCTTTGCCCTGTTCAGCCAAAACAAAGAGCCATATTCACCTTTACTGTCAGAAGCCGGATTTGTTGAATACTTGACCCAGCCTTCAGGTAAAATCCGTTCTCCGTTGAATACTCCATCCTGAAGGTATAACAGACCAAATCGTGCATAATCTCGTGCTGTTGCATAAATGTATGACGAACCAACCTGTGTGCCGGAAGCATCCACTTCAAGTACAGCATCCGGCATTCCAATTTTATTAAACAGACTTGATTGGGCGAATTGGTAATATTCCTTGTCGTTATTAATAGTCTTCCTGATCAAATAATTTACAACATTTGCAGAGCCTGAAGAATAATACCATTTGCTACCTATCGGAAACTCAAGTGGTCGCTCATAGGTATACCGTGCAAAATTATTCTCATGATATAACATCATGGTTACATCCGAACGGTTTCCGTAATCTTCGTTCCATTGCAATCCACTTTGCATCTGCATCAGGTTGTTAATCGTGATATTTTTACGTTCATCATTCTTCCAGTCAGGAATATTAACCGGCTTATTGATATCCCATTTCCCATCTTTCACCATGATCCCGGCAAGTGAATTCGTGAAACTCTTGGCCATTGACCAACCCAGGAAACGAGTCTTTGTATTGAATTCCGGCTGGTAACTCTCGACTATTGGATTACCTTTATATACCACCATAAAAGCAAAAGCATGACCATTGTATGCCTCGTCATCCATCAGCTTTTCAGTTATTTCATCGAGTTTCATCGTATCAATAGTTGCCGGTCTTGGGAGCAACTTATTCCCCATTGGCCATGCAATACTATCCTGATTCCATGAGGGCATTGAAACCGGAAATTTGATTTTCCGTAGTTCTTCTTCCTTTGCACCCCGAAGAAGGGTGGCTCCAAAACCTTTGCGATAGATGGCTTTCGATTTTCCCCATAAGAATGTACTTGTTACACTCGAATCCTGACGATCAACTACATTCTTAGTATATTTAAGGAACGAAAAATGAAGATCAAGGGCTTCAACATCTGCCTGCTCACGGTTTGAAAGATAGACAGCAGAACAGAGATATTTGGCAGGATAACCTGTTATGATCGGAAGCAGTGAATTGATATAATAAGCACCATAGGCCAGTCCAGCCATCAAAACTGCAAAAACCGTCCATATTATACGCTTCACAATAGGTTTTCCTGACGAACGTGCCATGATAAATGTTTTACTTATTACTGAATTATATTCCCTATAAATTTACAGATTCCAAATGAAAGAATCACAATTTGTTATTAACAATCTGTCTTATACATCAGGCATAGTCGTTGGCCATAATTCCCTTTCCCTATTTCCTATTTCCTCTTTCCTAATTTTGTCCACCAATGTTAAAACCCGTTAACGAATGTTAGCTATGGATGTTATATACCTGTATTTTTTTACTTTTGCAACAATGGCATAATAAACCCATGAAATACAGGAAACATCTCATTTTTTTTATTCTACTGTTCTCATCTTTTCAACTGTTTTCGCAGCAGGTAGAAGAGGTTGATCCAATGCCTATCAAACTAAAGGGACAGGTATTGAGTCTGGATGATGAAATGCCGGTGCCCTATGCTACAATCCTTAATTTCAGAACCCATGGCACGATTAGCGCCGATGATCAGGGACGTTTTACCATGGAAATGATGAATGTCGACAGTCTGGCAATCACTTCGCTTGGATTTTCAAAAACTGTTGTTCACATTCCGGCCAGTTACAATGAAATGAATGTCCTGAAACTTTATGCCAAACCCATCCGCTTTGCTATTCCTGAAGTTCAGGTGAAAGGCGACAAGATGAAGATAGAAGGATTACCCACCGGTAAAAAATCAACCATCGATCCTCAGTTGCGCGGAGATGCCTATAACAAAAAACCTCCGGTTCTAGCCGCTTTGGTTAATCCCTTGAGTTACATTCAATACTATGCCAGCAAACGCGAAAAGGAAAAGAGAGAAGCCCGGCAAGCTATAGCCAATGATAAAAAATGGGAGATTCTATCGCAGTATTACAATAAAAAACTGGTTATGGAACTTACCGGATTGAACGATCCTCAGGCTGATATCTTTATGACCTGGTTTAACAGTAAAGACTTAATAAGCCAGATGTCCACCGACTACGACGTTCGTGCTCAAATCGTCGAACAGTTTAAAATATACAAGAGCGAAGGTCATTGAAGTAAACAACCATATTTTTTACGACCTTTACCCAAAATAAATCACACACCTTGAAAGAGTCTTCCAAAAAAAAGATCGTTATTAAAAAGAAGGAACAGTCAGAGTCTGAACCTGCCGGTGACGGATTGATCAGGCTAAACAAATATATTTCAAATTCAGGGGTGTGCTCCCGTCGTGATGCCGATAAAATCATCAGTGAAGGCCTCGTAACTATAAACGGGCAAGTGGTTACCGAACTTGGACATAAAGTATCGCTTGACGACGATGTCCAACTTGACGGAAAGAAACTCAACCCCGAACGCAAAGTCTACCTTCTGCTCAATAAACCCCGCGGTTTTGTAACCACACTCGACGATCCTCATGCCGAAAGAACGGTGATGCAACTGGTAAAAAATGCCTGCAAAGAAAGGATCTATCCTGTTGGAAGGCTCGATATGCAAACAACCGGTGTACTTCTTTTCACAAACGATGGTGAACTGGCCAAAAAACTGACTCACCCGAGTTATGAAAAGAAAAAAGTCTACCATGTTCAGCTGGACAAAGATTTTCTTCCTGAAGATCTGGAGAAAATTGAAAAGGGAATTGAACTCGAAGACGGACACATTAAAGCCGATGAAATCAGCCTGATCGATCGGAATGACCTCCGTCAGGTTGGCATCGAAATCCATTCGGGGAAGAACCGCATTGTTCGCCGTATTTTTAATCACCTGGGTTACCAGGTGGAACGGCTCGACCGCGTGGTTTTTGCGGGACTTACCAAGAAAGATTTGCCCCGTGGGCGCCACCGCTTTCTCACTTTGCAGGAAATCAATTTTCTTAAAATGAGTTAATGTAATGAAATCCACTTTCACAGACTAATAGACTAATCGTTGGAAAAGGAATTTCTACAAATAATTACTGAGAACCAGGGAATCATTCACAAGGTTTGCTCCATCTATTGCGATTTGGAAGAGGACCGGCGTGATTTGTTTCAGGAGATACTGGTGCAATTGTGGAAATCCTACTCATCGTTCAGGAACGAATCAAAATTCTCAACCTGGATGTACCGGGTGGCCTTAAACACCGCCATAACGAGTTTTAAAAAAGATAAACGGCAACCCGACAAATCGGGTGTTGCATACGAAAGTATACAGCTGGCCGAAGAGTTATATGATACAAGGACTGAAGATCAGATTAAACTGCTCAACAATGCTGTTGGACAATTAACCGGAATTGAAAAATCGATCATTCTGCTGTTCCTTGAAGATAAAAAGTATGAGGAGATCGCGGAAATCACAGGCATTACCCAAAACTATGTAAGGGTAAAGATGAACCGGATCAAGAAAAAACTGAAGTTGTTAATGAATACGGAAGAATAGATGGAATTAAAGGATTTAAAATCGGCGTGGGATACGTATTCTTCACAGGAGATGGTCAAACATCAAATGGGAAAGGAATCCATTAATGAATTGCTGAAAACCCAGACCAGGTCACTGGTTGATAGGATCGACCGCAATATTAGGATTGGGATTTTTGTACTGCTTGTTTTCATTGCTTACGTCATCATAGACGATGTCTATCTCTCCAAAATCCTGATCAAAGAACCCATTACCTACCCTTCCTGGATGAGGTTTATGGATGTATTTTCAAATGCGCTGATTGTAACCACCTACCTGTTTTTTGTGATCTGCTATTTTCGAATTAAACGAAGCTTTTCTTCCGACACGCAACTTAAAGATCTGCTAAACGGAATCCTGAATACACTGAAAACCTACCGGACCATGTTCTATATGGCAGTTATCATCCTGCTGATTAACATTAGTGTGAGTTTTGTTGCCGGAATTTACGAAGGTGTCAAATTTAAGGCTGGCGTAGTAAGCGGTGGAATTATTACCCTGACTACCAGCAAAATACTCCTTCTCATTGCAGTGGGCCTGGCTATCCTGATCCCGATCATAGTACTTACCTATTTATTGCTTCACTGGGGTTTCAACAAACTCTACGGTAAGTATCTGGTCAAACTGAATGAAACACTAACCGAACTGGACGAATCAGTGAATGTGGAATAATTATTGAATAAGTTCAACTTCAACGAGGTATTACTCAGGTATAGTTTTTAGGAACGAATTTGTATATATCCTTGCGTTTCAAACATCAAACAAATTCCATAGTATCATCAAAAAAGAAAAGACCGACACGATATTCTTTATTCGGTAATAGTTTTATACGGTAATATCCCTTATAGCCACTTAAGACTTTCATATTTGGAATGTCTGATATCTTTTCGGCTACCTCAACAGTTTCAATACATTTAAGAATAGCCGCTTTGGTATCAGTGTCCTTTATCTTTTTGATATCACGGATAAAAGATCCTCTGGCAATGGTTTTCATTGAAGAAGCTTCTTTGCTTCCGAGATATCAACTTTCTTCGTCTTTCGACCGGCATCAATTGCATTAACCAACCCAAGCTTTTCAATTTGGGAATCAGAAATGAACATCGTTTTTATTTTCATTTTCGAAAGCATCTTTGATACCAATTCTAATTCCGTTTGATCCTGAGGCTGAATGACAATTGCTCTCATAACTTTCATTTTATTTATACATCAAAATTACAAAACCAAGCCGGGAATACCAATTTTCAGTTTGAATAGATCTATATTTAAAATGCTTACCGTTTACTTTTCGTTTCTGCTAACCGAATTTCCGATTATTATTGTTATTTTTAATGATATTATTGAAGAATTAGCATCAATTGGAATGACTTTTTTTATTCCATTTGGCAGGAATAAATTGAACTTTCCTAATTATCGGATTGTTAACCGAAAAAATAATAATTCAGTCATTATGAGATCTGCAGCCCTTACAGTCGAAGAATATATCAATCAGATTCCCGCCGAAAGACGTGAAGATTTCAGCATGCTTCGGAAAACAATTCTTGAAAACATACCCAAAGGTTTTGAGGAACAAATGAGCTACGGTATGATCGGATACGTCGTCCCATTCAGCATTTACCCAAAAGGATACCATTGCGATCAAAAACTGCCGCTGCCCTTTCTGAATATTGCCGTTCAAAAGAATTTCATCGCCCTGTACCACATGGGTATTTATGCCAATCCAACTTTACTGAAATGGTACACTGACGAATATTCGAAAATCAGCAAAGTGAAACTTGATATGGGTAAAAGTTGCACTCGCTTTAAAAAAGGGGTACCAATACCATTTGCCCTGATCGGAGAACTGGTTAAAAAGATGGAAGTAGCCGACTGGATAAGCATTTACGAGTCCGCTTTCAGAAAGAATAAATAGTCGTCCTTTGCTTTAAAAAGCCGTTGAACATCAGTTTATCCCCAAATCAGGATCATCTGAATCATTTGATCCGTAATCATTCCCAATTGAACTGAAGTTTCTGGCTCTTTTACCGGGCTTTACATGACCATATCGAATCCTTATCCCTTTTATCCTTTCAAATTGATTTTCCGAATAAAGGGCATACACAATAGTGTCATATCTGAATGATTTCAATGTATAACGAATCGGTACCGAAAGGGGTTCGGGAGGGGTTCTTCTTTTATTATCTGTGTTCTATCTGTGTTCTATCTGTGTTTAGAACCTCAATTTAACACAGATATAAATCAATTAAATATCAAATCATAAAAGGAGAACCCCTCTCAATCCCTTCCTGAACCCTGCGCAAATACGAATTTGGTAAAAACCCGGCTGTATCGGAATGAATACAAGGAGGGGTAAAACAGTTTTCAGAATTTACTGAGAACAGGAATTATAAAATTTGATGTATAGAAATTAATGTTGAAAGACCCTCAATTCAATTTCATTTGGAATTCTTATTTTGCTCAGGCATGAAATTAGAAAAACAAACAGGAATGAATCACTATATCAACCCATTTGTTAATTCGGAAAGGCTGAAAGGAGCGTTTTGCTGATTAAAGAATTAATTGATTACCTTTGCGCAGATTTTTTAAAACCTTCATTCAGAAATAAATGGCACATAAATCGGGATTTGTAAACATCATCGGAAACCCTAACGTCGGGAAGTCGACCATCATGAACGTATTGGTTGGCGAACGTTTGTCGATCATTACATCGAAAATGCAGACCACCCGTCATCGTATCAAAGGTATTGTCAATGGCGAGGATTTCCAGATTGTGTACTCCGACACGCCCGGAATACTGAAGCCCAATTACAAGCTTCAGGAAACGATGATGAAGTTTGTAAACACTGCCCTGATTGATGCAGACATCATTCTGTATGTGACCGATGTGATTGAGTCACCGGCCAAGAATGAAGAATATGTCGAACGGATTAAAAGCTCAGAGGCAGCTGTCATTGTGCTGATTAACAAGATTGATCTTTCGGATCAGGAGAAGGTGATGTCGCTTTATGAGTACTGGCGTAAGAAATTACCCCTTGCTGATGTTTACGCTATTTCGGCAACAGAGAAATTCAATGTATCGGAGATTTTCGATCGTATATTGGAATTGCTGCCTGAAGGACCAGCTTATTTCCCGAAAGATGAACTGACTGACCGTAACGAACGTTTTTTTGTGAGTGAGATCATTCGGGAGAAAATTTTGTTGTATTACGACAAGGAAGTTCCCTATTCGGTAGAAGTGGAAGTCGAACAGTTCAAGGACGAGGATAAGATACTGAACCTGATGTGTGTCATTCATGTTGCCCGCGAGAGCCAGAAAGGCATTATTATCGGTCACCAGGGAATGGCCCTGAAACGGGTTGGAACTGAAGCAAGGATGGACATGGAAGAGTTCTTTCAGAAGAAGGTATTCCTGCAGTTATTTGTGAAGGTGAACAAAGACTGGCGTGATAAGGATCGTGCTTTGGGTGGATTTGGATACGATATGGAGTAAGTAATCAGGAAAGAGGAAAAGGAAATAAGGAAATCCGGCATAATATTGATTGACGGAAATAATGGGAACAATTTGAGAATTACATTCGGGATAGAAAGAGAGAAATAAATGAGTAATATTATTGCAATAGTAGGCAGGCCAAACGTAGGGAAATCAACCCTTTTTAATCGTATGACCGAATCGAGGAAGGCCATTGTTGACGAATCAGCAGGAGTAACACGCGACCGTCAGTATGGCAAAGGAGTTTGGAATGGGATTGACTTTTCGATTATCGATACCGGAGGATATGCCGTTAATTCGGAAGATATCTTTGAAGGTGAAATCCGCAAACAGGTGATGCTGGCTATTGAAGAGTCGGATGTGATTCTTTTTGTAGTGGATGTTGAGAATGGCATTACGGATATGGACGAAGAGGTGGCCACAGTACTTCGCCGTTCATCAAAAAAGGTATTCGTTGCCGTAAACAAGGTGGATAACAATAAACGGATCATTGATTCACACGAGTTTTATTCCCTCGGATTGGGCGAGATCTATTGTATTTCATCAATGACAGGCAGCGGAACAGGTGAATTGCTCGATGCCATCGTAAAAGAATTCCCAAAAGATGAACCCGATGAACTGGATGAGCAGATTCCACGTTTTGCGATTATCGGACGTCCAAATGTAGGTAAATCATCATTCATCAATGCCTTAATCGGTGTTGACCGAAACATGGTGACCGAAATAGCCGGTACAACAAGGGATGCGATCCATACCCGATACAATCAATTCGGGCATGACTTTTACCTGATTGATACAGCAGGTTTGCGTAAACGTACCAAGGTGAAGGAAGATGTTGAGTTCTATTCGACCATGCGTTCTATCCGGGCTATTGAAGACTCCGACGTATGCATCCTGATTCTGGATGCACAACGGGGAATGGAAGCTCAGGATGTGTCTATCTTTCACCTGATTGACCGTAATAAAAAAGGGTTGGTGATCCTTGTAAACAAATGGGATTTGGTTGAAAAGGATAATTCGAGTACCAACGAGTTCACCAAACAGATCAAGGAAAAGATTGCACCGTTTGTTGACGTACCCATTATCTTTATATCGGCACTATCCAAACAACGTATCTTGAAAGCGCTCGAAGTTGCGGTGGAGGTGTTTGAATGCAGAAGCAAGAAGATAAAGACTTCAGAATTAAATGATATCATGCTCAAGGCGATTGAAGCCTATCCGCCGCCATCGATAAAAGGCAAGTTTGTGAAGATTAAGTATGTGACCCAATTGCCAAGCAAGACACCTAGTTTTGCCTTTTTTGCCAATCTTCCGCAGTATGTAAAGGAAGCCTATCGCAGGTATCTCGAAAATAAGATTCGGGAGAACTTTAACTTTTCAGGCGTTCCGATACAGATTTATATCAGAAAGAAGTAAGAAATAAATACAATATAAAAAAGCCATCTCCGATGCTATTCAGAGATGGCTTTTCTTTTGACATTAAGCACTATACTCAAATAGGTTTTATAGGATCAATAATATCTTCAGATAAAGTCTCAGTCTGTTTGGCCAATTGAAGAATGAAATAAAAGGTAGAACCCTCACCCGGAATATTTTGACTTTCGACACCCACTTCCCCACTCAGTTTTTCAATAATCCTCTTCACGATGGATAGTCCAAGTCCGTTACCTTCAGCCCTCATGGTATCCAATCGGGTATATTTATGGAAAAGTAAGGCCATATCTTCTTTTTCCAGACCTTTCCCATTGTCCTTGATCCAGTATTTTACCCGATTGTCCGATAGAATATCACATCCAAAATGAATAACCGGCGGGGTTCCTCCATATTTGAGGGCATTGCTTATGAAATTGATCCAGACTTCCTCGAGCCATGCCTCATTACCCAGAACCTGTGGCAAGTTTTCAGGAACAGTTAAAACAGCATCATACTCAAGAATCATATTATTTAACCTTGAAATGGAATCAAGGATAACCTTTTGAATGTTGACAGGAACAAGTTTGACTTCTTGTTGGCGAATGGTAGCTAAAGTCAGTAATTCGTTGGTGATATGCATTGTCTTGACCGCCGACAAATTGACCAATTCGTTGATCTCGAGCAGCTCGTCTTTGGTCATGTCATCGATTCCGGATTTGATAAGACCACTGCCTGATACAATGACCCCAAGCATATTTTTCAGATCATGGGCAACCATGTGCGCAAAAGCATCCAGATCAACAATCAGCTTTTCCTTTTCATGAATTTCGGTAGTAAGCAGTAGGTTTGCTTCTTTGACCTTTTCATCCGCATTTACTCGCTGGGTTATATCTTTGAGAACGATTAACCTGCCGGTATGCTGATTGCTATGATCAAAAAGCGAAGTCGTTTGCATGTCGTAATAGTGCATTTCACCATCCACCTCCTGAGATATTTCAGACCGGTATTCCTGATGACTAAGCACGTCACTGATCAGTTGTACGTGATCAGGAAAGACTTTCTCGATCATTTGGCCAATCAGTTCCTTATCATTCAGATTAATCAGTTTTCTCATTGCAGGGTTGAGATCGGCTATCCTTAATGATTTGTCTATAATCAGGATCGCATCAGGGATGATGTCAATCAGTGTGTTCCGTGCAAAAGGAACCAGATCGAACATTTTAAACCGGGATATATTTATGGCGATCAGAATCCCTGTTACCAGGAAAGTAAAAGGAGTCCAGTCGAATCCAGGTACTGGATTAATATGAAAAACATAAATAAGATTCCCGATAGGTGGAAGAAGTGATGCAAAAAAGAGTAATGCTATCTGTCGTTTGTAAAATCCTGACAACCTAAAAAATAGTGCGGCAATATTAATGATTCCTGAAGTCAGTACAAGGTATGAGAAGCCAAATATGATCCAGAATAACGGACCATAAACATAAATGGTGGCATTGGTTTCAGGATCAATCGAATAGCTTCTCCAGTGCAGATGGTGCAAATCGTTTGTGAAGGGTGAAAGAAGAAATAACGTTGCTATAACAAATAATGCAATCACATAATTCTTTTTCAGCAGGCTGTATTGTGCAGAAATCTCCAGAGAAAACAGAAAGAAGGCAATTGAGCAATATACAATACCTAAATAAGAGAGCTTCGACCACATGATCTTTGTTTCGATATCAGTGGCCGCGAACTCAAAGGCATAAGTAAAAGCCCAGAAAGAGGTGGCAATCTGCCATATCTGCCAGTATTTAACTCCCGGCGTATTTCGAAACCTAAGCAGGAAAAAGAATGTTAAGATTCCGATCAGGCTACCAACTAACAGAAGCAGAAAAAGTGGTGTAATGATGTAACTGTCTGTATTCATCTCTTTAATTCTAACATCAGCTTATATCAGGAATTCTTTTGTGCAAAATGAAGCGTGAAAGTAAGAATTAATGCTGAATATTATTAAAAAAAACCATAAGAATAGGTTTGGATTTAGTTAAATTTTCTGTCTTTATCTGACAAATGACCGTATAAAAGGCTAAATTACAACGAACTCTTGAGCAAATGCTCAATCATCATTCTGGTACCAATAAAAATGAGAATCAATCCTCCTGCTATTTCGGCATATCGGCTAATTTTGGGACCTGTTTTTTTACCCAGCAGGATTCCAAGCATGGAGGCAATAAAAGTAATTGTTCCGATGATAATTACAGCAATCAGAATTTTATCCAGAAAAGTTGAAAAGCTGAAACCTACAGCCAGGGCATCAATACTGGTTGCCAGTGAAAGCATCAGGATTACCCTCATATTTAAAGGGTTTTTAATTTCACGGGTAGCCGAACTGCTGAAACTTTCGAGAATCATTTTACCTCCAATTAAACTAAGAAGTCCAAATGCAATCCAGTGATCGACCGGCTCGATCAGTGATTTAATACTGTTGCCGACCAGCCAACCTATCAATGGCATGAGAGCCTGAAATAAAGCCAGAAAAAAAGCAATCCTGGCAGCCTGAAAGATATTGATATGGGGAAGGCTTAGTCCGCTGCAAACAGATACGGCAAACGAATCGAACGATAATCCAACAGCAAGCAACACCACAGTAAATATTTCCATCCGATTAGAATTGAACGACAAAAATAGAAATAATTTACAACTTGAAAACTTTTAGAAATTTCCCGGGGATTGGAGTATCAAACCGGAGCGTTTTCCCTGTGACTGGATGTTTAAACGCGAGGACTCTTGCATGAAGGCCCATTTGACCAATTGGGTTCAGTTTGGCTCCATATTTCTTATCACCTGTAACAGGATGACCCATATCCTTCATGTGAACACGAATCTGATTTTTACGACCTGTTTCAAGTTTAACTTCCAATAATGAAAACTGTTTATTTGATCTCAATAGTTTGTAGTGAGTTACAGCCCTCTGTCCATCATTCGGAGTCTGACTTGAAAACATGACCAGGGCTTTGTTTTCTTTCAGCCACGAAGTAACCGTCCCTTCTTCATTCTCAACAACGCCTTCCACGATAACCACATACGAACGGTCAATAATAGAATCATTCCAGTCTTTTTGCAACACCTCCTGAATCTTCTTGCTTTTGGCAAACATCATTAACCCAGAAGTATCACGATCAAGACGATGCACAATGAAGATGAGGTTCTTTGGATCAAATTTTTTGACATATTCACTCAACATACTATAGGCTGTCTTGCTTTTCTCAGTATCTGAAGCCATAGACAGCAGTCCACTGCCTTTATCAACCACAATAATGGAGGAATCCTCGTGTACAATACGCAATCCTCTGAAACGGGGCTTCTCGTCTGTTTTCTTCTTGTTGAGGAATACCATCTGCCCACGTTTTATGGGAAAATCAAATTTAGTGGTTACCATATCATCCACTGTTACCTGCTTATGAGCAAGCATCGATTTTATTGTAGTCCTGCTCTTCTCAGGGAATTTCTCAATCAGGAATTTCATCAATTCTGAAGCTTCTGTAACCTTCACAGCGATCTCTTTTATTTTATCAGGGCGAAATTCTGATTTCTTTTGCGGGTATTTCATTAATACAATTTCAAGTTAAATGTTCAAAGTTCAAAGTTTCAGTTTCCACGTTTTGGGATATGTATCCTCGTAACCTGCAACCTGAATCTACATTAAAATTTCTGCAAACAGTCCACTTTCAAGGCCTGATTATCTTTATCTCTCCACCTTTCCCAAGTTTCATAATTCCCGAGGGAACTGCTTTTTGCATATCGTCCTGCCTGTAATTGACCACATAATCGACTGCATCAATAATTTGCTGATCAATTTCATCGAAACAGGCAGGTGATGGTTTTCCACTGATATTGGCCGAAGTAGAAACAACTGGTCGTTTAAGCCTGCGGATCAGTTCACTGCTAAAAGCCTCATGCGTGATGCGGATACCAATGCTTCCATCTTCGGCAATCAGATTATTAGCAAGGTTTTTAGCCCCGTCGTAAATAATTGTGAGTGGTTTGTCTGTCAGTTCAATCAGATCGAATGCAATTTCAGGAACCTCATCAACGTAACGGTCCAATAAAGCTGCATTTTCCAATAATACAAGCATGCTCTTCGAATCGACCCTGTATTTTATCGCATAAACGCGCTTCACTGCTTCTTCGTTACAGGCATCGCAGCCAATTCCCCAAATAGTGTCAGTAGGGTATAAAATGATTCCACCATTTTGTAATACAGCGATTGCCGCTTTTATGTCCTCAAGCATCCAGCAAATTATTATAGAGTTGTTTTATTTGAGTTGCAAAATGATCAGGAGCAAAACGTTTTGCGTTAATGACTCCTTCAGCAATAAGTTTCTTTCTAAGCGGAAAATCAGAAAGTAGTGTCTTTAATGCTTTGCCAATCTCCTCTGGCTTTTCAGGATTGATATATATGGCAGCCTCACCACCTGCTTCAGGCAAGCTACTCGTGTTCGAAGTAATCACGGGGCACCCCGATGCCTGTGCTTCTGCCACGGGAAGGCCGAAACCCTCAAAATGAGATGGATAAATCATCACATCTGCCATCTGATATAAAACAGCCAGTTCATCATCATTTATTCTGGAAAGGAAGTACACTTGCAGTCGATTAAGGTCAGCTTCAATAAACTTCTGGACTTTATGGTGATAATCAGTAATTTTCCCGACAACTACAAGCGGAACATAAACCTTTGAGGCAACCATGCCTTCCAGTAAACCCAGAAGATTTTTACGAGGTTCAACAGTACCTACTGAAAGAATAAATTTCTTTGGAATCTGGTATTTTTTTCGCAATTCCTGTCTTACTGTTTTATTAGCCCTTTCGAAGAAAACAGGATTTACCGACTGATAAATGACTGTAATTTTTTCTTCAGGTACTTCAAAGAACGTAATCAGATCATGTTTGGTTTGTTCAGATATCGAATGAATATGGTCCGCCACCCTGCAGGCATGTCTGAACTTACGATCGTATATCTTACGGTCAATTCTCTGATAATAATGAGGATAACGAATAAATATCAGATCGTGAATAGTGACTAAGGTTTTAACACCAGTCTCTTCAATTCCTATTGGTAACTCATGACTTAATCCATGATAAACATCTAACTGAAGATCCTTGACCCGTTTAGAGATATGATAGCTGCGCCATACATCCTTCATGGCTTTCCACCAGAATTGTTCCGGTTTGATTTCAATTGAATTCCCCGTTGCGGTATAAAGCGGATTTCTGCATCCGGGATGAAATAAGAACTGCGTGTCATCAGGATATTGTCTTGCAAGCGCATTAATACTGTTGCGACTGAAGTTTCCCAGACCGGCAACATTAGTATAAGCACGTTTGGCATCAAATCCGATTTTCATGATCTCCTTTTTACAAAAATACAATCTAAATATAAGAAAAAGGATGCTAAATCGTAAATCCAACATCCTTTTCCCGATTAAGCAGAAGATCTGTGACTTTTTATCCCTTAAAATCCTTCAAACTTTCAAAGTCCAGTGTGGCAAAATAGTCTGCCAGGGTTTCAGCACGTCGAATCTGAATTACTTCACCATTCTCACGCAAAAGCAATTCAGCTGAGCGTAATTTCCCGTTATAGTTGAATCCCATGGAATGACCGTGTGCTCCGGTATCGTGAATGACCACCAGATCGCCGGGTTCCATCACCGGAAGACTTCTGTTAATGGCAAATTTATCGTTATTCTCACAAAGTGATCCGGTAACATCATATACCTGATTCTTCGGCTCATATTCCTTCCCCATAACGGTAATGTGATGGTATGATCCATATAGGGCAGGCCTCATCAGGTTTGCCATGGAAGAATCGAGACCAGCGTATTGTTTGAACGTTTTTTTGATATGAAGTACTTGCGAGACCAGGAATCCAAAAGGACCAGTCATTGCACGGCCTGATTCAAAATAAATGCTTAAGGGTGCCAGACCGTTGGCTTCAATCTTTTCATGATAGAGTTTTTTGATCCCCTGACTCATAAAATCCAAATCTACTGGCTGGTCTGTCGGACGATAAGGTATTCCGATGCCTCCTCCGAGGTTGGCAAATTCAATCCTGATCCCTATTTTCTGGTTAATTTCAACAATCAGGTCAAACAGGATCTCGGCAGTTTCAACAAAGTAGGCAGCATCCAGTTCATTGGATGCCACCATGGTATGCAATCCGAAGCGTTTTACCCCTTTGTCCTTCAACATCTGGTAGCCTTCAAACAATTGTTCCCGTGTAAACCCGTATTTGGCTTCCTCAGGATGACCGATGATTGTATTTCCTTCTTTCAGCGCACCAGGATTGTATCGAAAGCAAACAAGTTCAGGTAATCCTACATTCTTTTCGAGGTATTCGATGTGCGAAATATCATCAAGATTGATTATAGCTCCAAGATCAATGGCCTTCTTATATTCATAGGCAGGTGTATCATTCGAGGTAAACATGATTTCGTCGCCCGACATGCCAAGTTTATCTGCCAGAACCAGTTCTGCTATGGAACTGCAGTCGATACCAAAACCTTCCTCACGCATGATCTTCATCAGGTAAGGATTAGGTGCCGATTTGATGGCATAGAATTCCTTGAACCCCGGATTCCATGAAAATGCTTTGGTGAATTTACGTGCGTATTCACGAATACCTTTTTCATCGTAGATATGAAAAGGGGTGGGATATTGCTCAATTATCTTTTCAAGCTGCTGTTTCGTGAAGGGAATATGTTTTGTCGTCATTCTGATTTTTAAATATATTGGGTTGCAAATTTACAGTTTTTCAGATACAAAGCACCTCTGCTATCAATTCATCACTTAAAAAGCCTGAAACAATCTCTTTAACTTCACCTTCCATACGAATATTCCATGCTTCGTCAATCTCAATCTGAAGCGTTCCTCCAGGCATTTTAACACTCAGCTTACGGTCGGTTAATCCTTTCTTTACCATTACTGCAGCCACGGCACAGGACGAACTGCCTGAAGCCAGGGTATAGCCGGCACCTCGTTCCCATATAAGGATTTCAACTTCGTTGCGCGATAAGACTTTGGCGAACTGTACGTTAATACGGTTTGGAAACATTGGATGATTCTCAACTTCTGAACCATGTTTGATAATCTCAGCCTTGGTCAGCTTACTGCACACAATAACACAGTGAGGATTACCTACAGAAACACAATTGATCAGGTAGGTTTCATCAACGATATTCAGCGGATGATCGAAACATTCAGATTCATCACATATAACAGGCACCTTATGAGAGGAGAATATGGCTTTTCCCATGTCAACCTTAATCTTATTGGCTTTCCCGTTGGTTTCACGGCTTATTTCAGCAGTAACCACTCCACCCAAGGTTTCTATTGTAAATACTTTACCTGAAGTATGGCCGTAATCGTACAGGTATTTGGCAAAAATGCGCAGTCCGTTACCGCTTTTCTCGGCTTCTGAACCATCGGGATTATATATCTTCAGGCCAAAGTCAGCCTTTGTTGAGGCTACTTTCAACAGGATGCCATCAGAACCAATGCCATAATGGACATCGCAAAGCAGTTGTATGTTTTTCTCATTAAGGCTGAAAGAAAGCTCAGCTTCATTCAGGACAAAATAATCGTTTCCGAGACCGTGTGATTTGACAAAGAAGTTTTGCATGACAGTATATTTTTTATTGAGTCGTTATATTTAATAATTCGAGCTTACTTACCTGCCTCCAATGCAGATGACCTCGTCACCCTGAACTTGTTTCAGGGTCTCCTGTTATCTGGTGGGGATTCCGAAACAAGTTCGGAATGACTATACTATCCTTCTAAAACATTGGATCCCATGGTGGCAGCATCTCTGGCTTTTGCCTGTATATTTCAAGTACTTTCTCTGTGAGGTATTTTTTATTCACCACAAACCGGTACATGTATTCATTGAACCAGGCATCGGTAAAAGTAAGATACCCCTTTTCTCCTGCCGTTGGACCCCAGCTGTTTTCAAACTGCCACTTGATGGGATGCTGTTGACTATCGACATCCACTGCAATTAATGCCATTCCGTGACTTGAACCACTTTCACCGGTCTGAATCCGCTGAGCCTTGTTCATGCCAAACTTTACCCCATAGACCGACTCATAATCGAAGTTATTTACATCCAGCACACCAACATCCCTGCGTAACTGTTTGGCTACATCACAGGAGGCATAAAGTGCCTCATTATTCTTGATCGAAGCGATACAAAACTCCTTTATTGCTTCGTTCGGCAGATTCACATAGTGCCAGTTGTCGCCCTCCTGTGTATTGCGGTAGTTCTCTATTTCGTAATGTTTCCAGAAAGGCCGTGAAGGATCATTCATAATCATCACGTAGTCATCAAGTTTATTTTGCCCGAATACCTCATTCATGAAGCTAACCGGAGTATAATTCTTTGCCTCGCTTATTTTCTTGTCTTTGTTTTTATAGCGCCATAGAAACTCGCTGGGAGGTTCACCCAAGTTAAGTGCCAACATGCGGTACACTTCCGAAAGCATTTCAAGTTTACGGGCTGCCAACTTCTTCTGATCTGTTTTTGCAGTAATCTTATCCCTTAATTCAAGTGCATCCTCACGCAACTTGGTATTGATAAACTTGATCATCGATGCGGTATTTTCACTCGAATTGGTCTCCTGCATCGCCTCTTTTGGAACCATGCCATATTTCTTTGCCAGATTGACAAAGTTAATCCACTGACCACCATCATCAACCGGTGAATGCAGGTACCATTTTACTTTCTGGTCATCAATCGAAAGCGAGGCTGTGTTCATCGTGTTATTCAGGAAGAGATTCGATTTCTCTAATAAATCCCAGAAGTAAAGATAGTTCTCCGAAAACTCAAATTCCGAAAGGTTAAACTGCTTCATGGCCATTGGCCTGAACAAATTCAGTGAGCTAAACATCCAGCAGCGTCCTGATTTCTTCTGATCAGTAATTCCACTCACGTCGACCCGATAAGTAAACAGCTGATCAGTTGTCCCAACATTCGCACGATTCCATGCCAGCTGGGTAATATCGTTCGACGAAAGGGCATTCTGCATCGCCTTGCTATAGGCATCCTTTTTAAACCCTGACTGAATTTGATTCAATTCCACCTTCGAAAGATTTTGTGCCAACAGCGAACCTGCTGTCAGAAAAATAACCAGGAGTAACATTAACTTCATGAGATCTGAATTTATTCGTTTTAACCGCGATAAAAATAACCAATAATCCAGACTGATTCTGTTGTTTGGTAAAAAAGATTGAGTCCACTCCTAAAAGTCAATTTCCTGCCACAGTCTTTCATCTGAAGCCTTATTCAGAAGATAAGCAATGCTTTATTCTTTTATCTTTGACCAGTAAGAATGAACAACTGGTCCTTCATTTCAGTTGTTGATATAAAATAAGTACTTATGAGCCTTAACATAGATAAAATAAGAGCAGATTTTCCGATACTTCAACAAAAGATATACAACAGGCCACTGGTTTATTTTGATAATGCAGCCACCACACAACGTCCACAGCAGGTTATTGATGCATTAACCAGAACCTACACCGAATACTACGGGAACATTCACCGGGCAGCGCATTTCCTGGCCGATAAAGCCACCATGGCTTATGAAGATACACGTGCAAAAGTAGGTAGCCTGATCAATGCCGAAGGCAGTGATCAGATTATCTTTACCAAGGGAACGACGGAGAGTGTTAACCTGGTTGCCTTTTCGTTTGGGGAAACATTTATTCACGAAGGCGATGAAATTATAGTCTCCGAGATGGAACACCATTCGAATATTGTTCCCTGGCAACTATTGGCAGACCGGAAGGGTGCTAAAATTGTCATGCTGCCAATCGATGATGACGGACGTTTAATGATTGAACAACTGGACACATTAATCAATGAACACACCAAACTTATTGCCGTTGCACATGTCTCAAATGTGCTCGGAACCAGAAACCCTATTAAGCAGATTGCACAGATCGCTCATGCCAAAGGTGTTCGTATTTTTGTCGACGGGGCACAGGCAGCAGCACATATTCTGATTGACGTTCAGGATCTGAATGTTGACTTTTATGCCTTTTCGGCCCATAAAATGTATGGTCCCAATGGAGTTGGAGTACTTTACGGCAAAAAAGAACTGCTTGAACAAATGCCACCTTACCAGGGTGGTGGGGAAATGATCTCTGAAGTCAGGTTTTCAGGAACCACCTTTAACGAATTGCCTTATAAATTCGAGGCTGGAACTCCAAACATCAGCGGAGTAATAGCTTTCGGAGCAGCCATTGATTATCTTCAACACATTGGAATAGAAAACGCAGCAGCCTGGGAAACCGAATTACTGAACTATGCCACGGCAAAACTGACCAAACTGGGAGTACGAATTTACGGCAACCAACCCGGGAAGTCTGGCGTAATTTCATTCAACGTAGAGGGTGTCCATTTCTTTGATCTTGGAACCATGCTTGATAAGTTTGGCATTGCTGTGCGCACCGGTCACCATTGTGCTGATCCGCTCATGGACCATTTCAACATCCAGGGAACCGTCCGTGTATCTTTGGCATTCTATAACACCAAAGAAGAAATCGATGTATTTATTGAGGCGTTGAAGAAGGTAATCAGTATGTTTTAAAACAAAATGAGTTCAATAAAAAAGATGCTTCATTTCCTTTTATTAACTTTGATTCAAAATTCTAATATGGCAACAATAGTAATAAAACTTGACCCAAAAGCCAATCAATCAAAACTCATAGAAGCTATCGAAATGCTAAAAGGCGTAAAAAGCATAACTGTGGCAAGTGACGAAGAAATTTCAGATCAATTTATTGCAAGTCAAATGGTGGCATCTCGGAAAAGCGGGAAAGGGGATAAAGATAAAGTTCTGGAATTTTTAAGTAAATAGTCATGAACTTTGAGACCTCAAAGCAATTTGACAAGATGGTTTTCAAGATAAAAGACCAATCTGTTAAAACAAGGCTCAAAAAGATAATTGCGAAAGTTGCATTAGCAAAAAGTCTTGATGAAATATCCAACATCACCCCGATAATTGGATATCCAGACTATTATCGAATCAAATTTGGAAATTACCGCATAGGAATCTCACTGGAAAATGATACAGTTTGGTTCTTGTTTTCTGGTAAGCGTGACGAAAGTACCTATAAAAAATTTCCATAATACGAATACACTCGCTACCAATATAACCGCTCACTCTTAAAACAGTCAATTCACTGGATGGAAAAAGAAAAAAGGAAATAGGAATAGGGTTATAGGCAACCGAATTCCGCTGTTTTCCCTATTCCCTTATTCCTCTTTCCTCTTTCCCAATGATTTTTTCCTTCTTCCTAATAATTCTCTGTCTCAATCTCGAAGTAAGCCTGTGGATGTTCACAAACAGGGCATTTCAATGGGGGTTTGGTCCCTTCGTGCAGGAATCCGCAAACACGACATTTCCATACCACTTTACCTTCACGTTCGAATACTTTGCCATCTTCCAGGTTCTGGTATAGTTTACGGTAACGTTTTTCATGAGCCTCTTCAATTTTGGCAATCGTTCTGAAGAGCAAGCCAATCCGTTTGAATCCTTCTTCATCGGCAATCCTGGCAAATTCAGGATACAATTCAGTCCACTCTTCGTTTTCACCATCGGCCGAAGCTTTCAGGTTTTCCAACGTAGTGCCTATCTTACCGGCAGGATAAGTAGCGGTAATTTCTACTGGTCTGCCTTCCAGATGTTTGAAGAACTGTTTGGCATGCGAACGTTCGTTCCCGGCAGTTTCTTCAAAGAGTGCTGCAATTTGTTCCAATCCTTCTTTCATGGCCACTTTGGCAAAGAAATCGTAGCGATTACGTGCCTGTGACTCTCCTGCAAAAGCTTTCAGCAGGTTCTTTTCTGTTTGTGATCCAGCTAATGATTCCATATCTAAATTAACTTTTGGTTGTTTATATTATTGACATCTAAAATTACAAATTTATTAGTTGCTAAAAAGAATTTTACTTAATTTAGATTCATTAAAGGCAAATTGCGTCAATTAATCCTTCGGGAGAATAAAAAGCCCGGTTTGTTAAGCTTTCTTAAGGATGTGAATAGCCGAAAGATTTATATTTGAATGGAAACAAAAAATACCGACATTTGCATCCTTTAAGCTTTAGTTAATGACTATAAACGAAGTACAGCAGGAGATTATTGAAGAGTTTTCGGTTTATGAAGACTGGATGGATAAATACAGCTACCTGATCGAATTGGGCAATGACCTGAAAGATCTGGATCCCAGGGAGAAAACCGATGAACACCTGATCAGGGGTTGCCAGTCGAGAGTATGGCTTGTATCTGATTTTGTAGATGGAAAGATTATCTTCAGGGGCGAAAGCGATGCCGTAATCGTTAAGGGATTGGTCGCTCTATTGTTGCGGGTAGTATCCAACCGGACTCCGGATGAAATCATTGACAATGAATTGTTTTTTGTAGAAGCGATTGGTCTTAATCAGCATCTGTCCCCTACCCGGTCGAATGGATTGCTTTCGATGATCAAACAAATTAAACTCTATGCTGTTGCATATAAAAGAATTTCAGAGAAAGGAGAATGAGTAATGGATAACAGAATTGACTTGATAATTGAACATCTGAAAGACGTATATGACCCCGAGATACCGGTTAACATTTATGACCTGGGATTGGTCTACAACGTTGACATTGATGATACCGACAAGGCAAATATTATAATGACCCTGACTTCACCCGGTTGCCCGGTCGCGGATATGCTGGTTGAAGATGTACGTCAGGCAGCACTTGCTGTGGATAATGTGAAGGAAGTCGATGTAGAGCTGACTTTTGACCCGCCCTGGGATAAATCAATGATGAGCGAAGAAGCCCGCCTCGAGCTTGGATTCTTTTAAGAACCAAATGCTCTTAAAAGGATAAATACTTTACTGGTTAAAATCCTTCAAAATAGAAAAAAGCGGTTGCCTCTGTTGAGTCAACCGCTTTTTAATTAATAAGCTTTTTTATTTTATTTCTGAGTTTTTGCTTTCAGAATCAGGTTCAGTTCTTCCAACTGTACGTCTGAAATGGTCGAAGGGCTATCCATCATCACGTCACGACCCGAATTGTTCTTTGGGAAGGCAATGGTGTCGCGGATACTTTCCAGACCCGCAAACATGGAAGTCAGCCGGTCGAATCCAAAGGCGATGCCAGCATGAGGCGGAGCGCCGAATTTAAAGGCATTCATCAGGAAGCCAAACTGGTATTCAGCCTGTTCAGGAGTAAACCCAAGCAAACCAAACATCTTTGCCTGCAGGGTTTTATCATGAATACGAACCGAACCGCCTCCGATTTCAACACCGTTGATCACCAGGTCATATGCATTAGCCCTTACAGCCCCCGGATTAGTATCCAGTAAAGGGAAATCTTCCGGTTTAGGCGAAGTAAACGGATGGTGCATGGCATAAAAGCGTGCGGTCTCCTCATCCCATTCGAGCAGCGGAAAATCGACCACCCACAGGGGCTGGAATACATTCTTATCGCGCAGGCCCAGTTGATTAGCCATCTCCAGACGCATATCACCAATGGCTTTCAGCATTTTTTCCTTTACTCCTGAAAGAAGTAAAACCAGATCGCCCGGCTTGGCGCCAAACACTTCAACCCAATGATTCAGTTCTTCAGCCGAATAAAACTTATCGACCGAAGATTTAATCGACCCGTCGGTGTTGTATTTCAGGTAAACCATTCCTTTGGCTCCAACCTGGGGGCGTTTTACCCATTCAGTAAGTGCATCGAGTTGTTTACGGGTATATTCTGAACAGCCCGTTGCACAGATACCACCAATAAATTCAGCATTGTCGAACACCGAAAATCCTTTGCCTTTAACCAGGCTGGTCAGGTCTTTTATTTTCATCCCAAAACGGATATCAGGCTTATCCGATCCGTAGCTTTCCATGGCTTCCGAATAAGGCATCCGGGGAAATTCAGTAATATCAATGCTCTTTATTTCCTTGAATAAATATTTGGTCAATCCTTCAAACATGTTCAGGATGTCCTCCTGCTCTACAAACGACATCTCGCAGTCGATCTGTGTAAACTCAGGTTGACGGTCGGCTCTCAGGTCCTCGTCGCGGAAGCATTTCACAATCTGGTAATAGCGGTCGAAACCGGCCACCATAAGCAACTGTTTCAGCGACTGTGGCGACTGCGGCAAAGCATAAAACTCACCCGGATTCATCCGTGATGGTACTACGAAGTCGCGTGCCCCTTCAGGAGTAGACTTAATAAGTACAGGAGTCTCGGTTTCGATGAAATCCTGACTGTTTAAATAAGACCTTGTGGCATGTGCCATTTTGGATCTCAGAATCAAGGTGTCACGTACCGGTGCACGACGAAGATCGAGGTAGCGATATTTCATGCGGATCTCGTCACCTCCGTCGCTCTCGTCTTCGATGGTGAATGGAGGCGTTTCCGAACTATTCAAAACGGTAAGGGCCGAAACGGCAATCTCTATGTCGCCGGTAGGGATATTTTTATTCTTGCTGCTCCGCTCGCGAACAATCCCGCTGGCCTGAATCACATACTCACGACCCAATTGGTTTCCCAATGCGGCAACAGCCTGATCGGTCGATTCGTCGAATACCAACTGGGTAATGCCGTAACGGTCACGCAGATCAATAAAAGTCATTCCTCCAAGGTTACGGACGCGCTGAACCCATCCGGCAAGGGTTACTTCCGCACCCTGATGATTGATACGGATTTCCCCGCATGTATGTGTTCTGTACATTTTTGATTCTGTTTTATTCCCTGCAAAAATAAACAGATTTTACAATTTCTCCTTGTTAAATATCAGTTTCGGCCTTAAAGTTTAATGTTTTGAGGAATAACAAAGCCAATCCTTCAATATTTCAGTGCAAAAAGAACTATTCATTTTCCTTCGACATGATCCCGACAACATTTGCATTAGATAATCCTTCATTTCATTGCAGGTTATCCTTTCACAAAGCATTGGTTGCCATATGCCTGCTATTGCCTCGTATATTACACTTCACTTGCAGTTATCTCTTACTTCTAATGGAATGCCCTTCTACCCTGTTATGTCTCATTAATGGAGCCTATGACCCTTTAAATTATTAGAAGGTTATTCGAAGACTATTCGAAGGTTATTCGAAGATGATTCAATTATATTCTAATAATCATCGAATAGGTTTCTAATAACTAATGAATAAGTTTCAAATAATTTGAAAGCCTGTTGGATGGCTGGTGAATGGGAGAACCAAATATAGTGCACGGAGCAAGGAGCAGGGAGTTTGCGAATTGCATTGACCGCTCTTTGGTCCGTCATGCCGAACTTGTTTCGGCACCCACTCTTATCAACTATCGCATACCGACAAATCAATTAATAATTCCATAGCCAAAGAAAACCTTATTTTAAGGAAATTAACCTCAGTAGAAAGCACATGACCTCCGGAATCAAACCTTATTACCTTATTTATCATTTATCTGGCTCTGTCAGTAGACATTCAACCCAAAACAAGGTAATAAGGTCTTGGGCTGTGGGTGCATATCTTCTACTGAGATTGCCAATAGAAATAAGGTTTTAAGAAAAGATGATCAATGAAATTTGGATCCGGGAGTCGAAAAAGATGTGGGTACATGGTAACTCTTATCAGGGTATCCTGAAACAAGTTTAGGATGACGGGCCAAACAGGAATATCCTTCTCAAACTGATCTCTCATTCATAGGATAGTTCAGGTTGCCGGGGGAGAATTTATAGTTTGGGTGAGCCGGATTTTCAGTGTTCAGCATGAGTTTCCCTTTCTTTTTCAGTTCATTTTTGATCTCGCAGCTGGCGCAACCGCCGCAGATGGTTTTGTCTTTCACTGTGATGGCTTTGTAAAGCGAATACAAGGTGATCAGAGCGGCCAGTGCAACTATAATGAGGGCAATTACGTTTTGAATCATGATCGGGATTTTAAATTAAACGAATAAACTACCGATTTGGAATATGGCAAATGCGGCAACCCAGGCAATGGCGGTGGTATATACCGAGGTAAACAGGGCCCATCGCCAGTTGGCTTCCTTTTTGATGGCCGCAACGACGGCAACGCACGGGAAATAGATCAGCACAAAAATCATCAGGCCAAAGGCGACAAGGGGCGAAAACACTTTTTGACCCACTTTCGTGCCCATAGAGAAGGTTTGCTCCTGCAGTTTATCCTTCAACGATTGTGATTTCTCGTTGGCATTCAAACTGGCATGATACAGCACACCCATCGAGCTCACTACAATTTCTTTGGCAGCCATGCCGGTGATGATGCTCATCCCGATTTTCCAGTCGAACCCGAGTGGACGGATAGCAGGTTCGATGAAGTGCCCCGTCATTCCGATGTATGATTTTTCCTGACGCTCTTCCTCCTGCGACAATTGAATCTGTTCCACCTTTTCGGCCTTTTGGTCTTTCGTCAGGCTAAGGTCAGCGGCAGTTTGTGTCAGGAGAGCCGGGTAATCTTTCGAGTACTGCACATTGCGGGGATAATACCCCAGACCCCAGATTAGAATGGATGCCAGCAAAATAACCGTTCCCATCTTATTCAGGTATTGTGATCCTTTATGCCACATGTGGATGGTTGAATTTTTCAGGGTAGGCATACGGTATGGCGGAAGCTCCATCACAAACGGGACCTCCTTTTTGGCGAAGAGTGTTTTCTTGAAGAACAGTCCCATCCCCACGGCCAAAAGTATTCCGATACAATAGATCAGGAACAGAATTGCGCCCTGGTAATTCACAAAGAAAGCTGAAATCAGCAAGACATAAACGGGCAGGCGGGCGCTGCATGACATAAATGGTATAATGAGCATGGTGAGCAGCCGGTCGTTGCGATTGTCGAGTGTCCGGGTAGCCATAACCGCGGGGACGTTGCATCCGAATCCCATGATGAGCGGAATAAACGACTTGCCGTGGAGCCCCATTTTATGCATCAGTTTATCCATGATGAAAGCAGCACGGGCCATATAGCCCGAATCTTCCATCAGGGAGATGAAAAAGAACAGGATCAGGATATTGGGAAGGAAAACAATAACGCCACCTACTCCGCCAATAACTCCGTCAATCAGCAGATCCCGAAGGGCTCCAACAGGCATCATCGAACTGAGCAGATGACTGAGCCAGCCAATGCCGGCGCTGAGCCACTGCATCGGGTAACTGCCCAGGGTAAAGGTAGCCTGGAAAGTCACCCAGATGAAAAAGATGAAGACCGGGAAACCCCATATCCGATGGGTTAAGATCTTGTCTATTTCACGGCTTTGGTCGCGGCGCACTTGGGGCCCGTTGCGGTAGGTTTCCTTCAAAGCCCCTTCAATAAACCCGTATTTGGCATCTGCAATCAGGGTTTCCGACTGATCGTCGAACAGCTCCTCCAAACGGGCAGTTTCCACATTGGCGGTTCGCCTGACGACTTCAAATATTGGGCTTTTCTTTAAGATGTTCAGGGTATGATTATCGGTTTCCAGTAATTTGATGGCTAAAAACCGGGTGGAGTATTTATGTCTTACTGAATCATCTTTCTTCAGTTCCCTTTGAATATCCCGGATAGACTGTTCGATTTCCTTTCCGTAATTGATGTGAATATGCCTTACAATGGGGTCGCGTTCTTCATAGACTTCGATAATCCGCTCGAAAAGCTCTTTCAACCCTTTCCCTTTCGAGGCGACAGTTGGAACGATGGGGATTCCCATCATCTCGCCCAGGTGGGTAAAGTCCAGCTTTGCCGATTTCTGCTCCAGTTCATCGTACATGTTCAGGGCGATCACCACCTTGATATTCATGTCGATCAACTGGGTGGTGAGAAACAGGTTACGCTCCAGATTAGAAGCATCGACTACATTGACCACCACGTCGGGACGCTTTTCAGCAATCTGGTTCCTGACAAACAACTCTTCAGGTGAATATTCGGTAATGGAATAGGTTCCGGGAAGATCGGAAATGACAAAAGTATAGTCATCCTGCTTGAATTTGGCTTCCTTGGCATCGATGGTGACACCGGCATAGTTTCCTACCCGTTCTTTCGATCCCGAGGCATAATTAAACAGGGTGGTTTTCCCGCAATTGGGGTTTCCAACCAGGGCGACGGTAATGAATTTGCCTTTTTTTACTCCTGATAACTTTTGGGTGTGTTCATCAATAGTTCCTTCATAATGTGAGACCAGTTCCTTGGCCATTGATGGGGATACCACTTCTATCAGGTCGGCTTCGCTTCGGCGCAAAGATACCTTGTAGCCCATGATTTCGTATTCGACAGGGTCTTTCATCGGAGCATTCTTGATCACCTTGACCATTTGCCCTTTGACAAAACCCATTTCGGAAATACGCTTACGGAAAGCGCCCTGGCCCAATACGTGAACAATCACCCCCCTGCTTCCGGTCGACAAATCAGCTAACCGATTGCTCTTTATTTCAGGTACATTATCTTGTAGAAACATACTTTTCAGTCATTAAAACGGTCGTTGCGCAGGCATCTATGAAATTCTCCCAGTGATTCAATGCGTTCTGATAAATGCTGGCATTTGACGGTGTAAATCTAACTCATCCAAAAAAAGTGGTCAATCCCCATTAATGGGGATATTTTAAATTCCACTGCAAATAGGATCAGGAGCTCAAACTGGGGAATGGAGTCTACTTTGGTGAGATTTAGTGTCTTCGTGTTTTGGTGGCAGGACGTAGTATGTTAGATTCAATGTCGTTTAGTTAAGATTTTTTTGATTAACCACTGTCGGGGTTTTCAACCACCAACAGGGTTTTCGATTGCCCCAACAGTGGTTAACAACCCTGTTGGCGGCTAAACTAAACGACATTGTATATTAAATTCTAAATTTTACAGTATTTTTATAGTCTTGAAATGAACCCTAACCCTAAAACCAATGAAACTCATAAAATACACCCTGATCTTGCTTATTGTATCCTGCCTTTCTGGTTTTGCCCAGGCGCAGACAGCCGTTTCGCCTAAGGATATTACCAAAATACTACATCCCCGGATATTACTTCTGAAGGGTGAAGAACTCCTGATTGAACAATCGGTTGCCGCCAACCCGGTATGGAAGAAAATGCATGAAGCCATCCTTAAAGAATGCGATAAGATCGTCACACTTCCTCCCATTGAGCGCATCCAGATAGGGAGACGTTTACTTGATAAATCACGCGAGGCGCTTCGCCGTATCTTCTACTTATCCTATGCCTCACGAATGACTGGAGAGGAAAAGTATTTTAAGCGTTGCGAAAAGGAGATGCTGGCAATTTCAGGATTCAGTGACTGGAATCCATCCCATTTTTTGGATGTAGCTGAGATGACTATGGCTGTTTCTATCGGTTACGACTGGCTCTATGATAAATTACCGGCTGATTCCAGAAAAATCATTGGGGAGGCTATTGTCACTAAAGGAATAAATCCTTCGCTTGACCCGAAAAATAACGGATGGCTGACTGTAGTGAACAACTGGAACCAGGTCTGCAATGGCGGGATGACCTACGGCGCACTGGCCGTTGCCGATGAGTATCCCGAATTGTCCTCAAAGATCATCAATCGCGCCATTCAATCTATCAGGCTTCCGATGGGAGAATACAAACCCGATGGAGCTTATCCTGAAGGATACAGCTACTGGGACTATGGCACCTCGTTTAATGTCATGTTTCTCAGTGCCATCGAAAAAGTCTTTTCAACAGACTTCGGATTAACTGAAATACAGGGATTTTTACAGACACCTGGATTCCTTCAAAACATGACGGGCGTTACAGGTCTTCCCTACAATTGGGGCGACTGCGGGCCACGAGGCAATCTGAGTCCTGCAATGTTCTGGTTTGCACAAAAGACGAATAATCCCTCGTTGTTATGGGTTGAAAAGACCTACCTGCAGAAGGACAACTTTTCAGGACTCACCCATGACCGCCTGCTTCCGGCGATTATGATCTGGGGTAAAGACATTCCATTTGATCAGATTACAGAACCTAAAAATAAGGCATGGAAGGGGCAGGGAGATAATCCAGTAACCCTGATGCGCACCTCATGGACTGATCCAAATGCTATCTTCCTTGGATTCAAGGCAGGTTCTCCTTCGGTGAACCATGGTCACATGGACATCGGGTCATTCATCATGGAGGCAGACGGCGTGCGTTGGGCTTCTGACTTTGGCATGCAGGAATATGAATCGCTCGAATCTAAGGGTATCAATCTGTGGTCGATGGGTCAAAACGCTCAGCGATGGACCATCTTCAGGCTGAATAACAAGGCACACAATACACTGACCATCAACAACCAGTTGCAACAGGTTAAAGGGTATGCAAAGATCGACCGGTTCTCGGATAAGGAGGATCTGATGTATGCAATATCTGATCTTTCGGCTGTATACAAGGGTCAGCTTGCAGCAGCGAAACTAGGTGTCGCCATTGTGGATCAGAAATACGTTGTTGTGAGGGACGAGCTCCAGGCCTCCAATCAACCAACAACAGTTCGCTGGCAGATAATGACAACGGCTAATACTGAATTGGGTACAAACAGTATCACCCTGACCAAAGACGGCAAAAAGCTTGTTCTCCAGGTTAAAACCTCTTCGGAGGTAGTAATGAAAACCTGGTCCACAGAACCAACCAATAGTTACGATGCCACAAATCCGGGGACTATACTGGTCGGATTCGAACTAAGCTTAAAGCCCAATCAGAAACAGACTATTCAGGTAAATCTTATTCCTTCGGAGGTATCCGGGGAGAGCATTAAATTTGAAAAGGATCTTGAGAATTGGTAGAGGGTTACAGAACGAACATATTCAAGTCCTCTGAATAATAACACAGACAAGCAAATCTTCCCAGAAAAGTCTTCATAGCAACTGATAAAACAAAAGATCCCATCCCTCATTAGAAGAATGGAATCTTTTTTCGTTCTGTATTCTATGTGGTCTATGTGTTTAAGAGATCTCCGCAAAATACTTATAGAACAAGGGTATAGTCCTTATCCCATTATAGAATTGTTCCAAGGCGAAGTTCTCGTTTGGAGAGTGGATGGCATCCGATTCGAGGCCAAAGCCCATAAGGATGGATTTAATTCCCAGCACTTGTTCGAAGGTTGATATTATGGGTATGCTACCACCACTCCGAACCGGCACAGGACGTTTACCGTAAGTGTCAAAGTAAGCTTTCTCTGCAGCACGATAGGCTGGCAGATCGATCGGACATCCATAGCCTTGTCCGCCATGCAGGGAAGTCACTTTTACCTTAACCGTTTTAGGTGCAATGCTTTCGAAATGCTCTTTAAAGAGGATAGCCATTTGTTCGTGTTTCTGATTTGGCACCAAGCGGCAGGATATCTTGGCAAAAGCTTTGGATGGCATGACTGTTTTTGCACCTTCACCCATATAGCCTCCCCATATTCCGCATACATCAAATGATGGGCGTATACCAGTTCGCTCAGTTGTGGTATAGCCTTCCTCACCTGCAACCTCTTCAATGTCGAGTGACTTCTTGTAATTATCCAGATTAAAAGGAGCCTGTGCCAACAATTCACGTTCTTCCCGGGAGATCTCAATTACATCATCATAAAATCCGGGGATTGTAATTCTGCCTTGTTCATCAGTCATCTGTGCAATCATTTTGGCAAGCACATTGATTGGATTTGCCACAGCACCTCCAAACAGACCGGAATGCAGATCACGGCTGGCACCGGTAACTTCAACCTGCCAATAGGCCAGACCGCGCAATCCGGTAGTGATCGATGGCATATCCGGCGCAATCATCGAAGTGTCTGAAACCAGGATAATGTCTGCTTTCAGTAGTTCACGATGTTGTTCACACCATAAGCCAAGATTAGGTGAACCCACTTCTTCTTCGCCTTCAACCATGAACTTCACGTTGCAGGGAAGAGTATTGGTTCGCACCATCAGCTCAAAAGCCTTGGCATGCATAAAACTCTGGCCTTTGTTGTCTTCTGCTCCACGGGCCCAGATCTTCCCATCCCTTATTTCGGGCTCAAAAGGTGGTGAGGTCCATAGATTCAACGGATCGACAGGCATCACATCCATGTGGCCATATATTAGAACCGTCGGTTTGGAAGGATCAATAATCTTCTCCCCATAGGTAACGGGATTACCTTCTGTTTCGAAGATTTCAGCCTTATCGGCACCGGCATTCAGCAACAATTGCTTCCAGTATTCCGCTGCCACGTACATGTCAGGTTTATTGGCTGTCTGTGAACTAATGGATGGAATGCGCAGTAACCCGAACAATTCTTCCATAAAGCGCGCTTTGTTTTCTACTATGTATTTTTCTATATGCTCCATAAATAACTCTTGATTGTTTGTACTTTATTTTCGACACGTAAATATAGGATAAATACCACTTGTGAATGATGAGTTTATTCAGGCTTGACTATCGGATATTTATTTAGAGTATCTTTTTGAATGAATGTTCAGCATAATCTATTCCGAAACTGCTACTTTTGGCCAGGATATTTTATTTGTAAGAGACCCTTAACATGAAAATAAATCATCACTATGACTAACGAACAATGGAATATACTGGTTGATGTAATTAACCGTAAACACGAGGGACCGGCCCCCGTTGGTTTTATCATTGATAGTCCCTGGTTGCCTGGCTGGGCAGGCATATCCACTCTGGATTATTATGCCAGCGGGAAACAATGGTTTGAGACTAACCGAAAGGCAATCAACACCTTTCCGGGAACAATTTTCCTGCCGGGATTCTGGTCTGAATACGGTATGTGCAGCGAGCCATCCGCTTTTGGAGCCAAGCAGGTCTGGTATGAAAGCAATTTGCCCCATGCCGATAAAACAATACATTCCATCGAAGACATTGCCAGCATAAAAAAGCCCAATCCCAGACTGGATGGCTTATTGCCATTCATCATTCAACGGCTTAAGGAATTTGAACCCGACATTCAGAAAATGGGGCATGAAATAAAGTTTGCCATTGCGCGTGGGCCTCTCAATATTGCCACCTTTCTGATGGGAACCACCGAATTTATGATGGCCCTGATGATGAATCCTGAAGAAGCACATCATCTGTTGAAAGTAATCACTGACTTTACGATTGGTTGGCTGCGGTACCAGAAAGAACAATTCCCCTCCATTGAAGGAATCCTGGTTCTGGATGACATTGTCGGTTTTGTGGGCGAAGACGAGTGCCGTGAATTTGTGGTCCCTTACCTGAAGCCCATTTTTGCAGCCTTCGATAGCAAGGTACGTTTCTTTCACAACGATGCACAGGGTTTAATCAGCACACCTTTTCTGAAAGAAATAGGGATCAACCTGTTCAATTTCAGCTTTGAACATACCATCAACGAGATCCGTGAACTGGCTGGCCCTGAAGTCGCACTGCTAGGAAACTTACCTCCACGGGATGTATTGGCTGCTGCCACTACTGAAGAAGTAAAGATACAGACGGAAAAGATGTGGAACGAAGTAGTGGATAAAAAGGGCATCATCTGGTCATGTGGTGGTGGGGTTCCTCAAAATGTACCAACTGAAAACATGAAGGCTTTTATAGAAACGATACAAAGATTGGAGATTCAATAACGATGAGTACGGTGAATTTTGATTTGAATGGGAAGGTAGCAGTAGTTACCGGAGGAGGAGGAGTTTTAGGCGGAAGTATATCAAAAAGCTTACTCGAAGCCGGAGTCACGGTAATTATTTTGGATATCAGGGAAGAAGCAATTGATCGAAGATTGGCTGAACTCAGCGGACTGGGTGAAGTGCATGGCCTGGTTTGCGATATCCTAAACATGGAGAGCCTGAAATCGGTATCCTCCAAAGTTGTTGAATTGTATGGTCAGATTGACATTCTGGTGAATGCTGCCGGTGGAAATATACCTGGCGCAACACTGTCTGAAGATCAAACTATATTTGACATGAAAATGACTGATTTCAACAAGGTGACTGATCTGAACCTCAACGGAACGGTGATGCCCTGTATGGTCTTTGGTGAAGTAATGGCGAACAATGGCAAAGGCAGTATCATCAATATTTCGTCGATGGCCACCTATTCAGCCATAACACGGGTTCCCGGTTATTCGGTTGCCAAAAACGGAATAAATATTTTTACTCAATGGCTGGCCACCGAACTGGCTATGAAGTTTGGAGAAAAGGTTCGGGTTAATGCCATTGCTCCGGGCTTCTTTATCGGAGACCAGAATCGCAATGTTCTGATCAATCCTGACGGGTCGTATACCGATCGGAGCGTTAAAGTATTGGCAAAAACACCTATGAAACGGTTTGGTGATATCACTGAATTAAACGGATTGGTGCAATTTCTTTGCTCCGATGCAGCAAGTTTCATTACAGGGGCAATTATCCCAGTAGATGGAGGATTTAGTGCCTATTCGGGGGTGTAAAGGAGTTTCTGGTTTCAAGTTCAAAATTTCAAGTTTCAGGACTGGGAACTTTGAGTTTAGTCTGTTGTTAATTGAAATAAGGAAATAGGAATAAGGAAATAGGAATTTAAAACTGAACCCTCAATCATCAATTATATTTCATCAATCACATATGGCTCTCGAGAAAACATTTCGTTGGTTTGGATTTAGTGATTCGGTTCAGTTATCGGACCTGAAGATGATGGGTGTTGAAGGGGTGGTTACCGCGCTTCACCATATCCCCAATGGAGAGGTATGGCCAATCGATGAAATCATGAAAGTCAAAACAGCGATTGAATCACACGAAATGCTTTGGTCTGTGGTGGAAAGCTTACCTGTTTCGGAAGGCATTAAAACCCGGAATAGCGACTGTGAAAGGCTGATTGCCAACTACAAACAGTCCATACAAAACCTTGGAGAATGTGGAATCGATACCGTTTGCTATAACTTCATGCCTGTACTCGACTGGATTCGTACTAACCTGCATTATCCGTTACCCGATGGCGGAGAAGTCATGTATTTCGATTTTGCTACCTTTGTAGCATTCGATGTTTTTATCCTAAAACGCCCCTTTGCTTATAGAGATTATGAAGCAACTATTCTGGAGAAAGCTGCAAAGATTATAGCCGAAATGCCCGAAGAAGAAAAGGAACAACTGGCACATAACATTATCGTGGTATCCCAGGGATTTATAGATGGAACAATTGATGGCTCTGTAGTCAATTATAAAAAAGCATTCCTATCGTTTCTGGATACCTACAAGGATATTGATACAGTAAAACTGCGCCAACATTTATCCCTTTTCCTGAAAGAAGTGGTACCTGTGGCAGAAAAAGCAGGAGTCAATCTATGCATTCACCCTGACGATCCGCCATTCCCTGTTCTTGGATTACCCCGTATAGTTTCCACTCAGGACGATCTGGAATGGATCTGCGCACAGGTGGATTCAGTTGCAAACGGGATTACCTTTTGTACAGGCTCTCTTTCAGTTAACCGGTTGAATAATCTCGAAGAGATCGTAAAGAAGCTGGGCTATAGGATTCATTTTACTCACCTGCGAAACAATGTATTCTTTAAAGACAAAGATTTTCATGAATACGGTCATATTGAAGGGGATATTGATATGTATCCCATCGTAAAAGCATTGTTGCAGGAACAAATTAGAAGAAAGGAAACAGGAAGGAATGACTTCCGTATTCCATTTCGTCCCGATCATGGAGTAAAAATGCTGGATGATTTTAATCGCTCTGGCAATCCTGGCTATCCACTCATTGGCCGATTGAAAGGTCTTGCTGAAATATCAGGAATGCAAATGGCAATTGAAAGGGAGTTAAAGGGAAAGTAGATCATCTTCAAAATCAGATTTAAGTAACCAGCAGTCAATAATACAACCTTTAGCGCAGCGTCCTGTGTAAACTTCAACAGAATATCTTATTTTTGATGACATTAAATCAGGCCAAACTAACATCCAACCCATGAGTAATAAAATTATGTCCATCTTAGCTTTTACCATACTCTTAACCGCATGTTCAAGTGGAGGGCAGAAAACAGCAGACAAAGGAAAACCCACTTCTAATTTTACCGGTGCAGCAGGTGAGGTTAAGCTTATGACTCTTGACCCGGGTCACTTTCATGCTGCCCTCATCCAGAAGTCAATGTATTATCAGATCAATCCTACAGTTTATGTCTTTGCTCCTGAGGGAACAGATGCTACCGATCATCTGGCTCGTATTGAGGGATATAATAAACGGGCAGAAAATCCGACTACCTGGGTTGAGAAAGTGTATACCGGAGCGGATTACCTTGAAAAGATGCTCACCGAAAAGCCGGGTAATGTAATGATGGTAGCAGGGAATAATGCCAAGAAAACAGAATATATTCAGAAAGCAGTCGAAGCCGGTATTAATGTCTTTGCCGATAAGCCGATGGTGATTACTCCCGAGGCTTTCCCGTTACTCGAACAGGCATTCAAGACTGCAGATGAAAAAGGTGTTCTTTTGTATGACATCATGACTGAACGTCACGAAATAACTACTATTATTCAACGTGAGCTGACTAAGATCCCTGAAATATTTGGAGGTTTGATAGAAGGAACCCCTGAACAACCTGCCATCGTTCAGGAAAGCGTTCATTACTTTTCAAAGGTGGTTTCAGGGAATGCGCTGAAACGTCCGGCCTGGTTCTTCGACACTGCTCAGCAGGGCGAAGGGATTGTTGATGTAACCACTCATTTGGTCGATCTGGTACAATGGGAAGGATTTCCTGAGATTATCCTGAACAAGTCTGACGTGCAACTGATTTCTGCTAAACGCTGGTCAACTGATCTGACTCAGAAACAGTTCAAAGAAGTTACAAAGCTGAACGGATTCCCTGAGTTTCTTAAGAAAGATGTTGAAGGTAATCTACTTAAAGTCTATTCGAACGGTGAGATCGTTTATAAGCTGAAGAGTAAAACAATCAAGGTGAATGTTATCTGGAACTTTGACGATCCTGATGGTTCCGGTGACACCCATTACAGCATCATGCGGGGAAATCTGTGTAATGTAATCATCAAACAAGGTAAGGAAGAAAACTTCAAACCAACTGTATATATCGAAGCCAACAATTCAGAGGGATTAACTGCCTTCGAAGCTGGACTAAAGAAGGCAGTTGAGATTAATATCGCCACTAAATATCCCGGGCTGAAACTTACAAAACTTAACGACAAAATCTGGACTGTTGACATCCCTGATAAATACAAACTAGGCCATGAAGCTCATTTCGGACAAGTTACCGAAGAATACCTAAGCTACCTAAAACTGGGGAAATTACCTGAATGGGAAGTCCCCGGAATGATTACTAAGTACTACACGACTACTGAGGCCATGAAGATGGCTAAAAAGCAATAGGAATAAGGAAAGAGGAAAAAGGAAAGTGTCCTGGTCCAATTACAGAAGTAATAATGATATAATAAATGGAAAGGCTATCTGGTATTCAGATAGCCTTTCGTATTTTTGAATAGAATTATATCCTAAAAATGGGCACACGTATCCAATTAATCTTAGGGGACATCACCAAGCTCAAAGTCGACGCCATCGTCAATGCGGCCAACTCTTCTCTGATGGGTGGTGGTGGTGTTGATGGAGCCATCCATCGGGCAGGTGGACCTGCCATTCTGGAAGAATGCCGTCAGATCATTACCATGCAGGGACACTGCGAAACCGGAGAGGCTGTGATAACCACCGGGGGCAACCTTCCATCCAGGTTTGTAATTCATACCGTTGGGCCTGTATGGCATGGGGGCTCGAATAATGAACAGAGGATGCTTGAAAATGCCTACCTGAATTCACTAAAACTGGCCATTGAAAACGGTGTTGAAACCATAGCCTTTCCTAATATCAGTACCGGAGTTTATGGATTTCCTAAGGATAAAGCGGCACAGATTGCCATTAAGACAGTTACTGATTTCCTAACCGCCAACGATCAACTAAAAATGGTTTATTTCGTTTGCTTTGATCAGGAAAACTTTGAGTTGTATGATCATTTACTACACTAATATGGGCATAGTACGTTATTGGAATAATCCAGACTTCCAAAATGTACTGGTGTAAAGAAAACCCCTTGAAAGTAATGCCAACAAATATCTGTCCCATAGTTTAATTGACAACAATCTTATGGATATAAAGGAGTTCTTTGCCCGTTATCTTCAATAAATAAAACCCTTTTGGATATTTAGAAACGTCCAGTTGCATATCTGTTCCATTACTGTTAGCCCGAAAAAAGGTCATCCCTGAAGAATTTATCAATTCCACCTTGCAGGATTTCTGTTTCCAACCATCTGAATTTATTTTCAGTAGATCACTAACAGGATTCGGATATACATTTATACCGCTTTGTGACAGGACCTTCGTAGTGCCATCTGTTTGAAACGGCAAAGGGATGTCCTGATTCAATATCCACTGAATACCGTTCTGAAAAGTGGTCTCCTTATTGGAACTATGATCCTTCCCCTGATTGACCAGTGCGAAAAGATCGAAATAGTCATAGCTGTGGTATTCAAGAGCCTGCTGCATCCTTTCCATATCGTCAACCATGCTTCCCTCCAGTGAACCAACGGTCATATAAAGATTTACAGGCAGTATGTGGGTCTGGAGATATAACGATTTTTCCATATTAAAAGCCAGTTGACCATCGGGCCACCAGATACTCGGACTGGCAGCTATCATATTATGGAAAAGAATATCATCAAAATCAATATATTGGAACATAGCCAACAGGGTGAAAATTCCACCATACGAATGTCCGAATAATGTTCTGTTGACGGGATCAGTATTATAATCCTCCTCCATTTGGGGAATCAGTTCATCTTTTAAGAAATGATAAAAGTTAATGTATCCATAGGTGTAATCCCTGTCTCGCTTTGTAGCTCCCGGATATCCAATACCGATGGTAATCACTTCAGGGATAACCCTAAGATTCATATAGTCGGCCATAATGGTGTGAAACGTACCGCCATCTCCGTCGAGGAAATAGACTACCGGGTATTTTTCTGTCCTTAAATAATCATAGTTTTCGGGAAAGCTGATGAACAATTCATAATTGTCATTAACATTACTTGACCAGACTGTTCTTTCAGTGATTACAGGCGTTGTTAGTGTACCTTGAAAAGCGGACCGATTATTGATTTCTGCAATATATTTGTTCTGTGCCCTTAGGGAGAGGAGGATTAAAATCAGGAAACCTGTAAGTAAAAGTGCCCGTTTCATTGGTCTCATAATTAGGGTTTGACAATTCGGTTATCACAGCTACCTATATGACTGTTCAGAAGTGATTTCCCCTATGAGAAAATGACAAATTCCTGAATCTTTTTCACCGAGTGTCAAATCTTTATCATTCCCATGTTTTATTCTTTTTGATTAACTCCAGGTGAAAGGGATTCCGACCCCTATCATTATTCTGTTTTGCCTCATCAATCAATTTATCTGTATATAATTTAAAACTAATCTGTTAATTTAACGACTTGAGGTTTTCCAATGCTTCGGGTACAAACTTATGCAAGTCAACCAGCAAGGCGCAATCTTCCAGCTTGTCGCAATCAGCGCAGGTCTCAAAGCCTTTTGAATGTACACAATTTCGTATTTCACACTCGGCACAATGCGAAAATTTAACACCCTCCTCGCGGCAACCGGTACAATTAATCAATTCAGGCAAAATACCCGTCGCCCCATGCTGGACTTTCCATTTCTCAGCCGTTTGGGCACGCAATACATCATCATCTGCTATTGTGGCAATTCTTGCGTCACAGGTAGCACAATTTAATCCGCAACATGCTATAAGTTTTTCCATATTCTTTGGATTTAAAAGGGGTTAATATGGAGTAAATATACGAATCTGAACTCTTATTTTCAAATTCCTAAACCATTCTGTTCAAAGTAATTTCAACGATTGAATTGCAAACGTATTTCTAGCCTACTGTTTGTTATCTCTGTCATACCATTGTCGTATCTCTGTCGTACCTCTGTCGTACCACTTTCGTATATAATTCGAATATAATACGTATATAATACGTATATAATTCGAATTTTGAAGTACGATATTCGAATTTGTTACGAATTTGATTCGAATTATATTCGAATTATATACGAAAGTGGTACGACAGAGGTACGACAGTGATAATAATCATTCCTTTCGGAAAAGCTTTGGGATTAGGTCTGTATACCCTGGAAGGCAGGATACAACCCACAATCTGGTACAGATTGCAGATCATGCGTCAGATTGGCAAAGTTAGTTTTCAGGCTGGCTATTTCGATTTAATTCTAACCCAGCGTTCGTCGATATAAACTTTCAGCAAGAGTGCAGGATTCTCTTTAATCGGTGAGAGATAGTTCCCGTATAGATGAAGCGTATCGTTTTTGATCCTGAAGAAATAAGTATTGGCTGTTGTGGACAACTTGCCATTCACGTCCTTATGGTATGTAATCAATGTGCTGTCGTTGGGACGAACATAGATTCCGCCATTGATTTGCATTTTTCCACTGGGAGAATTCAGATAACTTGCGAAGGTTTTATTCTTGCTGAATACCTGACTGCGATCAGTCATTTCCTGCGGAACAGAATTACCACTACTTTTTGCGTTCACCATTTTCCAGGTTCCGATGAGACGGCTTTCCCTGGAGGTGGTTCCGCAAATTATTACTAAAAAGATGACGATCGCCAGAATGATATTTATAGAGATCAGTTTCATAGATGAGGTTTTTGGATTCGATAAAGTTATGGTTTAATTTGCATATAAATTTTATGTTGTTCGGCAGATACGTCATGATATTTATTTGAGTAGGTCAAAAAATGCAATGTTTCTAATTTAAACCAATCACATTGGCAGGCAATTTCAGAAATCAGGAACACTTCATTTACCATACTTTCCATAGGTTATTTTTCTTTCATCATTTCTTTCTACTTTTGAATTTCACTTTTGACGTTGACCAATGGATATTTTCAATGACGAATATTTTATGAGGCGTGCCCTTCAGGAAGCCGAGCTGGCCTATCACGAGGGAGAGGTGCCGATTGGGGCAGTGGTAGTTTCTCAATTTCGCATCATCGCGAGGGCACATAACCTCACCGAGACACTCACTGACGTTACCGCCCATGCCGAGATGCAGGCCATAACCGCAGCAGCAAACCTTCTGGGTGGAAAATACCTGAATGAATGTGTCTTGTACGTGACTGTTGAGCCTTGTGTGATGTGTGCCGGAGCGCTGGGCTGGGCTCAAATCGGGAAAGTGGTTTACGGGGCATCAGATGAAAAAAGAGGATTCCGCAGATATGCCCCCGGAGCCTTACATCCAAAAACAGAGGTGGTCTCAGGCGTTCTTGAAAACGAATGTTCGGAATTGATGAAGGCGTTTTTCCAGAATAGAAGATAGATAGCTTCACTCACAACCGCTGAAATCAGACTGAGTTCAGCCTAATAATGGAGCGAAACAACATAGGATAATTGTTAATGTAATAAAAATTGCATTATACTTTACCGTTCGCCTTTAGGCAACGGGTTCGATTATAAACCCTACCCTTTTCAAGTCTTCCCAATAGTCAGGATAGGATTTGGTTACAACCATTGGATCAAGAATTGCAATAGGTCCAAATGTTTGGCAGCAAGGTGCAAAAGCCATAGCCATTCGGTGATCGTGGTATGTTTCGATTTCGGGTAATGCTTGTTTTTCGAATGGGAACGATCCGTCCCATTTCATTTCACCGGGAGCCGGCTCTGTGAGTTGTGCTCCGAATTTAGACAATTCATCCTGAAGTGCGGCAATGCGGTTAGTCTCCTTGATCTTCAGTGTTTCGAGACCTGTAAAATGAAACGGAATGTGTTTCATCACACACAAGACTGCAAAGGTCTGCGCCACATCAGGGTTTTCAATAAAATTAAGCCGAAGTGATTTGGGCAGCGGCTGAGTGTTTTTCGTAAGGCGGGATCCATTATCAGTAGCAGTGGTTTGAATGCCCAGCTTTTCGAACCATTTGGCGATAACCGAATCGCCCTGAAGGCTTTCTGTTCTCAAACCGATCAGTTCAAGATCAACTTCTTCGGCCAATACAGCCATCTGGTACCAATAGGATGCTCCCGACCAGTCGGCTTCTACCGAGAAAGGACGGGCCTTATAGCTTTGTTCAGTAATCCTTATTTCATTTGCTTTCCAGACATACTGTATGCCAAACTGCTCCATCAGTTGGAGGGTCATCTGGATGTATGAACGCGACATGATCTTATTCTTCAGCCGAAGAGTCAGACCACCCTCAATGGTCGGAGCAATCATCAGCAGAGCCGAAATGTACTGACTGCTTATACTTCCATCGAGTTCGAGTACACATCCTTTCAGGTGTGAACCATATATTTTTAATGGAGGAAACCCTTCATTTCCGAGGTATTCAATCCTGGCCCCCAGTTTGGTTAATGCATCAACCAGTATACCGATGGGACGTTGTTTCATTCGATCCGAGCCCGTTAGAGTCCATCCGCCAACTATTTGCGAAAGGAAAGCCGTGAGGAAACGCATGGCTGTTCCGGCATGACCAATATCGAACTGAGTATCGTTTGAATTCAGAACCTTGCTCATCACTCGGGTGTCATCACTATCCGAAAGGTTCTCAATCGGATAAGGGCTGTCGCTCAGGGCATGAATAAGAAGCGCCCGGTTTGCTATACTCTTCGACGATGGAAGAATGATACTTCCTTTAAGAGAGGAATCTGATTTGGATACGAGGTATTTCATAATGGGCAAATACAATAGATTTTGGATGTGTTTCAGGTTTAAAGTTTAAAGTTCAAAGTTTAAGTATCCAGGTAGTTCAACATTTAACTTTGAACTTTGAATTTTAAACCTTGACCCTATTATAAACTTTGGTAGTATTCCAGTGCTTCAAAGATCAGTTCCTTCGAACAATCAACATTGATTTCGACTCTCCCGATTTCAGGAATGAGCGTGAAGTTGATGCGTTTGCCTTCATTCTTTTTATCATGGGTCATCAGCTGGTAGAGTGCATCAAAGTCTGTGGATTTGATTTCGAACTTTCCGTAGCGATCAATCAGCCATGCAGAAATGGCATTCAAATCTTCCATGGTAAGACCACACTGCTTCACTGACAGATAAAGCTCGGCAATCATTCCGTAAACAACGGCATATCCATGTAAAATGGGGTTTCCGGTTTTCATGGCATAGCTCTCGAAGGCATGACCAATAGTATGACCAAAATTCAGGGCCTTGCGGATATGTTGTTCGGTCAGATCACTGATTACATGCCATTCCTTGATTGCCACCGAATGAGCAATGATTTCCTGAAGCGCTTCGTAATCAATATCTTCAAAGCTGAAGGCAAGCAATTCGGCCCAATGTTCGCGGTTGCGGATTAGTCCGTGCTTCAGCATCTCGGCATAACCTGAAAGGAAATTCTCCCGGTCAATGGTTTTAAGAAAGTTGGTATTGATCAGGACAGCATTGGGCTCCATGAAAACACCGATTTCGTTTTTCAGGCCATTAAAGTTAAAGCCCGTTTTACCGCCCAGCGAAGCATCAACCTGTGCAAGTAGTGTAGTTGGAATGTTCACAAAGTCCAGCCCACGCTTGAATGTCGATGCAGCGAAGCCACCAAGATCAGTTAACATCCCGCCACCCAGATTAATAAGCAATGATTTGCGGTCGGCTCCGTTGTTGCTCAGGAAATCCCATACCAATTGAACGGAATGAATATTTTTGTTTCCTTCACCGGAAGGAATAGCTATATATTTGATCGAGAATTCGTGCAGAACAGTCTGTATGAATGGGAGACAAAAGCCTCCTGCGGTCTGATCGGTAAGCAGGAAAACCTTTCCTTCAGGATAATTTTGAATTAATATACGAAGTTCCTGATCAATGTGCTGTGAAAAGACAATATTTGAATGTACTTTTGAATGAGTCATAAGTGTTGCATTTATAGCTTGTGCAAAGTTAAGTTATTTTACCAAAGGTTATAATCTGTCATCCAAAAGCCCTAAATATTTACAAACCTATCAGGAATCATGGAAGTTTCGAACCAAAAAAGAAGTAAACGGATCAAACAGGCTTTCAACCTTACCGGAATAGTTATTGTTCTTGTGGGCCTTATCTTTCTTTGGATGAAACTGGACACGCTGGTATTGATCACTGCAGGGGTATTTGCAGTTTACGTTGGAATATCGCAGTTTGCAAACCTGTGTTATGTGAACTTAAGCACCAACAACGGGAAGTTATCAATCAGGTATTACCCTATCATATCCATTTTGAAAAAGGAATACGAGTCTATTGAATTTCCTCATCAATCGTTGCTCAACTTCAGGATTGAAAAAGCCATGGGATTCTCTGATCTGCAGATTGCCGTCAAGACCAAACGTGGAATTGCAGAATTTCCAACCATCAACCTGTCAGCGCTCAGCAAAAATGAAATAGAACAGATCAGATTTGCCTTAATGGAAATTATAAAGAATAACCGATAGCTCTATCGGCATTTACGTTCGGATTTATTAATTTTATGGAGAGTTTCGTGTTTTCGCCACAAAGACTCAACGGCACTAAGTTTCACATAGATTTAATACTTCGTGTTTCTTCTATCCTTAGTGACTTTGTGGCTAAGACTTTAACCTTATCCATTTATCATGGAAATATTTGATCAGCTTGCCTTTAAGATAGCCCTTTCATTGATTCCGGGAATCGGAGCAGTCACTGCACGTAACCTGATTGCCTTTGTGGGAAGTGTAGGGGGTATCTTTCAGGAGAAAGAAAAAGCACTGATGAAAATACCCGGAGTCGGGGAGGTGAATGCACAGCGGGTCGTTCGTCAGAATGTACTGGAGCGTGCCAGAAGAGAAGTAGATTTCATCCAGAAAAACCAGATTAAAACTTTCTTCTATCTTGATGAAGACTACCCTACCCGACTTAAAAACTGCAGTGATGCACCCATTATTCTTTATTTCAGAGGCAACGCCAACCTGAACGAACACCGCATCATTTCAGTAGTTGGTACCCGAAGTGCCACCAATTACGGAAAGGAAATCTGCGATGAACTGATTCGAAGCTTCTCGGAGGGAAGCTATCAAATTCTGGTGATATCAGGCCTCGCCTATGGGATTGATGTGGCAGCCCACAAGGCCTGTCTGAAATATGATGTGCCTACTGTTGGGGTATTTGCTCATGGGTTGGATAACATTTACCCGGCCTTGCACGCACCCATTGCAGCAAAGATGATTGAAAAAGGTGGATTGATTACTGATTTTGTGAGTCAAACCACCATTGACCGGCAGAATTTCCTGCGTCGAAACCGTATAATTGCAGGTTTGTCCGACGCAACGATTATTGTAGAATCGGCAGAAAAGGGCGGTGCCCTGGTGACTGCCGATATTGCTAATTCATACAACCGCGATGTGTTTGCTTTTCCGGGACGCATTAATGACCCCTATTCGAGAGGCTGCAACAAACTGATTAGATTAAATGAAGCAGCTCTGATTGAGAATAAGACTGACCTTGAGAAAGCCATGAACTGGGACTTAAAGACTCCGCTGGTAAAAACTTTTCAGCCTTCTTTATTTGATACACTCACCCCGGATGAAGAGAAGCTTATTGATCTTTTAAAAGGAGGCGATCGGTTTGTGGATGAAATCACCATTGAAACACAGTTGCCCATGAGCCGCGTATCGTCTTTATTGCTTGATCTTGAGTTTAAAGGATTGGTGACTAGTCTGCCGGGGAAAATGTATCGGTTGAGGTGAAAAGAAGAGAAGGGTTTGAAGGGTTTCTGTGGTTTGAATGGTTTGAATGGTTTCTATTGTTGGAGGAAAGAGTTTGAAATGTTTCGGTCGTTGGTAAGTTTGAAGGGTTAATTGTCATGAGATACAAATTAACACTTCCCAATTTGGTAAGTCTAGTAACGATTTTATATATTTGCACGATGAGAATAATTGCATTTAAGACTTTGCGGGCATTCTGGGAAAAACCTGAATTTACAGATTCAGAGACCTCCTTAAGATCCTGGTATTACGATGCAAAAAATGCCAATTGGAAAAACTATAATGAATTAAAGCAACAGTATAGAAATGCAAGTATCGTTGGCAATGACAGAGTCGTTTTTAATATTAAAGGAAATTCTTACCGGCTTGTGGTTGCTATTGATTACGAATTCCAGGTAATCTTTATCCGGTTTATTGGAACGCATATGCAGTATGATCTGATTGATGCAAAAACTATTTAATCATGAATATAAGACCAATAAAAACAGAAGATGATTATAACGATTCAATCAAGAGGATTGAAGCGCTATGGGGAGCAAAAAGAGATACTACCGAAGGAGATGAATTCGATTTGTTATGCACACTGGTTGAGTCCTACGAAATAGCTCATTACCCAATCGCTCCACCTGATCCTATTGATGCAATATTGTTTAGAATGGAACAGATGGATATGACAAAAACAGATATGGCAAAATATCTGGGAAGCCAAAGCAGGGTTAGCGAAGTTCTTGGACGGAAAAGAAAACTGACTTTGAAGATGGTAAAATCGCTATACAAAGGGCTAAAGATACCGGCAGAGATACTTCTTACCTAAAGATTACCTTTAGATTCAACTTTAATTCCCCTTTTAGGAAATCGAAAATAAGCGCCTATCTTTGTGGCATGTCAACATTCGAAGATTTAAAGATAAGCAAGTCGGTTTTAAAAGCGATTGAGGAATTGGGTTTTACAGAACCAACACCCATCCAGGAGAAGGCAATTCCAATGATCCGTTCAGGAGTGGATGTATTGGGAATTGCACAAACAGGCACCGGGAAAACGGCCGCTTATTTCATTCCACTGATCATGAAACTGATCAAAGCCGAGGGTAAAGATCCACGGACCATCGTACTGGTACCTACGCGGGAACTGGCTATTCAGGTGGGAGAAGACCTCGAAGACCTAACTAAATTCACCAATCTTCGCCGTGCTACAGTATACGGTGGCGTGGGCTGGACCAAACATGCCGAACTGATTAAACCGGGTGTTGATATTATTGTTGCAACACCGGGCCGCCTGTGGGATTTGTATCGCGCCGAGGCTGTATCCTTTAAAAAAGTAAAAACCCTTGTCATCGATGAAGCGGACCGTATGCTCGATATGGGTTTTATGCCGCAGATCCGTAACTTTCTGGAAGTACTACCATTGAAACGGCAAAACCTATTGTTCTCGGCTACATTCAACGAAAAGGTTGAAGAAATGAGCCATGAGTTTCTTGATTTTCCTGAGCGTATAGAGGTGGCGCCTTCAGCAACACCTGCAGAACTGATTAACCAGGTTTATTATGGTGTGCCGAATTTTCAGACAAAACTAAACCTGATTAACTATTTGCTCCGTGACGAGGAAACCTTTTCAAGGGTAATTATTTTCGTTGGGACTAAAGAAAATGCAGAACAGGTTTTTAAGATCATTAAGCGACGCTCAGAGGGTGAGAAGCGCATAATGCATTCAAATAAGGGGCAGAGTACACGGATGAACGCCATTAATGCTTTTAAAAGCGGAATCGTCCGTATCCTGATTACCACCGATATATCGTCACGTGGGATTGATGTGGATATGATCAGCCATGTGATCAATTTCGATATTCCCAACAATCATGAAGATTACGTTCACCGTATCGGACGAACAGCACGGGCAAACAACACAGGTACTGCCATCACACTGGTCAATCCTGCTGAAGAATACAATCTTCACAAGATTGAAGACTTAATTCGGATGAAAATACCAAAACTTGAACTTCCTGCAGATCTGGATATCATTGCTTCCAAAAAAGAAGAAAACCAGGATCAGTTGCGTGAGATTGATCGTCAGAAGAGAGTGGCTGACCCAACTTTTAAAGGGGCATTTCATGAGAAAAAGAATTTCATTGGAAGAGCAAAGAAGAAAGAAAAGGCAAATTTACCTAAAGATAAGGCGAAGGAAAAACGGTTCAGGACCAAGAAATGATATAACAATAATTATGCAATTTTAAAGTTAAACTTTAAAATTGCATAAAATCACCGCTTAGCAAAGCAGATCATGGATTCCGTCTCTCTTTGCAAAGATGGAATCCTTTAAATTTGATGGAAACACCACTATTTCCCTTATTCAAATACTGTCACCAGAAAATCATCCACCCATACTGAATCGGATGCAGGATTCCAAAGATAAAACTGATTACCCTTTCCTTTTCCCTCTTTCCTTATTTCTATTTATCTTTCAGCACATCTTTAGCTGCCAAGACCAGAAACATAAAATTAGACGATCCTCCTCCTAAAACATATTCGGTTTGTTGCCAGAAATAAGGCCATTCCTTCAACTCGGGGAAGTCTGGGCGAATAATGCCTGTTCCTGAGACAGAACCTCCGGGAATAAACGAACGGTCGGCACGGTTAGCACCGTAAGCCTGTGTTACGGATCGGGAACCTACACCAGAAACAAACGATGAAGTATTTTCTCCGGGATGGTTCCCCAGCACAAAATTAAGGGCGCTCAGCATATATTTGGAATCATAAATCTCTGGAAATCCTTTCTGAAGGAAATACTGATTGACTCCAAACTCCTGTATGGTCCAGCCATCACCCCATATTTGCGGATGATAAGGTACCCCAAATGGATTCTCAGTCTGCACTTTATCGACTTCAGCCTTGTAATTTTTAGCTGCTGTTACAACCATTGCAGTGAGCTTTGGATCGTTGATACGTTTCAAAACCCTTCCCAGGGAACCTATGAGTTCAGGTCTTTTCAAGAGTTCCGGCTGAGTAAATTTCAGAATATCTGCCTGGTATTTTGAGTTTCCTGTAGTGATTAGCAACTCAATGGCAGTGCTGATTTTCGACCCTGCCAATCGTTGATTGCTTGGATCAACACCCGAATACAAAGCTTCAGCCGTACTCACCGACCGTATGGCCAAAGTATCGTTAAATCCCTTTAAAACACGCGCTCCTGTTGCAAGCCCTTTGGCCACTTCAAGTTCACGACCGGGATTTTCTTCAGTGAATACCAATCGGTCATCCAATACGCCTGATTCATGAGCATTCACTTCATCTTTCTTTAAAGCCGGATTGTATTTCCTTCCATCCGTAATGGTTTCGGCATCGCCCAAGTGCACATACTGACGCAGACTGTTTTCTATGATTCCACGATACAGGCGTCCCATGCTTTGGTAACCGGCCAGGATGCTGATCGTTCCATGTTCAACTTGCTGAAGCAAGTCGTTTTTACCATCCGGGCGATGTATTTCAACCAGATGCTCTTTCTGATCAATTGTGGTCTGATCCCAATCCGGGTGAAAGAGTTCATAAGCCTGAGATAAAATCCAAACTTCACCAGACTGTGACTCTACGCGTAAATCATAATCACCGGCATCGTGCCAGCCACCCCGGTTCAGCCCCGGAACTTGTTCCAGCGGTTTATACTTTGTAAGTGTGGAATGACCTTGTTTGTAACCATCAAAATGGTTGCTGTCAATAGGTGCCATCAGTGCATCGTCCATATGGCAAAGGCCGTGCCAAACGCGGTATCCTTCGTTCACACGCATGTGGCACATCTGTACCGGAAGGAAATATTCGACAACCGGCTGCCATACATTACGATCATAGATTGTAGTGCTTATGCAGAATGGTTCTGTAGTATTCCCTGCATATTTGATCTGGTAGATTCCTGGGACTTTTACATCCGAGAAATCAAATTGATAATAGTTAAAGCGAAGGAATTTACCCCATTCCTTTGGTACAACGGTTCTGATTTCCTTTAATCCGCCATCTTCCGAAATGCGGTAGAGACTTACCTTCTCGACTGTCGGGGTGTTCTTGTCGACCTCTATTACTGCAATCTTCTGCTGGTCGGGATGATAACCTATCTGGCTGACATGCACGATTGGTTTTGACTGAAAATCAGGCAGTACATTGCAATCCACCACCCATTCGATGGCTCCGGTAGTTTTCCCCGGAGTAACAAGCGAACGCACCACAAACCATCCATTGTTGTGATAAAAACGCCCATCGAGTAACTGAAGTGGCTGACCTTTACTTTCGATGATCATGGTTTGTGCGACAGTTTCAGGAGCCAGGGTAAGCTTTTGTCCCGTAGCCATTGGGAATGCCTGCCATTTCCCATCCACATCTTTTTCCATCGGACCATTTGCCTGAAGCGGGAATATCCCTGATTGCTGATCGAGATACCAGCTCTTGCCAAATAACAAACCGGGAAATAATTCGAAGTTGAAGCCCACTTTCTTTTCCCATCCTGCGGGAAGCGGCTTATCGAGATCGACCAGTATATGGAATTTATTGCCTTCGCCTACCACCCTTACATGATAAGTAAAATACAAATCGGGATATTCAACTGGATTAAAGCCTTTACGGTTGATACTTGAATCGGGAAAGGTACATTTTACGCTGATTTCATTTTTAGTTCGATCAACCGTTCGTTTGCCTACCTTCGGGATGGGCTGCCATTGTCCCGGAGTGGGCTCTAGCCGCAGATCCCCGTTGGTAGCTACACGCGTTCCGTTCTGAATGATGCCGACTGCTCCCTGGTGTCCTTCAGGATAAATATCAAAGAAGACCATTACATTCAGTCCTGGCTTCTCGAAATATTCATTTTCGTTGATCTTTAATGACTGTGCATTCAACCTTAATGCAGTACTAAGGAATAGTATGAATGCAGCACATACAAGGATTTTGTTCTTCATTATGAATTTGGTTTAGGGTTTGGCTATAATAACAAGCTTTCTCTTATTGTAATAATGACAAATAAGAAAGTTTAAAGATAGGAAATTTGTTAATCCAACACGTATTCTTCCAGATTTCTTCAAAGAAATCGTGTTTGGAATAATAATAATTCACCAATTGAATAATAAGTCTTACATACCTCTTCAAGATTTCTGGTTTCGAAAAAGCATTCCTTTAAAGTGATAGATTGAAGAAATGCTACTGTAACCTGAGTTAGGATCGAGAGAGGATCTAAAGGGTATTCCTTTGGTATATCTGTACTATGACTGATCTATAACTGTACTAAAATCGCGATCCTAGTATAGTTATAGATCAATCATAGTTTAATTTAACCGAAGCAAACACGACGCAGTCCCATTTCGGATACGTTCCGTGTAAGTCGAAAGCATGTTTTTTGCTATCCTGAAGAAAATCTGAATGGTTTGGGTAATGCGATCCGTAGGCAATAGGCTCATTACTTAATCATTACTTCAGATATGGGTATGAACTAAGTTGAAGATTAAAGATAAGAATATTGGGATGAAAAAACTTACTTGAAGCAGATATTGCACTGATAATAAGAAACTCTTTTATATTATTATAAGAAAGATAAAAGAAAAGGCGATCCTGATTGTTTTCTGAATCGCCTTTATCTTTTAAATTATATTGTCCATTATTTCAGAATCAATTCAATCACCGGTATATCAACGTTTGGCTTGATTACCGGCAGGCTTAGGTTTACATTGCCTGAATGGTCGTTCGCGTCCGAGAATTTTATTTCAGAAGCATCGTGCAGGAACTGGGCATACTTGATTTTCCCTTCATAGCCAGGTATAGTTAAATTCTGCAGGGGATAGTCCAACAGATGAATATATAGGCGGTTGGTCTTTGGATTGTAGGTTAACAGGCTGTTATCAGGTGCTTTGAACTCGTCAGGTGCCTGTGTACAGCCATAAATGGAGCGGTTGTTCCACTTCATCCAGTCACCCATCGAACTTAGCGCTGATACGGCACGTGCGTCAAAGGCTCCACGGGCAGTAGGGCCAACGTTAAGTAACAGGTTGCCGCCCTTGCTCACGGATTCGATCAGTAAAACGAGCAGTTGTTTGGTGTTTTTCCAGGTATTTTCATCGCGGTAATAACCCCATGATCCGCTGAAGGTTTGGCAGGTTTCCCAGGGTACTCTTTTACCGTTTACCTCCGGCCATTTGGCAACTTTGTATTGTTCAGGGGTCGTAAAATCCCAGGCATCGTCATACTTTTCGAGATTCAGACGATCATTTACAAGGATGCCGGGTTGAAGCTCACGAACCATCTTGATGAGTTTTTCAGAGTCCCAATCCTTGTTCCCTTTACCGTTTTCACCAGGATACGAGAAATCGAGCCAGAGCATGTCCACTTTCCCGTAATTGGTCAGCAACTCCCGCACCTGGTTGTGAAGGTATTCGCGGTATTTATTCATATCGCGGTTTTTATTGAGTTCGGCCTGTTTGGCCTTGTCATCTGTGCGTAATGGATGAAAGCGGTCGACAGTGAAATCAGGATGATGCCAGTCGATCAGGCTATAGTAAAAGCCTATTTTCAATCCCTCAGCCCTAAAGGCTTCAACCCATTCTTTCAGTAGGTCTTTGCCTGCAGCAGTATTGATAGCTTTATAATCAGTAAATTTTGAATCGAAAAGACAGAATCCTTCATGATGTTTGGTGGTAATCACGGCATATTTCATACCTGCAGCCTTGGCCATCTTAGCCCATTCCCGTGGATTGTATAGATCGGGATTAAAATTATCGAAGTATTTCTGATAGTCATCGTTGGATAAATGTTCTGCATTCTTCACCCATTCATGACGGGCAGGGAGTGCATATAAACCCCAGTGAATGAACATTCCGAAGCGGTCGTTGACCCACCACGCCATTCGTTCCTTCTTCTGTTCATCGGTTTCCTTAAATAGTTTCTGCTGGGCATTTATTCCCTGAACAAGCCAGGCGAACATTAGGGCAATCAAAACTAATTTCTTCATGTGATGTAGTTTAGGTTATAGACTATGAGTATAAAGATAGAATTTAGAAGATTTAAAAATACAATTTGTTTGAAGAATAACTATCCTGTACTATCCTGAAGAGATCTATTTCATAAAAACCTGAGGATTATTAATATCTTGAATGAGAATATTCAAATTTATAAAATCGTTTATCGGTTACAATAGGATTAGTCTTTTTTGAATGATTACTTTAGCAAATTATTCCGCAGGACTGAATGGCGACAAAATACATTGAGATAGAGAAAGTCGGGCATGTTTCGTTCACCATTAACGAACGGTCAAGAAGGATTCGCCTGAGCGTGAAGTCTGACGGAGAGATTGTGGTTTCAATCCCTCCTTCTGTTCTTTATCGCGATGCCATTCGTTTTGTAGAATCCAAAACGGAATGGATCCTAAAGCAACAAGCCAAAGTAAAGTCGGGATTAACTCTATTCGCTCCTGAAAGTTGTTTTAAAACCCGATTTCACCAGTTAGCCATCACCAAAGGGAATACCGACAAGGTTTACAACAGGGTAGGCAACGGGGTAATCCAGATCTTTATTCCTGAAAAGGTGAATCACGAACAGCCCAAGGTTCAGGAATTCATCAAAAAGACACTCATTGATGTCATGCGCTGGGAAGCCAAAATATATCTCCCCAAACGAATGAAAGAACTTGCCGAAAAACATGGATTCAAATACGAAAACATCACCATTAAAAATACCCGTACACGCTGGGGAAGCTGTTCTTCGAGCAATAACATCAATCTGAACCTTCACCTGATGCGGGTTCCCGAACACCTGATCGATTATGTGCTTCTGCACGAACTAACCCATACTGTGGTCAAAAATCATGGCGATAAATTCTGGTTGCTACTCGAGCATGTTTACCCCAATGCTAAGAAAGCCAATAAGGAGATGAACAACTACCGCACACAAACTTTTTAGGAAATCCAGGAAATGACTTTTTGAGGTTAACTTATGATTTTATAACTTCGTCCAAAATATAAATCTATGACAACTGTTGTTATAAATGAAAAAACAAAGGAAGGTGAATTACTCCTTGAATTTTTACGTACCCAAGACTACGTGACGTTTGATGAAAAAACACCTTCACCTTCTCTGATCAGGTCAATGAACGAAGCTAAAAACGGGAAAGTGATCAGGGGAAAAAATGTTCATGACCTTTTATCGAAGCTCAAGGAATAGGGCATGTATGAGATAATCGCAACAAATCAATTCTCGAAGAATTATAAACGATGCATAAAAAGAGCTTATAATATAATCCTTTTAGATGAACTCATCATTATGCTTTCCGAAACTGGTACTGTTCCTTATAAATACAATCCACATATCCTGTCGGGGAATTTAAAAGGACATTTTAAGTGTCACATTAAACCGGATTGGTTGTTGATCTGGATTAAAGACGATGTTGAAAAGACTATTTCCCTCATTGGTACTGGTACTCATTCAGATTTGTTCAGATAAAATACACTATCACATTTCGATTGCAAAGATTACTTTACAGTTATTGAATTTTAATATTCATATCCCATATCTCAACTATATTTAAGAAATAAATCCTTGATGAACTGGAATCAGATCATATCCACCACCCGCCTGGGGCAGGAAGAACTTGTATCGAACGAAAATAAACACAGCCGTACTCAGTTTCAGCGTGATTATGACCGTATCATCTTTTCATCGCCTTTCAGGCGAATGCAGAATAAAACGCAGGTGTTTCCTCTGCCAGGGAGTGTATTTGTGCACAACCGTTTAACCCACAGTCTGGAAGTAGCCAGTGTGGGACGCTCACTTGGAAGTATGTTCTTTGAGAAGGCCGA
>TBL_comb47_HYPODRAFT_10000106_pt1 | contig 105443 bp, 115 predicted proteins | sample TroBogypolimnion_40_FD_10682 | JGI IMG/M metagenome (IMG submission 10682) | reverse complement strand
TATTTAAGATGTCATCAATTCTGGCCACTGGGAACACACCGGTTACAAAAAAATATTGCGAAGCGCAATTCGTGATATTCAGCGTTTTCTAATTTCGTACCTGCACCCGCATGCGCAGGTTTCTTCGCTGGAGTTCAAAACAGCAGGCCATAATTTTATCTTGGCTCTCCGAATCGATGGAGTCAAAGTGCAAGGCAACGTGATAGAGGTTTTCTTCAAGTTTCCGGCAACGCACAACATGTCCAGTGGCGTCGATAACTTCCATGCCGCGGATAGGCAGGGTCAGTTCGATCCGCAGCTTTTTCCCTTTTTCAATGGGTTCGCTGAAGCTGCACAAAAGCCCGCTGCCACTCAGGTCGATGGTATCTCCTAAAAGGTTCCAACTGGCGCCCTCTTCAGCCGTTTGTTCAGGGGTAATGGGTGAGGCCGAAATTTTGGTATTGGTATCGACCCTGAAATAGCTGCGCGCCTGGCTGTGGTTGACCGTTTCCTGGGCAGTCAGTTCCAGTGTCTGCTCATCTATGATTTTGCTGATGTCTGCAGAAACAGAAACCGTTTGCTCGGCAAACTCAATCACGACCATGCATGTTCTGCTGGTATCGACTTGGTCGATTGCCAGTGTTCCATTGGGAAAGGATAGGGTGAATGCAGGCGGCACCGCTTTGCCGTAAAAACAATTCAGCCGTTCTTTTTCACTAACGCCGAGTAACGGCATAGCCGCCCGGACCGCTTTCCCTTCTTTTATGTTGAGAAAAAAACTGTTCTGTAATAGCAAGATGTTACCTTTTCTCTAAAAAAAAAACTTTATTTCTCCTAGAGTGCCATAACAGGGACGAGAAAGGAAGAAATTTTTGAGAATTGGTACAGTTACAGATGAAAATATTCCTGAAAAGATCAGGCCGTTATCTTAGGTGATTTTTCGGAGACTTTTTCTGCCTGAAAGGAGACTGATTAGCAAAACCATGAACTGTGGCTCCGCCTACTGTATTTAGGGAAGGATGTGCAGCTTGTCCCGGTAAACGAGAATCTCTGCGCTGAGAGGCGCACAAACAAAGACGGACTTGTCAATGGCCCGTTGCAAGGCCCCGGCATAGGAGGTGTCGAGAATTTCCGGCCCCATGCTCTCCATGATGAGGCAAAGCTGGTTGCTGGTAGCCGTCATTTCTCGCTGCAGCGTCATGAGCGTTATGCAGCGGTTTTGTATTTCGATGGGTGTGAGCGATGGAATTTCTTGGGTAAGCAGGGATGCGGCTTCTGTAAAATAGCTGTACTTCGTGATTGTGTCAGTAAAAACCATCTCTAGGGTCTGCACGTGCGCCACCTCTCCGGATAACTCCTGAGGATACATTATGAAGAGCCGTTGACAATCCGTCCCTGGTTGTGTTGCGGTTGTCGGTAGCCCGTCATAGCTGAAAGACCATTACGGAGTTTTATCATCTCGTGAGCGAGAAGTGATTGCACTCTCGAAGCCTTCTCGGTTATGCGCTTATTGAGGGAAAGTATCTCCCGCAGCAAACCTTCACGCCGGGCCGCGAGGACCTGAATAGACTCGGGTTCCGATGATTTTCTATACAGCTGGGTAAGAAGAACCTGGTCGTATTGGGTTGCCTCTCCCTGGAGTAATTGCATAGAATCGCTAAAATTCTCCAGCTTGGCAGGCTCAGCCGTCCCCACTTCCATATCCATTTTCTGCATGCAATCCAGTATGCGTTCATACTGTTGTATCGATTGCAATAGCATTGGTTCAAGCGGCTGTATTGCCTTTTGCGTATTCATTGTCCTTGTCACCGGGATATAGAAAGAGGGACATAGTTGTCAGGCACTGCGTTTGTGTTGCCATAGGGGGCTACTGGGATGGAGAGCAGCCGATTCACGGGTGTTTGTTCTCGTTTGTTGATCTCTATTGCTTCGCCCCAGGTGCCACGCAGGTCGACCAACAGTTTTTCGACGACCCGCAGTTTCTCAATGTCTTTGTGGAGATTGGCCTGAAGCAGTTCCCGGACCATGAAATTGTACAAAGCATCGAGCTCTTCAGCCAACTCGCCACCGACCGTGTGATCAAGCGAGCTGGAAAATTCTGTAATAATGGCCATTGATTTGGAGATACCATGATAAAATCCGGTAAGATTTCCTTCTTCCAGAGCATTGATGGCTTGTCGGGTAAAGCGAACGGCCCCGTCAAAGAGCAGGAGCAAAATCTGCTCTGGAGTTGCTGAGAGAATTTGGTTTTCTTGATATTTCACGTAGGGATTCATAAGATTTCCTCGTCGGACGGCAGGCCGAGTTTATGCTTTGGTTGAGGAAGAACTGGTCGAAGAAGAACTGGTCGTGCCGAATAACTGGGTCAGGTAACTCGATTGCGCGTTTAAAGTGCTCACCAGTGATTCCATGGCCGTGAATCTGGCCCGTAGCGTTGCTTCCATCTGGGTCATTAAGGGTTCTTTTTGGGCGATCTCGGCGTCTATTTGCGCCGCCTTTGTTGTATAATTAGCTTTTTTTGTGGCATACATGCCCTGGGTGGGATCTTCGGTAGTGACTAAAAAGGAGTTGAATTTCTTCATAACCCCATCGGTTGTGTTGCTACCGGCCAACAAGGTGACTAACCCGTCAAGATTATTAGTAACTGCAGAGTCAACCTTGGTGCTGTCCATGGTGAGTGTGCCGTCTTTGTTGGTCGTGATGCCGATATCGTTCAATAAATGCAAGGAACTGCTGTTGTTACCAACACTGTTGGTTAAAATTGATTGCAGGCTCTGCTTGATAGACCGGACAGTCGCATCGCCGCGCAGGTAATCGCTCAAGATATCTTCCTGTCCTGCTGCCTTGGCGGCCGCGGTTTCTGCCGCCGTTTTGGTCACGTATCCCTGGTTGACCCAATCAATGATCTTGTTGTAGCTGGTGACAAAGGCGCTGATCTTATCTTTCAGTGTGCCTGGGTCGGCGACAATATTCATCTCGGAGGGCGTGTAGGTGAGAGATGTACCGGAACCGGTTGTCGGGCTTGTCGCATTGAGGTTCAGGGTCACGCCGTTGTACACATTGGCAAGGGTGTTGGAATTGCTGACCACCTCGGTGCCGTCAATAAGTACCTTTGCCTGCTGGGCAACCTGAAAATTTGTGGTGCTGAGATCGGTGCCGCTATTGCTTGTCGATGCGCTGGTGAGACTGAATACCGTTGAGGCATCTTTGCCGGTTAAGACCAGATGATAGGCATTTGTTGATTTGCCGTCGTTAATGATAGCGGCCGTGACGCCGGTGGTGCCGGATTGTGCATTTATTGCCGCCTTGATGCTAAGCAGGGAATTGTTGCTGGGGGCAATGGAAATAGCTGCTAGGGCTTTGGGGTTATTTGGGTCGGTCGTGTCGTTTATAGTGAGAGTGCCGGAATTAAAGAGACCAATCGTTTGGGAATCGTAACCAGTGCTCACATCTTTCTGCACCTGGGCCAGTTGTTTCACAGCAACAGAATAGCTGCCGGTGGCGGCATCGTTCAAGGTAACAGTATAGGGGGCATCGGGACTGAGGCTGGCCTTGGTGGTGCGGACATCGCTGGTGATATTCATGGCTGCCACAGCTGTCTGCAGGTCAGTCAGTCTGGTGTTCAGCTGCGCATACGCCTGGAGTTTAGTCGCCTCATTGGTCTTCTGGGTATTGAGATTGTCAATGGGTTGGCGTTCCACCGCCATCAGTTTCGAGACTATGTCGTCGGTAGCCAAACCTGATGCTAAGCCACTGAAAGTTATACCAGATGTGGTACCTGACATGGTGGGTTCCTCATTCTGTCAAAATGTTTTTGTGGATGATCCGACCTTTACGGTTGGGCTATCCACTATTCTTACTGCTTGTTATCAATAACGATTCCGGTGAAATCGTTTAATGGTTTTTGTAGGCCCATCATTTTTTCAGCCGGAATTTGGCGAATCACTTCCTGGGTAGAACTGTCGACGATCTTCACTATCATTTTTTTGGTATTAGGATCGGTCTCGAAACGGACACTGTACATCCCGTCCCCAGCCAATGCTTTAATTTTGCTCAAAATTTCCTCTGGCTGCACTACGGTTTTCGCGGCGTTTTCTTCAACCTTTGCGGGCTCTTCCTTGGCCGCCTTGCGACTGGTGTCAACTTTCTCCGATGCCGGCGGCGGCATTTGGAGCGACGTATTCGTGATATTGTTTGTGGCTTCGACGCTCATGGCAGTCTCCTTTCTGTCTCTGTTGAGTCCTTTCAATCATTCCAGTTTTTTCAAGTCGGCACAAACTGTACGGTGCGTTCTGTACCCCTACAGAGTCATTGTGTGTCACGTTGAAGATAAATGTAAAGACAAAAGCCTTGAGGGCCAACTGCGGCCCTCAAGGGTTAAAGGTCAGTTTACTTCAACAGGGACAGCGCCAACTGAGGAGCCTGGTTGGCCTGGGCCAGAATGGCCACACCAGCCTGCTGCAGGATGTTGTTCTTGGTCATTGCCGAAGTTTCCTGGGCAATGTCCGCGTCCATAATCCGGCTGCGTGCAGCCGAGAGGTTCTCGGATACGTTGGACAGGTTGGAAATGGTGGATTCGAAGCGGTTCTGGATAGCGCCAAGGTCACCACGAATGGTGTCGATTTGGCTCAGCGCTCCGTCAACAGCCTTGATCGCACTGGCCGCTCCTTCCGTCGTGGTGATATCCACGCTGCTGATGGAGTTCAGGCTGCTGACATTAGCGGTGTTTCCAACTGTAGCGAAGATCGAACCAGACGCCTTATTTACACTACTGCTTACGTTGAAGGCACCAGAACTGGAGAAAGAGATCTCGCCGCCAATGACGGTGGAATCGGTTGTACTGCCAGTGTTGCCAGCAAGTTTGACCGCAAGGCCTTCGTTGCCGGTGACATTCAGGGTGTCGGTAGCCAGACCGGAACTATGGGTATAGTTGCCGATTTTGATATCAAACCCTTGGGCCTGGGTTAAGGTTATACTCGCATTGTCGGCACCGAGAGTCGCAGAGATTCCGGTACTGCCTGCCTGATTGTTAATAGCATTGAAGAGGTTGGTAAGGTTGTCGTGGGTAACGGTGGCGCTGATCGCAAGGGGCGTGCTGTTGGTCCCTAGTAGAGTGAAACCAACGGTTCCGTCGCTCACAAGGTTGGAAAGCGTGGCAACAGTATTGGCGGTAGCGGTAACGCCTGTGGAGGCTGATTGAGCATTGACTGAACCGGCAATAGCGTTGGCGCTGTTATCAGCTCCAATAGCTACTGTGGCGGAACCTTGGGGGCCAGCCACCAACAAGTTCTGGGTTGCAACGTTATTCCCGCTCGTGGTGTCTGCATTACCCAAGCCAACGGCTCCCTGCGTACCAACTGTGCCGAAGAGGGTACCCGTGGAGACAGCGGAGGTGATTGCATTGCTTGCGAAGCTATAGCTTGCCGAAGCACGCTGAACAAGGGCAGAACCGGTACCACCGGTGGTCAACGTACCAGTTGTACTGTTCGCTCCTGTATAGGTAGCTGCAACTGCACCACCATTAGCTACCGCTAGGGTCGAAAGCTCGACATTTTGCCCGCCGGTTGTTGTGGCTGTCAATACATTGGCATTAGGGCCTGTGCCGACCGAAAGAACGACACCTGTAGTCGCAGTTGCGAGGGTCGTGTTCCAACCGGCGATAGCAGCTGCAAGATCGGTATTAAAGCCTGCTTGACCACCACCAGCGGTTGTTGCCGTCAAGGTTAAGGTTGAACCGTTAACATTCAGGGAAAACGTATCAGCCGTAGCGGTAGGATCCCATGTGGAAGCTGTCAACGTAGTGGATACGGCATTGGATCCATATGTCGCTGTGGAAGTAGCACCAGCCGCGGAGTCGATATTGGTTTTTGCAGTCAGGGCAGAATCGCCGGCAGCTATCGCGGCGGTGGCGGTTGTGCCGTCAGCCTTGGTGACTGTTACGGTCTGAGCTGCTACAGCACCAGCCTTAGCAGCTGTAAGGTTAGCTGCAGCTGAGCCACCGGAACCTGTACCTGAAGTTATGCTATTAGTGATCGCACTTGCTGAATTGGTTGCGGCCTCTATACCAATGTTACTGGTTGAGGTTAAGGCGTTATTGCCAAGGGACGTGGCTTCAGCGGATTTAATGCCAAACGAAATGGTCTGGTTGGCATTGGCGCCAACCTGGAACTGGGCGGTGGCCATGGTGCCGTCCAGCAGGTTTTTACCGTTGAACTGGGTAGTGCTGGCAATACGGGTCATCTCCTGCTTCAACTGGTTCACCTCAGCCTGCAGGGAGGTTCGATCCGTGGAGCTGTTGGTATCGTTTGCTGACTGAACGGCCAACTCACGCATACGCTGGAGAATGTTGGTGGATTCCGAAAGCGCACCCTCAGCCGTCTGGGCCAGAGAGATACCGTCATTCGAGTTACGAACTGCCTGATTCAGGCCGCTGATCTGCGAGGTCATGCGATCTGAAATTGCCAATCCAGCTGCATCATCTTTTGCTGAGTTGATGCGAAGACCAGACGACAAGCGCTGCATGGATTTTGCCAGCGCGGATTGAGATACACCCAAGTTACGTTGGGCATTGAGAGACATTACGTTTGTGTTGATAGAAAGTCCCATGATATTCCTCCATGAATATTAATGTATGGGGTACTGCTGGGCGTCCTTGCCCGTGATTAAAACAATATACACTTCACTGCTTTTGTGTTCGGTTTTGTTGTTTGGTACCTCCTTTTTTTTTACAAGCAATTTTTTGTGTTTTTGTTGTTTTCGTGCTGTGTTTCTTCTCTTTCACTTTTCTCTTCGACCAGTGCTTGCCAAAAGTTTAGAGAAAAAAATATTTTTTTTTTGAAAGTCGAAATCCTTTTTACTCATGGTTCCCTTTCGCAATACCAAGGTTGGGGGGAACGGCTGTATAATGAACCCCAACCTTGTGCGACCAGGGGCAATTTTTTTTTGTCATTTCGAACGGAGTAAGAAATCTCTCTTGGTTGCACGCTTTGAGATTTTTCCCGTACCTCATTGCCAGCTGCCTAATATGATAAAATCTGTTGTTTTTTTCGGCTCGAGGGGAGCGGTTTCTTCCCAGAGGACGCGGTCTTGATAGCCGTTGGTCAGTAAGCGGTCTTCATAGCCATTGGCCAGGAAGCGATTTGCAACCGGCCGTTTTTTGTTAGGTGGTGCTGCCAGGGTGTTTCCCTGGATAATGGCGGATGCGTTTCTATTGTATTTAAACATGACGATTTTCATAATTTGTCCCTGTGCGCAATAAGAGGACCGGAGAGGGATAGTCCCCTCTCCGGCTGTGGTGATTAAGGATTGGTATTAACCTTGGAGCAGCTTCAGGGCCAACTGCGGTGTTTGATTAGCTTGGGCGAGAATAGCTACACCAGCCTGCTGGAGGATGTTGTTTTTCGTCATTGCTGATGTCTCCTGGGCAATATCCGCATCCATTATCCGGCTGCGGGCCGCGGTAAGATTCTCCGATACATTCTGCAGGTTAGAGATGGTTGACTCAAACCGGTTTTGAATGGCGCCGAGTCCGCCGCGGATACTGTCGATTTGGCTGAGTGCGCCATCTATTGATTTGATGGCATCGGCAGCGCCAGCGACCGTGCTGATATCCACGGTATCGATAGAGTTGAGCACGCTGGCATTGGGAACCCCTTGCATGCTGTTAAAAATAGAGCCGGTGCTGCCATCAATATTGCTGCTAACGTTGAAGGTGCCTGTACTGTAGAACGCGACTTCGCCACCGACAACGGTGGAATCGGTCGTGCTTCCACTATTTCCGGCAAGCGCAACTCCAGCACCTTCAGCTCCGGTGATCGTAAGGGTATCGGCTGCTGTATTACTGCTGTGTGTATAATCGCCAATCTTGATGTCATCCCCCTGGGCCTGCGTCAAGAAGATGCTTTTCTTGTCGCCGCTTAAGCCAGCGGTGATGCCGGTGTTGCCGGCCTGATCATTAATAGCGGCAGACAAAGAGCTGAGATTGTCTGTGGTCACGTTGGCGCTGATTGGGACAGCTACAGCGTTGCTGCCTTGCAGGGTGAAGCTGATCGTACCGTCGGCAACCAGGTTGGAAATAGTTGCGGTAGTTCTAGCCTCAGCTGTCACACCAGTTATTGCTGATTCGAGATTGACCGTATTTGCAATGGTGCTGGCGCTGTCATTGGTTGTTATTACAGCAGTTCTGGTACCGTCAGGGCCGACAACGGTTAAGGTTTGTCCTGCAACGTTATTGCCGGCCAAGGTGGTGGCTGCGGCGACGGTTGCTGTTTCAATGCCAAGGGAGTTCGTCGTGTTGGTGACCGTGGCACCTGAAATGGTGCTGCTTATAACGCCCGTGCCCCCCGGACCACTAAAAGTGACCTTGCCGCCAATAGTGGTAGAATCATTGCCGCCGCTGGTCAGAGCGATATTGCTGGCCGAAACTGTGCCACCGGCACTGTTCAAAAAATTGAGAATTTTGATATCTGCCCCTGTTGCACTGGTCAGGGTAATGGTATTGCTAACGGCATCGTAGGTCGAGGTAATGCCGGCTGGTGCAGCGGTGTTTATGGCGGCATTTAGTGCGGTAAGGTCTGTTGTCGTTGCGGCGGTGGCCGGAATCGCCGTGCCATTCAGTGAAAAACTGACATTACCATTAACGGAAAGTCCGCTGAGAGTGGCGGTGGTCGAAGCGGTGGCCGTCCATCCGGTAGCTGTCGTCACTCCCGCAGTAACCAAACCGGCAATCTGCTGGGCGCTCATGTCAGTCGTGACCACCAAAGGTGCTGTAGCCCCTGTGATACTGTTGGTGAGGGTCAAGGTCTGGACGCCGACATTATTTCCCGCAGTAACGTCAGCACCGGCTGCTGCCGGGGTCAGAGCAAAAACAGAGGTCGTCGCCAGCGGCGTACTTGTTGATTTCAATAAATCAATGCCCAGATCCGCAGCCTTGGCCGAGGGGATGGAGAAAGAAATAGTCTCATTAGCGTTGGCGCCCACTTGGAACTGGGAATTCGTCAGAGTGCCGTCCAGGATGTTTTTTCCATTGGAAGAGGTGCTGGCGGCAATTCTGGTCATCTCCTGTTGCAGTTGGTTGACCTCGGCCTGAAGGGAGGCTCTATCTGAGGCGCTGTTGGTATCGTTGGCGGACTGAATGGCCAGTTCGCGCATACGCTGCAGGATGTTGGTTGACTCCTGTAAGGCGCCCTCAGCCGTCTGAGCAAGGGAGATGCCGTCGTTCGAGTTCCGTGCTGCCTGATCGAGACCACGAATCTGGGATGTCATCCGGTCGGAAATAGCGAGTCCGGCTGCATCATCCTTAGCTGAGTTGATTCTCAGGCCTGATGAGAGCCGCTGCATGGATCGGGAGAGGTCTCCCTGTGATTTACCAAGATTTCTTTGAGCGTTTAATGATGATACGTTTGTATTGATTGTAAGTGCCATGATAATAATCCTCCTTGAAGGGGTGTTGCGGCGTCTTTTGCAATCGTTTTACAAACGTAAAGTCTCTTTCTTTTACGTACCTCGCAGGTATGTTGTATTTCGTCAGATATCTGAAATTAGTTTAGGGGGAAACGAGAATACATTGCTTTAATCTCGCATTTTATCTTATTTCCCTGGTTCCCACGCAACGCAGGGGAGCCAGGAGAGAGGAATATTGTCAATCTGAACACGTGTGAGGAATCTGGAGATTTCTTTCGTTGGTCGAAATAACAAAGGATGAGGGCGTTTAAAAAAGAACAGCCGCCGGACAATAAAAATGTCAGGCGGCTGGCAGCGGTAAAAAGAGGGGCAGCTTTACTTTTTTTCTATCTCCGGCAGCGGGGTCTGGGTGCTATACCGCGCGTCTTCAAGAATGACTTGCAGACCTCTGTTGGTCTCCGGAGCATAGAGGAGGGGACCGGAAAGGTTCAGCGATATTTTTTTCTCCGGGGAGATGGAGACGATCGCAAGGATAAAGCAGGCACCGTTCTCGTCGATCCCCAATTTTTCGCGTTCTTTGGTATCAGGGACAACAAGGTAATCAAAGAAAAATTGCGTTGGGTCGGTGACTACAAAGGCAAAGGCCGGATCATCGACACTTTGGATCCAGAAGAGCGGGCCGTCCTTCTTGTTGGGCATCACGAGGAAGTGTTTCAGCTGGTCAAGGCCGATGAGTCCTTCCGGAAAGTGGAGGACATTGGAAGGATCGTATTCTACCTCGCCAAAACGGGTATCTATGGTTTTCATTTTTTCGATGTCCTGTCTGCAAGCTTGTCACTGAGGATATCCAGGTCGTTCAAATCCCACCCGGCCGCTGCGTCGATGTTTTCTTGATGGATGCGCTCATAGACTTCATGACGATAGATCTTGGTGTCTTTGGGCGCATCAATGCCTATGCGAACACCGCCACTCTTCATCTCGATGATCTTGATAATGATATTGTCCCCGATGACGATTCCTTCACCGGGTTTTCTGGTCAGCACCAGCATAATTGCACCTGTATAAAAACTCGGGCAGTTGCCCGGGGGAGTGGATGAGGAAAATGTACGTGCCTTCTGTTGCGACGGAATAGCATGGATGCCGAAATCTGTCAGAGCATTCTGCCTGAGACGTTAAGAGTAGTATTGTGTAAAAAATATAAAAAGGCAATCAGTTTTAATTGGTTGGCCCTCTCAGATATAATTGAGGATAGAGAGTTTCGAAACTTGCCCGGTGACACTGAGGGCAGCCTGAAACGCTGTTTCCTGTTGAGTGATAGCATTGAAGGCCTCGATGGCGTCCGCGTCCTGGTAACGGGAGAGGATCTGTTGGAGATCGGTACTCACGCCTTGCTGGTCGTCCATGGTCGTCTGCACCTGGTTCGCGCGGTTGCCGAGCTGGGAACGCAGTTGCCGGTTTTGTTCGGCAGCTCCTTCCAGGGCGGTAAGACTGTCCTGCAAGGCCTTTTGACCGGCTTGCAAGGAACCGGGCGCAGGGGGGCCTGAATTGACAGTGGTGGTGATATTAGCGATATTGGACTCATTCCCTACCGCCTGGGTGACGTTTAGCTGCGTATTAATGGCGCCATCCACGGCAAACGAGTAATTGCCTGCTGTACCTACCGTATGGTTAGCGCCTAATTGAGTAGCAATCGCCGTTGCTAGATTTGCACCGCTCAGGTCGCTGCCTGAGGTATTGATGTAGCTTACGGTCTGATTGAAACCGGGAATCGTAAAGGTGAAATATTCACCATTCTTCACGGTTACTGCGCTGAGATCGAAGCCTTGTTGTTCGGCAACTGGGGTGACAGCTGCAACACCCGCTGTGACCGAGGCAACTGTCCCGGTGCCGCCAGGACCGCTATTCGCTGTAGTGATAGCAGCGATAGGCTTTTCACTGCCCGCATGCTGCGTGATGTCCAAGGAGGTAGAGGTGATATTCGCGGAATAGTCGTAATTTCCACCCGCACCGCCGGTTATTGGATTATTCGTCCCTAGTTGGGCGGCAATAGCCGTCACGAGGGCTGCGCCAGTTATCGACCCAGCGGTTCCATTGTGATAGACTGCGGTTCCACCATCAATAGTAAAGGTGTAGTCAGAGCCAGGAGCAACTGATACTCCTGACAAATCGACCGTTTGCTTGGCGGCAACAGCGGTGACACCAGTGACACCCTGGACAACTTGAGCACCAGTTGTCGATGCCGTTGAGTAGGATGGAACTGAAGGGGCGTTATCATTATAATTGCGAATAGCCTCTTCCGCCTGGGTCAGTACAGCGAAAATATCGTAGTGATTGCTGTCAGTTTTATTGACACCGGCTGGGGTGGGCAGAGCGGGAGGAGGTGGGTCAGGTGTCCAAGTTGAGGCGCCCAAAAAAAGTTTGTTGCCAGTCAGATTCACCTCAACCTGTCGACCGGTAGTGATCTCCAGAGAGGTGGCGTTACCGTCTCCCTTATACAAAACTGGCCATGTTGCTGAATTCGCAGGGTCATAGAGCTCTTTTTTGTAATTGGGGTTTTCCACGAAAGGTTTGGTGTCGGTATTATATCCGGCGAAAATATATTTACCGTTAACCACGCTATTGGCGGCGTCCAGCATCTGAGTCTTGAGCTGGGCAAGCTCATCAGCCAGTACGGAGCGATCTTGGTCGTTCAGTGAACCGTTGACAGCATTGGTCATGATTTCTTTGGCCCGCTGCATGGTGTTTTCAACGGTGTTTAGTGAACCGTCCGTTGACTGCATCGTGTCGAGGGCCTGACCCATGGTGTTGATGTCGCGGGTTACATTGCTGATTTCTTTACGGGTGTTGAACACGGGTCGAATGGCTGCTGGATCGTCGGAGGGTTGATTGAGTTTCTTCCCAGTGGCTCCTATGTTGCGAAGGACTTCCAACTGCTTAGAGATATCGTCAAGACGCGATCCGAGCATGTTATAGGTTGTTCCTTGAGTGGCTTTCATGGCTTATTGTTTAACCTGTAAAAGTGAAGTCATCATCTCGTCAACAGTGGCGAGAAATTTGGCCGATGATTGAAAACCTCTTTGGTATTGCATGAGATTGACCATTTCTTCTTCCAGTGAAACACCGGAGTAACCGTCACGCAGGTTTTGCAACTGGGTGGTGGCATCCTTGGCTCCGGTAAGGGCCAGATTGTTTCTGTTCGCTTCAATGCCGACGTCGGAAACCATCTGGCTGTAATAGCCGTCAAACGTATCTGTGGTGCCGCTAACCTGATGGCTATTGCCCAACTGGGCAATGAGTAGGGCATTTTGATTGTCGCCGGCAGCAGCCGTGTTCTGCCCGGCAGCTGCGATTTTACGCGTATCGGTGATGGCAACCTCAACGTGTCTGCTGGCATTGGCCATCACAGGCGGGCCGGCAAGATTATTAAAAAACAGACCACCTTGGTTCGGTAGGCCGGTAACCGGATCTGTAGAGGCTGCGACCGCCAGCCCGGTAGTCGGATCGGTATAGTAGCCTTGGCTGTGTACATCGTTAACCGCTTTGGTAAGATCAGTCGCCAAGGTATCGAGATTGGAGCGGAGACCGCTGATTAAATTGTCCCGGACATCAAGCATTCCTTTAAATTCACCGCCGAGATTATCATTGGAAATGTCGACAGGGTGGCCTGCAACTACAAGCTGCAGTTTCATATCTGCACCGGTGGTCACCGTTTTAATGGTCATGGCCTGATTCCCCTGCACCAGCGGTAAACCGCCAGGCAACTGCAGGCAGAGCATGCCTTGGCCATCACTATAGGTCTGCACACCAAGCTTTTCAGAAAGATCCTTTACCAGGAGATCCCGTTGATCCCGAGCCGAGTTTTCAGTTTGACCCGAAACTTCAACTTGTTGGATGCGGTCGTTGAGTTTAGCAATTTGGGATAATTTGGCATTGAGATCGTCCACTCCGGCGACAACCTGGGTGTTTAAATTATTGACAATATTATCTAAACTCTTGTTCGTATCATTAAAGGCGGTACCGAGTAATTGTCCCTGTTGAAGAACCGTATCTCTTTCGACCTGACCGCTGGGATTGGCAGCAAGTTGCTGCCAGGCATCAAAGAAGCTGGTGATTTTTGCAGAAAGATTATCTTCTGAAACACTGAAGGTTCGTTGCAGTTCGGTCATCGGTGCAGAGCGACCGGTTTCTTCCCCAAATTCAACGGTTTTATCCTGGAGCTGCTTGGTAATGAAGGAACTGTAATCCCGAGAGACATTGGAAACCGTCACGCCCTGGCCGACAAAAAAATCGCCAAAAGTGACGGAAGGAATCTCCGTCAGTACCGCCGTCTGACGCGAATACCCCGGAGTGTTGACATTGGCGATATTATTACCGATTATTTCAATGGATTTCTGATTCGTCAGCAGGCTCGTTTTGCCAGCGTTCAGTGCGGTGATAAGGCTCGACATGGCTGTTTTTATTCCTTTTTCTACCAGGTTTGGCGTCTCGGAGGTCTGTAGGGCCTTTCGCCTCGCGCTGTCATGGAATTGTAAATTTTCAGCAACGAATTGTTACCTTATGATACTATCGGCAGAACTGTTGGTTGAGTTTAGCACTACCTGATGAATTGTGGAGTTGGAGCGGAAGTGACGATGCTGCAAAGGGAAAAGAAAGGCAGGACGGAGCGAACAGCAAGGGGGGGGGGCGTTCAGATGCTGCCGGAAAGCAGGCGACCATTGATGGTGTTATTCTGGGAGCGTCCGTATTGGCTATAGGTTATCGGCACGGTTTTCTTGCCGAAAAATTCCATGGTATCCTGAATCCAATGCAAGGTTGAGCGGAAAAGAAAAGCATTGCGCCTATTTTCGTTCTTAATGTCCAGGGCATATTGCCGGTCATCAGGGTGAAGCGGTCCCGCACCGTTAAGCGCTTGGATGAGTACCTCTTTCCGCTTGATATCCGTCATCATGGCCGACGTATCGAGAGCCTTGGCATGTTCACGCTCGGCACGGATGGTATCCCGCAGCTGGAGCAGTAATTCGCGGACAGTGTCACGGTCCATGGATCAACCTTCGACCAAGAACTTGAGGAGGCTAGAAGCGACCTTGTTCAGGTCCGGTTCGTACTGGCCACTGCTGACCTGTGCCTTCAGCTCTTGCACGCGCGCCGTGCGCTCTGAATCTTCCGTCTTGCCAGCGGCTTGCGCTGCGGCTGCTCCCTGAAGAGCGGACGAGAAGGAAGCGCCTTCCTTGCCTTCGGTTTTGGCTGTTTTCTGAGCATCGCCCAGTCGGCCTATTTTATTGAGACCACCTATCTGCCCCATGCCTCGAACCCCAAAAAATTCTACAGTCATCACGTTCACCTGTTTGAGAGAATGTCAGGCCGCAGCCTTTGATCCTGTTGCCCAGTCATCCAATTTTTTCATCACGGCATCGTAAGTCTGGTAGGAGATATCCGGCAACCAGTCGCCAAAGGCTTTTTTTGCTTCGGCAAATCCTTTGTCGATACCTGCCTTGATCGCGTCGATGCGTGATGGGTCGCCCCCGGCTGTTCCTACGGCAAACTGGAAAATCCGGTCGGATGTCTGTTTTACGCCAAAATATCCGTCGTCACTGATGAGTTTCTGCGCATCAGCAGGGGTGATGGTCGCGATGTTGATTTCACCGCTGCCCGTGGCAATTTTGGTGTCTATGCCTTGTTCTTTCAGCAGGTTGGCTACCAGATTCTGAAGCATCCCGTATCGTGACGTATCGCTGGCATTCATCTGCATGTTGCCGGAATAGGTGACGGTTTGGGTTGATTCGCTTCGCAGACTGATCGTGTCGGTTGAATTTGTTTGCACACCGTTCTCAGTGCCGCTGGAAACCTTGGCAGTATCCAAGCTGGTGCTCTGATAGATGGAAAGCGTCTGGATCTGGTTGGTACTGATGGTATTTACCATTGTATTTCTGCCTCCCTGCAGCGTTTGCAGACCATCCTGGCCTGTCCTAAACAGGAGGTTGTACTTCCTGTTAGCTCTTTATCGGTTCACGCTGAAAAATACTTTACAGGAAAAATCATTTTTTTTAAAAAAAAGTTAAGGGCAGGGAAAGGCTATTTGGAGGAAGGTAACTTTTTCTCCATTTGGCGGTACATCTGATCGGCCAAGCCGACGCTCTGTTTTTTTGAAATTTTCTTAGCGATTTCCTGATCAAGCATGTCTTGATAGACAGCGGTAGCGTTATCTTTTTTCAATAATCCGCCATCAGGGACCGTTTTTCGCATAGCCTTGAACATCGATTGGACGAAAATAGATTCAAAATCTTGACAGGATTTTTTGAGGGCCTTTTTGTCTTTCTGGGAACGACTGGTATCAGGAGTCTGTTGGGAAGCGGCCAGCAGGGATGAGGTATCAAGAGTGGATTTCATGAGTGCGTCCAAAAAAGGCTGGTTGATAATTTGTTATCTCGTTTCCATGCGCCGCATAGGTGCGGGGGGATGCTTCGTTGGGCCACAATATTACAAAACGATGAGCTCGCCCTGCAGCGCACCTGCCGCCTTGATCGCTTGGAATATGGCGATAAGGTCGCGTGGGGTGACGCCTATGGCGTTCAGTGCCCTGGCGATTTCTCCTATATTAACGCCCATTTGCAGTACAACCAGATTTCCTTTGTCCTCAACTGCGCTGACCGTTGTTTTCGTAGCAGCGGCAGTCGTGCCGGCGGTCAGTGGATTAGGCTGGGTGATCTCGGTCGAATCGGTGATGATCAGGTTGAGGTTGCCGTGTGATACCGCTACCGTGGAAATACGGACATCCTGGCCCATGACAATGGTGCCGGTGCGTTCGTTGACCACAATCCGTGCTGGTCGGTCCGGATCAAAATCTATACTTTCCAGAGCAGAAATAAAGGTTACCAGGTCGCCCTTGAATCCAGCGGGTTTTTGAACCTTGACGGACCTGGAATCCATCGAGTGAGCGGTGCCGCTGCCGAAATGGCTGTTGATGGCCTCCGTCATCCGGGCGACTGTGGTGAAATCGGTCTCACGTAGTTGATAAAGCAGATCGCCCGTAGGCGGCATTGCGTAATTAACGGCGCGTTCAATAATGGCACCGCCGGTGACTCGGCCGACAGTTGGGAAATTTTTCTGGGCTTTAGCCGCCTTGCCGCCAAAAGCAATGCCGCCTACGGTGAGCGGGCCTTGCGCCACAGCGTAAGTGTTGCCATCCGGTCCCTTCAGCGGTGTCATCAGCAGGGTTCCGCCGGAAAGGCTGGTTGAATCGCCGACAGATGAGACGAGAATATCGATGGCTGACCCCGGGCGGACAAAAGGCGGGAGCTGGGCAGTTACCATCACCGCCGCGATATTTTTGGTCTTCATCTGTTTGAAGACATCGGCAGACATTGTGACGCCCATCCGTTTTACCATGTTGGCAATGGCCTGTTTGGTGAACACCGATTTGGTGGTATCGTCACCGGTACCGTTTAGGCCGATGACCAGACCGTAACCCATCAGCTGGTTGTCACGGACGCCTTCGATATCGGCGAGGTCCTTGATACGGGTCGCCTGGGCCTGCGTGCTGGTCAGCAGGAGGAAAATAAAAAATATGGGGCCGGTTAGGCAGGTTCGATGTTTCATAGTATTTCGTTTAGGGCGCTATCAAAAGGGCCAGGTGTTATCAAAAATGCGACCCAGCCAACCGGGTTTCTGTTTATCGGAAACCGATCCCTTGCCGGTGTAAGAAATCTGTGCATTGAGGATATTTCCAGAATCCACGGTATTGTCAGTCATAACATCGTACTGTCGGACAATGCCGGTCAGGTAGATGATTTGGTTTTCATTGTTGACGGTCACCGATTTGCCGCCCCGGATCTTCATATTGCCGTTGGGGTAGACCTCAATGACTTGAGTGGTGAGAGTGGCAACCAGATTTTCCGCGCGGGTTGTCTTGCCGCTGCCGGAAAATTTATTGTCAGAGGATGCACCAATCAGAGCTGAAGGGGTGATATTACTATTTGCATTTACCACAGATTTCTCTAACCCAAAAAGACTGGAAATGCCGGCTGCTATGTTCGAAGAACGATCTGTATCGGTGGTAGCTACTTTAGAGGCGCTCGCCTGTTCTTTTATAAGAATGGTGACAATGTCTCCGATCCGACGGGCTTTGACATCGGCCAGCCAGTTGCCTTCATCGCCGTTCCACAGTGTACCGGGTGATTGCGGCTTTGGGTTAATAGCGATTGGTTCCTCAAGTGGTTCTGTGATAGGGGTAACGTCTTGGGGTAATTTAGGACCGCACCCTGTGAGCAGGGCAAACGTTAGCAGAATCATGACACAGTGAGCAGACTGGGTTTGCGACCATGTGTGAAGAGGTGATGGGTAATGAGGAGAAGATCTTCGCATAACTAAAACTCCACGGAAACGATGCCGGGGCCATCGACTCGGCAGTAAATCAATTTATTGGAGCTGACATTTTTCACTCGAATGGTTTCGCCCAGCCGCCCGTTTGCCTTGGCTGTCCCACTGGTAGAAATTTGCAATTCCCCTTTGCGTGCGAAAATCTTAACCTGATCGCCATCTTTGATAAGAGGTGGTGAAACGATATGTTTTTGTTCGATAGCCTTGCCAGCGTTGACCGTCCGGGCAACCTGCATACCAAAGATCTGTTCTATGGTCAGAAAAGGTCTGTCGAGTCCGCCGATGTTTTGCTGTTTCAACGATATTTTGTCTTTGGTGATCAAGTCGCCTTTATGCAGAGTGACTTCAGCGGTGGCAACGTCGGCAAGGGCTTCCAGTTTGCCGCGGAGTAGGCAATTGCCAGCGGTTTTGCCGTCCACGGTAAAGGTTATTGAAAAACTGGAACTGCCCAGTATTTCAGGATGAGATGGGGTTACCTTCCAACTTAGTTTGCCGGTAGGGACCGTCAATTCTTCCGGCAGCCGGGTCGACGTGAAGCGAATTTCTGTTTTGGGAAATTTTGCGCTATTTTCATGCAGATAGTCAGCGATGATTTGCTGCAGCTGCTCTTGGCTGATACGGTTGCCCTGGCGGAAGACAGCGATCGTTTCGCTCCCCTGCCAATCGACCTTGGCTGTTTCCGGACGGTTGCGCAAGGAGGTGATGACAGCGACAGTGGAGAGTTCTTTTCCCATACCTGGTGCAGGCGCTAGCCCCACCGGCAATTGACCGATGGTATCCGCTTCGAGACCGGCGGGCGCAATGGTCGCGATGTCGGCGAGCAGTATCCGGGGACCGGGGACGTTGGCTTTGGCCTGAAAATTCACCGAGATTTGGGCGGCGGCGTCGAGGGCCAGCGTCAGTAAACCGGCAATGATAAAGAGCGGTAGCGAGTATTTCAAGTAATTACTTAATTTGGTTGGTTGTTTGCATCATCTGATCCGCGGTCGTAATCACCTTGGAATTGATTTCAAAGGCTCGTTGGGCGGTGATCATCTGGGTCATTTCTTCAACCAGATTGACATTGGAGTTCTCCACATACCCTTGCAGCAACGTACCAATTCCATTGCTGCCCGGAGTGCCGAGGGTGGCGGCGCCAGAGGCATCGGTTTCACGGAACAGGTTGCGGCCAATGGCGATCAGGCCAGCGTTATTGGGAAAACTCGCAATTTCGAGTGTGCCGAGCTGCGTGGAGGCTGTGCTGCTGCCGACAATAGCACTGACCACACCGGTCTGACTAATGGTGACTTCCGTCGCGTCGGCAGGAATGGTGATTTCTGGCTGGATGGGGAAGCCGTCGGAGGTGGTTATCCGGCCCGTGCTATCGAGTTTGAAATTGCCGGATCTGGTATAGGCGGTATTGCCATCGGGCAATGCTACCTGGAAAAACCCCGTTCCCTCAATGGCTACGTCAAGTTTATTCTCGGTCTGAACTATATCCCCTTCGGTGAAGATTTTGGTCACTGCTCCAGTTTTGACACCCAAACCTACCTGGATGCCGGTAGGTGACATAGTGTCGGCCGAGGTCGGACTGCCGGGAACTTTCATGATCTGATAGAGCAGGTCCTGGAAATCGGCCCGACTCTTTTTGAACCCACTGGTCGAAACGTTGGCCAGATTGTTGGCGATAACGTCCATGTTGAGAGTCTGGGCGGCCATGCCCGTTGTTGCTGTCCAGAGTGATCGCATATATTGAGCCTCGTGTGGAGTTGGTTTGTCGGCCTGGGGATCGTTAGTTGAACCGTTATGCTATTGATCCGAGTTCGTCCTGTTTGTTGGTGAGTGTCGAGTAGCTCTCCAGTACCTTGCTGTGTGCTTCGAAGGCGCGTTGATTGGCAATCATGGCGGTCATCTCATCCATCATGCTGACATTCGAGGTTTCCAGGTTTCCCTGGAGCACACGGTAGGTTTCCGAAGGTTGATCGGCGGTCCCGTTTTCCAGTTTGTACAATGCATTTCCGGTCTTTTGTAGTTTGCTCTGATCCGCGACAGTGAACACCTGGATTTTGCCGTCGACCACCTTCCCGTTAATGGAGATGGTGCCGTTGTCGGCAATAGCGATATCCTGACCGGCCGTGGTGTCGAACTGCAGCGGATCATTGGACGCACCAAGAACATTGGCCCCGTCCTGGGTCTTGACCATGCCGTTTTCGTCAAGCATCATATGGCCGGCCCGAGTGTAGAAGATTTCGTTATTCTTTTGGACCTTGAAAAATCCTTCACCATCAATGGCGACATCCAGTTGTCTGCCGGTGGGCTGCATGCCGCCCTGGCTGAAGTCTGTGCCAATTTTACGGATTCTTGCATAGTTGACGCCTTGTGCATCGTCCGTCTGGTTGGTTCCGCGCAAGATGGCGGCAAAACTGATGCGGTCTTTCTTGAATCCCGTGGTGTTGGCATTCGCCAGATTGGACGCGACATTGCCCATGGCCTGCTCTCTTGCCACGGCTCCACTAAGGGCGCTATATTTTCCTGAGACCATATTGCTCCGCGTTGTGTTGCATTACATGCATTGCAGGTTGTAACCAGGTGGTATCGTCAGTGTTCTTGTCGGCAGAAACGGGTGCTTTCTTAACGCCCAAATACAGCTTGTCCTGCCGCCGGTTGTGCTTTACTGCCCGCACTTGGCCATATTGCACAGGCTGAGCAATTGGCCTGCTTCGATCCGGGAAATTTCCAGGATAGAGGCAATCTCCTCGGCGCCCATGCCCTGCGACGCCAGTTTGCTCAATATTTTATATTTTTCCGGCGGTTGTTTGTCGATTTTCGCCAGGCTCTGCAAACGGGGAAATTGCAATTCGGTGGTCAGGTGCGCAGTTTTTAGTGAGGTGCTGAACGCTTCCCGGGAAGCATCGTGGCAATCATCCTGCAGAGCAGCATCTATTTTAAGCTGGAGCGCCCGAATGCGTATCGCTTCTTGCTTTCGGTCTGTCCGTTGGCGTTTGATAACGAGGAGGAAGGCGAACAGGCAGAGACCCGCAGCAATGCTGCTACAGCTGATAGGATTGATGGATGCGAACATGTTTGCCTCTTTGTTAGCGATGAAGTTAGGTGTTTAGGTATAGCCTTTTAGGCTGTAGGTGTTAGGGCTACGGTGTGTTTAGGCCGTTTCTTAAAAGCCTACAGCCTAAACAACCTAAATCGTAACACTTAGTGTTCGTAGAACTCAGAGTTCACCAGCTTGACCCGTAGTTTCAACAGGGCTTGACTGTGCAGCTGGGACACGCGACCCTCAGAAATGTTGAGGACTTCCGCAATTTCTTTCTGGGTGAGTTCCTCATAATAGTACAGGGCGATAACCAGGCGTTCCTTCTCCGAAAGTTCTTCGAGGATATCGGCTATGATCCTGGCCATCTCCTCTTTTTCTATGATATCGACGGGCGCGGGACCGCCGATGTCTTCCAGGCTGTCGAGAAAGCTTCTCCCCTCATCGGTGTGATCCAGTGTCTCGTGAAGACTGACGCAGCCGAGATGACTGACCTGGCCCAGGAGATCATGGTATTCGTCGATGGTCATGGCCATCTCTTGGGCCATCTCATCCTCTTCCGGCGATCGGCCGAATTTGCGTTCCAGGTGCAGCATGGTTTGGGCGAGGTGGTTTTGTTTGTCGCGCATGGACCTGGAAAACCAATCGAGCTTGCGCATTTCGTCAAAGATGGCGCCGCGTACCCGGTATTCGGCAAAGGTTTTGAACTTTACCCCTTTGGTCGCATCGAATTTATTGGCCGCATCGACGAGGCCGACCATGGCTGCGCTAATCATGTCTTCCCTGGTCATAAAACTTGGCACCTGGGGAACCATGCGCTGCACTACCAACTCGACCAGCGGCATGTTATCCCTGATCAGCTGGGAGCGGTCATCAAGAGGCGGTACCGGAGGAAACATAAGGTTATTCTTTGTTGTCAGAGTGCAGATTGTGGAAGAGAGGTGTTGTCATTTGCCACCGAAATCAAGAAGTCGTTTCCAAAAAAATTGTATGGACCCTTTGGGTTCCAGGGTCTGGGGTTCCTGCATGATGGTCCTAGCCAGGGCCTCGAAGGCCTGACTGGTCTTTGAATCCGGAAACAGCTGCACCAGAACCTTTTGTTTGCGAATAGCGTCCACCATCAGCTTGTCACGAGGAATGGAACCGATATAATCAATGGAGATATCCAGATAGCGGTTGGCCACCATGGTGAGCTTTCGGTAAACATCCAAGGCTTCTTCTTCATTTTTGATGAAATTGACGATCAGGTTGAAGTGCTTCTCGTGATACTGGTTGGAAAGCAGTTTCATCAGGGCATAGGCATCCGTGATGGCGGTGGGCTCCGGAGTCGTGACCACCAGGATTTCGTGGGCGGCGGTGGTGAAATAGGTAACGTTTTCAGAGATGCCTGCTTCAGTATCGATGAGGACAAAGTCGAAATCGTTATGCATGGAATCAAGAGCTTCCAGAAGCCGCATTTTTTGCTCGGCATCGAGCCGGGTGAAACGCTGGACCCCGGACCCGGCCGGCAGGATTTTTATCCCCTCAGGACCATCGGTAAGGATTGCATCAAGGCTCTGCTCGCCGGTGAAAAAATGGTTGAGATTATAGCCTGGGGCCAGTCCGAAGACGACGTCAATATTAGCCAGTCCCAGATCTGCATCGAGAATAAGAACGCGCTTGCCAAACCGTGCCAGGAGAACCGCCAGATTGGCGACTACCGCTGTCTTGCCGACCCCGCCTTTGCCGCTGGTGATGGCAAAGACCCGGGTGGCGGTCTGGCTTGATTTGCCTTCGATGATTTCAGGGTTGTTCATTGCCCGCAATGTTCCTGCCTGATCCGCTGGGCCGATTGCTTTCTCAGCCATTGTTTTGAATCCTGTGGTCGTTCATGATAATATCGGCGATTACAGTGGGCGTCGGCATGATAAAATCCTCCGGAACCCTCTGGCCATTAGTGAGAAATGAGATGGGCGTATCGTGTTTGTAGTGAATGTTGAGGAGGATGCCCAACTGGTCGCATTCATCTATTTTGCTAAAAATAAAATTGCTGATCGGTAGGATGCTGAAGCGCTTGATGATTTCTTCAAGCTCACGCTCTCTGGTGGTTGCCGACAATAGCAGGTTGTTTTCGATCCCGAGGTCGGGTCGTAGGAAACTGGCTAGCTCTTGCAAGTCAACCCCGTTTCTGGGGCTTCGACCGGCGGTGTCGATGAGAACCAAGTCAAAGTCCCGGAATTTATCCAAGGCTTGTTCAAGTTCCTGTGGTTTGATGACCACTTCCACCGGCAGCCGCATAATTGCGCCGTAGACTTTGATCTGCTCGACAGCGGCTATCCGGTAAGTGTCAATAGTGATCAAGCCAATTTTACCGCCGAACTGGCTGAGATAATGCGCAGCGATCTTGGCCAGGGTGGTGGTTTTACCAACACCGGTGGGGCCGATGAGGCTGATACGCCGCTGGCGGGTCAGCCGTTTGTCGAGCAGTTTTTCAGTGGTGAACAGTCGGGCGATGGCTGCCTTGAATATTGCGGTTAGGTCGCTGCGGTCGAGGTCGGTAGCATTGTCGATGGTGTCACGGGTGAACCGGGCCACAACCTGGGCAGTTTCCTGGTTCACGCCATAGCCGTTGAGAAAGGTGACGACCGGGTCAACGGAGGCATTGCTGCCGCTGGAGGCGACAAATTCCGGTTCGACATAGGGCTTGCGCAGGGCCGCGGGATCAATGCCGGTCATGCGGTTGGAGAGTCCTTTGACGATGTTGCGCAACTCTGCCAGTTCGTTCTGAATGTCCTGATTTGCCGGTGGTTGCTGCTGATACGATGTCGTCTTGGGCGACGGCGTGTCCTGGGCCCATATCTCCTCGTACGAGATATCCTGCCGCGGTTCAGGCCGGCTTGGCCGTTTCGGCGGCAATCCCTGCCGCCCGTTGTTGACCGGTTGCGTAACCGGTTCCTGCCAGGTGTTGTCAATGGCGGCGGTGATCTCCATCATCGGTTTCCCGATCATGCCGAAGGTGCCGCCGCGGATGGTGCGGGTGGAAAGGATGAGGGCATCCGGCCCCAGCGCTTCTTTGACCATTTTCAGACCACTGGCCATGTCTTTTGCTTCAAAGACTTTAACTTGCATTGATGGTCACCGTTCCAATGGATTGTATACGTATTTGTGAGGTGATTTCGTTATGCGACAGCACGGCCAGGTTGGGGAAGTAGCGCTCGGTCAACCGGCGGACGTGCGGCCTGATCTGTGGCAGAACCAGCAGCACTGGCTGTTGACCGCCGGCAAACGAAGATAGCAACGCAGTCAGGCTGTCAAGGATCTTCTGGGCAGTCTTGGGGTCAAGCGCCAGGTAGCTGCCCCGTTCCCGATGCTGGATGGCCGTCTGGATGGCATCCTCGACCTTCCGGTCCATGGTGATCACCGGCATGACGCCGTCGTTTTGCACATGACCAGCTGAGATTGATCGGGACAGGGCGTGCCGGGCATATTCGGTGAGAATGTCGGTATCCTGGGTCATGGGCGCGTAATCAGCCAGGGTCTCCAGGATACTGCGCAGGTCGCGGATGGAGATGCCTTCGCGCAGCAGGTTTTGCAGCACCCGCATGATAATGCCCAGATTAAGAACAGCAGGCACCAGTTCTTCGACCAGCTTCGGATAATTTTTGCCAAGATTGTCGACCAGATTTTGTGTTTCCTGGCGGCCGAGCAACTCAAAGGCATGTTGTTTGATGATCTCGCTGACATGGGTCGCCATGACCGTGATGCAGTCGACCACGGTATAGCCGGCAATCTGTGCTTGTTCCAGTTTATCCTCGGTGATCCAGATGGCCGGCAGGTCAAAGGCTGGTTCTCTGGTGGTCAAGCCCTTGATGGTCTCGGTCACCAGACCGGGATCCATGGCCATGTAGTAGCCGGGCATCATCTCAGCGGTAGCGATGTTGACCCCTTTAAGGCTGATGGTGTACTGGTTCGGATTAAGTTGCAGATTATCTTTTATGTGCACCGGCGGGACGATGAAGCCGCTAGTTAAAGCAAATTGTTTGCGGATCGATTGGATGCGGGTGAGGAGTTCGCCGTCCTGAGCTGCATCGACAAAGGGGATAAGGCCATAGCCGACCTCGAGTTCAATGAGATCGACATTGAGCATCTTCTCATAATCTTGGTCGGGTTTGGTAATCGCTTGCGGCCGCTGCTCGACCACCGCTTCTTCAATCTCTTTCGCCTTTTCTGCCTTATCGAGGCGATGCGCGGCAGAGGCCAAGGCGGCAGCGATGAGGATAAAGGGGAGAAAAGGCATGCCGGGGATCAGGGAGAATCCCAGGAGGATGGCGGAAACAACCCAAAGTGCCTTGGAATAGCGTGAGAACTGTGCCTTGAACTCTGTGCCGAAGTCATCACGGCCAGCGGAGCGGGTCACCAGCATACCGGCGGCGGTGGAGATAATCAGGGCCGGAATCTGGTTGACCAGGCCATCGCCCACGGTAAGAATGGTGTAGTTTTTGGCGGCATCGGCCAGGGGCATGCCTTTCTGCAGGACGCCGATAATAAATCCGGCGCCGATGTTGATCATGGTGATGATGATGCCGGCGACAGCATCGCCGCGGACGAATTTCGAGGCACCGTCCATGGCTCCGTGGAAATTGGCTTCTGTGGAGATTTCTTCCCGACGCCGCCGGGCCGTATTTTCATCAATAAGACCGGCGTTGAGATCGGCGTCAATGGCCATCTGCTTGCCGGGCATAGCATCTAAGGTGAACCGTGCTGCAACCTCGGCAATCCGGCCTGCGCCCTTGGTGATGACGATAAAATTGATGATCACCAGGATGACGAAAATGACCAGGCCGACCACATACGAGCCGCCGACCACGAATTGGCCGAATGCCTCGATAACGGAACCGGCGGCATGCCCCCCTTCATTGCCATGCAGGAGGATCAGTCGGGTGGAGGCGACATTCAGCGAGAGGCGGAAAAGGGTAGTGACCAGGAGAATGGAGGGGAAGATCGAAAAATCAACCGCCTTTTCCGAGTACAGGCAGATGATGAGGATGAGGATGCCGATAGTGATGTTGAGCGCCAGACAGAGATCAAGGAGCATGGGTGGTAAGGGAATGATCATCAGCATAAGGATGCCAATGATTCCCAACGGGGCCATGATGTCACTGCGCTTCAGCAGTTCGTCCGGCCGAAGCCGGCTGAGCAGTGTTTGGGTCCCGGTTGCTTCCATTACCGTTTCATACCTTTGAGTGAATAGACGTAGGCCAGTATTTCCGCCACGGCCTTGAACATTTCATCCGGGATCGATTGTCCCACTTCCACCTTTGAATGCAATAATCTTGCCACGGGTGGATTTTCTACCAGAGGAATGTCGTGTTCTCTGGCAATTTCGCGGATTTTTTCCGCCAAGAGATCCTGGCCTTTGGCCAGAACAACCGGGGCGTCCATCTCGCCAGCTTTATATTGTATGGCTACCGCAAAATGGGTCGGGTTGGTGATGACGACATCGGCTTGGGGTACAGCGGCCATCATCCGGCGGCGGGCCATCTGTTGCTGGATGGAACGGATTTTTGACTTGATGTGCGGATCACCTTCAGTCTCCTTCATTTCCTCCTTCTGTTCCTGTTTGGTCATCTTCATTTTTTCTTCCAACTCATAGCGGACAAACCCGTAGTCGAGTGCGGCCAGAAAAATCATGATCGCCGCGACTTTGGCCATAACCAGAGCAGCGGTTTTCGCTAGATAATGGATGGTTCCGTCTACCGGCATTTCAGCCAGAAGCAGGGCATTGGAAAATTCGTCTGCCACGGTTTTAAAGGCGATCCAGCCGATAAGCCCTACTTTGAGCAGCGATTTTATGACTTCGATGAGGGAGCGTTTGGAAAAAAAACGAGCCATGCCTGTGAGCGGATTGAGTTTGGCAAAATCCGGAATCAAAGGCGTGGCAGTGAATAACCAGCCAATCTGTACAAAGGAGGCCAAAAAACCGGTGACCAGGGCTACCAGAAACAAGGGTGCCAGCGCTTTGGCCAGGTTGATGGCCAGGTTATAGGCCAAATGCATCAGGGAAGAGGGGGTAATGGCGTATTCACCGCTGACTTTCCATACAGCGGTGATCATCTCCCGAATCGACGTCCAGAAGGAGGGTGCGGAAAATATCCAGAAGAGCAGCAGCAGGGTGAACATCGCTGCTGTCTGTACTTCCCGGCTCTGAGCTACCTGGCCCTTTTTGCGGAAATCTTCCCGACGTTTCGAGGACGGGGTTTCGGTGCGTTCACCCGAGGAATTCTCTTCGGCCATGATCTGTCAATGTATGTCTTCTTGCTGAAGGTGCAGGCTGATTCTTTACTGGAAAAGATGTGGGGGCTTGTCCAATCTTCGTCTACTTGTTGCCTTGTTGCAAATTATACACCCGAAAATAGGGTGGTTGTAAACAGGGGGTGTCATGGAAAAGACAGGGCTAATTAGGCGTGTTATTTCAGTAACTGAAACAGGTTGAGAATGTTTTCGCCCATAGTGTCAAATTCACGTCGCAGGACGAAAAGCATGGTGTTGAGCGTCAGGCCAATGACCAGGAAAGAAATGCCGATGTTGATAGGAAAGGAGAGCATGAAAACGTTGAGCTGGGGAAAGACACGGGCAAGGATGCCGAGGACCAGGTTGGCGATGAGCAGCAGCGCCAGTATTGGAGCGCTGAATTTGACGCCGAGAACAAACATGTTGCCGCCTAGTTGCATTAACTGTTGGACCGCCCCTTGAGAAAAATCGAGAAAACCGGGGGGGAGAAGGATGTAGGATTCGACAATGATCTTGAAAAAGAAATGATGGATATCAAAGGAAAGAAAAGCGAGCAGGGCGAGGATGTTGATGAATTGACTCATCAGCGAGAGCTGCTGAGTGGTTTGCGGGTCAAAGATGTTGGCGGCGGCAAATCCCATCTGGTAGCCGATTACGGTGCCGCCGAAAGTCACCGCCGTAAAGATTAGTTGGGCGACTAGACCAATCATTACGCCCAGCAGGACCTCGTTGATAATCAGCAGGCCGAATTCTGTGATCGTAAAGGCGACTTTGGGGGTGTACGGGGCCATGCTCGGGAAGAGCAGAAGGGCGGTGGCGACGGCCAGGCCGATTTTAATCCGACCGGAGACCTGGTTCCCCGCGAAGACTGGTATGGCGGCGATAAGGGCGATGACCCGAGCCAGACAAAGGAGGAACGTCTGAAATTGCTGGATCGGGACGAGTTGCAGGTCCATCGCGAGTCTTCTGCCGGATAAACCTTAGTGGCCGACCGTGGCGATTTGGGTGATAATGCCCGTGGTAAAGGTGATCAGCAGTTCGATGATCCAGGGACCGAAGATCAGGAGGGTCAGGAAGACGGCAACGATTTTAGGGATGAAGGTCATGGTCTGCTCGTTGATCTGAGTGGCAGCCTGAAAAATACTGATAAAGAGGCCGACCACCATGGCAGCAAGCAGCATGGGGGCTGAGGTGAGGAGGATGGTTTCAACGGCCTTCCTACCGATATGGATGACGTCCTCGGGGGTCATGATGTTCCTCGGGTGTGGAAAAAGGGCTGCATGTTTCAGCCGAAACTTTTCATCAGGGAGCCGACAACCAGCTGCCAACCATCAACAAGGACAAACAACAGCAGTTTGAAGGGCAGGGAGATGACAACAGGCGGCAGCATCATCATGCCCATGGACATCAAGACAGAGGCAACCAGCATGTCAATGACCAGGAAAGGGACGTAGATCATGAAACCCATCTGAAAGGAGCGCTTTAACTCCGAAAGCATAAAGGCTGGGATGAGGATCATTGAGGAGACTTCTTTCTTGTCAACGGGCTGTTCTTCCTTGGTTATATCAATGAAAAGCTGCAATTCGCTTTCCTGGACCTGGGAGAACATGAATTCACGCATCACCCCCAATGATTTTTCCGCAGCCTGCTGCTGGGTGATCTTTTCCTGGATATAGGGCTGCAGTGCCTGCGTGTTTATCGTGTTGATCGTCGGCGCCATGATGAAAAAGGTGAGAAATAGGGCCAGCCCCAACAAAACCTGGTTAGGAGGGGTATTTTGGGTGCCCATGGCCTGGCGGACAAAACCCAGGACAATAATGATCCGGGTGAAGGCGGTTGTCATCAGCAGGATAGCCGGGGCAACCGACAGGATGGTGAGGACGAACAGCACTTGCAGTGCTGTCGAGACCTCGGCAGGATTTGCTGCATCCTTGACGCCCAAAGAGAGGGTGGGCATATTGATGGCCCCAGCCATCTCCGGGACCAGCAACAGCAACAGGCTGACCAAGAGCGCCAGCCGTTTCATTGCTGCTCCGCCAGCAGAGATTCGAAATTCGGCTTGTCCCTCGCGTCCCGGGATAGATCGGCGAGGAGCTGGATTCTGTCTGCGCTGATTCCCAGCAGATATTCTTTGCCCCGCACCTCTACGAGTGCCAGGGATGACTTCGGCATGAGCGGTCGCATTTCGATGATTTTGATAGCGCTGCCCCCGATTTTTCCGAGGAGCAGACGTTTTTTTGCCAGCCCGTATATGGCGAGGATCAGGCCGACCACCACCAGCAGGGCCCATGCCATCTGGAGCATGGATGCACCCATGGACGGCAGTTCAGCGGCCAACGCGGTCGCCGGAGTCAGCAGGGTGAGGAAAATGTAAACGAATTGCATGGGTCAGCCCAGTCTCTCAACCCGGTCCGACTGGCTGATGACTTCGGTCAGCTTGATACCGAATTTGTCTCCCACCTTGACGGCTTCTCCCCTGGCGATGAGACGGGCATTGACATAGAGATCGAGTGGTTCTCCCGCCAGTTTGTCGAGTTCGACCACGTAGCCCTCGCCCATTTGCAGGAGGTCTTTGAGCAGTATTCTGGCCCGGCCAACCTCCACCGAAACCTGCAGCGGTACGTCGTACAGAAATTCCATATCCCTGGCAAGGCCGTCGTGGCCGTTGGCACTGGCAGTCTGCTGCGGATTTTCTTTGAGTAATTCTGCGGTTTCTTCGGGGTTCAGAGTGTTGGACCTCTGCTGCCCAAAAGCATCAGGTGCTGCCATGGATGCCTCCTAATCTGTTGCTGTAGCGGCCGGTGACATGAAAGGCCTTTTTGCCGTTTCTCTCTCCGGGGATGGCGAGAAAAAGCGGTTGATCCTCGACCATGATGGTCAGGGGTTGGTCCGGATTGTATTGCAGATCAATGATATCGCCTGGGCGCAGATCAAGGATTTTGCGGATCGTCATGGTGATCAGCCCGGAACTGGCGGTGACCTGACTTTCCATTTCCTTGGCTTCACGAGCAAGGCGATTTGACCAGGTATTAGTGGCAGCAGGGGTAAATGTGACCAGTTCGTTGAATTTTTCCTGCAAGGGTTCAAGGGTGAGGTAGGGAATGATAAAGCGCATCTGGCCGCAGGATTCGTCGGCAATTCGTACTGTGAAAACGGTGACGAGAACCTCGGTCTTCGGCTCGACAATGTTGACGAGCCGAAAATTATTCTCCACTTTGGTCAGATGAGGCTGCAGGGCAACGACCGATTGCATCGCCTTCTGTAGTTCCGCGCATATCTCCGTCATCGTGGTTTTGAGAATAGCGATTTCGATGGTGGTAAGGTTACGGTCAAGCGCAAGCGCTTCGCTGGACGGGGAGGAGCCGAGCATCATTTCCAGCAGGGTGAAGGCTAGGCGCGTATCGAAATGAAAGAGACAGCCGTGTTTCAGAGGAGCAATGCTGTAAATCCCCACTGCTCCCTGATTGTTAAGATCCAGGATGCTCTGTTGGAAATCAGTAGTCTCAATTTCTTCCCGTTCCATGGTGAAATTGCGCTGCAGGGTATTGGTCAGGCTGGTGGCAAACCTACGGGAAAAATTGTCAATAACGAGGTCGAAGTTGGGGATGCGTATTTCTCCCCTGCCACCGGCCTTTGTTAAAGTCTGGAAAAGATCGATCTCTGTGGAATGAAGAAACTGTTTGGGTTGGTACAGTCCGTTGCCCACAAAATCCGCTGAGACTTTTCCCGCCTTGATAGCTGCGAGCAGCTCAGCGATTTCATCTTTGGTGAGTATCGGTTCCATGAGGGCTCACTGCACAACAAAGTCGGTGAGGTAGACGTTATTGACACTGCCGGTTTTGAGAAATGAATTAATTTTGCTTTTCAGCTCTGCTTTGACCTGGTTCTTCCCTTGAATGTCCTGCAGTTCGGCAAAGGTTTTATTGCTGATGAGGAGAAGAATGGCATCCCTGATCTGCGGCATCCGCTTACCGGCCTCGTCGAGCACGGCATCTTTGTCCATTTCCAGAGAGATTGAGGCCTTGACGTAATGGGTGGCATCTTCGCCAATTATATTGACGACAAACTCCTTGATTTCCACCATAGGGCCAATTTTCGCTTCTTCCGGTAAAGGCTTGATCAATGCCGCTGCCTTGCTTTCCTCGGCTTTCTTTTGTTGCTCTTCTAGTTGATGCGGTTTGACAACGAGAAAATAATAGGCCGCCCCGCCCGCCGCCCCGAGTAACAGAACGACAGCTGCGATGATAATGATCAGCTTGCTTTTGCCGCCGCCCTTCTCTGGCTCGTCTTTTTTCTTTTCTTTCTCTGCCATTGTATTTTCCTTGTGTGCGACGCACCATCTGAAAAAGGATGGAAGTGGAGAGCTTGTTATTGTGCTCAACCAAGTGATAGCTTCGCGCAGGACAACCGAAATGTCTGTTTTTTGCCGTGTTTTTATGCGAGGACGCTGTCGGAGAGGTGGCGTCAACGCCTGCTGCCGATGTACGGGCAGGGGTGAATCAGGGCATAATTGGCTGCATGAACGAAGTGGAGCCGGTACTGCTTAGTGAGCAGAGTGTACCTAAAATTCAATTCAATGGCAAGATTGCAAGTAAGATGCCAAAAAAAGCAGTGTGGATTTGGAATGAGGGGGGCCAGGCAAGTGGTGGAGAAGGAGTGGAATGGCTCAAACAGGAACGGCTACCCTGATTGTAGGAATCAGAATAGCCGTGTGTCAAAAAAATGACCAGGGCTTGTTGTTTGTTAACAGACCCTTATATATCAGCGTTTCAGGTTGATCAATTCCGTGAGCATCTCGTCCACGGTGGTAATAATCTTGCCGTTCGCCGAGAAGCCGCGTTGGGTGGTGATCATTTTGACGAATTCCTGCCCCATGTCGACATTCGATTGCTCCAGGGAATTGGTGAAGACCTTGCCCAGTTCCGATCCGGGTGTGCCAACCCTGATGATACCAACATCGGCAGTGTCGGCGGTATAACGATTAGCACCTGCCAGTTTTAAGCCACCGGTATTCTGGAATTTAGCCAGCGCCAATTCGGCCACATTGATCTGTTTACCATTGGAATAGGAGGCAACCACGACCCCACTGCTATTGATGGCGACATTGGTTAGTGAACCGGCGCTATAGCCGTTTTGTGTCTGGCCGATGACTACGGAATCGCTGTCGTACTGGGTGCAGTCAAAGGAGAGATCTATTTTCTGCGGAGTTGTTGCGCCATTGGTCCAACCTGGAAGGGTAACGGGCACAGTTACCGGATCGGGTATGCCATCGCCGGTGGTGTCTGGAAGATTGCCCTTGGAGTCAAATGTTAATTTTTTTGGGAGTCCTGTGAGAGGGTCATTGACCATTGTTAATGCGGCGTTGTTATTGTCGACCGTATAGCCCATGTTCCAAGTATTTGTGGCACCATCAGTGAGACGCCAGTATACGGAGACCAAGTGCGATTGGCCCAGAGAGTCATAGATTTGGGATGAGGCGGAATAGTTATAGGTCGATTTGTCTGCGGGAACAATATTTGGGTTGGTTATGTTGGTTGTCAAGGTCTGGGTGGTCCCTGTAAAACCGATGGTCGCGACGTTCGAACCGCCAAGGGTGATGCCGGTAGTGTTGCTAAGGTCAGTGGACAGGGTGATTATGCCACCGGACGCAGTCGCGGTGACGCCGGTTGTGTTTTTTTGGGCATTGATAGCATCGAGCGTCCCTGTAAGCGTAGCGACCGTGGAAACGATAGGTGTGCCGTTTATGGTGAGTTCGCCAGCAGCAATAGCCGTACCCGATGCTGCAGCCCCCCCTGCTACCGATTTCGTACCGGCATCAAGCAGTGTTGACTTTTCATTGAGGTTGGTCGTGAAGGTTAATGTGGTCGTGGGGCTGGCTGCTATCAAGCCAACATTGGCTACCTGGATATTGGTAGCATCTGTTGGCAGGAGCGTATCGTTATTGACGGGATCAAACAATTTACCCTGGACGATTAAACCTTCCGGATTGACCAGGTTGCCAGTTCCGTCAAAATGGAAGGCTCCGGCCCGAGTGTAGTAGGGGGTGTTATCGCCGGGCTCTTTGATGACAAAAAAGCCACTGCCCTCGATGGCAACATCGGTACCTGAAGAGGTCGTCTCAAAGGTCCCCTGACTCAAGACATTGTCAACGGTCGACAGTCCCACGCCGCGGCCAACCTGCGAATTGCCGCCTGAACCGGCTACATTACTCGACAAGAGATCGGAAAAGAGTACCCGTGAGCTTTTGAATCCCAAGGTGTTGGTGTTGGCTAGATTATTGCCGATGACGCTCATGGCCTGAGAATTTGCATTGAGTCCGCTGACTCCGCTGAACATTGCACTTTGGATGCCCATAACAACCTCCTGGGTGGTTGGTGAGTTGGATAATTGGTTAAGAACAATGGAGAGATTTTTTGCTTAAAAACGGTTCAGTGGGGCGAGAAACCGTTCGTGCTCTCCTCAATTATCCCCGCGCCATCCGTTGCGTCAGAGATTTTTTGTATTGCCCGTTCAGCTATCCTAGTCTCAGTGCTGATCGGGTAATAATGGTACATTGTACAGCTGTTGCATCCGTGCTTGTTGCTGTGGATTGCTTTGAGGATGTGGCGTCTCCTCCTTATGCCTCTCTCCGTTTAACTCTTGCCGCTGTCCAGCGCGCTCTGGCTGCTGTTATAGGCGCCAAATATTGCGGAAACTTTGTATTCTCCAGCTGCGGTGACAATCTGCGCTTCGCTACTGCTCAGATCAACGCCGGTCACTGTGGCGCGCACCAAGGGCGGAATGGTGACGCTTGCCCCAGCGCTATTTTTAGCATCGACGGTAATGGTATAGGTGCCTGCGGGGAGCATGTTGCCACTGGTATCTTTTCCGTCCCAGGTAAGAAAATGGTTACCTGCCGTGAGATCTGTGCCTGCAAGTGTGCCCACGGTTTTCCCATCGCTGTTCTGGATGTTCAGCTTGACACTGGTCGCTTTGCCGTCGGCTTGGTAACCGAGTTGGGTGGGGGTGTTCCCCAAAGTAAAATCGGAGCCTTGAACCACCACATCCTGGCCGATCAGGGAAAGCGAAGAGAGCCGTTCGGAGTTGGTCTGGGCGGTAGTGAGGTTCCCCATCGAACTGTTAAGGTTGAACAGCTGTTCCAATTGGCTGTATTGCGCCAGTTGCGAAGTGAACTGTGTCGGATCTGAAGGATTGAGTGGGTCTTGATTTTTCAGCTGTGCGACCAGCAGGTTGAGAAAATCGCTCTGGCCTAAGGTTTTACTCGTGGAGGCCGCTGCTGTCGTCGTTGTTGCAGTTGCTGCTGCTGTTGTTCCTGCTATAGTGGTCATAATATTTACTCCTCATTAAGCCAGTACGCTGAGATTGTTTATGAGTTGTGTGGCTTCTCCGGTTTCTTCGCCTGTGTCGAGAGTGAAGATCGGTTGATTTTCCCTGCTGTTGTGCCTGGATTGGTTCAGCTGCTGTTGCCCGGGATTGCCCTGAAACTGTTCTCTGCCTGGGTTGTCGTTGGCAGCAATCGTCACCTCAATCTGTTGCAAATGCAATCCTTGCTGCTCCAGGGCTTCGCGTAGCCGGGGAAGATGCTGGCTGATCATTTCCTGGGCCTGGGGGGTTTGGGCAACGATATGGGCTTTGATATTATCCTGGGTTATCTTGATCTCCATCCGTAACTCGCCAAGTTCCTGCGGATTGAGCTTCAGATTGACAGTGCCGGATTCCAGCCGATTGTTAACGGAGAAATGGGAGATCATCTGGTCGACCACTGTTTCCCCTGGAACGGTCAAGCCAGAGGGCAGCCGCAGTGAAGAAGATTCTGCCAACGGCGCACTGCTGACCAGCGGTGTGCTGATCTGTTGATGAGGGCCTACGAGTGACTGGTTTTCCGTGCCAACCATCAAATGGGAGGTCTGGGGAGCAAGCTGTTCAGGTTGAGGCTGCACATTCGTGAGGGTTTTGGCGAAATTAGCACCCTTTTGCTGGTTGTCTTTAGCCGTGTCCTGTTGCTGGCTGCTGCTCTCCTTTTCCAGGGCTTTAGGTGTGTCATTGGGGAGTTGGGCATGGATGTTATTGGCATCCATGTTCTGGTTGTTTGTTCCGGTGGTCAGCGGTTTATTATCGGCTGCCGTGGTGGCGGCCATAGCCTCGGATGGGATCGACTGATAGATAGTGATAATCTGACCGTATTTGTTTTGAACGATTTGATCGGCACCCTGCGGTGTCGGCTCCTGTTGGGCAGCTGCCTGGGTTGCAGCGGATTGAGTTTGCGCCGTGATCGATGGCGTTGCCTTCGTTGTTGTTTTTTCGGTCATGCCGGCTGCTGTTGTTGCCGGAGTCGCATCAGGTGCAAAGGAAACGGTTATCTGGGGTTGGCTGCTGGTGTTGCCCATCTGGGCGGCACCATTTTTATCACTGACACTCGCAGTGGACGGAGTGAGAACTCCAGTGGCAGCCGGCGCTGCGATGGGCGGATTTGTTGGGAGTAGAGGCTGTTCCGCTGCGATGGTGAAAGTCTGCCCAGCTGTATCATTCTTGCCTATGACCGTTGCCTCTGCTTTTACTGAGGCCGTTGCACCATCGGTCTGCGGTGTCCCTTTGGTACCGTTGGCCGTAGAGGTGATGGCATCCAGCATCCTGGAAACAGGAGACTCGCTGTTCAGTGTCTTGGCGCTGTTTTGGTTGGCAATGAATCCAAGATCGCCGCTGCTCCAATTCAAAGGGATTATGCCGGCGGTGGCTGCGCCTGCCGAGCTGTTTGGTGTCGCATCGGAGATCGGATGGTCAAGAGTTTCGCCTTTTTTGGTTTTATCGCCGGGGGCAGGGGGGGGATTGGCGATGCCAGTCTCTATGGTGTTCAGCAGCTTAGTCAGCTGTGCCGCGACATCGTCACTAGCTGCAGGGGCAGGGGCGGTACTGGCGATGCCAGTCTCTGTGATGTTCAGCACTTTAATCAGCTGTGCCGCGACATCGTCACTAATTGCAGGGGCAGGGGCGGTACTGGCGATGCCCGTCTCTTTGGTGTTCAGCACACTAATCAGCTGTGCCGCGGTATCGTCGCTAGTTGCCTGGGGTGGGGTGGTGCTGTTTGTCTCTTTGGTGTTCAGTGCTTCTGTTGGCTGTGCGGTTGTCTCCTCACCTGCGTTTGTGATTTGTCCGGCGGGGGAAGAGGTGCTTTCCTGCTTGTTTAATGTCTTTGCCTGCGGGGCTGTTGTCGCTTGTCCCTGTGAGGCTGCCGCGAGATGGGAGGCAAAGATGCCATCTTGTCCTGTCTTAGCGGTTGATGCGCCAGCGGGTGGCCCGGCGGACATCATGTCAACAGATACGAGAGAGGGCGATTGCATAATTTATCGGTTATCCTGAGAATAAGCTGTTGTCAGTTTGGCCGCTTTTTCTCGTTCTATATTGTTGAGAACTTTGGCGGCTGATTTGGTTTTCATCTTTGCAAGGATGGCTATTGCCAGTTCCTGATCAACGGCGGTAAGGAGCTGAGCCACCTTTTCCGCGCTCATTTTATCGTACATCTTGGCAAGTTCCTGTATCCGTTTCGACTCTTTTGCGTCTTTGGCGGCCAGTTGTTTTTCGATTTGCACGCGAAGCTGGTTAAGTTGGTCAAGTTTCTTATCGACTTCGTTTTCTAATCTCTTTAGTTCCTTTTTTTTATTATCCAGGTCGTCGCGCTCCTTGTTATACGGAGAACCGTTCTCCCCCTGCAGGGATTCCATGATCCGTCTTTCTTCCACAGAGCCGTATTGTTTTTCCTGGTCTGCTTTGACTGGAGCGGTGGTCTTCTGCTTCTCCGCAAAGGTCAGGGTACAGGTGCAACAAGCGAGGAAAAACGCGGCAACGAGGATATTCTTCAAGTTCATTTTCGTTGGCTCCAGGTGGGCTTCTGTGTCACAGGGGTAGGGACGGACGCTTTTACCTCACCCTGCTTGCGGGCGTATGAAAGGACGGCAATTTCATCGAGCATGCTGGTCTCTTTCTTCTCCAGATAGTGTGCATAGGCAGCATTTTGTTGTTCACGGAGTTTTTCCATTATTTTTCTGTCTTTGCTTGCCTTGACCAGTTGTTGTCGTTTATTGGCGACTTGCACTTGCTGCTTTATCAGTTCGTTTTGCCGGTGCTCGGCCTGCTCCTGTACCAGTTCAATCCTGTGGTCGAAGAGGATCAAACGGTCCACGGTGGTGCCTTGTTCTTTATCCTTCTGCAGGTTGTTGTATAACTCGGACAACTCCTCTTTGATCTGGAGCAGAGCTTCTTGCAGGCGTGCTTCCACTTCCATCGCCTGATACAATCTCTGCCTGGCCACATCTTCGAGTTGCTGGCGGTATTTCAGGACAGCATGCATGGTAAAGGGTTTCATGATTGCTCATCCATGGGCTCATCCGTTTTCCTTCGATCGAAATCCTTGCGTCCCGGACGTCGCCGCTCGGATTCCTGCCGGTCGCTGACCAGATCACCCATAGCGGTGATCGTCTCTTCCAGGGTGGATGATTCATCGAACCCTTGTGCCAGGAAGTTGTTGATACCCTCAATCCGTGAAATGGCGTAATCGATTTTTTTATTGCTGCCGGCAGCATAGGCGCCGATATTGATCAGGTCTTCGGATTCCCGGTAGATGGCCATGACACTGCGGGCCTTTCCTGCCAGCTCACGATGCCTGGCCGTGGTGATATCGCGCATGACCCTGCTGGTTGACTGCATCACATCGACGGCTGGATAATGATTTTTAGTGGAGAGGTTTCTTGAGAGAACGATATGCCCATCGAGAATGGAACGCACCGAATCAGCGACCGGTTCCGTCAGGTCGTCGCCATCAACCAGGACGGTATAGAGTCCGGTGATCGAACCTTGACCCTGGAAATTGCCGGCGCGTTCCAGGAGTTTGGGCAGGGTTGCAAACACACTGGGCGTGTAGCCTTTGGTGGTAGGCGGTTCACCGATAGAAAGCCCGATTTCCCGCATTGCCATGGCAAAACGGGTGAGGGAATCCATCATTAACAGGACGTTCTTGCCGTTTTGTGAAAAATATTCGGCAATGGCGGTGGCAACAAAGGCCCCCCGCATACGCAAAAGCGGGGACTGATCCGAGGTGACGGCAATGATTACCGATTGTTTGAGACCTTCTTCGCCCAGATCGCGCTCAATGAACTCCTTGACCTCTCGGCCGCGCTCACCAATGAGGGCGATAACGTTGACATCGGCTTTGGCGTATTTTGCCATCATGCCGAGCAGAACGCTTTTTCCGACACCAGACCCGGCCATGATGCCCATCCGCTGCCCTATGCCGCAGGTTAACAGACCGTTGATCGACCGGATGCCGAGATCAAGCGGTTCGGTAATAGCCTCGCGCTGCATGGGGCCAGGAGGCAGGGAATAGAGAGCTTTTTCATGGGAAAGATAGAGGGGCGGGCCATCGTCGAGCGGTTGTGCCATTCCGTCGATAACCCGGCCAAGCAGTTCTTCCCCGACGTTGATGGTCGCCTGTTCCTTCTTGACCCTGATGAGGCTGCCGGGGCCCAATCCGCGCAGTTCTCCCAAAGGCATCAACAACGCCCGGTTATTGTTATAGCCCACTATTTCGGCGGAAATGATATCGCTGCCATTTTGCAGTGGTGTGATTTCACAGAGGGAACCAATGGATGAACGGGGACAGGTGCCCTCAACCACAAGGCCGACAATGCGATGAACCTTACCGTAGACCCGGATAGGGGAAAAATTTTTTATAAAGTCGGATGCATTGGGCATGGGGGTGTTTCGGCTCTATTCAATAAAAATGTAGGGGCAAAGGGAGATTATTATTCCCGGAATAATAGTTGCTGTTTTTCCGTAGCCCACCTTCGGTCCTGATGGGGAGCGAATAGAATGAGCGGCAGCATTCTTGTTCCTGGATTTTTGGATGCAGCACAAGGGGCGCGCGTTACTCCACCTCAGGAACAGGAAGGACGTCGGATTGTTCTTCGAGAAATTCTTTCATGCTTTCCAACTGCGTTTCTATGGTAGCATCCACTGAACAGGCTGTCGATTCCAGTAGGCACCCACCCTTGGTGATCGCGGGGTCGGTTTTAAAGACAATGCGTTCAAGACCGCGAATGGAGGCAATGAGCTCCGGGGCTTTCTCCTCAGCGAAGGTCAGATCATCCGGGTGGACGGTTACGTAATACTCTTCGCATTCAATGGCTTGTTCAATAGCTCCTTGCAGGATGGTGGCGATGATATTGCGCGGTGTGGCCAACTCTTGACCCAAAACTTTTTTGCTGAGATCAATGACGAGATTAATGATGTCGCCTCGGTTTTGCTTCAGCAGCATTTTTCGGTGCCCGTCAATTTTTTGACAGGCTTCGGCAAAGGCTTTGATGGCTTGCTGGAATTCAGCATGATATTGAGCGGCCGTATCTTTTTTTCCCCGATCGTAGGCCTCTTGTTTGATGGCCTCTATATCGATCGGCGGTGCAGGTTTGGGTTCGTCACGCCTTGGTTGAGGCGGTGTGGGCGGAGCGCTTGCGGGGGAGGGGGTTGAACCGTTGCCCGAAGTCTTCGTTTTGTTGCCTGGTGCGGCAATGGTACTCTGCACCAGCGGCATCGGGGTGAACAGGGCGTCCTTCTTGAAAATCCTAGACGAACTCATCGCCGCCGCTCCCTTTGCCGAGAACGAGTTTGCCTTCTTCCTCGAGTTTCATGGCAATCTTGACGATGGTTTGCTGCATGGCTTCGACTTCGGAAAGGCGAACAGGCCCCATAGCTTCAAGGTCATCCTTGATCATGTCAGCTGCCCTTGAGGACATGTTACTGAATATTTTAGTTTTTATTTCATCGGTAGCTGTTTTGAGCGCAATGGTCAGGGAATCGTTATTCACCTCTCGTAGAATCATCTGAATGGCGCGGCCGTCAAGGGCACAGAGATCCTCAAAGGTAAACATCATTTTCCTGATGTCCTCAACCATATCAGGATCGATCTCCGCGAGATTGTCGAGGATTTCAGAATCAAGGTTATCTGTCATGTTGTCGAGTATCTCGACAACTTTTTTAAGACCGCCGACTTGCCGTTGCTCCTGGGCCCCTATCACGATGCCGATCTCCTTGTTCAGAGCGTCCTCGATCCGCTCAATGACCGCCGGGGAAACCTTGTCCAGGGTAGCAATCCGATGGATAACATCCGCCCGTTTTTCCTCGGGCAGTTTGGCGATAATGGCACCCGCGTGTTCAACTGCCTGCGTCGACAGGACCAAGGCCAGCGTCTGTGGATGCTCATTTTCCAGGAGTCCGGCCGCCATTGATGGCTGCATTTTGGCAATGGTTTCCAGGGGGCGAGCTTCGGTGCCGGAAACAAACTGACGCATGAGGCTTGATTCCCTGGTTTTGTCGCCAGTGCCGGCAATAAGTTTTTTGGCAAATTCCTGACCTTTAACCACCATGCCGGCCTGGCTCTCGGTGGCTAATTCAAAATCTTCCAGCACTCTTGCCCTAGTTTCATCAGAGATATGCTCAATACCGGCCATGCAGCGGGTGATTTTGAAGATTTCCTCATCTGTCAGTTCCTGAAGCAGTTTGCCTGCAGTTTCTTCGCCGAGGCAAATAAGCAGGATTGCTGCCTTTTTGAGTCCTGTCAGTTTTTCAGCAGCCGCCATGGATTCCGTCTATTACGTTAAAAGTTGATTGTTGATGTGAAGCAGACCCGGTCCAGCTAAGGTTAGCCACGGTCCTGAATCCAGTTTTTCAATACATGGGCATTGAAAGCTGGATCGCTGCTCACCTCTTTTTTAATATTCCCTAACGGGTCGTTCTGCGATCTTCCCATGGCAGCAGTGCCAAATCCTCCTTGCCCCCCCTGTTCGGATTCCATCTGTTCGACGGTCTTATAGTGCCGGGTGACATCTCTTTTTAAAGTATTCATAAGGGGCCGGATCATAAGAAAGTAAAGCAACGCCCCTCCCAGCAAAAGGAGGCTGTAGCGGAGGTACGGCATATACTGATCAAGCTTGCTGGAGGCAGAACCTTCGGTTGCGCCGGCTTCAACCGATTCGAGGAACGGCATGGAGGTGATCTCGATCTTGTCGCCTCGAGTTTTGTCAATTCCCAAGGCTGAGGCAATCATATTCTCGAGTGATTTGAGTTCCGCTTCCGACCTGGGTTCAGATTTCGCAGGTTCTTTATCCTTGGCCGCTGTGACCTTATCGGCAACCAGGACCGAGACGGACAGCTTGCTCACTGTGCCAATCGGACTAGTTGTTTTGGAGACGACCTTGCTGATCTCATAGTTGGTGGTTTTTTGAGTCCTGCTGGATGGTGGGGTCGCTCCTCCGGCTTGATTGGTGCGTCCTTCTAGGTTCGACTGGACACCTGGTACGCCGCCGGTCATCTCCGATCCTGTTTTTTCTTCGCTCGATTGTTCACTGCGAATGACCGGTTCTTCAGGGTCAAAGGTCTCTTCGGTTTTTTCTTTACGAGCGAAATCTAGGGTGGCTGTGACTCGGACGAGGGCATTTTTGGCACCCAATGATTTGTCGAGCAGCGTTTGGGCACGTTCTTCCATTCGCTGTTCAACCTGCGTCTGGTACTCAAGCATATCGGGAGAAAGGTTGCCGGATAATCCGCCTTTCCCCCCGCTTCGAGACAGAACATTACCATTCTGATCGATAATGGTTACCTGATCTGGAGTTAATCCTTCGATGGAGTTGGATACCAGGTGCACTATACCATCAATCTGCGCCTCGCCAAGCCGTTTTCCCGGAGCGAGTTTGATGATTACTGATGCGGTCGCCTGTTTTTGCTGATCTTTGAATAACCTTTTTTCCGGTAGGGCCAGATGGACCCGCGCCGATTCCACCGGGCCAAGGGAGGCGATGGTACGTGCGAGTTCTCCTTGTAATGCTCTGGAGTAATTTACTTTTTGGACAAAATCAGTCAGGGCGAAAGATTGTTTGTCAAAGATTTCAAAACCGACCCCGCCGCCTTGCGGCAAGCCTGACGACGCAAGACTCAATCGTGTTTCGTAGACGTTTTTTACGGGAACAAGAATATTGTGACCATTGTTGGTGAGTTGATAAGGAATGTTCTGTGCCTTCAGTAGTTGAATCATGGCCGAGGCATCGGTTTCCGTCAGGTTGCCATAGAGCAATTGATAATCAGCGGTTTTCGCCTGGATTATGATAAAGGCAAACAGGCCGATCGAGATCAACGTTACGGCAACCAGGGAGATCTGTCGCGACAGAGGCCATCCCGCAATCGTGGCGACGAAGGCCTGTAATCCATTCTTTGGTTTCTGGGGGGAGGTTTCCGTCTGTTCAGCCATAATGCATCCCTGCTGCTGTTATCTTTTAAAAAAAAATAGGGTCTTGGCGCTGTGTTTATCCGCTATGGGGTTCAGGCAATAATTAAACCTGCATCCGCATGATTTCCTGGTAGGCATCTATAGCTTTGTTGCGCGTCTGTATCATGTATCTAAGCGAAATATCGGCCTTTTCCATGGAGATCATCGCGCTGTGCAGGTTCTTCTCACCTCCGGTGTGTACCTGCTGCATGGCTTGATCGGCGTTTTGTTGCTGCTGGTTGGTGTCGGTCACCATGGTTTTGAGGATATCACCAAACGAGTTCTCCACTTGGGCAACCGAGGACGGTTTTGCCTGAACCGGTAGGGCGATCGCGGAAATGTTTTTGATCGATTCCATCTGTTATCTCCCGATTTGCAGTGCTTGCATGGCCATTCGTTTGGCCGACTTGATGGTGGTCGTGTTTGCCTCATACGAGCGTGTGGCTGACATCATATCCACCGTCTCCTTGATGACGCTGATGTTGGGCATCTCTACATACCCATCCGCCTTCGCATCCGGATGTGAAGGATCGTAGATGCGTTGCGGTGGACTGGTATCTTCTATGATCTTGGAGACTTTGACCCCTTGCGCCTGGCTTTGTGCCTGCAGGGAATTGTCAAAATGCTGTTTAAAGGGTTGGTTGTCCGACTGAAAGACTACCGATTTTTTTTTGTATGGCCCACCTTCAGGAGTTGAAGTCGTCTCGGAATTGGCGAGGTTGGAACTGATAGTGTTAAGCCGTGTTGTCTGGGCTTTTAGTCCTGAAGCGGCAATATCAAAGGTGGTAAAGATATCCATAATAACTCCTCGTGTAGGTATGATTAAAGCTTTGCAAATTATGCGCCACCATTTACGGCATATTTGAGCATGGAAAGTTTTTTATTGAGCATGGTGACCGCAGTTTCATAGAGGATTTCATTTTGGGAAAGTTTAATCATTTCCTGATCGACACTGACGTTGTTTTTGTCGCCGATCTCGGTGGTCTCTCTATTGGTGCTGATCTTTCCTGTCACCTGCTCGAGGTTGCCTGGTGATAAAGGAATATGGTTGGGCTGAGTGGCCACCGGGCGGAAACTGTTTTCCGATAAGGCACTTTTTAATTGATCTTCAAAGGTGAAGGATTGTGCTGAATATCCTGGAGTTTCGGCATTCGCAATATTAGAGCCGATGATCTCCTGATTTTTGGAACGAAGATCAAGCACCTTCTGCAAGAGGTTCATGGTGGTGTCGAACTGCTGAATTCCAGGCATAATGTGCCTCCGATTGTTAACGATCTTTCGATGGTGACTGGCAGGGGTGCGCCAGGCATCGTAGAATTATTGCTTTTGTTTGAGCTGTAAAATAGCAACTTCCTCGCGGGCGAGTTTTGTCCACAGAGGATCTTTTCCTTTTTCGGCTAATTCTTTGAACAGGTTAAGTGCTTGCGACGTATTGTTTTTTTTCGACTCAATCTGCGCTAGTCGATATTGTGCCTGCTCAATATCAATCCCTTGCTCCACAATCCGGCGAAAGGCTGGGGTCGCCAGGTTATCCTGGCCTGTTTGGAAATAGGATTCCGCCAGAAACAGGGAAACATTGTTTTTGGCAATCAAATTTTGCAGTTCAGGCTTGGTCAGGGTGTCAATAACGTTCTGCCATTGTTTCAACTCGAAAAAGATGCGCGCCTTGAGAAGTTCAAGTTGAGGATTGGGGGGGCGAGTATCCGCTTTCAAAAGGTTGATGGCCTTGTCGAGTTGGCCGCTTTCATACAGTGACTTGATTTTGAGCAGAAAGATAGCCGGCATATCAGCTCCTTTCGGGTAACGGAGAAGATAGCGGTCTGCGTACTCTTCAACCTGGGTATGCTGATCTGCAGCCGAGAGACCTTGGATGAGTGGAAGATACATTTTTTCCTTGCCAGCATCGCTGGAAAATTCAAAGATATATTGATAAATCTGGGCTGTCTGGTCGGTTAAGCCAAGTTTGCTGTAGATGCCGGCCAAATCATAGAGCAGGCTGGTGTTGAGCCATCCACGGCTAAAGAACATTCTGTTTTGTTTTGCGAGTACCAATGCTTTTATATATTCTTTATCGTTGGCCAGTTTTTTGATTACCCCGGGCAGTTGCTCGATGAGTAAAGCCTGCGCCTCTATGTGCAGTTTTCCGGACCGAAAACCGCGCAGCATTGCCATGCACAGGGCCACGCTTGTCTGATGATCTCCAGCGAGGTGGTTAACCAAGGCCTGCTTGAGTGAAGCCTCTTCCCTGAGGACGATCGTCTCGGCTTTTTCGGCTGTTTTGCGATACACCGTCTCTGCCTTCTCCGCGTTTATCCTTTTTGAGATAAAATCCAGATCAGTCTGTTTGAGCAGGGCGCGGGTGCTTCCTTCGCTTCCGGGAAAGGCTTCCTGGATCTGCTGCAGGTAGATTCCGGTATTTTGTTCAGCTGACGGACTGCTGTGGTTTTGAGACATGGCCAACCGGAAAAGCGCCAGATCCTGCTGGGGCTCTTTGTTAAGCAGGTCGCTGAGCAGCCGATATTTTTTTGCGGCTTCCTGGAAACGCCTGCTGCTATAGAGTGCATCGCTGAAATGAGCCAACGACATCGGGTCGGAATCGATCAGGGGAGATTGGTTCGCTAGTTCCAGGTAGGCTGCCTGTGCCTTTGTTTTTTCATTTTTTGCATAGAGGAGGTCAGCTTGTCGGAGCAATCGAATACTTTTAAGTTGCTCGTTGCGGATGAGATCGTCACGCACCAGAAGTTTTTCAGCGTCTTTGAGTCGGCCGGCCATTACGGCAATTTCTGCCAGTAATAGGTTGAAATTGGGGGTGAATGGGGTGTTTTGTTCCAGCTTGTTCTTAAGCAGACCCTCAAGCTCATAATAAGCGGTGACATGGTCGCCTTTGACCGCTTGCTGGTAGATGAGAAGAAATTGGGCCAAGGGAGCCATGAGAGTATCAGGGTATTGCAGCGCTATTTTCTGCAAGAGGATATGCGATTCCTTATATTCACCCGATCTGACCAGGGCTTCGGCGTAGGCCAGTACCAGTCGTTCCTTTAATTTTTCGTCTGTTTGGTTTGTCAGCTGTTTGTAGAGCAGCTGACAAACTTGAGCCCACTTGTTCTCTTTTGTCAGGGGCTCGATATCTGCGGGCAGCCATATTTCGTTGGCAATATTCGGTTGTACTGCGGCGGCCAGTGGAAAAGGTGGTAGGGAAAGTTTGGTGGCCACTGCGATCTCGACCTGTGATTCGTACTCGGTAAATAATGAAATCCAGTTTTTTGCATAGCTGGACACCGTTACCGGGTTGGGAGAGTCGTCTTTATCCTGGTTGGCCGCGTCAACACCCTGCAGTTTTGAGGGGATTTCCGTGGGGGTGGTGGGGCGATTGCCCAGGAAAATATCGAGTATGACTATTGCGGTTTCCTTGTTGCTCTTTGGTATTACTTTTTGCGGAGGATAGCGGAAATAGAAGGAAAGAAGAGCTTTTGTTTTTTTCTGATTGCTGACGACCTTGATCATCTTTTCATCAGTGGCTGGTAGGGGCAGCTTATCTGTCAAGACCATGTCTTGACATTCCAGATCAACTCTCCGGCCATTGGTCGTCATTGTATAGGTAGGCAATTGATCGAAATGGAAGGAAAGCTGCATATGCCCTGAATCGTCAGTGCGATTGACTGCCTTGAGTAAAGCAGCGGCCTGCGCAGTGCCCCCTGAAAATTGATTGACAGTAAGCAGCAGCAGTATGATGATAAGGATGCGGTTGGTCATGTTATTTTAGAGTAACCAGAGGGTGCGGTCAAAGGTCATACGGCGAAAATGGAGCAATACCTAAACACTTTAAGCAATAAGTATTCCATGCAGGATCAATAGGGCTTCTTGGTGATGTTGCTGTTTCTTTCTTGATTATGATTAGAAAATATTGATCTGTATAAGTTCTCGAATGTTTTGTTTCATGTGTCATGATTTTGACACTGTCGTTCCTGCAGGATAGTTTTGTTGGTATAAGGCACCGGGTTTGAGATCGATGCGTTCATCTATCCTGCAGGGGCAATCGTCTCCTGTACGATCTTGCTGGTTTATGCTTAAGACGTGTTTGCTATTTTTGGGAGGGAGAGGTGAACGTACCAGAGGAAGATCATAAAATACTGGAAGATTTCATTCAGGAGAGCCTTGAGATGGTGCAACGGGCAACTCCTTTTGTCCGCGCTTTGATAGAGCAGCCGGATAGGGAGGATATTTTGCCGAAAATGACGGGGAATTGTTTTCGTCTGTTTCATTCCATAAAAGGCACCAGTGGTTTTCTTCATCTCGAACATCTGGTTGGTCCCGCCGAAGCTATGGAGTATCTGCTCGATCGGGTTAGGTCCGGCGTGCAATCATTAACTCCCCGGCATATCTCTCTGCTGGCAGAGTCCTGTCGATTCATGGAGCAAGGACTCCCCCTCGTGCTTGCCGAAAAAAGTGATGAACGTCTGGCTGCATCTGCTAGCGCCCTTACCACCGCGATTTTCCAATCCATGAAAAGCAGTGAGGGAAATCTTGGTGCCGAAAAGACAGGTGTCCCTGTGTCTCAGGAGATGCACGATACTTTTTTACTGGAAACCGAGAATCTCCTTACTGCAGCTGAGCAAGAGTTTGTACTCTGGGATTATATCGCTATCGATCCTCACCGGGTGGCAGAATTATGCCGGCTATTGCACCGTTTGCAGCAAAATTTTACGCTTTTTGAATTGAAAGATTTGGAGCGGTTGTGTCTGGCCCTTGAATCGACCTTAAATCGTTATCTCCAAGGTGAGTTTTTTCAAACCGAATACCCTGAAAGGATTTTTTTGCGAAGCATCGATGCGGTTCGCAATACCATGACTCGTTTTACCCGTTTGGGGGATGCTGTCGTCGCAGGGCTGGAACATCATTTGGCCGCCCTGCAGGGATTGATACGACAACCGATTGGGACGCTGTTGATCGAGGCCGGTCTTGTGGACTCCCGGGTAATAGAAAATGCCTTGGAGATGCAAAAATTTTCGCAAGATGCAACACCTCGGCGTTTGGGTGAGGTGCTGGTCGACATGGGAGAAGTAACCCAGGACCAGGTGCAGCATATTTTGCAGGAGCAGCATAGTCAACGAACACTGGCAAAACAGGCGGAAACCGAACTTGAGAGCGTACGGCAACCCTTGGCGCCATTGTCCTCTGCTGATACAATTTCTAATGAAGTGTGTATTGATGGCAGGAAACTTGCACGAATAATTGAATTAATCAATCGGCTGGTCTCCGAGTACAAACCAGTCGGAGGCGCTGCCGCGCTTTTTCTGGAATTGCAGGAGTTAGCGAAATCTTGCAAACAGGAGACCCCCTCCACCTTTTGCTCCCGGTTGAAAAGGATAGTTCACGACCTGGCCGTGCAATGCAATAAGCGCGTGTATTTCGTCATTGAGGGGATAGATGCCGTGCTGGACCAGCGGTATCTAGACCTTCTTGCCGATCCGCTCCTGCATCTCTTGCGCAACGGAGTCGAGCATGGATTGGAAACCGTTGAGGAGAGGGTGCGGGGCGGTAAAAGAAAAAGTGGAAAATTGACGTTGTTAGCTCTGCAGCAGGGAGACGAAATATGGGTGAGCGTCGAAGATGACGGTCGGGGGTTTGGCAGGGATACAATTGCCGCCTTGGCCGTGGAACATAAGTTGGTTAAATCAGAAAACGTTGCCCATCTCACCGATAGGGCACTTATGCAGCTGCTTTTCCAGCCCCGTATTACCTCTGACGTAGAAAAGCAAGGCGCACCGCGCCGGGATGCCGGTCTTTTGGCCGTCGGGGCCAGTCTGCAGCGAATGCAAGGGTCTATTGAGGTGTTGTCGCGGCAGCACAAAGGGACCAGGATCACCTTGAGGGTGCCGCAACAGCACTGAGGCATACTAGGGAAAAACGCGCGTTCATAGAAGAGAACTTGCTTTCCCTGTTTGCGTCTTGATAGAATGCGAATGTAGAAAATGTTGGGGCAGGAGCCCCTCTCAGTATTTGAAAGAAGTATCCTAACGAACAAAGAGGAGGAAGTAATGGCAAAGAATGTACTGCTGGTTGATGATTCCAGTACGATGCGCAAAATCATCAGCCGTTCGCTACGTCAGGCAGGGCTTGATTTTGGTGAGATTTATGAGGCCGGTGACGGTCAGGAAGCCTTGGTCATGCTTGAAAAAGAATCTATCGACATCGTTTTGAGCGACATCAATATGCCCAATATGAACGGGATCGAATTCCTTCGGGAAAAAGCTAATCGTCCGGCCATTAAGGATATTCCGGTTTTTATGATTTCCACTGAAACCGGTGAAGATATTATCGGGGAGGCTAAGAGTCTTGGTGCCATCGGTGCGCTGAAGAAACCTTTCACCCCCGATAAAGTCAACGAAGTCCTTGGGCCGTTCATTTAATGAAGGAGAGAACGGTTCTAGTGGATTGTATATATTTTTCTTGGTTGATCCAACCTTGTTGGTATCCAGGAAGAATTTCTGGAGGGAGGACGGTGTGAACAGTTGTATCGAACTTAGTGATAAACTTATTGAATCAACAATAGAAATCTTCACTGGTATGGTGATGATGGAGATCTCGGTGGCGCCAGGCCCAATGCCAAAGCTTGGGCCATTAAGAAAATCCATCACCGGCATGGTTGGCCTTGCCGGTATCCACAAGGGCGTTTTGGCTGTCCATTTCCCTTATCAAGTGGCGACGGCCGTTACTAGTAACTTTCTGGGGATGGAAGTCGAGGAGATCAACGACGATGTCCAGGATGCCATCGGCGAGATAGCCAACATGCTTGGCGGCAATCTGAAGACAATCCTTTCCGATCGGGGGAAGGATATCCAGCTCTCCCTGCCATCAACGATCTATGGGGACGAATATTCCTTGGCATCGCAGGCAGATGTGGATCAAATCATTCTTCCTTTCCAGACCCCGGTCGGTATTTTTTATGTAGAGGTGGAGCTTGAGCGTTGAAGCCTTCCTCGGTTGCAGGCAACAACCTTTATCACAGGAGAGCCATTTTTGGAGCTGGAAAAATCTTTAATTAATGCAACCCTGGAGGTCTTTGCCTCCATGATTTTTATTGATATTGCGCCGGAAACACCGTCGGATAGCGAGACTGAGGCTATTGAGTCCAATCTGTGCGGCCTCATTGGCTTAGCAGGCGATCTTAGGGGGCTTCTAGCCATCCAGTGCCCTGGAGAAGTGGCGATGGGTATTACCGGGGCTATGCTCGGTATGGAAGTGACGGAACTCGGCGAGGACGCCAAAGATGCTATTGGCGAGATCGCTAACATGGTTGCCGGCGGCCTCAAAGAGGCACTGGCTGTACTTGGGAAGAAAATCGAACTGGCCATTCCCACCACGGTCATTGGCAAGGCAATACGGACCAGCGGTCTTTCCGGGGCAAGCCGGGTCATGATACCATTTTCGTGTCCACTCGGCCGGTTCGGGGTTGAACTCAGGTTTATCCTCTCTTGATGAAAGGGGTAAACTCTTTTCTTGTTTTTACCGAAACAAATGAGACCTGACTGCTTGCCTTGGTCGACACCTGTTATCTGTTTTGTGATGATTTATCAGATAGGCTGGCTTGTCCACCCGGCTTTACTTCTTACTCGCCGATTTAATAACTTGGGACCGGTGGGGAATTTTTTTCAGCCTAATATTTATACGCAATGAAAGCCAGAGAACGCCTCGACAAAATACTGCTTTCCAGCTGTAGCCGGATACAAGATGAGGTTGCCTCCTTGATCGGTAAACCGTTCAAGCTGGGCGAACCTCAGTTTCGTGAAATCAGTAAGCAAGAGATATTTGCCGAGCCTGGTGATAAACGAGTTCTTGCGCATGTCCGTATAGATGGGGAACTTCAAGGCGTTGGCTGCTTATTGGTCGGGATCAAGGCCGCCATCCAAATTGGTGGCACACTCATCATGCTGCCGCAATCGGAGCTGGACAGTGTCAGCGCTGAAGAGCAGTATTCCGAAGAGTTGCAGGATTCTTTTGGCGAGGTCGCCAATATCATCTGCGGGGCCGTCACCGTCGTCTTTGAAGCACAGTATCCACAGAATGTGCGCTTAATTCGGACAGAGCAGGAGGTTGTTGCTCCAAGCAAGGTGGTGATCGACTCCGATGAGCCGATTGCTGATGGTGCGTATTATGTGATGACCGCTGCCATGCAATTGGATAATCGTGACATCGGCGGTCTCGATATAATTCTGCCAGCTGTCCCCTTTGGTCTGGCTGTGGAAACTGCAAAAGCACCAAAGGTTACTGACTCAAAAAGTCCGTCAGAGTCGGTGGGGACACTTGAAAAAGAAACGGTGGGTGAAAGAAACACTGCGGAGGTCGGTATTCTGGAAAGACCTGAAGTCGAAGCCGCCCAACCCGTTCAACCAAAACGCGATATTGCTAAACAGAAAAAACTCATCGACGAACTGCTGAACACCAGCATGGCGAAGATGAGCGAGGAGTTGAGCGCATTGCTCGGCGGTACTCTGCAGGTCGTCCCGGAGGAACACGCAGCCTTTTCCAAAGAAGGTTTTCTTGAACAGGCTGGCGGTAAACAGATCATGACCCGCATGGATATCCGTGGAGGCGGCCAAGGCGAGGCATTCTTGTTCGTTGAGGTCAAAACCGCGGTGTATCTGGGCGGTGCTCTCATTATGCTGCCGGATGGCGAGTTGGAGGAGACGGCTCGCAACGAAGAGTTTGGCGACGATGCCCGCGATGCGTACGGCGAGGTCACTAATATCATCTCCGGCGTCTATACGGCCATCTTCGAGGGAAAGTATCATGCCAAACTCGGATTTGTTAAGACCTCAATGGAAATCGTTGTTCCGGCGAAGGTTGCCCCCCAGTCCGATGAAGTCATTCCCAATCAAGCCTATTACCTTTCTGTTGGCCAGATTCAGTATAACGGCAAAAATCTGGGGCGGGTGCAGATGGCTATTCCGGCCAGTGTGTTGGAGTTGGAAGATCTCCTCAGGCCGGAGGATGAGTTGGTTGCAGACGATGAAGCAAAAAACATCGGTGAACGGCAAAGGACGGTAGCCGACGATGTTGCTGATCAGTCTGAGCCTAAGCCTGTTGTCCCCTCGCCGGGAAAACTGCCTGAGGCCACTGATGTCCTTATTTACACCGATGACGACAAAGAGGGGGGACGTATCGCAGCAGAGTTGCAGCAGATAGGGTATGTTCCCCGTGTCCTTCATTTCAAGGATCCGGTGACCAGTGTTTTAACGGCCCGTATTCAGATGATCTTTCTGGTGATGCAGGAGGTGAGTGAGCAGGGATTCGGTGTGGCCATTAAAATCAGCAGCGCCGGTCTGTCTGTTCCTCTGGTGGCTGCCGGCCCAGCTTGGACGAGAACGTTGGTGTTGAAGGCAGTGAAGTACGGCGCCCGTGATATTCTCATCACCCCTTGTTCGCCGGTTGATGTTCGTGAAAAAATGGAGGTTAATCTGGTAAAAAAAGCGGCATGATCAGTGTTATTCCGCTTCATCATCTTCCGCGAAACTACTGAGTAGTTCCTTTTTCTTGATTTTTTCTAGCAGGGTGGTTCGTTTCAGATTAAGCAGTCGCGCCGCTTCCTTTTTGTTACCTTGCGTCAGCTTGAGCGCCTGGATAATCAACTGGGTCTCAAAATCGTTGACCAATGCGTTGAAGTCAACACCGCTCTCCGGCCAAATTTCTTCTGTCACGATGGTTGCTGAAGAGAAAAGCAGCAATTGTTCCGGGCCGGTGACATCATCCATTTCCCGTTGTGATGCATTTTTTGCCGGTTGAGCGAGAGAACCACCATTGCGGTATTTTTCGGGAAGATCATTGTAACCGACCTGAGTGTTGCCATGCAATATGGTCATGTGTTGCACAAGATTTTCCAGTTCCCTGACGTTTCCCCGCCAGGGGAAATTGGCCAGGGTCTGCATGGCGGCGGGATTGAATCCTAACAGGGGGGCTTTCTTGTTTCTGCCAATGGTTTTGATGAAGTAATCGATAAGGAGCGGTATGTCTTCAGTCCGTTCGCGCAGGGGAGGGATGGAAACCGGGATGACATTGAGCCGGTAATACAGATCCTCTCGGAATCTGCCTTCGGTCACCATCTGTTCCAAGTTGCAATGGGTGGCGGCAACGACTCTGACGTCGACTGGAATAGGCTTTAATCCCCCCACCGGCTCAAATTCCCTTTCTTGTAATACCCGCAGAAGTTTGGCTTGGAGTACCGGTTTCATGTCGCCGATTTCGTCGAGGAACAGAGACCCATTATTGGCGTATTCTATCCGGCCAATTTTCGCCGAAGTTGCTCCGGTGAAGGCACCCTTGGTATAGCCAAACAGTTCACTCTCGAGGAGGTCGTCGGGGATAGCCGCACAGTTAACCGGCACAAAGTGATGAGCGTTCCGGGGGCTGTGGGCATGGATCGCCTTGGCAACAAGTTCCTTGCCAGTCCCCGATTCTCCTTGGATGAGTACAGTGCTGATATCATCCTCTGCAAGTTTACTGATCAATTTGAACAGTCGTTGCATGGATTCGCTTCGACCGATTATTCCGTAAAAAGAATCAGAGGTCATAGCTCAGTCGGAAGTTTGTCCGCGAGTTTACTGGTGGTAAGGCGCATATTAACGCTCAGCAGCCGCATGATTTTTTTCAGAAGGGTAACACCCAGAGAGGGGTAGTATTCGGTCAGGATATCAAATCCTCGTTTGGTCAAGATTATGACAACCGAAGGCTGTCTTGCGACTACCGAAGCCGAACGGGGGGATTTATCGATAATCGACATTTCGCCAATAGTGTTGCCCTTGCCAAGCCGTGTGATAACACGGTAATCGCCGGCGGTTGTTTTTTTGAGGACATCAAGAAGGCCTCGCACCACAAAGCACATGAAATCACCTTTATCTTCCTCAACAAAGAGATGTTCGCCTCGCAGTATCTCGGCGAAATGCATATGGCGGGCAAGGATATCAAGCTCATCGGTTTTAAAGACGTCAAACAGGGGTAACGTAAGGATGAGATCCCTGGTTTTTTTCTCGTTTTCCGAAAGTTCCTGGTCAGGTGTGACAGTTTGTTTCATACCGGATAGGCAAGTCGTTAACAGTCAGGAATAGATAGGCATTTTTTGTATTCTTTGATGCAATTAATAATAAGCCTACCACAGGTAAACCAACAAACACAAGGGACTTTCAAGGGAAGTGTCATTTTCTTGACTGTGAAGGTGTTTTGATCAATAAAAATTGAGGTGATAGCATGCATGCTCTCGTTATAACGGCTAAGGGTTTTGTTGCTGTTGTTCTTATTTATTTCCTGAGCTGTTTATCTGCCCATGCTTGGGATGGATATGTCGCTAAGGTCCTGGACGGGGATTCACTCAGGGTGAGAAAAGGTAATCGTGTTTATGAAATACGACTCTATGGTATCGATAGCCCGGAATACGGACAAGCCTGCTGGCAGGAGGCCAGGGAATTGGCACGGGTACTGGTTCTTGACAAAAGAGTGACCATCGAACCTTTAGATAGGGATCGCTACGGGAGGATTGTCGCTCTGGTGAGCAACCAGGGCCAACTGGTCAATAGTGAACTGGTTCGAAACGGTTTGGCTTGGGTGTATCCGAGATATTGCCAGAAGCAACCCCTCTGTAGCGACATGAAATCCTTGGAACAGGCTGCCAAAGAGCAGAGACGAGGCCTGTGGCGCGAGCAGTCCCCAATGCCCCCTTGGTTATGGAAGCGGCTTAAGTATTGAGAATGTACTTGGTCGATCCCAAAGGGATATCTTCTGAAATCGAGGGGGCGTTTTTCAGGGTTGATTTGCTCCTCAACTTTTTTGACAGATTGCCACCCCCATTTGCACCGCCTCTTCCATTTTATCTTTCTTGGCAGTGACCGCCCCTTTTACGTCAACCCCCTGCACCAGTAATTCGCCGCTATAGGTGAAATCCATGGCATCATAAGCATATCTGACGGTCTGTCGTGCTCCTTCGAAAATCTTGCCGCCGTCTGTTGCGGCAACACTGACCATATAACCGCGAAGATAATCGCGTTCCGGCTTTATTTCACCCAGGATGTATTTTCTGCTCCACAGGACCTGGCAACGGTCGATAAATATCTTGGTTTGTGCTGTTACTCCGTAAAAATAAATAGGTGAACCTATAACGATTCGGTTGGCGGCATCTATTTTTGTATACAGTGGCGTCATGTCATCGTTGAAGATACACTGTCCTTCAGTTTCGCAATGGCCGCAACCTGTGCAGGGATGAATGGCGAGATGTGCCAGATTGATATGTTCGGCCTTGTACCCGCATCGCTGAATGCCTTCCTCGATTTTTGCCAGTAAAAGATCTGTGTTGCCTTGTTTGCGGGGGCTACCGTTGAAGATAAGGATATTCATGGTTGTGTATTCCTGATACGTCTGCTGGCACCAGTCGATGGCGGCTTTGTATACGTCAAGTTGTGCACATCAGGAGCGATTTTTGTATTTTGAAAGGATTCTGGTGCGCCTTTTCATCAGGAAACCAGCGGCAATAAAAAAAACTAGGAAGAGAATGAAACCGATCCCCAAGCCGATGAAAAATTTGCCCCAGCCACTATCTTTTGCCGTTGACGGGGGTGCTGACTCTGATTCCTGTTGTACAGTAACAGCGCCGTCGGCCTTGGGCTCAGTTGTTGCTTTGAGAGCCGGCAGTGGTGGGACAGATCTGGCCGTGGTGCCCGGAGTTGTCGCCTGCTGTCGTTGTGTCGCAAGAGATTGGGAGGCGGCTGTCATCAGTTCGGGGTTCGGCGGCACGATGGTAAACCCCTTCGCTAGTAATTCCGAAGCTTTGGCGTCACGCACCTTGCGATCCTTGCTGCCCATGACCAGAGCGATAATCCGCACGCCGCCTTTCTTGGCGGTGGCAGCGATGGAAAAGCCGGCTGCCTGGTAATAACCGGTTTTGAAACCGTCACAGCCAGCCACCTGGGTCAGGAGGTGGTTGTGGTTGCGCATGATGAATTTATCTTCACGAAACCCCTTGGTTTGAGTTCCCGTATACTTCAAGGCTTCAGGCCGTTTGGCCAACTCGCGGCAGAGAATGGCAAAATCGCGGGCCGTGGTGACATCCGGTTCCTGTCCTGCGGAAGGAGGCAGGCCGTGCACCGAATGAAACCGAGTATTCTTCATCCCCAATTCCTGGGCCTTCTGATTCATCAAGGCCACAAATCCCTCTTTGGAACCGGCGATATGGGTAGCCAGGGCTACAGCGGCGTCGTTGGCGGACTGTACCATTAGTGCGTAGATGAGGTCTTCCACCGGAAATTGTTCCTTGGGGTCAAGGTAGACTTGGGAGCCGCCGATCTTGGCAGCTTCCGTGGTCACCTGAACCATCTGGTCCAGCTTAAGCGCCCCATGTTCAATGCGATCGAGAATGACGAGCAGGTCCATCAATTTGAGTACACTGGCCGGGTAGACTTTGGCGTCGGCATTCTCGGCGAACAGAGTTTTCCCCGTATCCGCATCGATCACCAGGGCCGAAACATACGGATCTTTGGAGATGGCATTCAGCGGAGAACGAGCAGCCCAGGTAACGGGTGCCATAAAGAACAAGATAAATACACAGGCAGCAAAACGGTTCATATTGTAGCAAGGCTCCTGATCAGTCAGCAGTGATATTTAACTGGGGACACGTGAATGTCATGGGGTTTGATCGACGAAAAAGAGAGGTGACAACAGGGTCTAGATGCCTGATAGATACTAACCATCTATCCATTGTACCCTTCACAATCGGTTCGGGAAAATGTTTTCTCGGTTCGGCAGCTTACATCTTCTGATGATTTTATACCGAAAAAGCACCGAGGATATTGGTTAGTTATTACTGTTCAACAGGTTACCTGTCAAACACTTATTCCTGTCTCCTTGGAAACTTTCCTTCGAGGCAAGAATGGCTCAACAGTAGCAAGAAAATACTTGAGTATCTTGGTGCAGTGGCCTATGAATGGCATGTTTTGGTTGCTTCAGTTGCAGCAATTGAATTTGAGAGCGCTGCGCGAATATTGTGCCGAGAATACTACTGAGGGGTCACAGTTTGTCGCTACCCTGACAAAGTCGTGGTAACTTTTCAGCATGCCCCCTCTGTTATTGCTAGGGGGCTCCTATGGTTGGATTAGGAGGATTGATAAGATGTTAAAAATTGAAAATGATACTGTCATAATTGATCGATATTCTAATAAATTGCATGGTTTTCGTCTGGAGGATACCACGCGGGCGCCGGCAATTATCGTCTTTGTTGACGAGGATAAACCTGAGCTCTTGCCGCTACAACAAGGGCAAACGCCACCAACAAAGATCAAATCAAAAAACATGGAGGCTGATATCCAGATCATCACGTATAATGAGCTCAGTGAACATCTGTAAAATGTCCTTACGACGACGTGCAGTGGCGGCAACCATGCTGAGTGATTGATGGCAGTGAATGGATTGGCTCCCTGTGCATCAAACGGTCAGCAATAAACTATACTAATGTCAGTTTCGACGGAAATAATTATGACCGGTGAGAAAAGCAAAGATCCGCTGCATGGCATTACCCTTGAACACATACTCACCGAACTTCATGCGCAATATGGATGGGAGTCCTTGGCGGAAAAAGTCAATATTCGCTGTTTTAAAGAAAATCCATCGCTCATGTCGAGCCTCAAATTTTTAAGAAAAACTCCCTGGGCCAGGACCAAGGTTGAGCGGTTATATGTCCGACTTGTCAGCAGGCGGGCGGGTAAAGGTAAGGGGCGTGTGGAGTGCTGAAAGTAGGGTGATGGGCGAATGTGCTTCGCCCTGACTTTTTGCGAATGCCTTTTGGTTCGTTGCCATCTGCCCAGTTGTTGATGCGTCCGCCCCTCATGGTACCAATAGCAGAGGTGTTATAGGGGGCGGAAACCCTGGCCGGTTAATGAATTCCTTCGGTGAAATGTTCTAATATACTTGACATTCTGCTGGCCTTCCGATATATGATACAGCTTTAATTTTAATCATTCATCATTGATGCTTTTTATAAGGAGTTAGGTGTCCCCTCATGGCAAATCACAAATCCGCTGAGAAAAGAGATCGTCAGGCTAAAATTCGTCGTTTGCGTAATCGGATGAACAAGTCGGCAATGAAAACCGTCATTCGTCAGGTTGAAGAAGCCCTTGTCGCCGGTTCAGAAGACCAGGCTAAGGTAGCTCTGCAGACGGCTATTCCGATGATTTATAAGACAGCCACCAAGGGTACAATTCATAAAAACACCGCTTCTCGCAAGGTTTCCCGGCTGACCAAAAGAGTCAATAAGATGCAGCCCCTTTCCTAAGGTGGAGCCTTCTTACTTTTTAGTTTTGTATGAAAAAAGCCGTGGGAGCAATCTGCTTCCATGGCTTTTTTTATTTTAATTCGGGTGTAAGGACGTATTCCTGATAACAGGGATATCGTTTTTGTTGTACTCATGACTCCTCCGGCATGAATGTGGTGTTGACGAAAATGGGCGTACTGCTCGTTTTCCGTGAACATTGCGGCCTGCAGGTTTGAGACACCAATCCCCGCGCCATTGAAGCGCCCCATAGGTTTCTTTCATGTATTTCCCCGAGCATCATGCCTTCGCAGAGCTGATTGGTTCCTCCGATCTTGTCCCGGTTCATCGAACCATCATCGCCGACCTCGATACCCCGCTGACCATTTTTGCCAAAGTTGCCGGCGACGATCCTCATGCTTTTCTCTTCGAATCGATGGAGGGCGGTGAAAAATGGGGGCGTTATTCTTTTATCGGCCTCGATCCTCTGGTGACCTTTACCAGCAACCGTGATCGGGTTCGGATGGAGTATCCTGGTCGAGCTGATGCCGCGATCGATCAGACCGGAGTCAATCCGTTAGCCGAGCTCAAAAAGCTGCTAGCCTCGTTTTCGGTGAGCAACGTGCCTGGATTGCCAAGATTCTATGGTGGTGCCGTGGGCTTTCTCGGTTATGACATGGTGCGGTTTATGGAAAAGATTCCGGACCGGCACCCGCCGCTTGATCTCCCCGATAGCGCGTTCATGGTTCCTGGAATCGTCCTGATTCACGATTCGGTCCAGCAGAACTTGACTATTGTCTGCAACGTCTGGAAAAGTAGCGAGGTGCATGCCGAGCAGCTCTACCTCCAGGCCTGCCAGCGCATCGAAAAGGTTATCGATCAGCTGAAAGGGCCGATTTCCCCATCGTTCGTATCTCAAGAGCAGCCTGTAGCCGAGCACCGGTTCACCTCCAATATGAACGAGGCCAGTTTCGCAACCATGGTGGAGAAGGCCCAGGAATACATCTTGGCCGGCGATATCATCCAAGTGGTACTCTCGCAGCGCTTCCATGCTGAAACGACGCTTTCCCCCTTTACTCTGTACCGCGCCCTCCGCCATATCAATCCCAGCCCTTACCTTTTTTATCTTCGCCAGGGTGATCTGGTGCTGATCGGTAGTTCGCCGGAAATCCTGGTGCGCCTGGAAGACAATAAAATCGAGTTGCGTCCCATCGCCGGCACCAGGAAACGGGGAGCCACCTCTGAGGAAGACCTTGCCCTGGAAAAAGAACTACTGGCTGATCCTAAGGAGCGGGCTGAGCATCTGATGCTGGTGGATCTGGGCCGCAACGATGTCGGCCGGGTTGCCGAGAATGGAACGGTTGAGGTTCGGGATCTGTTGGTGATCGAGCGATACAGCCATGTGATGCACATTGTTTCCGGGGTGCATGGTCAACTGCAAGCCGGTCTTGATCAGTTCGATGTGATGGATGCCTGTTTTCCGGCGGGCACGGTGAGCGGTGCTCCCAAGATTCGTGCCATGGAGATCATCGATGAACTCGAGGTCAGCCGTCGCGGCCCTTATGCCGGTGCGGTCGGTTACTTCGGGTTTTCAGGTAATATGGATTTCTGCATCACTATCCGCACGTTCATCACTCAGGGCAACGATCTCTGGATCCAGGCCGGAGCTGGGATTGTCGCCGATTCTGATCCGAAAACAGAATACGAAGAAACCATCAACAAGGCCATGGGGCTACGTCGGGCCGTTGAACTGGCGGAAAAGGGGTTTTAGCTGTGATAGTCATCATCGATAACTACGATTCATTTACCTACAATATCGTTCAGACCCTGGCAACGGCCCCGCCCTCAGCGCCTGCGAATTGGTGCGCACCGGAGATCAGAGTGTTTCGCAACGATGCGATCACGGTGGCGGAAATCGAAGCTCTTGGGCCGGATAGGCTGCTCATCTCTCCGGGGCCCTGTACCCCGAAAGAGGCCGGCATTTCCATTGCGGCTATTCTTCATTTCAGTGGCAAGATTCCTATCCTCGGGGTCTGCCTTGGGCACCAGTCTATAGGTGATGCCTTTGGTGGCAAGGTCATTCGGGCTGGACGCCTGATGCACGGCAAAACCAGCCCGATCCACCACGATAATCGCGGGGTCTTTACTGGTCTGGTCAGCCCGTTTGACGGCATGCGCTATCATTCCCTGGTGGTGGAAGAAGCGTCCCTTCCCGATTGTCTCCAGGCCACGGCCCATACCGATCAGGGAGAATTAATGGGAGTGCGGCATAAAACCCTAGCCATCGAGGGCGTGCAGTTCCACCCTGAGTCGATCATGACCGGCCCGGGCAATATCCTGCTTCACAATTTTCTTCGACCGGATTATGAGCAGTTGCTGCGCAATTGCGGCTGATTGTCGGAACTCACCAGAAGAGGGTGTACCATGATAAAAGAGGCTATTGCTAAGGTCGTTGCGCTTGAACACTTGAGCGAGTTGGAAATGATCGGAGTGATGCAGGAGATCATGAGCGGCGAAGCGACCGCCGCCCAGATCGGCGCGTTCATCACCGGGCTGCGGATGAAAGGCGAGACCATCGATGAGATTGTCGGTGCGGTCAAGGTGATGCGGGAAAAGGCGACCTTTATCGATACCGGTGTTAATACCGCTGCCGGCGAAGTGCTGATGGATATTGTCGGCACTGGTGGCGACGGTTCCGGCAGCTTCAATGTCTCGACCACCACCAGTTTTGTCGTTGCCGCCGCCGGTGTTCCGGTGGCCAAGCACGGCAATCGTGCCGTTTCCTCGCACTGCGGCAGTGCCGATGTCTTGGAGGCCCTCGGGGTCGATCTGAGCATGCCACCGGAAAAGGTGGCGGCTTGTGTCCGTCAGGTGGGGATAGGCTTTCTCTTTGCACCCATGCTGCACGGGGCCATGAAATACGCCATCGGCCCGCGGCGGGAAATCGGCATCAGAACTCTCTTCAATATACTCGGCCCCATGACCAATCCCGCTAGGGCCAACGTGCAGTTGACCGGGGTCTTCTCCCGTGAACTGACCACAACCGTGGCTTCGGTGCTGGTACGACTGGGCATGCAACGGGCTATCGTGGTTTGGGGCGAGGGTAACCTTGACGAGATGACCATCACCGGCGCCACCCATCTTGCCGACGGCTATCAGGGCAAGGTCGAGACTTCGATCCTGCAGCCCGAAGAGGTTGGCCTGCGCACCGCTGGTGTTGAGACGATCCGGGGCGGTCGGACTGCGGTGGAATCAGCGGCTCAGGTCCGCGCGGTCCTAGGTGGCGAATCCGGACCAAAACTGGATATGGTGCTGCTCAATGCTGGCACCGCCCTGATGGCAGCCGGCCTGGCTGCGGATATCAAGAGCGGGATTGCGACGGCGCAAGAGATAGTTGCCTCGGGAGCCGCCCTTAACAAACTGGAACAACTGGTTCGTTTCTCTCGAGCCTAAGCAAGAGCTACCCTTATGATTCTCGATACCATTGTTGCCAGGAAAAAGCAGGAAGTCGCTACCTTGAAGCAGCGCGGCCTGCCCGAACTGGAGCAGGCTGTAGACCTGCCGCGCGGGTTCATCAAGGCTTTGACCGCTGCCCCAGGGGTGGCCATCATTGCCGAGGCCAAAAAAGCCTCCCCCTCTAAAGGGGTGATTCAGCCGGATTTCGACCCCGTCCGTATTGCCAGAAATTATCGTGAGGGAGGGGCCCATTGCCTCTCTGTGCTGACCGATGTCGATTTTTTCCAGGGAGCGCTCGAGTATATTCCATTGGTACGTGCAGCCGTGGCGTTGCCGGTGCTGCGCAAGGATTTCATCATCGACCCGTTGCAGATCGAGGAGGCCCACGTTGTCGGTGCGGATGCGATTCTGTTGATTGCCGCCATTCTCGATGTCGTCCAGTTGCGGGAGTACCGATTGCTGGCCGAGTCGCTGGGCATGGATGCGCTGGTCGAGGTCCATGATGAGCGCGAACTGGAATTGGCTCTTGAGGCTGAGAGCCGGTTGATCGGCATCAATAATCGCAATCTCAACGATTTTTCAGTCAGCCTGGATACGACCTTTCGCCTGTTAAAACAGATTCCCCCCGGTATTCCCGTGGTTAGTGAATCCGGGATTTCCACGGTAGACGATATGAAACGGTTGAAAGCGGCAGGAGTCAAAGCGGCGCTGATCGGGGAAAGTCTGATGCGCGCCGGTCAGCAGGATCTGTTACTGCGGGAATTTTTATCGATATGAACAGTGGACCCAAGCGCATACGGATTAAGATCTGCGGGATGACCCGCCTTGAGGATGCACTGTGTGCGGCCGAGGCAGGTGTGGACGCCTTGGGATTCATCTTCTATGCCAAGAGTCCGCGCTCCATCGATCCAGAGTCCGCGCAACGGATCATCGCCCAACTGCCGCCCTTTGTCGATGCCGTCGGTGTTTTTGTTGACCGGGAATTGCAGCAGGTTGAAGCGATTGTCAAACAGTGCCGTCTCAGCTATGCCCAGCTGCACGGGGCGGAATCACCCGAAGATTGTCGCAATCTTGCCAAAATTGCTGCGCCCTGTCAGGTGCTCAAGGCCATCCGGGTCGGCCCCCAGACAACAGCCGCGGAAGTGGCTCCCTATCAGGACAGCATCCAAGGCTTTCTGCTCGATACTTATCAAAAAAATGCCGTAGGCGGCACTGGCGAAACCTTTGACTGGTCACTGGTTGATCGCCTGCATCTCATGAAGCCCTTTCTGCTGGCAGGAGGGCTGAGCGTTGACAATATCCTTCTAGCCCTGGAACAGGTCCGGCCTTACGGAGTGGATGCCAACTCCGGACTTGAAACAGCGCCGGGTATCAAAGATCATGCTTTGATTAGACAGTTCGTCGCTGCCGTACGGAAATTTGAAGCCGACTGCTTAACGGGCCAGCAATAAAGCGTAACGGAATCCGTCGGCTTTTAACTCTTTTTCGTAAATCTTTGCTTTGGCCAGCGAGTTACTGGCAAAGACCATGACCCGATACAGATTCATGCCGGCAGCCGGATACTGTTGGATGATGACGTCGCGGCCTTTATTGGCAAACGCTTTTGCCAATAGCCTGGCATTCTCAATCTTAACAAACGCCCCCACCTGCACATAGAAATTACCTTTGTCGAAATCAGGGATTGGCGGTTTCTTATGCGGCGGCTTGGCCACCGGAGGTTTTTTCGTTGTTGCCACTGCCGGTTCTTCTGTCGTTTCTTTCTCTTCCAGGGCAATAATTTCTACATTGGCCGTTCCCTTGCCGATAATCCCGAGAGCCGCGGCCTTGGTATAGGTCAGATCAATGATCCGTTCCTGAACAAAAGGGCCCCGGTCGTTGATTCTGACCACCGTCGTCTTGTCGTTTTCCAGGTTTTTCACCAACAGTACGGTGTCCATGGGCAGGGTTTTGTGGGCCGCTGTGTCGCCGTACATATTGTACACTTCACCGTTGGCTGTCTTCTTGCCGTGGAACGGTTCGCCGTACCAGGAAGCCTTCCCTTGTTCCTCGTAACCAGCCGCTGTAGGGATGGGGATATAGGTGATGCCGTTAATCACATAGGGTCGCTGGGTTCCTTTGCCTGTTGATTTCTTTTTGGTAGTCTTTGGGGCCTTGCCAGACGGTTGGGGAGAGATTGTTGGTGTTTTTGACCCGCAACCGTAGCTGATGAACAACGTGAGAGCAAGCAAGCTAAGGAAAAATGTCCTCGGTGAGCAATATGGACTGGGCATAGGATTCATGGGATGGGCTTGCCTTCGGGGGTGAGGAGATGCTTGAACCGGTCGAGATAAAACAATCCCGCGTGTCCCGTGGTGTGGGGTGTGTAGGGGCGCAGTCCCGTCCCCGTACCCTTGATGTTGTCGAAGGGCACTCGGCCGTCGGCTTCTACCATCGACAGGTGCAGGTCGAGCACTGGGCGAAAAACCTTGATCACGCCGTCGGTGTCTTTGCGAATGATCAGGTCTTCCCAGCGGCGTTGGCCAAAGCCCTGGTACCAGATTCCCTGGCGCGATTCGCCCGTCAGACCGTCGCGCATGGTCGGCGGCCATTCATCTTTGTCGCCCGAGAGATTATGTTCCAACAGAGTCTCAATCTCGGAACTCGACTGGACGGTCAGTCGTTCCCATGGCTCGTACTTGTCTGTTTTTGAGAGCAGCAGATGGGTAGGGGCATCGTTGAAGCTCCATTGTCCATGGCAGACCTGGCAGGCAATCTTTTGTCGGTATTGTCGATGCGCGGGATGCTGCATACGAGGGATGGCATATTCCTTGCCGCTTTGACGGGAAGTCAGCATCAGTGCGTTGTTGCGAACCTGGAGATTGCGAGGCAACGGGGCCGGGCGTCCCGGTTGCCAATCATGACAGCTGGCGCAGGTCAGGGCAGGGGATTGGTTGTGACCGCTGTCCTGATGGCAGTCAATACAGATCAGGCCTCGCTGCTGATGGATATCCGCGGCCAGGTCGTGGGTTTCCACACCGTAAGGCCGGGAAGGCGTTTTGCCGGTAGTATAAGGAGTTCGATATTCCCAGTGGAAATCGTGCTCATATCGGCCATAGTAATCATTGCCCACATAGTTGCCGTAGTGGCAACTCAAGCATTGCTTGTCGGTGGGGGCAACAAAGGCGTGGGATTGCAGTTTTCCACCCTGGAAGGAGAGGTGGCAGGAGCTGCAACCCCTGCCGTGGGTAACGGCGGCATAATCATCACCCGAAGAATAGACATGGCAGCGTAGGCAGCGGCGGCGGAGCATATCGTCGGCCAGCGCGAGCGGTGTTGTCAACGAGGCGGCGACCGGGATGTCGGTCGGAGCGGCTAGGCGGTTTTGCGCACCAAAATGTGCCCTGACCGCGTTGATTTCTTTGCTGAGGGTGAAATGCAGAGAATGGGATGCATCTGTTATTTGCCGGGGATGGCATGTGCCGCAGGCTGCCCGCATGTTCGCCGGGTGACCGGGCCGGGCAATCAGGCCGGCATGGGCCTTATCGATCTGGTCTTCATTGTCGAGACCGCCATGGCAGGAGGTGCAGGGCAGGGCGTGGGCCGCATCAAGCTTGACTTCGATATGGCATCCTGTGCAACCGGGTGCTCTGGTGGTGATAGGTGCTGGCTCGGTAGCGGGAGTTTTTAGAGATTTTGGAGAAGCAGCCTCGTCGGTACGGCAACCGCAGAGCAGTAGGAGAATAAAGAGTAACGAGGCGAAATAGCAATTCATATTCTTGACACTGTAACATAAAATTGCTAGATCAATAAACCTCAAACCGCATCCTGCGGAAGCATATCTTTCTCAAAGCCGATATAGCTCAGTTTGGTAGAGCGGCTGATTCGTAATCAGTAGGTCAGCGGTTCAAGTCCGCTTATCGGCTCCAGTAAAATCAATGGGTTACAGTGTTGTTACTGTAACCCATTTGTGTTTTACGCCTGTTTTTGCCAAAATTTTGCCAAAAATATTCTTACTTTTCATTCCTTATCCCTACTTATTCATCTGGTAAACTTGATTCAGCTTGTTACCATCCGCAAAACCATTCAGATTTTCAGTATATTTTGCGTATACCTCAATTACCATTCTGGTCGTGCTGTGCCCCATCACTTTGGCTATCCAGAGGGGATTTTCGCCCAAGCTTAACGCTGTGGTAGCAAAACTGTGACGAGTTTGCCTCATCTGCCGATAAGAAACACCTGCCTTGTCTAAAGCAGGATCCCAAACTCTCCCTCTGAGATTATCTCGATGAACTTTGCAACCTTCAGGAGAACAGAAGAGGTATTCAGACTGTAAATTCTTGCTGATAACTATCTGTTGTTCAAGGATATCGATCATCATCGGCAGCAAATGAATAATCCGTCGGCTATACTTATTCTTGGTGTTGCCTTCGACAACCTTCCCGGCTTCGTTCAGCGTCGTGGCTCGCTGAATAGACAACTGTTTCTTTTTCAGATCGAGGTCACTCAGCCTTAAAGAAACCTGCTCACCGGAACGCAACCCTGCACAAAACGCAAATTGGAAATAAGGCTTCCAATGATCTGACAGGGCGTCAATAACCAAACGCTGCTCTTCCAGGGAAAAAGGATTGATTTCGTAGGAAGTGTCACGTTCGGGCAATTTTTTGTAACCAAAAAATGGGTTATAGGAAATGCCCCAGTCATACGTTATAGCCGCCTGTTTGCAGATCATTTTTAAGGGAACCAGGCACTTGTTTATCGACTTGTTACCGACAGTTTTCTCTCTATACTGTTGTTTTCTAGCCCATACCGTGAAAGTGTCAAACTTAGACGAATTGAGAGCTGCAAACGTTAGGTCTCCGAAGTATGGTAAAATGTACAAATCAAGCAGACTCTTGTAATGCAGCAAAGTGCGCTCACTGACACGTTGGGTCGCTTTTAGCAGTTCGTACCATTCTTTAGTAAAGTCCTTGATTGCCACTTCGTCAGGTTTTCTTTTCCTTCCGAACACCTTGGATTCAAGGTTAGAAAAATAGGCGACCTTCTTACTTAGCGGGAACACTTTTTTGAATTCGAAAGTGGCGTCTTGAATCGCGAATATAATCCTATCCAGTTGAGCCCGTACTTGCTTTGCGTTCTCAGTATTCCAAGGCAAACCTGAGGTTTCTCTCACCCTTTGGTCACAGTACATAAAATCCACGTAAACCTTGCCATTGATATTGCGAACAACCCCTTCCTTATTCGTGTTTAACGGCAATTGTTTGCTTCTCACTAATTTAGTTGAATTGCATGCAATAGTATCTTGATACATTATAGTCATCCTTCTTTCATAACACCACCTCAGTCTGTTGATTACCATAATTGGTAATATAAAAGAGGTGGTGAATGATTGAAAGTATCCTTATTTTAAATAGTAATCAAGCTATGTATCTCTTTATTATTAATGCATCTATGTTGAGATTTTTTTTCGAAAGTTTGGATATGTGGAATGATGTCAATTTTGATCTCGCTATCAATACCTTCATTTCCTTCAATCCATCTTTGTATTGCAGAATGTTTAAATAGAATTTTCTTTGGAGAAGGCTTGTGGTAATGAATTCCATTAATAAATGTCCCTTTATGGATTAAGTTGTAGATAGCCTGTGTGCTGAACTTTATTATTATGCCCAACTCTTTAGGCGTTAGATATGTTTCGCTCATGATTTTTCTCCCACTGAGCACCCCGTGAGGGTGATCTTTTCGTATGATATTCAATAAAATTAATCGCTGTTATCAAATAGACAGCAATAGACTAAGGCTTGTGGGCAAGGGACAAAACGTCACCTGATGATCAATTTTGTCCCATGTCCTTGCTGGCAGTTACTCTTCCTTTGGGGGAGTTTTTTTCTCGATAAATTGATCCAGTGCCTTTTGGAGGTTTAAATATTTTTTCAGGGAACCTGGCGCAAAGTGCTTAATAGTATGATCTGGCTTGCTTAATTCTTCTTTTAACTCAAGGAATAACCCTTTTCTGTAATATGCTCTTCTTTTGCACGGCGATAGATTTGGGGGGGATAACTCCTGTAGCTCATCGTTATTGTTATCTTTCAGCCCTGTTTTTTTGTTAGCCTTCATTTTTTTGAGCAGTTCAATGATTTGGCGTTGAAAGGTTTTAATTTCACCATCTGATTACCATTAAGCTGGTAACTGCATATACGGAGTGGCTTACGGTTAGATGAGGTCGGAATTACTTTTTCTGCTGCCGAATTATTGCGAGGTCACGCGTTGAAGAATATCTTGAACCTGGAATGGAGCGGTGATAAAAAACGACAGGCAAACGTTTTGACAGGAGGAGTGTTGCGCTTTGGAAATGAAGACTCCTTGTGAAACCATGTCATCAGGCGCTTCATTCGATCAAATTTTTTTTATTAAATGTGGGATGGATAACCAACCTGGAAATATTGAGAAAGCGCGTCAGGCGGCAGAGTCTTTAACTATGGTTAACAGCTGATTTTTCATCAATAAAAAATGGGAACTTCTACCTACTTTTTTCTCGTCTTGGTTGGTCTCCCTATTCTCATTTCTGTTGCTTGGCGTCTAGGGTCCCGTCGATATTCTCTCCCTTGCCCGGTATGGCTTCGCTGGCTCGTCGAATTAGACAATCATTTCACCAGTACCAATCGAGCGGCGGTTATCATCGAACATCTTGGGGTTCAGCCTGGCATGGCGGTATTGGATGTAGGCTGTGGTCCAGGGCGTCTGACTATTCCCGTTGCCAAACAAGTTGGTAAGCACGGCCAAGTGGTGGCCCTGGACATACAACCTGGCATGCTCGACCGAGCTCGGCATAAGGCACAGGCAGAAAGCTTGACTAATATTCGATTTCTTCACGCCGGTGTCGGTGAGGGTGTGTTGGGGTTCAATCACTTTGATCGGGCTCTATTGGTGACGGTATTGGGGGAAATCCCGGATAGAATAGCGGCTATGGAAGAAATTTTTGAGGCCTTAAAGCCCGGTGGAATATTATCTGTGACCGAAGTTATTTTTGATCCCCATTTTCAAAGGAAAAATACAGTGGGCCGACTTACGGCTTCCGTTGGATTCAAAGAGAAGGCCTTTTGGGGGAATAAAATTGCCTTTACTCTGAACTTAGAGAAACCGTGTGATGATCAAGAATGTACCTGATGCCGACCGATTTTGGGGCGTCTGGTAACTTATCAGTATCCAGTCGTGCAACTGAGTGACCTGCACCGCAGGAAACCTTTATGTGACGTATTGCCCAAAAAATAAATTGTCGCTCTATTCTACATTTCGAGACAGTTGATCGTTACTGATTTTGGTTACCTGGTTGACGCGCAACTGGCAAGATTGGCTTGGTATCCTTTGAGGTGGTATTGTTACGATTATATGTATTCTCTTAACTGTTTGTTCGAACCGTGATGAGTATCGACTAAAACCAACCAAAGTATTTGTTCAAATTCTCGGTACCACTTCGCTTATGTTGTACCTGATCATAATGAACCGCTGAACTTAACAGCGTGAAACAATACAGAGGTTTGAAATGATAAACGTAATTGCCTCAATTTTATATTAAAGAAGATAAGGTTCAGGAATTTAAAGAAATATTCAAGTCAAGTATCCCCGCTGTCTTAGAAGAGAAAGGATGTGTGGAATATGTGCCAACCATCGATTTCCCTACGGGCTTACCTCCACAGGAATTGAATAAAAACGTTGTCACTATAGTCGAAAAATGGCGTAGTTTTGAAGATCTGCAATCCCATTTGTCAGCGCCACATATGCTGGCGTACAAAGAAATTGTTAAGGATCTCGTCGTGAAAATGTCATTGAAAATACTGACAGAAGTTTAATTCGACCGTTCAAGTGAGGGCTAAAAATGAGCGGTGGGGGAGGGGGGCAGAATGAGGATTTGTGGGGTCGAATTAAAAGGCAGCGAGGCGATCTTAGCCCTCATAGATGTTGTGGATGCGGAAATATCGCTTATCGCCTGTCCAACTCGGAAGATCAAATTCGGAGATAGTGCTGAGCAACAGTCCGCTCGGTTATTTTATGATGCAATCTGTGGGTTCATTCGCGATCAACATATCGAACAGATAGGCATCAAGCAGCGAGCTCCCAAAGGCCCGTTTGCTGGAGGACCAGTGACTTTCAAAATGGAAGCGTTGTTTCAGCTCAACCCTCACGCGGTCACACAACTTTTTTCTGGACCGACCATATCTGCTGCTATGCGGAGGCATGACTTCCAAGTTCCTGACCAACTCAATCGATACCAGGCTGATGCCTATTTCACAGCCTGTTGTACGGCAGCAACGCTGAATATAATCTAATGCAACAAGTCGAAATCTATACAACAGATGGTGGATGCCTTGGCAATCCAGGCCGAGGCGGGTATGGCGCAATCCTGGCCTGTGGAGAGCATCGTCGAGAACTCTCAGGGGGGTATCAGCATACCACCAATAATAGGATGGAAATGATGGCCTGTATTGTCGCCCTGGAGGTTCTGAAGCGCGAATGTGCCGTTACCGTTTTCAGTGACTCTAAATATCTGGTCGATGGAGTATCGAAGGGTTGGGCCATAAAATGGAAGCGGAATGACTGGAAGCGTAGCGGCGGGGTTCGTGCTGAGAATGTGGATCTCTGGGAGCGGTTGCTTTCGTTGATCGAAAAGCACAATGTCAAATTCCTGTGGGTAAAAGGTCATGATGGCCATCAGGAAAACGAACGATGCGACCAGCTTGCTACGGAGGCCGCGAATGGCGCAGGTCTATTGGAAGACGTAGGGTATACTGTGCGGTAGTAAAACTGATTAACAAACTTGAATCAAATCGGATCTCACCGGCACCATTAAAAAATTGGCAACTGTCAGGTCAAATCGTAATCACTACAACCATCACATCGCCATGAAGTCGCTGTTTCTATCAGTCGTCGTTTTCTTTTTCATTTCCTTGACAGTTACTCATGCGGTACAAGCAATCCCTGGCTATCTCCCAGCAGAACTAATGCCGCAGTTTGTCAGCATCGGTTTTGACGACAATTATTCAGTGGAAGGTGTGACTTGGGTTATCGATACCCTTAAGCCATTACGGAACCCCCAAAGGAACCGGGAATCAGGCCAACTTTGACGGAACTTCAGTACGGGTCACTCTGTTTAACAACACCGACAACGGGCATCCGGCCCGCCCCGAGAATGATTTGGGCCGCATCTATGTCAAGGCAGCTGCCAGTGGCAATGAAATTGGGGTGCATACCCGCCATCATGCCACATCGGAGGCCACAGTTTCCTCTGTTTGGCGTCAGGAAATCGGAGGCTGTAAACAGGATCTGGTTGCCCTCCCTTTATTGCCTATTTCGATCATTGGCTTCCGGGCCCCTTTTCTTCTTACCAATAAAGCTGCTTTCAATACGCTGCGCACGCTTCGGTTTGCGTATGACAGCTCCATTGAGCACGGGCTTGACGACCGTTCTGACGGGACAGACCTTCGTTGGCCCTATACTCTCAATAACGGAAGTCCAGATGATCCCAAGGTGGGGCCGCAGCCGGGGCTGTGGGAGATGCCTGTTTATTATCTCTCCGTGCCGACTCGGCTACGGGCCGGAGTGCATGCTAAGTGGAAGGAATTTGATATTTCGAGTGGCAAAATCACAGGCCTGGACTGGAACATGGTTGCTGGCTCTGTCGAGGGAGGAGCCGGGTTCAATAAAGAGGAATACCTCGAAACGCTGAAATACAGCCTTGATCAACGGTTGCGTGGTAACCGTGCACCGCTGTTAATTGGAGCGCATTCGCAATTCTATACTGCTCAAGTGACGGGAGCGGACTTCAATCCGCCCAATATCACCTATCAGGAAATGCGCCAAGTGATTGAGCAGTTTATCGTATACGCTCTGTCAAAACCCTAAGTTCGCATCGTCCCTTACCAAAATATCTTGGCTTGGTGTCAGCATCCCACACCGCTTAAAGATCTTGTGAATGTGGAACGTTTTGGTTCTTTATCACGGGAAATGATCCGATAATAAATGGTATCAACTTGTCGGAAATACCCCTATTGAATTAAAAATTTCGACTGATATCAACCCCGTCCCAGAACCAGCCACCATGCTCCTCTTCGGAGCAGGTATTGCCGGTCTGGTCGCAGTGAATAGAAGGAAAAGAAGTTATTTTTTTTCGAAAATCGGAATTGAAAGGCAGGGCTTAACGGCTCTGCTTTTTTTTGTTGTGCGCCAGGCATGGCGCGAGGCGCGTGAGCGTCCAATCAGCAGCTAAGGTGGCTGGTTGGTGATTTGGGTGATCATCCGGAGTTATTCTTGATCCGCCAGATGCCAGCCGCCGCCCAATGCCTTGTACAGGGAAACCAAGTCTGTCAACTGGTTTGCAGTCGACTGATTCAGGCTGCTCTGGGCGCTGTAGAGAGTTTGTTGAGTTGTTAATACATCCAGGAAAGTGGTGAGTCCCCTGCGGTAGCGCTCGTTAGCCGTTGCCACGGCTTCCTCGTTGACGCGAACCGATTCAACAAGCAGGCTATGTCTCGCCCGCTCCGCGTAAAAAGAGGTCAGGGCATTTTCAACGTCTTCGAGCGCACTGTTGTATGCCGCGCGATACTTGGCGAGGCTCTCGTCAAAGACCGCTTGCTTGCCGGCAATATTCGCTCTGGTCTTACCGCCATCGAACAACGGCATTGAGACGCCCGGAACGATGGACCAATAGCGGCTTGATGTCTTTATAAAATTCGAGGCGCTGTTTGCCTGTAAGCCTAGACCAAGGGTGAGGTCGAATACTGGATAGAGTCCCGCCGTGGCCACGCCGATATCCGCCGAGGCAGCGGCGAGTTGTCGTTCTTCCTGCCGCAGGTCAGGCCGGCGAGAAAGCAGTTGAGAGGGCAAACCGGTGGCGAGTAGCCCTTCAACTTTAGGCAAGGGGTGCGCGGTGGACAACTCTGCTTTGAGCGCATTTGGCTCTTGCGCCAGCAGAATTCCAAGACGATGGATGGATTGTTTAATTGCGGCTTCGAGCGTCGGAATATTTGATTCGGTCGTCGCCTTCTGAGCTTCGGCCTGCGCCACGTCGAGCGAGGTGGTCAGGCCGAGCTGATAACGTTTGCGGGTTACCGCGACCGTCTCCTGCTGGATCTCGAGGTTGTGGCGAGTGATTTGGAGTTGGACCTGATTAGCACGCAGGTCCACGTAATTCCTGGTGACATCACCGAGCAGTGTCAGCAGGGTGGCGTGCAGATCTTCGACACTGGCATCGAGCCTCGCCCTAGCGCCCTCGACGCCCCGGCGGACACCGCCAAAGACGTCGATTTCCCAGCTGGCATCGAATCCGGCTTGGTACACTGTGGAAGGGGAAGATCCCGCGGACGCCAAGTTTTCGCTCCCCGCGCTGCGGGTCACGGCCCCTCCAGCGTTCACCACCGGCAAGCCGGGGGCGCCTGCGAGCACCAGGGCGGCCCGGGCCTGTTTGATACGCGCCCGGGCCTGCTCAAGATCCAAATTGTTCTTGGTACCCTGTGCAATCAATCGGTTCAATATCGGATCACCGAACGTATGCCACCACGCGGTCTTCTCCAGTGCTAGTGCGGTTTCAGCCTTCTCTTTGCTTTCCCCCCATTGCGAGGGTGACTCAAAAGACGGACGCTGATAGTTCGGGCCGACAGCGGCACATCCGCTGAGGAAGGCGGCGAGACAACCGGTTGCCACTCTAGACATTTTCACAGCCTGTCCCCCCGGGCGGTCGCTGCCGGGGTGGAGGTGGTGGCCGGGACCTCGGGGGTCTCGATAAAGACATCCATCTGCTGGCCGACATAGGCGGGGAGCAGGCGCCGTGGAAAACTGTAGATGACTTGGAGCACCCGGGTGTCGACGCGCTCGGTACTGTTGCCTGTCAGGGAACGTTTCGGGGTCACGAAAGGTTCCACCCGCACAAAGGTGAGGTCGGTTTTCAGGTCACGATTGCCGCGCATGGAGGCAACAGCTTTGGTCTCGGGTTTGAACCGCCAGGCGTCGTTCTCGTCAATGTCGACGCGTACATAGAGCAGGTCGAGATTTCCCAGCATCATGAGCGGGGGGGACAAAACGCCGGTCGGGGCATATTCGCCCGGATGAATATTGACTTGCATGACCTCGGAGGCAATGGGCGCACGCACTGTCAGGCGCTCAATCGAGGATTTGGTGGAATTGACGTCGGCATCCGAAGCCACGACCGCAGCCTTAGCGCTCTCCAGCTTGGCCCGCGCCAGTAATTCGGCATTGCGCCGCTTCTGCACGTCATCGATGCTGACCGCGTGTCCGTCGGTTGCACTGCTTACAAGGGCATATTGTGACCGGGCATCCTCAAGTGATGCCTTGGCTTCCTCAACGGCTGTCTGGGCTTTGGTCAGAGCTGCAAGTTTGGTGAGAAGTTCAGCCTGAAGTTCCCGGTCATCAATCTGGAAGAGATGATCGCCCGCCTTGAGGGTAGCGCCGACTTCAACCCAGACCATTTTGACGAGGCCGGGGAGCGAGGTGCCGATATTGATATTATTGCTGCTAGCTTCAATGATGCCTGCGCCGCCAATGTACGATTTGAAAGGCGCTTGCGCCGGCTGTGTGATAGGCTGGGCCGGCGGCACTTTTTTCCCGGACTGCACCGCAACTACAACCGCTATGGCGAGGCCAAGGGCCGCAATGGCGGGAAGGACTTTATTCTTGAGGTTCATTCGTTTTTTCCCGGAGATGAATGTTGGCGTCCACATGGCCTATGCGTCCGTCGTCCATGTGGGCAATACGGTCGGCGAAATCGAAGATGCGGGCATCGTGGGTCACTATCACTAACGACCGGCCATGGCCTACAGCAAGTTTCTTGAGGATATCCATCACGCGTCGTCCGGTCTCATGATCGAGCGCGCTGGTCGGCTCATCGCAGACCACCAGTTTCGGGCCGTGCACCAGCGCCCGCGCAATCGCCACCCGCTGCTGCTGTCCGCCGGAGAGCTGCGTCGGCAGAGAATTTCTCCGTTCCTCCAGTTCGACATCCCGAAGACGCTCGTTGGCATGCGACAATGCCTCTTCCATGTTCATGCCGTTGATGAGCAGTGGAATCGCCACATTCTCAGCCGCCGTCAGAGTGGGAATCAGATTAAACGACTGAAAGACGAAGCCGATGTTTTTGCCGCGGTAGATTACGCGCTCGTTTTTCGAGAATTTTCTGAGGTCCTGGCCGAAGAGTATGCATTCGCCCTCGTCCTGATCGAGTATCCCGGCGATGACGGAAATGAGCGTCGTTTTGCCGCAGCCGGAAGGGCCGACCAACATGAGCAGCTCACCGGCGTGGACATCGAGGTGGATGCCACGTAGTGCCTGCACTCGCACCTCGCCGCTGCCGTACGTCTTGGTGATACCGTCGCAGCGAACGGCTAAGGTTTCCGTATCGTTTTTCATTTGAAGACGACGGCCGGTTCCAGCTTCATAACCTTGCGCATACTGATGAGCGCAGCAAACAGCACGATGATCGTTACCGCGATGGCGCTCCCTAATAGTAACTGCCAATTGAGTATCATGGCCAGGCCGGTACCCCCGCGAGTTGCAGCCGCGAATGCCCCGGTGATACCGGCTCCGATGCCGAAGCCGACGAAACCCACCAGCAGCGCCTGTAGCAGGATCATCCCCTGCAGCATTCGGTCGGTCGCACCCATGGCCTTGAATACAGCAAAATAGCGGAGATTATCGAGAGTGAAGTTATAGAATATCTGGCCGGTAACCGCGGCACCGACCACAAAACCGACCAGGACGACGAAACCGAAGTTAGTAAGGATACTCGTGTTTTTCCGAATGTATTGCAAAGTCATCGCCTTGAACTCGTCGGGCGTCCGAGCGGCCATGTTCGTCTCCCGGGCAATGCGCTGGGCGACCGTGCGCACCGGCTCATCGGCCTTGGTCCTGACTAGGATATAGGAAAGCAGTTTGCGTTCGGAGAGGGCGTAGGTGGTGGCGCGGGTGTAGGTCGTGTAGATGATCGGCTGGGATCCGAAGGTTGCCGCCGCTCGGGCGATGCCGACCACCAGAGCACGTTGGTCGTTAATCTCCAGCACATCGCCGACCTTGAGCGGAGTGGGCTTGCCGCCAGGGATAGTGGCAGGGGTGGCTAGCCGTCCGTTGGCGCCAGCCTCATCGACAATGACGCTGTCGGGCAGGCGGAGGTCGGCGAGTTTTCCCTGGAGCATGAAGCCGGGCCCGCCGATCAGTGTGGCATCATCAAGACCCAGCATGTTAGAGGTGACGAGCACCCCATCGGCAAGGCGAACTCTCGTGCTTCCCTTGTAGAGCGGCACGGCCCATTCAACGCCTTTCACCCCGCGCACCCGGTAGAGCTCGGTATCGAGCATGGGCTGGGAGTCATCGACAAACTGGACCATCGGGTCCATGACCCAGAGATCGGGCAGCGCGACGTCGGAAATGAAGCTGTAGGTTCGGGAAAAAATAGAAATCAGGATGCCGGGCTGTTGGATCATGAGCACCGAGGCTAACGCAATGCCGGTGATGATACCGATGTATTTTCCTCGGTCGCCAAAGAGCATTTTCAGTGCGATTTGTAACATATGCGGTCGTTTGAGGTGGGCTGGAAAAAGTGGACAAACTTGCTATATATTTTTTTTCAGTATCAAAGGCGAATAGTCACAAAAGGAACCAGGGTTCAATTCCAATTGTTAATCAAAACAATCACCAAATCCATAAACATAATACCATTTAATAACAGATTGATATAGTCCATTAGTAGTCCATCGCTTACTGCCCAGGTTGTACATTCAATGAGTTTATCGAATATGGCTCTGTATCAATCTCAGTATAATTCTTATATTTCTTAACAATATCAAGTTGATAAACCAAATTAGGTCTTGTTGTGAAGATGCCTGGAATAACCTTACTTGAATGGCAAAAACAGTACGGTACCGAGCGGTCATGCGCAAAACCATTGATCAAGGTGAGAATGGCCCAATGGGTTTCAATGTCCTGCTTATGGATCCATGAAGGCCTACTATATTGAATCGCGTAAATCCTTGGCGATTCCACGATCGGATGCCGGTGATTCTGAAGGTGCAGGATGTGGAGGCATGGGTTGATCCGAGGACGTCGGACGTTCTCAAAATGCTTGCTCCATATCCTGATGACCTGATGGAGGCCTGTACGGTGAGCAGTATGGTAAACAGCCATCGGAATAATAGCCCTGAATGCGTAGCGAGGCTGAATATAAGCTAATGCAAAACGTTGAAATCTACACAGACGGTGGATGCCTGGGTAATCGAGGCCTGCGGAGAGCACCGTCGAGAACTCTTAGGGGGGGCAGCATACCACCAACAACAGGATGGACGCTCTGAACGCGAATGTGCCGTTACCGTTTTATAGTGTGACTCAAAGTGTCTGGTCGATGGTGTGGCGGCGGGGTTCGGGCCGAGAATGTAGACCTGTGGGAAAATGAACGATGCGTACGGTTCCAGACTTCTGGAAGACGCGGGATATACCGCTCGGGAGTAAATTATCTTTTGATCTTGGTACAGAGCAGTTCCACCTGTTCTCGGATTGAAGTCTCGCGGGACATGTCTTTGGTGATAGTCTTGATGGCATAGAGGACCGTGGAATGGTCACGGTTATATATGTTGCCGATGTCGACCAATGAGTGAGATGTATATTTCCGGGTCAGGTACATGGCCATCTGTCGGGGAAAAGTGACCGAACGTTTTCGGGAGCGGGAGCGTAGATCATTGATGCTGACCCTGAACTGGTCACCGATGAGGTCGCGGATGGATTCACCGGTTATTTCGATAGAGCGGCCGACCAGCCCATAGATCACTTCCTTGGCTATATTCAGATCCGGAGGTACGTTGTGCAGGCGGGACTTCGCCTTGATGCCGATGATGGCGCTCTCCATCCTCCGTATATCACCTTTCAGGCTTTCCGCCATGAAACCCACTAGGTCATCATTCCCACCCAATCCATGCAGCTGCAGTTTATGGCGGATACACACTCGCACTCTTTTCAGATAGCAGTATAACTGCGACATTATGCAGGGCATTGTGACCGTTCCGGCCAAAATATAGGCTAATACGAATAATGGAATTCCGAGAGAGGTCGACGATGAAAGCTTTGATAGAGAGGATTGTTGTTATGGCTATAGGGTTACTCGGTTTGGTCGGCTGTGCCGGTGAAAGTCCCAATAATTTAGGAGCAAAGGGCGGGCTTCTTGCCCCATGCCCGAGTTCGCCCAACTGCGTTTCTAGTCAGGCCAGTGGCGAGCACCATCGGATTGCTCCGCTGACATTCAGCGGAAATCCTGATAAAGCTTTTGCCCGTCTGAAACAGGTGGTTTTTCAAAGGAGTGATACAACCATAGTGGAGGATGTGCCCGACTATCTGAGGGTTGAACTACGCACGTTCCTGTTTGTAGATGATGGTGAATTCTTGCTGGATAGGACGAACAAGGTTATTCAAGTCCGTTCTGCATCGCGACTCGGCTATTCGGATCTTGGCAAGAACCGAAGTCGTCTGGAGGATATTCGCCGTCAATTCCTTGCGTTTGGTGGAGAATAATAACCGAAGGAAATGTGGCCGCATGCCGATGATAGATCGACTGCACCGGTTTTCATATAAATCAAACAGGTGTAGGCATTAATTCGGTGCCGTTGACGGCATTCTTGGTATGGAGTAGAGAATTTCCATCAATCCTTTTTGGAGCTCACTATGAACCAACGTGTATCGAACGTTGGATTCGTCGGATAGCTAACTAGTAAAATTCAAAAAAAGGCGAATACATGGCAAGGAAAAAAATCTATCAGCACTTATATGTCCAGGTCTTAACCGCAATTGTAATTGGTGTAGCACTCGGTTTTTTCATGCCTCAATCGGGGGAGGCAATGAGGCCTTTGGGCGACGGATTTATTAAGTTGATCAAAATGGTCATTGCTCCGATCATTTTTTGCACTGTGGTTTCCGGTATAGCCGGAATGCAAGATATGAAAAAAGTTGGGCGAGTTGGGGCAAAAACTTTGCTCTATTTTGAAATAGTAAGCACTTTAGCCCTCATTATTGGTTTAGCGGTTATCACTATTATTCAACCGGGTGTCGGTTTCAACGCCGATGTCTCTACACTCGACACAAAAGCTCTTGCTGCATACACAACCGGTGCGAAATCGCTTTCAACTGCCGATTTCCTCATGAATATTATCCCGACGAGTGTAGTGGATGCCTTTGCAAAAGGAGATATTCTCCAGGTCCTATTCTTTGCTCTGCTGTTTGGTTTTGCCCTGTCTCTCTTCGGTGATAAGGGGAAACTTGTCAAAGATCTAATTGATCAGGTCTGTCATGTCATGTTTGGCATTGTAGGTTTTATCATGAAACTTGCACCTATAGGGGCTTTTGGGGCCATGGCTTTTACTATAGGTAAATTTGGAGTTGGATCTCTCTCCAAACTGGGGATGCTCATGGGGAGTTTTTATTTGACATGCGCTATTTTCATAATTGGAGTACTCGGCATTATATGTCGTATCACGGGGTTCAGTATATTTAAGTTTATTAGATACATTAAAGAGGAGCTACTCATCGTTCTCGGGACATCATCTTCTGAATCGGTCTTGCCACGGATGATGGCAAAGATGGAGAACCTCGGATGTGCCAAATCGGTTGTCGGTTTGGTCATTCCAACAGGTTACTCCTTCAATCTTGATGGTACGTCTATCTACCTGACGATGGCAGCAGTATTTGTCGCACAGGCAACAAACACGCATCTTACGATGACTCAAACATTGACTATACTGACGGTGTTGATGTTGACTTCCAAAGGCGCAGCAGCTGTTACTGGTGGTGGTTTTATAACTTTGGCCGCAACCTTTGCAGCTATTCCAACGATCCCCGTTGCAGGGCTGGCTCTTATATTAGGCATAGACCGTTTCATGTCCGAGGCTAGAGCGTTGACCAATCTTGTGGGTAATGGAGTGGCAACCGTTGTCATTTCAAAATGGGAAGGAGAGTTAGATGAGACAAAAATGCAAAGGGTGCTTAACGGCGAGACAGATATTGAGGCGGAAGATCCTGAATTGATTCTAGAAGGGTTAGTGCCAACGCAAGATCCTAAGGAGACTGATACGTGTTCCTGATATGTTTTCGCATCCAGATTCTCGCTGGTCAGATGATGAATCACCGAGTGTCGGCTATCGAATTTCAGAAATACTCATTGATGGGGAGATAAGATGATTTTTGACGCATTAGCTAATTTCTCAATATATCAAATTCTTCACCCAGGGTTTGAAGATGTTCAGCGGTTTGTCTCAACGACCAACCTGCATGAACTCCCGATCGGTAAACATCCAATAAATGAGCTTGGCGCATATGCCTCAGTAAAGGAATACCAGACCAAGTCGGTTGAAGAGAGTTTTGTTGAATGTCATCGCAAGTTCATAGATGTTCAGATTCTCGTGTGGGGAGAAGAAAAAGTAGGCGTGGCTCCTAAGCACTTCTGTGCCGAACAGGTCTATGATGAGGTAAATGATTTACAAATACTCATCGGGAAGGTTGATTATATAACGTTATCCCCTGATTTATTTGTCATTTTCTTCCCTGATGATGCTCATGAGCCCGGTGTTAAGAGAGGACCTGAGGCGGTTTCCGTCAAGAAGATTATATTCAAAATACCTGTATAATAACTCATAAGGAGAGAACATGAACAAAGGCGAGTTGGTTGAGAAAGTGGCCAAAGAATGTGTGTTGAGTAAATCTGCCGCCGAGCAGGTGCTGGCCAGTGTCTTCGGGGCAATCACGGATGCAATGGCGACCGGCGAGAAAGTTGCCTTGTTAGGGTTTGGCACCTTTTCGGTATCCGAGCGAGCCGCGCGTGAAGGCCGCAACCCACAGACCGGCGAGACCATGAACATACCTGCCAAGAAAGTCGTTAAGTTCAAGGCCGGTTCTAAGCTGGTTGATTCGGTACAATAACCTGTAAGGAGAACACAGTGGTGTTTGCGGTGATGTTGATTCGATCCCAGGAGCGGGAACTGCTGGTGGCATGGGGGCCGCCATGTTGGCGTTCTTTGGCGCGAAACTGCGACGGGGCATCCCAATAGTCGTAGAAACTGCTGGCCTGGAAGCCATTGTTAAGGCTGCCGACCTAGTGATTACTGGAGAAGGGCGTATCGACAGTCAGTCCATACACGGCAAAAATCCGATTGGTGTTGCCGCAGTGGCCAAACGGTATGGCAAACCGGTGAAAGGAATTGCAGGCAGTCTGTCGCATGCGGTATTTAGCGTACTCAGCCAGGTAGGCACCCTGGAAGAAGCCTTTACGCACGCCTCCGCAAATCTTCGTGCTGTTACGCATATTGCCGCAGCATTGAAACTGGCAGGCGGGTTACATCTCAAGTAGCCATATTTGTTGGTTATGAAACATATCAAGGATCAACGATGGTTGGTTAAGTCGAGTCATCTGCATCCCTCTTCCAAAAGTAAAAGAGGCCACTTGTGTTGCAAAATTGCTTGAAAATCACCGCCCAGATTTTCCTATTATGGGCCATTTTCTACCTGAGCACCTGGGCAGTAACGTTGTTACACTTGCCACTGCCGGGCAGCGTGCTAGGTATGATCATACTCTTCACGCTGCTCTCTACCGGTATCATTAAAGAACGCTGGCTGTCGGCCGCAACCAGCCCCCTGCTGAAGCATCTTTCTTTTTTCTTTATCCCCATCGCGGTAGAGCTTATGCAGTGGGGTGATCTGTTCATGCAAAAGGGGTATCTCCTGTTTCTACCTCTGGTTGTGAGTACTCTCGTTGCATTGCTCGCAACAGGTGGAATCGTTCAGTTATTTATGAACCGCGGCACAAAAAGGGTGAGGTAAGTGACATGCAAGACTGGAAAATGACGGCATTCACAATAGTTATCACAGTTGCTTTGTATGTCCTCAGCCGCCAGTTCTATCTGAAAACGCAGAATCCACTGGTGAACCCTCTGCTGCTCAGTACCACAGCCATCATTCTCATTCTGCACTTTATGGGCATCACCTTTGAGCAGTACAAGCCTGGCAAATCGATAATGACCTTTCTGCTCGGTCCGGCAACGGTTGCTTTGGCACTGCCCCTGTACACGAACCGGCATGTTCTGCGGAAATCATTTATCCCTATACTCATTGGAATATTCAGTGGAGCAATTTCTACGTTAACAACCGCAGTGATATTGGCAAAATGGAGTGGTCTTGATGCCCTGATTGTTAGATCCATAGCACCTAAATCTGTCACCGCTCCCATCGCCATAGAAATCGCCCGTATTACCGGCGGTGATCCCGCCATTGCAGTCGCCTTCGTCATTTTCACCGGCACTTTTGGCTCAATCATTGGCGCAGGTTTTCTTTCCTTATGCAAAGTCAAAAATCCGGTAGCCAGAGGGTTGGCGATGGGGGTAACCGCTCACGGGCAGGGCACTGCCACTATTCTGCAAGAAGGCCAAACTCAAGGAGCCATGTCAGGAATAGCCATGGCGCTTTCTGCTGTCTTGATTTCTTTCATCGCTCCATTCTACATCCCTTGGCTGATGAATTGAACTACGCCAAAGTCACTGAGAAACCTTGGCTCTGACATTTAACAGTATTTTTTTCAGGAGAAACAAAGTCCCGTCACACAAAGATTGTTGCACTGTCGGCCCTGCTAGTTGCGTATTCCGGTCGAATCCGGCCACCATTCCGGCGAAAAAAAGGCCATTGTAGAATGAGAGAATAGTCGCGGGGTAACTTCAACCGGTATGCCACGTGGTGTGGTAGTGGTTTACGATGCCGAACTTGACGATTATCTGGTCTTCCGTGAGGGGGAGAGGTAACTCAATTGATCGCCCCTTTTGGCACCTTCGATCTACTGGTAGGCTTCAACAACAAGCGTTTTGACAACCAGGTCCTCTCCGGCTACGGCGTTCACGGTCTCGCTGTACTGCACGCCGTGGATATACTTGAGAAAGTGAAGGAGCGGCTGGGGTACCGGCTTAGCTTGGACAATATTGCCGAGAATACTCTGGGCATCAAGAAATCGGCTGATGGATTGATGGCGCTTAAGTGGTACCGGGAGGGGAGAATCGACAAGATCATCAACTATTGCCGCCAGGATGTCGAGATGACCCGGAGCCTCTTCCTCTTCGGTATGGAAAACGGTTATCTGCTTTTCAAGAACAAGGCTGGTAGTGTAGTCCGCTGTCCAGTTGATTTTCTCGGCAATTAAACAGATGTTCGCACCTGGTACGAGGGTGTGCGAGTACGAGTACGAGCCCCGATAACCATCGTATTGAAGTGAATTGCGCCTGGGGTCACGAATAAACTTCAGGGGCGGAAAGGCAAACTCCGAAGAAAACCAGGATCGTCACGATCATCCGTCACGGTATACCGAATGTCATAATCGGTACAAGTTCACCTTTGAGCCGATTTCGACTAGATAATATTCTCGACCAAGTGGCTTAGTCAACCACCGCTCTGGTCACTAAATGAGAGCGTTTTAAATAATGTTTGTCGTACTGGGCAGTATTGAGCGGCCTTTGTTAAATGTTGCCTTTCGTTTTCCGAGAGTGAACCGATGAGGTCAAGCGTGTAACAGAAAATAGTCTCATCGGGATTGCTCATGTTAATTGTGACCGTCGTAGAAACTGACGTCAAAGGTATCGAATATCTCTTAGCGAACATACGAATCGACATGTTCATACAGCTTGCCAGAGCAGCTTCAAGTAATTCGTGTGGACTAAAGCCAGCACTACTACCTCCCTTATCGTCTGTTGTGTCTGATAAAGACACAGCATGACCATTTGAAAAGCTAGTCTGGTATGAGAGTTTCTCACTTGTTGTTTTGATCATCTTTACCTCCGAAGGCAAAGGTTCAAGTCTAATTGAGGTGATCAATAAAAGTGGACAATTTGCTGTCTGCACGATCCATCCTGTTGGTTTTTTATTATTTTATCAACAGGAAACTAAAGTTTGATTGACTTCGCGTGAATATAACCGCCCAAACCTCAACCAACGCTAGACAGCCGTTTTTTTGCTCAAACCGCAAACCATAGAAAAAAACGACGAAACACTGTAATGAAAATCAAAATATCGGTAAGTTGGGTTGAAAAGTCAGATGGGAACAGACCAATTTGCCAGCAAAACAAATTGCAGATCAAGTTGGAATAACAACACCTGGCAATATCGGTGATTAGTTTACTGAGGAAAGGCATCCATGAGGATGCTGGAAACCTACCCATTAATCTCTCGGCAAACCTGATCGTTGAAGCCCTACGATCGCAAAACAAATAACGAATTCAAGGAGATCTAAATTATGACGTCCAGAACATCGAATTTAAAGAAATTTGCTATCTTTTTTGTATTTGTTCTCACGTTAAGTTTTACTGTCTCTGTAGCCTATGCTGTGACAATGAATGGCAAAGAGGTCATTCCATACGTCGGCCATATCGTATCACATAACAACAGGACCGGTGAGGTCGTTGTAAAAACAGATAAATCGATCGGACACTGGCGTTTGCATAGGAATGTTACAGTCTTTAACGAAGGAAAGGCCAATGAGCGACTTTACCTTGAAGATATATGGCGAAATACGAGAACGGTCCGAGTCTGGGTTTCCAGAGATGGAGAAGTTGAGAGGATATCTGTCTTAGAATGGAAATAAACAGTGGTAAAAGAGCTGTGCTAAATTAGTAGAAATAACAGACTGAGAGTAAAGTATAAAATAAACTTATTAAATTGAAGAGATAGAAATATAAAGATGTCTTCTGTGAAAAGCTGCTTCGCAATGTCCACTTTTACTCGACCAACTCAGAATCATAAATACCCTTTTACCGTGCTGAGGGGATCTTCGGGCAAAGGGGTAAGGGGAACAGGGGTGCACCTGCCTGTGACAGTAGAAAAAAGGAAAGTCCAAGATGATTACTATCAAGCGTTGGGCCGAATGGCTTCTTAGCCGTCGAGCAATAGGCCTTTATTGCCTTCATCGGGAAGGTGGCACCATGCGGGTGAATTTTCCCGCAAGTGATGACTTGGCCGCAGAGGAAGAAGCTATGAAACGAGCTACAATTTTTGAACAGAAAGAAAGACCGACGAAATGACCTCGTTCACTGAGAACTAGGCAATTTCGTAGCCTTTCCCTCCCTAGTTCTCGCTTCGGAATGGTTACTAATGGGGAGGGCGGACGGCATTGACTTCATCTAGAGTGTGAGTATTTTTTAATACAAGAGGACATTTCGCTCATAGTCATAATGAGCGGTAAGGGCTTGTTCATCATTCAGGGAGGAAGATATGAGCATACAAAGCGTTACAAGCGTGCCGGTTCAACAAACGACACCAGCGTCTTCCACAAAACAGGCTCTGTCGACCGAACAAAACGAATCGTCGAATAGTTCTTCCAGCACATCGAAAATCAATTCCACGATAGATACGGTCAGCATAAGCAGTGCAGCCAAGGCAGCGTATGAAGAGTCGATAGAAGCTCCAGCCGAAAACGCTAAAGAAGCGAGAAGTGGAGACCGGCTTGCCAAAGCCCAGTTAGCAAGACAAGCGGCAGAACAGGCGGCCTTTCAGGCTCCCCAGAAAAAGGTTCAATGATGTGCCTATGCTTGAACTTAACAGTTTCGAATTCTACGCCATGGGATCCTTCTGTAACCTCCATATCTACGCCACTGATCACGCTAACGCTGAGGCTATTGCCCAATCAGCCATCAGCGAAGTCTATCGAATACAAGATCGCTATTCAAGATACATTGAGGACAGTTTCCTTTCCCAGATAAACCGGATAGGGGCACTGGGCGGAGCCATCGAGGTTGATGAGGAGACCGCAGGATTGTTGGATTACGCTTACGCCTGCCACCAGAAAAGCGGTGGGCTGTTTGACATCACTTCTGGTATTTTGCGCAAAGCTTGGGATTTTTCATTGTCACGGATACCAGAACAAAGCGTTATCGATGGCCTGCTACCCCTAGTTGGTTTAGATAAGATAGCCTGGGTGAAATCAACTCTACTCTTTTCAACTCCAGGAATGGAGTTGGATTTCGGCGGAATCGGTAAGGAATATGCTGCAGATCAAGTCGCAGCAGTCTGCGTTTCCCTTGGGATTGAACATGGCTTAGTTGATTTGGGTGGCGACATCTGTGTGGTCGGCCCTCATCCCAGCCATGAGCCCTGGCACATCGAGATACGCCACCCCAGAAAAATGGATACATTCATGGCGACTATTGATGTTGAGCGAGGTGCGATTGCTAGCAGTGGCGATTATGAGCGGTTCATCGAGGTTGAAGGGAAACGCTATTGCCATATCATCAATCCACTGACCGGTTGGCCCGTGAGAGGATTATCTTCGGTGAGCGTCCTTGCCGAACAATGTATGGTGGCTGGAAGTGTTTCCACTATTGCGATGTTACGCGGCCTGAACGGAAGGCAATGGCTGAATGAACTTGGAGTTCAATATGTTAGCCTGGATGAAGAAGACAACCTGGAAGGGACAACGCCTTTCCTTGTCATAGAATCCAGCTGACGTTATTTCGCTTACATTTGGTTAAGCCAGAAATCAGGCCACCGTGTTGATTATATTGCCCCCTGCTTCACTTGCGGTCGAAGTCGATGGACTGCCGAGAGACTTCAGGGCGTTAATGCTGTTAGCCAAAGTTTGAGCGAAATCAGCTCCTTGAGTGCCACTATTTTGGAAAACACTTGTCGAGCTGTTATGGGAGCGGTGACCATGCGTCATCAGCGGTTTCATTCCGTTAATGAAATCCTGTTTAGAAACACTGCCGGTACCATTAGGATCTAGCTTGTTGAAAACCGCATCAGCACCCAATGACTTTAGATCCGGTGGAGGATTTAATGTTTTAAACGCCTGCTCGAACTGGGCCTTGGTGATGCTTCCCGAGTTGTTGGTGTCGATTTTCTGAAACAGGTTTGCCATTTTCGTAGCTGGAGACATGCGCACACTTGCACCAGAAACGACCTGGGGCATCATCGCACTTCCCATTCCGGAAACACCGCCAATTGCTGTCATAATACATCTCCTTACAAATTGTTATACAATCCCGGCAATCTACGCATGAGCGTTTTCAGAATTGACTCTTCAAGCTTGAGCATTGATCACGTTACCTGACATGTAGTTTTCCGCGCCGACTTGGGACAGTGATTGAAGCATAGCGCTTAGAAAATCACCGCCGACCGAGGATGCCGCAACAGGTGGGGGAGTGGTGGTGGTGATTGCTGCGCTTTGTGATTGATTGTTACCGCTCAGTTGGCTGAGTTGCTGCAACTACCGGTTATTGTTTGAAACTCCGCTGATTGTCATATCGAGATCCCTGGATATCAAATTCCATGAATGGCTCTGTCCGTAGTATTCAGCAGGCAGGGTCCAGTTGTATCACTATGTCGCAGTGCAGTAAAATGCCGATACGCATCCTGTACCACAAAGTGATATCAAATCTACTATCGGTCAAGGGTGATTTTTTCTTTAGATAGTAGTGGTTCTCTTTCCTGATTTTTTTTACAGCAGATATTGATGCCGTTTCATCCACAATTGACAAAGTGAGCCGCTCAAGGAGAGCAAACCATGAAAGACAAAAGACTATCTGGTGATTACGGTTCACTGCCATCCATTCATGGTAGCTGGCACCTCATCCTTATTAAACTTTGGATACCCGATATGCGAAGAAAACGGACATTCGCCCGCTCTCGAAGGCAATAGAGGCAATTTGATTATGGAAACATCAAATTGATGGCCTAAAGCACGGAATGAGTATCACTCATCCAAAACTTGGGTAACAATCCGACAAAAAATTCCAAGTTTCATGATTAAAATCGTTATAAGCAAGATTCCGTCCACACAGGGTGATACAGTGCAACAGTTGGGTGAAAACCTACTGACTGCGCTGTAATCCTTTGGGAGGTGTGCCATGACCATGCAGCTGATAAAAGATGTCCTTCTTTGGTGCGTAGGCATTAACTATGCAGTACTCTTTATCTGGTTTGGCGTTTTTGTCTTTGCCCATGACTGGATGTACAGAATGCATGGCCGTTGGTTCAAGCTATCGATTGAGACCTTTGATGCTGTTCATTATGCGAGTATGGCGGTTTACAAGATTGGTATACTATTGTTCAACCTGGTGCCGCTGGTTGCACTCCATTTTGTCAAGTGACATAGCCCGACAGAACGATCCTGGCTAAATGGCACTGGAATCTACGCCTGAATTGTTTTGTGAATAAGAGATATTGCTGAGCTTAGCCGAACCTGTATTCTATTTATAGAGACATTTATAGTTCGATTTTGGAATATGGAGTATGGAGAGTTATGTTCAGGCTGGGAACTATGCAAGAGGTTGGATCGCAAATATTGAGAAAAATTACTCTAAGGTAGCGCTTCTCATCGCTTTCTCATCTTGCTGAGTACCATAGATCATTGGAAAGTGATTCAGGGCATCAGAAATCCTTCTAACAGAAAAAATATTCCAACGGCGCCTAACACCAGAGAGGGAAGAATAAAATAACGACGTCGTGTCAAAACAGCGATACCAATACTGGCAATGCCGACCTGGAACAACGTAACAGCGCGTGCAAGCACTTCATGTTTCTCCAGATGATGTGTGGAATCTTTCGATAGGCGAATGCTTTCGTTTTTAATTTCCTGTTGCTCGGCACGGTATTTCTGTAACCGTTCCTCACCATCTCCTACCGGTTTATCTAGCTGCTTTAGAATCCTTTGTTCAGTTTCCGTCAGCATCGCCTTGAGTCCCTTGGCTTGGTAATAATTCCATTGATCCGATGCTTGAATCTGTTCGATCATTGCATCATTGGCATAATGGGCTGATTCAAGCCCAGCGACCGCAGCCATCACCGCAAATAACACCGAAAACAAGGCACTCCATTTTAACCATCCTTCGCGAGCTTGTTCTGCAGCTTCGTGTATTTCATCGCTCAATTTTTCCATCGGTGATTCCTGTTCATCTTCAGCCATAAAATCCTCCGATTATGATGTACTTAACACTGCTCAATTTTGAAAGATTTGGTGATCTTTTCCCCCGTCCTCAATAGACACGCTGGGTTAACGGAACAGTCAATCCTTTTATTTTTGTCCAACCGTTAAAATCATAAATGTCTCAGGTTTGATATGAGGGCGAGGATGTGGATGCTTCGCTGTCGGTTGATCAAAACCATTGGTTTCGGCGGCGGCAAGGTAAAGCTGATGCGTCAAAGGATCGAGCGCCATAGTACGTGCTGTCGGCATTGTCGCTACTGTTTGTACGACCTGATAATGGTCAGGGGGTGAAGCATCGACTACAGTCAAGGAGCCTTCTCCATTTGAACTAAAAACCCGTTTTGTTTCTGGGTCAAAAATCGCAGCATCACTGGACGCGCCAATAGGCAAGGTGTCCTTGATTTTGCCTGTAACAGCATCGATCACAACCATAACCTTGCTGCGACAAACAGCAAACAAACGGTCCAAGCTGGTGTCGATGGCAAGTCCCGTAGGACTCTCACAGTTTTGTGCAAGGTTATAGTGAGCAATGACTTTCAAATTTTTGGTATCGACAACGGCTAACTGAGCTTTATCCTCTAGGTTGACGTAAAGCCGACCTTTGCCGTCAACCACTGCGAATTCAGGCTGGCCATCAAGCATGATAGTGGCGATAACCGTGCCATCCTTGGCATTAATAACCGTAATGTCGCCGCTGCCAGCATTGGCGGAAAAAACCCGCTGAGTTGCCGCGTCATAAGCTATTGCATCCGGTTTTGTTCCTACTTGTACGGTTGCGAGGGATTTCAACGTATTAAAATCAAAAACAATAACTGTGTTTGCCGTGCCATTGCTGATAAAACCCTTACTTAATTCAGGAGCAAGGGCAACACCGTGAACCCCGCTGGTGTCTGGTATCGAACCAACGATTTTTTTTGTTTTCACATCAAGAACATCTACTCTTTCTCCGCGTGTGATGAACAGGCGATGCTCCTTTGAATCGAAAGTCAGGTAATCCCAACGTGTGGGGCCGGGAAAATGCAGTGTGTCGACCAATGCATAATCTAGACCTGTGGTGCCTGCATGCCCATTCCCTAATTGAGCCAAAGACAGAGTAAAGGCGGCAAGTATGATGCGGCGGAAATGGATGAACATTGATTGCTCCTTAAGAGGACTGAACGGTTTGCTTAAGATTAAATCCAGTAACCCAATGTTATTTTCTCCGAGAACGGAATGCCCACGCACATAGACTTCCCGCAACAACCATAGCTGTCCATGAACCCCAAACCGGTATTTCCAAGGCGCCTATTTGCACCTGCCAGTGGTTCATGGCACGCACCGCTTGGAGAATTGCAACCAAACCAAAGATAACACCTGAGACAATGGGGTATTTATTTGACATTTTAGGATTTCCTCTTCCTTGCTATTTGTAGATTGTTTATAAAGACGTCTCGTAAGGGTTCCGTCATCAAACTACAAAAGGTAGCGGCCAGGAACCCGATTGGTTACCGAGGCTGGTTTCAGAGAAATAAATATCTTTGGTACCCGTATCGTGTTTGCTTAAAATTTCGAGAAACCTTAATACGTCTAATCAGTCCAAAAATCCGTACCGAAATTACCCGCATTCTAAAATGGGCGATCCCTCGGTCGGCTCGGAAGATTTTCTCGCAGTTAGATTTTGAGTTGTCTATGGAACGTAAGCAACTTGGTATCGTAGTTTTTAATGAAATAGAAGTCATCGATTTCTGAGGACCTTTTGAAATGGTCTCTTTTACGCGGCTAAATGAAGAGCGTCGCCGAGAGGAGCTCACCCCCTTTGAAGATATTACTTGTTTCCCAATTCAATCGGACCATCGTTACCACTGGTGGTATGAAGGTCATTCCAGATGGCACTTTTGAGAACTGTTCGCCTCTTGATATTTTGGTTGTGCCAGGCGGCTGGGGAGCTCGGAACGAGATGCATGATGAAACGATGCTTTCCTTTGTCCGTGCTCAGGCTAGGGATGTCGAAAAGCTGGCGTCGGTCTGTACAGGAGCATTGAAATTGGGTGATGTTGGGTTACTCGATGGGCTACGAGTTACAACACACTAGCGATTTCTTTAAATGATGCAAGCGCTTTTCCCAAAGGTCACTGTAGATTCTAAATCCCATGTAATTCAACAGGAAAAAATTATCACTTCGGCCGGAATTTCTGCCGGCATTGACATGGCATGGCATGTCGTAGCTAATTATCAGGGGGAAATGTGGCTCGTTTAACGGCTCGCCACATGAAATACCCTTTTTTATAAAACAATAACAGTATAATTTTACTGTAGAAATTCGCTTTACGCTCGACCCGGACCCCATTCAAAATTAGAGAGAAAAACACCGAACGAAGCGTATGTTGTGATGCTGCCGACGGTTGAACAGGCTGCTTAAAAAAAGCAGAAACTCCATTTGGAAAAGAGAAATAATTGTCCAAATGAACTGAGCCACCTCTGTTAATATGATATTCATAATTAATAATTTTCAGGTAATTTATACAAAATGTGGATAGTTAGAATTGCCTTACAACGGCCATACACATTCATAGTAATGGCCATTCTCATCCTTCTGGCAACTCCATTGGCTATTTTACGCACTCCGGTCGACGTGCTACCTGAGATCGATATTCCGGTTATCAGCGTGATTTGGAGCTACAATGGTTTTTCAGCGAAGTTGATGGGGGACCGCATCACGCAGGCTCATGAACGTTCGTTGACTACTACGGTCAACGATATTGAACATATCGAGTCACAGTCGCTTGCTGGTATTGCCATTATCAAAATTTACTTTCAGCCCAACGTCAATATCCAGACTGCAATTGCTCAGGTTGTTTCTGTTTCTCAATCGGTACTGAGACAGATGCCACAAGGTGCTACGCCTCCCCTTGTAATCAAGTACACGGCATCAAGCATCCCCGTAATCCAGATTGGTGTATCCAGCAAAGAATTGCCGGAACAAGAATTGTACGATACTGCGGTGAATATGTTGCGCCCGCAACTGGTCACGATTCCTGGGGTTGCGATGCCAGCTCCCTACGGTGGCAAGATGCGGGTGGTCTCGGTAGATATAGATCCACAAGCATTGTTGGCGAAAGGGTTGTCTTCGGCTGATGTGATTAACGCCGTCAATACACAAAATTTGACACTTCCATCCGGCGCAGCCAAAATCGGCGACATTGAGTACAGCGTTACCACCAACGCTTCACCAAACTCTATTGAAGGGTTGAATGAAATTCCGGTGAGAACCATCAATGGGGCCACAATCTACCTGCGTGAAGTTGCCCACGTGAGGGATGGGTTCTCGCCGCAAACGAATATTGTTCGGCAAAACGGGCAGCGCGGCCTGCTGCTCTCTGCCTTGAAGAACGGCGGTGCGTCAACGTTAGATGTAGTCAATGCGATAAAAACGAAGATACCTTTGTTGCTGCCTCTCCTGCCTAAAGGTATCGACATAACAATGTTGTTTGATCAATCTATTTTCGTAAAAGCTGCCGTGCAGGGCGTAATTCATGAAGCGCTGATTGCAGCTGCGCTGACTGCAGTGATGCTTTTATTGTTTTTGGGAAATTGGCGAACTACATCCATCATTGCCATCTCTATTCCCTTGTCGATTTTTTCTTCCATTGTGTGCCTGCATGCTATTGGCGCGACTATCAATGTGATGACACTGGGAGGGTTGGCGTTGGCTGTGGGTATTCTGGTGGATGATGCGACCGTGACCATCGAAAATATCGAACGCCATCTTCATATGGGCTCCGAGTTATACACGGCTATTCTTGATGGTGCGGGTGAAATCGCTGTACCGGCTTTTGTATCAACGCTTTGCATCTGTATCGTTTTTGTGCCAATGTTCTTCTTGAAAGGGGTGGCCCGCTATCTTTTCGTGCCGTTGGCCGAAGCCGTGGTGTTTGCGATGTTGGCTTCCTATTTGTTGTCACGCACCTTGGTGCCGACCATGGCGCTGTTATTGTTGGGGCATCAACACACGGATGGCCTGTTGACGAACTTGATTCATAAAGTACATAAGGTGTTTAATCATTATTTCGAGGCGTTACGTAGGAATTACGTTCTGCTTCTAAGTCATCTGTTGACTCGCAAGGTCAGCTTTATTTCCGCTTTTCTTGCTTTCTGTTTGGTATCCTGTGGGCTGTATGTGCTGCTTGGGCGTGACCTGTTTCCCTTAGTTGACACTGGACAGATCAAATTGCACATGCGCGCGCCAACCGGCACCCGCATAGAAAAAACCGCCGTGATTGCCGACGAGGTTGAGGCAATGATTCGCGATGTGATCCCGGCAAATGATTTGGAGACTATTCTCGATAATATCGGCCTCCCCTACAGCGGGATCAATCTTTCTTACAGTAATTCTGGAACGATAGGTACGATGGATGCAGATATTCTCGTTTCGCTCAAGGCAGGGCATAAACCTAGCACGTATTATATAGAATTGTTGCCGCAACGGTTACGTAAAGCATTCCCTGGTGTCGAATTTTTTTTCCAACCAGCTGACATCATCACGCAGATTTTGAATTTCGGTACTCCGGCCTCGATCGACGTGCAGATCAGCGGATCTAACTATGTCGCAAATCAAGAATTGGCCGGCAAATTGGTAGCCATGATGACAGCGGTTCGTGGGGCAGCAGATGTACATATTCACCAGCGCCTGGACAGGCCATCTATTGCACTGAACATGGATCGCCCTCGTCTCCAAAGTATCGGCCTGAGTCCGAATGATGTTGCCCAAAATTTACTTCTACCACTTTCAGGAAACTCACAGACAGCGCCGTCTTTTTGGCTCAACCCTAACAATAGCGTAGTTTACAACCTGCAAGCGCAGACGGAACAAAACAAAATTTCCTCTTTGGATGATCTGTTGCATTTGCCCGTTGGCACTGCCATGGTGTCATCCAGTAGCGGTACTCGTTTGCCTCAGCTTATGGGCAATTTGGTTAGCGCATCACCATCCAGAGAATATGCTGTTGTTACGCGCTACAACATTCTGCCCTCAATCAATATTTATTCTAACGTGCGCGGCCGTGATCTTGCATCTGTGGCCAAAGAAATCCAACAGATAATTGATCATGCCAAGCCTGATTTGCCACGAGGCAGCAACATCACCTTGCGTGGACAGGTTCAGACGATGCAGTCCTCTTATCTTGGATTGGAATTGGGCCTTCTCGGTGCTGTCGTGCTAGTCTATCTTCTGATCGTTGTTAATTTCCAATCCTGGATTGATCCATTTATTATTATCACAGCGCTACCCGCTGCGCTTGCGGGCATAGCCTGGATGTTAATTATTACCGGAACGGATTTGAGTGTTCCCGCATTAACTGGGGCAATCATGACCATGGGGGTTGCAACCGCCAATAGTATTCTGGTTGTCGCCTTTGCAAGGCAGCGGTTGAATGAAGGTGTCGCGCCGCTATCGGCAGCACTTGAGGCCGGCGCGACACGCTTGCGGCCTGTATTAATGACAGCGATGGCAATGATCATCGGAATGGTCCCGATGGCAATTGGTTTTGGCGATGGATCAGAGCAGAATGCTCCCTTAGGGCGAGCTGTTATCGGGGGGTTGATGTTTGCGACGGTTTCAACTTTGTTGTTTGTGCCCATTGTCTTTGCTTCTTTTCACCGATGGTTGGCCATGCGCAAAGAGCGTTTTGCTACCACTATCACACTAACACTGGATGTACCGAAATGACTGAAAAACGCCACGTCCATCAAGGGCTGCCGGACTTTAAGCTCCACGATCCTGAACATAACCGTGGACGCGACAAGGTAATACGCTTCGTTCGCCTTGCTACGCTTGTTGTCATTATTTTGTTGCTGGTGGGCCTGGCCCGATCATTATTTACGCGCTGGTCCGATGGCAGTGTACTGGAGGCTCGTGCTGTCGAGAATTCGTTGTTGCATGTCCGTGTGATCCAACCAAGCCCGAGTCGCTTTAATGCACGTCTTACCTTGCCAGGCACCTTGCAAGGTTCACAGGAGGCTCAGATCAATGCTCGTGCCAGCGGATATGTGAAGGCTTTGTTTAAGGATATAGGCTCTGCGGTCAAGAAAGGTGACTTGCTGGCAAAGCTTGATATTCCTGAGATAAAGCGACAAGTTGATGAAGCTGAGGCGAATTTCCAACTGGCGAAGACAGCCTATGAGCGCTGGGTACGAATGCGGGCGGAAGACGTGGTCTCTCAGCAGGAACTGGACGAGAAAACGAGCGCTTATCGCCAGACCCAAGCCATCCAGGAACGCATGCGCGAGCAATTGAGTTTTGGACAGGTTGTTGCGCCGTTTGATGGCATAGTCACACGACGTAATGCTAATGTAGGTGATTTGGTCAATGCCGGCAGCAGCGGTAGCGGACAGGCTTTGTTCACTATAGCCCAGACTAACAAGCTCCATGTGTATTTTTATGTGCCGCAGGATCGCGCCTCGCTGGTGCGGATTGGCGATAGTGTCGATATTGTACAGTCCGCCCAGCCTGATAAACCAATCATAGCACAAATCGCACGTACTGCGGGGGCGATAGATTTGAATTCGCGCACCTTGCAGATTGATGTCGAAATCCCGAATGACGACTATGCCTTACTGCCAGGTGCGTATGTCGAGGTAGCGTTGAACCTCAAATCGAACGGTAATCTTGTGCTGCCGACGAATACCCTGCTCTTTGGTGCTGCTGGCGCTCAAGTGGCAATCATCAAGGATGGCAAAGTAGAGCGCCAGAACGTGAAGCTGGGTACTGACTATGGCCAATTGGTTGAGGTGAAAAGTGGTGTGGCCGCTGAGGATCAAGTGATCGTTAACCCTCCTGATGCGATCACTACAGGGCAACCGGTAGTGGTGGAAGCTTTCCAAGGCACAGTTAATCACGGTACATGATGAGACAGATCGCATTTTCCATAGTGTTGCTTTTGGGTTTTTTAAACGCCGCATGTACCCCTGTCGGGCCTGACTACGTTCGCCCCACTGTAGATATTCCAACCGAATGGAAGTCTCCGCCTTCTGTTAATCCATCGGAATGGAAACAAGCGCAACCCGCTGATGTATTCCCTAAAAGCTACTGGTGGGTCATGTTTGGTGATGAACAACTCAATACGCTGGAGGCGCGCTGTCTGGAGAACAATCTGAGTCTGAAGACCGCAGTCGCACGTCTGGATCAAGCGCTGGCGCAAAACGTTGTCCACGCCGCAGCCCGCACCCCTTCCGTGCAGGCCGGTGCAACAGTATCTCAATCGCTTATTTCTGCTAATCGACCACTGACCAATTACGCCTCACCCAATTTCAGCACAGAGCAGTATGATTTCCGGCCGGTGCTATCGGTAAGTTATGAATTCGATTGGATAGGAAAAATTCGGCGCGATGTTGAAAGCGTTCACGCCAGTGCGCAGCAGGCTGAATCTGACAAAGAAAATGTGCAACTCTTGTTGAACGCTCAGGTTGCCACCGTCTATTTCCAACTCCGGCAAACAGATGAGGAGCTGGAAGTATTATCAACCTCAGTAGCTTTGCAGGAAAAGGTGTTGGACTTGATTTCCAAACGCTACAAGCTCGGTGCCTCCTCCCAGGTTGACATTGTGGCGCAAGCAAGTTTGGTAGATTCTACCAAAGCACAGTTCGAGTTGCTCAAGGCTCAGCGTAATCAACAGGAAGACGCTTTGGCCACCCTAACGGGTACGCTGGCTGCGAGTTTCAAGCTGGCACCTGGTAAGTTGCCTGCTATCGTGCCGCAGCTGCCACCAGTCTTGCCCAGCAGTCTGTTGGAACGTCGTCCGGATATTGCATCGGCAGAACGGGCAATGGCCGCAGCCAACGCCCAGATCGGTGTAGCGCAAGCTGCCTATTACCCCTTGATAAGTTTATCACCGACCTACGGTGGTTTTGAATCCAACAGTTTGGCCGCCCTGTTGAATGCGCCTTCACTGATTTGGTCCTTGGGCGTATCTGCCAGCCAGTCTTTGTACGACGGTGGGCGTATCAAAGCTAGCGTGGACTTTGCAAAGGCTGGTTATGCCGCCACAGTAGCGAATTATCGTCAATCGGTGTTAGTTGGTATCCAGGAGGCCCAGGACGCATTAGGCAATTTACAGAAACTTGATCTAGCCAAACAAAGACAGGATGAAGCAGTGCGTAACCAGGTCAAAGCTTATCAGATTCGTCTGACTCGTTACAAGGAAGGCCTGGATAATTCATTCATCCTTGCCACGACTGAGCAAAACCAACTTGTGTCACAGCGGGTCCAATCACAAATCCGAGGCAGTCAATTTCTTGCTACAGTCGGTTTGATCAAGGCGTTGGGTGGCGACTGGAATATTACAAAAAAACATGAGGCATGAGCATCCCAGCAAAAAAGGTCGTTAAGTTCAAGGTAGGTACTAAACTGGTCGATTCGGTAAAATAGATCCACGAGCACCTGATTGATAGGGTTACTGTTATTTAGAGGTATCACTCTGAATAGATAGAGGGGCGAGACCATGTGACGGTCTCCGAAAAGGGTGAGCGTTACATAGTTATGATAAGCGGATCCTGTGATACATGAAATATGCTTTCTATTTAATATCAAAATTCGTCCGCATGATACATTGTGGTATCGTCCGCCAGCGCCACAAGCAATCCGTTCAATGGAATTTAAACGGCTTTTTATGCCTCTACAACTTGTCTGCTGGACTAACTCAAAGACTGGTACAATAAACTGGGGCAGGTCACATTGGCCATGATCGGAGCAGTGGCAATCCGGTTGAGTCAGATGTGAGGATAATTTTTCTTTTGAATGTTTTCGATTGGATATCGATCCGACATAATCCTATCCTCCCGTAGCCGCTCATCCTATCTTAACTGATTTTACCAGAGGGAAGGCCGACTTCGCACTGAATATTTCTTCCAGGTTATAGAGATAGTAGAGGTCATCTCATTCGAGGTGCTAAAACCATTTTTAACGGTTTTCTTCTGGTTGCCAATTGTACATCTAGCTGCGGATTAAAGCATGAGACGGCCAGAATGCCATAAAGTGAGCTATTGGCTGCTGCCGATTGCACAACTCGCAACATACTGGAGTTACAATCAAGTCTGGTGTTTAGGAAACAATCTTTATTTCAGGCCGTAGTCTTCACAAAGTTGCCGGTCATATTTCCGCCCGACATATTGCTTGCAAAGGACTGAAGAAAACTGGACAAAGTGGCGCTGCTGTTCGAATCACCGAGTGAGCTCAATAAATTCTGAAAGCTCTGATTCAGGCTGCTATCAGTTGAGGTCGTTGAAGACGTTGGTGATGTTGAAGAACTGGACGTTGAAGAACTCAAGGAAGATATCAAACTTTGTAAATCCGATTGAATATTGCCGTGATGATGATGATGCGATTCTGTTCCGCTGACGCTTGACGTTGCGGATGTGTCAGTATCGCTGTCACTATTGGATCCCGAGCTGGATGTTGAACTGTTTTGGGAGTGAAGAGCAGCCATCAAATTTTGCATAAAGCTGCCCAAAGCCTGAGCAACATCTTGTGTGGATGAAGTAGATGAAGAATCCGATGAAGTTGAGCTGCTACTTGTTGCAGAACTTGTACTGCTAGCTGATGTGGAACTTGAACTACTCCCAATGTCCGCTAGAGATTGAAAAATTGCACTGAGAAAATCTCCTCCATGAGGAGGCGGGGGCGGAGCCTGGGACGAATCTGTTTGGTTTGCGCTTTGCGATTGAGTGCTGTTGTTTAATTGGTTGGTTTGCATGTACCAATTGTTATTTGAAATGCTGGTAATTGACATCCTTCACCTCCTTCCAAAGGTTTTATATACGATTAAGTGTGTGATCTCAGTAAAGCTTGATATCTGTTCACAAGAATCTATCTCGTTATCGGACAATGCGCCGATGCTCTCAAGTTAATAATTGTAAAGAGATTGTAAATTAATCGTTATAGACAGGATGACCACTTCGGATCAACAACACAGCTTTGCAACGAACAGTTCCGTATGGTACTTGACGATGATGCAGATACTGCGGTCAAATGATTAGTGGCCGGTCAAAATTAACCGGCCGCCAAGACTTCAACGCCAAATTACTTATTGCCAACGTTGCCTGGTGTTTCCTGAGTAACGTTTGCTGGCTCCATCGCAGCTTTGGCAGCTGCTTGTTTCGCAAGCAAATGTTTTGCTTGGATATCGCCAGCTTGTGCTTCTTTCGCTGTTTGCGCAGGTGTTTCCGCAGTTTCTTGTGCAGCTACAGCAGCGCTGCTAATCGTAACGGTGTCCTTTACTGGTGGAACAGGTTTCGCCGGTGCTGTAGTATCTTGACTTGCTGGTTGTTTGCTTACGGCAGCTGCATCACTCTTTGAGGTCTCATTTTTGGAAGCAACTTGGGCCTGGGCCACGTTGGCTTGAGATACTGAATTAACGGACGACATATTCTTCCCTCCATGGATGTTTAATGGCAACGGAATCATTCTATTACTATTCATAATACATCGGCACGTTTCTCATTTTAATTTAGCCGAAAGTAGCTTTTCGGAATTTCATTTTTGAGACGAGATTTTTTTTGATGGAATTAAAGTTTAGAAATCGAAAAACGGTCGAGCGGAATTGAAAGGAGAACGGAGGCACTGGTAAGGATCGCAGCAAACAACTACTAGAAGAGTGGCTAGCGCGACTGTGTAGACTGTACTTCTATATAGCACCACGTGGCCAGAGAAAGGCTCGATCCGATACTTATCTAAAAGGCAGGCTTTTTCTTTGCATTCTAACGAATGAAAACGTCAAGAAATAACAGATAAGAGCTATTGCTCCAGACACAGCAACAAATCCGACAGTCAACGGCAAAACGATATCAAACAAAATATTTTGGCTAAATAAGAATTTGAACCCCAGACCGTATGCTTGATTGAATTGCTCAACGATATTGGCCTTGCTTCCACCGAGTGCAAAACAGCCCACTGCGGCCGCTAAAGGAAACATGAAAATCGTAGTCCAATGATTCGTTGCTACCGCTCCAGCTATTGCAGCCAAGCGGTTGATTCTAAGAATCGATGCGAACACAATACTTGCCGTGACGCCTGGTCCAGGAAGAACGCCAAGGAAAATACCAGTGGCGGCACCGGCGGCTATTTTATGCGGAGTATCATCGATGCCTACAAATTGCTTAAAAAAATTCTTCATGTAATTTTAACTTACCTGCCAACAGTCCGTCAAGACAACGGAGTTTTCTCTTTTTCTTCTTTGTGCTCAATCGATGTTGGATTCGATACGTCATTCATCACTTTCTTGAAGGCTTTGATGCTCTTTCCGAGCCCCTCTCCAAGTTCCGGCAATTTTCCTGGTCCCCAGATTATCAAAACGATTCCCAAAACGACAATCATATGCATTGGTTGAAAGAGTCCTTCAAACATGAGCATCCCTCCAAAGAATAAAGTTTCCTAAATAATAGTACTCTTTGGCTGTTTCGTCAAAAAACATTTGTAGATTGAAAAGATCGCTGCTCTGAGAAAAACAGCGTCGTTTGCATGAACGACGACTCAACTCGGCAGCAGCACGCACCTTCTCAATACCTAAGTGCTATTTTTTAGGTTCAGTAGTCTCTTTCAAGAAAAAATAATATGTCAGACAGCGACCACGATGGCTCTTCTGTCTTGGTCACAACCGAACGGTCCAGCTCTCGGGGTAATGTGGGTGCTTATATTTTATGACAGACGACACGATTTGATCGTGCATTACCCACTATATTTCATGTTGTGCATGGGCATGCAATATAGACCGCTGAGAGCACCTACTCGTTACCCAATTCCAAGAACGACAAGAGATGCAACGAGGCAATAGGCTCCAAAGAAATACCACCGTCCGCTTTCTAGCCATTTAGAAAGCCACCGAAGTTCCAGTAATCCAGCACTGAAGCTAAAAACCATTCCGATTAAACCCGGCGTAAGCATATGCACCAAATCGGATGATCCCAAAGTAATCGAGAGGCTTTGATGCCTGTAAATGCGATAAATTTCCTTGACGATAGCTACAGGCGTTAGAACTACAGCGAGTGCAAAGCTAAACTCTTCTGCTTTACGACGTGAAACACCTAGCACTAGCCCGGTTGAGATTGTTGCGCCAGAACGAGAAAAACCCCTAAATGGCAAGCAAAGCCCTTGAACTGCGCCAATTACAATGGCCCTAATAGTAGAAAGCGCTCCATTGGGTTTAAGTTTGGATAGTGATGAGGCAATTATCAATATACCGGCAGCCGCCAAGGAGGCTGCCATTAATTTTGAATTTCCGAACAGGTTCTCAATCTCAAAATTTGGCGAATTATGGGCAAAAAAATACTTGATTGCCTTTTGCAAACTCAGCCCGACTACTCCTGTTGTCGCCGTTGCATACAACAAGAACGCCCCGTTTTTAACGGCTACCTTCACTGAAGAGAAATATGCCAACCGCCATTCCTTCCAGAAATAGGCAATGACAGCAAACATTGTTCCCGTGTGAAGCATGACCAGCAAGAGTGTCATGGCTGGAGCTGTGGGATCCAGCCCCATGATTTTTTCAGCCATGATCACATGGGCGGAACTGGACACCGGCAGTAACTCTGCGGCACCTTGGACGATCGATAAAACAAGTATCTTCAGTAAATCCATTGCGTGCCTTTCTGAGGTTACAAAAATGAGATCTAACGAGTCTGTAGATATTGAAAATTTTCTATTTATTCAGTTAGTTACTAGGAAGGAATGATACCATCTGCCGTTTGGTAATGGTCATTGGGGCTCCAGTCTTGGGATTGCGCCCACGTCGCGGTGATTTATTCCGAACAGTCAAAGTGCCGAACGTGACAAGTTTTATCGATTCACTGGAAACCAGGGTGTTTTTCATGACCGTAAAAACCGAATCAACAATTTCCCAGCATTCCGTTACGAAATACCTAGTTTTTCATGAACGGAGATGGCTAACTCCTTCCGGGTTACATTTTTCTTTTTCATTCTTTAAATCCTTATAGATAAGGCTTCGTAAGGGGCGTTGTTACCCACCCTGGAATGATTGGGCTACGACTAAAGGCCCGAAGTCGCTTCTTTCTTTCTTAGCTTCCTTGCTTGTGCGAGTTTTCCGTCCTGCTCTTTCAATATTCCCACAGTCTTTTCCAGTTAATTTGACCACCGGAGAAATAAGCCGATGGCACTGTGTAGCCTGACGTTGTTGTAGTGAGCAATGAATCTTTCAACCATAGTGCTGGTGTCGTCAAGGGAAAGGGGGAAGCCGGGACGAATGTAAACGCCCTTTGAAATTCAGCAAAGGTGTGGCCTCACATTTATAATCCATTACGACAGCATACACATAAAGACTGCCTCAGCAGTTGAGTCTTAATTACTCACAGGTAAAATCATTGATGAGTAAAAAAGAGACAGGTCCCTAATAGGTTTTTGACGAAAATTTATTGATAATTATTAATAATTCCAGGCTAATAGTTGCTAATAATAGGTGTGGCTCGATTTTTGCTCAATCGAGAATAAGTGTAAATGTCAAACCTAACCTTAGCGACTCGGCAGTTTCTTCTCCCCTCTCTCCTCACTGCCGCTTCGTTTCATTACACCCTCGTTCAAAGGAGATACAGATGACTATCGATACATCTAGAGATATTTTGGCAAAAACCGCAAAATGTAAAACTAGAGACGCACACCTCCCTATTCTTATTGAAAAAAAACAAAAACATTTTACACCATATTGCTACCAAAAAAGTTTTTGTTCATACTTTATAATATATTCAGTTATAATCTTTCTCCTTTTCTGCCTGGATATTCTTCGTATCTGGATATTTTTGCACTTATCTTATGTGCCAATATTTATGCGATGAATACAAATATAAGAATATATATACTATTCATATGATGACTTATGGTCATTATTCTCACATAACACAAGTTGTTAGCTTTGCAAGCAACATGATGATTCGGCATGGAACTGCTAACAACGCTGCCAATCGTGACAGCTCAATCAAGGTAACTATAAATAAATTCATGTACGCATAATGAATTTACTTCTAATAAAAAATATAAAAATTATTGCTGATAGCTGGAGCGATACCACATGAATCCAATCATAATTTCAGTCATTATTGCCGCCTATAATGAAGAAAATCGTATTTGCCCTTCATTGCTCAATGTTGAGAATTATTTATGCAATAACAAATTTGAGTATGAAATAATTGTGGTTGATGATGGAAGTTGCGATGGTACAAGTAAGGTGGCCTCTGCATTGGCTCCATTCATCAATAATCTGAAAATTATCAGATACCCAGTAAACAAAGGTAAGGGATACGCGTTAAGACAAGGTGTTATTGCCTCAAAGGGACAACTAGTCCTTTTAACAGATGCAGATCTCTCTACCCCTATTGAAGAGCTGGACAAACTTTTAACATCGATAGACGAAAATAAATGCAAAATAGCAATAGGATCAAGAACCCTATCGGATAGTAAAATAATCCAGAAACAGCCTTGGTGTCGACAGAAAATAGGTAGAATTTTCAATAAGATAACTAAGTTTTTGGTGCTAAACGACTTTGGTGATACTCAATGCGGTTTTAAGCTTTTTTCCGGAAGAATCGCGAGGGAATTATTCAAAAATGCACAAATAAACCGTTTTGCTTTTGACGTGGAAATATTGGCTTTGGCGAAGATGAATGGATACAAGATTTCAGAAGTGCCGGTAATTTGGAAAAATTCTATAGATTCCAAGGTGAATCCACTACTCGATTCTTTTCAAATGCTCAAAGATATATTCAAAATAAAAAAGCTGTTGGGAGATATTAGGTGAGAATTTATTTCCCTGAATCCTCGCCAGCTCCTCGCATGTTTTCCTTTTCGTGTGCCGGCAGTGGCAATTTCTTGGCCTTAAGAGCCTATGATATATTCGTCAGTTCAAAATTTATTTTTCACGGGCTCAGTATGTTCAAGTTGATCTTTATTGGCTGTTAGATTTTCAGCTTTGAGCTTTCGACTTCGTTATAAAGTTCAACTGCAAATTTCTGTGCCAATTTTAATTTTTCCCACAACAAGCCCGTAAGTAATTCATTCCGATTCTTTGCAGCCGTTATGTTGCCTTGGCTTGTTGCGAATGTGTACCTGCGTATGCTCGCGCCTTGTCAACAGCTGTTCCGGTTCCGACGGCATACATTGTTCCGAGATTGGCTTGAGCGAGTACATCTCCACACGGGAAATGCTACACACCCAATTCTTTCAATTGGGTATTTTTTACTCGGTAAGGTGCGGAAAACAATACCGATACACCGTATTATTAATTTTACACCTTTTATTTCAGGATGTTGTGCGATTTTTCAAGGAATGGAGCTTGGCTTGCATTTTTAGGGCAGATATCAGGTCTACCTCTAAAGGGGCTACAGTTCTTATAGACCAACTTGTTTGAACCTAGACATGGAACTCAGAGTGAAGTTCTGCGATTGGCACTAGCCACAATTCTACCATCGCAGGTTATTTATTCAAAAATAAACGTAACTGGCCAATCAAGGCCACTGCCTTTCTGTGCGGCCAAAGGAGATACTATGAAATCTTACGGTTATTATCTTGCAACATTGATTGTCGGGCTGTCGGTTTCAGGTTGCGCAACCCCTCATGGGCAGCCGGATTATACGGCTTCCGGAGCGTTGGCGGGCGGAGCCACAGGCGCAATCATCGGCAGTGCAGTTGCACGGCATCCTGGCGAGGGGGCGCTTGTGGGTGCAGCTGTTGGAGCAGTTGCAGGTGGAATAGTCGGGCACGGGATGGACCAAGCAAAAGATGTACAACAAGTTCAAACAATGCCTGCGCCGTCTCCTTGGCAGATAGAAAAAGTTCAACCATTGACAATTGCCGATATCAAATCAATGGCAAAGGCCAAAGTCAGTTACGACGTAATCATAAGTCAGATCCTAAATTCTCATACTATCTTTCACCTCACAACAGCTGATATTCTTGACCTTAAGAAAGCTCGGGTCAGTGAAAAGGTCATCGATTTCATGATCAACACACCTTCCACAATCAATCCAACCGTATCGGTTACAACAAGTCGTCCACCACAACCGCTGGTCGAACCGGTTATAGTGGCTCCTGGTCCAGATTATTTATGGGTAGATGGAGAGTGGGTCTGGCTTGGGGGGAGTTGGGGCTGGCATCATGGTTATTGGCACGAGCCAATGTATCATGATGGATTTGGCCATGGTGGTGGATTCAGGCATCGCTGATAATTGCCTTCAGATAAACTAACAGAATTAGTCTTTGACCATGACAGGTGAAGGATCGCCGATCCTTTTTTGAAAAATGGCTGAGGTAGCGTCCTTATTCTAATCATTCAGTTGGTTGCTCGATAAAGATGATGCGTTTAAACAAACGGATCTAGGTATTAAAAAATAAACAAGAGGCATGAAATGAAAGCGAAACAGGTCATTATGGTTGTGCTGCTGGCAACGACAGTTGGGCTCGTTGGTTTACAACAAGCCAATGCACGTGCTGACGAACAAGACTCAGGCGGCTCCCCTCGGCACTTCCACAAACTAGACGATGCGACTAAGGCGAAGATAGAGAAATTCCGTGCTGACACCAAAGACCTTCGTAAACAGATGGCAGTAAAACGAGCAGAACAAATTGCACTGATAAGGAGAGATAGTCCGGATATAGAGGCAGTAAGAAAGACATCAGGCGAGCTTTTTGATTTGAGAATAGCCATGATGGAAAAGGCTAAAACGGCTGAACTCTTCATGTTCGCTAAACGGGATGATAAAGACGGAAGCAACACTGAGAAGCATTCAAAAATAGGAATTTTTTTTACTGACACCAAAGAGCTTAGGAAACAGCTATTTGTTAAACGGGCCGAGCAACAGTCTTTAATGCACAGCAAAACTCTCGACACAGAAGCCCTTGCGAAAATTTCCGGTGAAGTGTTCGACCTGAAGACCACCTTGCAAGAGAAAGCAAAGGAAGCAGGTTTGCCACGGCATTCTCATAGAAAAGGCTGGGGGAGACATCATCAAGGATGGCAATTTAGTTAAAGAAAATTTGAAATTGATTTTAAACAGATAACGAATGAGAACAATATGAATTTTCGCCATTCTTGTGTGGTAGCATTTGGGGTAGTCATTTTAGCGACAATCGGAACAGCGAATTTGGGACTTGCCCGTCCGGGACCTTTGATGGCCGAAATCGTAGTCGGGGTTCCATTGCCACCGCCAATTGTCATCCCGTCCCCACCTGCATTGGTGGTTGTCCCTAGATCCAATATCTATATCGCCGCTGATGTCGGGGGGGACATTTTATTTACGAACGGTGCTTGGTGGTGGCTTTATGAAGGACGATGGTATCAGTCCTATTCCTACTCAGGACCATGGCAGTACATAACACGTGAGAGGGTTCCGAGATTCTTATTCGATTTTCGCCCTG